>Ga0070697_100001830_pt1 | contig 16261 bp, 13 predicted proteins | sample KBSK1501metaG_FD_65475 | JGI IMG/M metagenome (GOLD analysis project Ga0070697, IMG submission 65475) | Corn, switchgrass and miscanthus rhizosphere microbial communities from Kellogg Biological Station, Michigan, USA - KBS K1-50-1 metaG | ecosystem: Host-associated > Plants > Roots >...
GTGAGCTTGCCGATGTGATTTACGAATTCGGTGACGAAAGGAGGTCGCGGAGAATCGCCAGAGCCATTGTCCGGTCGCGGCCGATACGCACTACCGTGCAACTCGCGGAAGTCATAGCGGTCGCGGCCCGGCCAATGAATCAGGCCGAACGAAGAATTCATCCCGCGACGAAGACCTTTCAAGCTCTCCGAATATTCGTAAACCGCGAACTGGACGATCTGCGGGCGCTGCTGAATGCCGCGCCGCAGTTGCTGAAATCGGGAGGACGGCTGGTAATCATCAGCTTTCACTCGTTGGAGGACCGCATCGTCAAAGATGCCTTCCGCGAAGGGGTAAAGCAAGGGCACTACCGGTTGCTGGTCAAAAAACCAGTGACTCCTGAAGAAGAAGAGATTGATCGCAATCCGCGGTCGCGCAGTGCGAAGTTGCGAGCAGCGGAACGAGTTTGAAAAAGGCCACGGGCCGAATCGGAGGGGTTGGAAATGTTTACGGGCGAACTGATTGATCAATTGATGGCGACGGTAGAACGAGCAGAACAGCAGGCAGATCCGCAAGGTGACTCTGCGGAATTGCAAAACTGGTGCGCAGTCGCACCTTATGAACTTGCAGCAATGGACGCCAATCTAATCGGGGTGGCATAAATGGCAGCAGCGGCCACAGCAGTTCAGGGAGCGGTTACGAAGAGCGGGCGACGTCCTTGCTGGACGGGCACACCGGAAATTTACTTTACCAAGGGCATCGACAACTCACGCCTGGTGAAAGTCGAAGATCCCCAACATAGTCGTGAGATGAAGCAGTTCGGCATCGCGTTGTGCTGCCTGTTTCTGCTAGTGATGACCTATGCCTGGCAGCATTTCACCGCCATCGAATACGGATACAAGATCGAGTCGTTAAAAACCCAGCGCGACGGGCTGGCTGAGATGAACCGTGCCCTGCGACTGGAAGAAGCCTCGCTACGCGATCCCGAGCGGATTGACACGCTGGCCAAAAAACTGGGCATGCAGTCGCCACAAGCCGGACAGGTAATCCGCATGGATACGGCGTTGCCGGATGGCGAAACACCGGTACTGGCTAGCGTCGCAGCGATCTCGGTAGTTTCGGCGCGATAAATGAGTTTCGAGGGGCGGGCATAGGGCCCGTCTAACCGGCTCAATAGCCGGCTGATCGGTGGCGGCCTCCGCTGAAAGAGCAGGCCGCCACCTTTTTCTAAGATCGAATTCGAGGGTGGCAAACTTGGCGGCCAGTGCACCTCGCAACAGTATCAACACCAGGCTTTACCTGCTGGGCGCGATTTTCTTCTTTTGGTGTTGTGTCATCTGCCTGCGATTGGTCTATCTGCAAGTCTTCCGTTACGGAGATTTTGAGCAGCGCGCCCAACACCAGCAACAGCGCACCACCGAAGTTGCCGCCAAGCGCGGCGTGATTTATGACCGCGCCGGACGCGAACTGGCTATGTCCATTTCAGTGGACTCCGCTTTCGCCGTGCCGACGGAAATGCCGGACTTGGCAGGAACGATCGCGCTGATTGCACGAATCACTAAGACAGATCCTCGCGAACTGCTAGCCAAGTGCAAAGCTGCCCGAACGTTTTGCTGGGTGGCGCGCAAAGCAGATGCCGAAACAGCCGAGCGCATCCGATCGCTGAATCTGCGCGGCATCTACTTCCAGAAAGAGTCCAAACGTTTCTATCCCAAGCGGGAATTAGCCGCCCAAGTCCTGGGCTATGTCGGGATGGACGACGAAGGACTGAGTGGTATCGAACGCGAGTATGACGACCGGTTGCGCGGCAAGCCCGGCCGGATGTTGATCTCCGTGGACGCCCGCCGCAAGTGGTTTGGCAGTGTCGAGAAGCAGCCTGATCCGGGCGAAAACGTGGTCCTGACCGTTGACGAGAAGATCCAATACATCGCCGAACGTGAGTTGGAAACTGCGATGGCGGAGACGCGCTCAACCGCCGGCACGATTGTGGTGCAAAACCCACACACCGGCGAAATTCTTGCATTGGCAAACCGCCCCACTTTCAACCCCAATCTTTCCCGCCAGGTAACGCCTGAGAGGCTGAAAGATCACGCGGTCAGCGATGTTTATGAACCGGGCTCGACGTTCAAAGTCGTAACTATCTCCGCCGCCCTCGAGGAGAAGCTGACTCGTCCCACCGAAATGTTCGATTGCCAGATGGGATCGATCGTGATCAACGGGATGCGAATTCACGACAGCAAACCTCACGGATTGCTGACGGTTTCTGGCATCCTGGCGAAGTCGAGCGACGTGGGGGCGATCAAGATTGCGTTGCGGCTGGGCGAAGACCGTTTTTATAAATACATTCGTGATTTCGGTTTCGGACAACAAACTGGCATTGAACTGCCAGGTGAAACCCGCGGCTTAACCAAGCCTGTGAGCCGCTGGTCAAAGGTTTCTATTGGCGCGATATCCATGGGCCAGGAAATTGGCATTACACCGCTGCAGTTGGTGGGGCTGATTTCGACTATCGCTAACGACGGCCTCTTGGTAGCGCCCCGTATCGTGGCCGCGACAACCGAACCCCGGCGCACACCGCAGACAGTGGTATTCCATCCTGGGGCCGCGCGCCGCGTAATTTCTCCGCTAACCGCGGCTCAGATGAAACAGATGATGCAGGGTGTCGTGCTCGAAGGCACCGGAATCAAAGCAATTCTCGAAGGGTATTCCTCCGCCGGTAAGACGGGCACGGCACAAAAAGTGGATCCGGCAACCGGGACTTACTCACACACCAAGTACGTGGCTTCATTCGCCGGTTTCGCCCCGATCAACAATCCCGCAGTCACAGTAGCTGTCATATTGGATTCTCCCGTAGGTTTGCATCAGGGTGGACAGGTCTCCGCACCAGTCTTTCAGCGAGTAGCGCAGCAAGTCCTGGAATATCTCCATGTTCCGCATGACGTCGAACTCCCGGCGAGTCGCCAAGTTTTGTTTGCACGTCGCAATGCCAAAGAGGATGACCTGGCCGAAAGTTCTCCAGATCACTTGGGATCCGCGCTGGAGGTTGCCGACAATACAGCCGCGGACCCAGCGCCTCCGACACACACGATTCCGTCCAAACCCTCGCCTGAGGTTGCGGCCGCTTTCGTGGTTCCCGCCGCCTTGCGTTCTCGCGATCCCGAAGCCTCGACAAACTGGGAACGCAAGCAAACGACAGCCGCAGAAGTAAAGCAGGCGGCGACAGTTCCTGAGCATCTCCCCTCGAGCGGCACAGTGGTGCTGGACGTGGAGCAGGGAGGCATCGTGGTGCCTTCGTTTGTGGGCAAGAGTGTTCGCAGCGCCATCGAATTGGCAGAAGAGAACGGCTTGGATCTGGAGGCGGTGGGCAGTGGATTGGCTCGAGAACAATCCCCCATGGCGGGATCGCATATTCCTGCAGGATCGCGCGTGACAGTACGGTTTGGGCGATGAGCCACCTCACGACCGGCCTAAGTGAAATAGAATCAAATCAATGACTTTCCTCGAGCTCCTGCATGGTGCGGAAGTTCTCTCGCAGAGCGGGAATCCTGGCATCAGTGGGTTAGATTATGACTCGCGTCGAGTGAAGCAGGGGTACCTCTTCGTCGCCATGCGAGGCGAATCTAGTGATGGGAATCAGTTCATCGATAAAGCGATCGCCGCCGGCGCTGTCGCTATCGTTTCGGACTCAGGTACCGAGAAACCACGTGAAGGCGTCGCTTGGGCACAGGTGTCACATGGGCGCCGCGCTTTAGCTCGACTGAGCTCCAACTTTTACAAGCGACCTGCCGAACGACTTATCGTAACCGGCATTACAGGAACGAATGGAAAGAGCACAACCACATTCCTGGTGGAAGCGATTCTCGCAGCCAGCGGCCGCAAGAACGCACTGATCGGGACGATCGAATATCACGTGGCGGGTAAAGTCCTACCCGCGCCACATACCACGCCCGAGGCACTTGAATTGAATCGGATGCTTGCGGAAGCGTATGGCCATGGCGCCACCGAGGCGGTGATGGAAGTTTCCTCTCATGCTCTTGCGCAGCAACGGGTGTACGGGATTCCATTCGATGTGGCTGTATTCACAAATCTGACACGCGATCATCTCGATTATCACCACACTATGGATGAGTATTTTGCCTCGAAGCGAATTTTGTTCGAGGGTTGTGGAACAGAGGCCCCACGCGCTTCGGTCTTGAACATTGACGATGAATATGGTCAGAAGCTCTTAAAAGTCAGCAAGAAACGTAGTTCTGAGGTCCTTACATACAGCTTGGCCAAAGGCGATTTCTACAGTGAAAAAGTGGACATCACCCCGCGAGGCACACGTTTTGACCTGATCACCCCGAAGGAAACCGTTCCGGTTTTTTCGCCGCTGATCGGAAAAGTGAATGTCTATAACATCCTGGCGGCAGCAGGTGCAGCCTACGGTCGTGGCTGCCAGCCTGATGCCATTGCCAAAGGGATTGCCTCTCTCACCCATGTACCGGGTAGGTTCGAACGTATAGAGTGCGATCAACCATTCACCGTCGTCGTGGACTATGCCCACACTGACGATGCTCTTCGGAATTTAACTGCTCTAGCGCGAGAGTTCGTCCAGCAAGCGGGCCAGAAAGGACGAGTAATTACGGTTTTCGGATGCGGTGGCGATCGCGACCGTGCCAAGCGCCCCCTGATGGGCGAGGCCGCCGGCCAAGGCAGCGATTTCGTAGTGCTGACGTCAGATAATCCGCGTAGTGAGGATCCGCTGGCAATTATTAACGATGCACTAGTCGGATTACAGCGCTCCGGGGTCAAATACAAGATGGAACCGGATCGCAAGATTGCGATCGCCCTGGCAATCCATGAAGCCAGGCCGGGGGATATCGTCCTAATCGCGGGCAAGGGACATGAAAAAGTGCAGGTGACGCAAAAAGGTTCGATTCCTTTCGACGACGTGGAGGTCGCCCAGCGTATCTTGCGCGAAGCGGGATATGACTGCGAAGCAGCGAATGCCGCTGCCGGAAGAAACCGATGAAGCTCCCTCTGGCACGGGTTGCAGAGTTCCTTTCCTCTTCAGGTGAGTTTGATCGCCAAGCGGTGACGCAGGGATACTCCATCGATTCGCGCACCGTTCACCCCGGTGAACTCTTTTTTGCGGTTCAGGGCGAGCGCATGGACGGGCACGACTTCGTGGAACAGGCACTGCGCAAAGGAGCTGTGGCGGCTGTCGTTCGCAGGGACCAACTCACGCGCTATCCAACGAAGGCACGACTGCTGCCGGTGACCGACACTCTGGTGGCATTGCAGACGCTGGCCACCGCAGTTCGACGTCTGTGGGGCAAGTCTCTCGTGGGCGTGACCGGATCAGTAGGTAAGACCACCACCAAGGAAGCGATCGCACACGTCCTGTCCACACGCTTTCGAGTGCTGAAATCAGAAGGCAACTTCAACAATCATTTTGGCCTCCCCTTGATGCTCCTGAAACTCGAGCCTGGACAGGAAACTGCGGTCATCGAGATGGGCATGTCGCATGCCGGCGAGATTTCCGCGCTGGCAAAGATTGCCCATCCAGAAATCGGCGTCGTGACCAATGTGGCGCCGGTGCACTTGGAATTTTTCAAATCCGTTTCCGACATCGCCCGGGCCAAATATGAACTGATCGAATCCTTACCGGCAACCGGAACTGCGGTGCTCAATGCCGACGACGAATATGTTTCACAGTTTGGGCGCGACTTTAAAGGCGAGGTAGTCACCTACGGCCTGGGTCCCACAGCGGATGTGCGCGCAGAAAATATCAAAACACTCGGCGCAGGCGGCTCCACTTTCGACGTGCTAGCTGGCGGCTGTAGAGAGAACGCTACCTTGCCCCTGGTGGGGACGCACAACATCCATAACGCTCTGGCGGCAGTTGCGGTAGGGCTGGACCGAGGCTTGACTCCCTCCGAGGCAGTTGGCGCGCTAACTTCCCTCGCCCCTCCGGATAAACGTGGAGAGGTCGTCCAACTGGATAACATTACTGTCATCAACGATTGCTACAATTCGAATCCGAAAGCTCTCGAAGCCATGGTAGACGCCCTCGCAGGCATGCCTGCATCGCGCCGAATTGTGGTCGCGGGCGAAATGCTGGAACTGGGCCCGGCCGGTGAAGACATGCATCGCCGCATAGGCCAGTACATGGCGGAAAAGAAAATTGATTTGCTCGTAGGAGTGCGGGGTTTGGCTCAGCAAATGGTCGAGCGCGCACGTGAATCAGGAATACGCGCTGAGTTCGTGGCCACGCCGGAAGAGGCAGGGGAATGGTTGGCGCGGGAAACTCGCGACGGCGATCTCGTTCTGCTGAAGGCCTCGCGTGGTGTGAAGCTGGAACGGACGCTGGAAACCTGGAAATCGCACCGGGCCACTGCGTCCGGTGGACGGAGACGATAACCGACGTCGGCACGGAGGCGGATTGCTCTATTGGCTGTTGTACGAGAAGCTATTCCACTACTTCCCGCCCTTCCGCATCTTCCGCTACCTCACTTTTCGCACCGCTTTTGCCAGCCTTACTGCACTGTTCACAGCTCTGATTATCGGGCCGCTGGTTATCAATCGCCTGCGCGAATTCCAGATCGGCCAATACATCCGCGAAGAAGGTCCAAAAGCTCATCAGAAAAAGGCCGGCACACCTACGATGGGCGGTCTGTTGATTGCAATTTCCATCGTCATCCCCACGTTGTTGTGGGCGGACCTGACCAATCGATTCGTATGGATTGCAGTAGTGTCCACCTGCGCATTTGCCGCGATTGGATTCGCCGACGACTACACCAAGGTAGTGCACCGGCGCAATCTGGGATTGACCGCGAGGGCTAAGCTCGGCTACCAGATCGCCACCAGCGCCCTGATTGCTGTATCCCTGATCGCAATGCAAACAGCCGGCCTTTATTCCACCCGGCTGCTTGTGCCTTTCATTAAGCAGTTTCAGCCGGACTTGGTCATTCAGAGTCTGGAACACCATCCCCATCTTTGGTTCCTGGCGTTTCTTCCCTTTGTCGTATTTGTGGTGTTGGTCATCGTGTTTTCCAGCAATGCCGTGAATCTCACCGATGGCCTGGATGGACTGGCCATCGGTTGCACGGTGATTGCCGCCGGGGCGTTGGCGGTGCTGACCTATGTCAGCGGTCACGCTACCTTTGCTACCTACCTGGAATTGGAGCGTATGCCACAGGTGGGAGAGTTGACGATTTTCTGCGGCGCCATGGTTGGCGCATCGATCGGCTTCCTCTGGTATAACGCGCATCCCGCCGAAGTGTTTATGGGTGATGTTGGATCGCTGGCTCTAGGTGGCGCGATTGGCACCGTAGCTGTCATGATCAAGCAGGAATTACTGCTGCCATTTATCGGCGGAATATTTGTCATCGAGGCAGTTTCCGTGATCCTGCAGGTGGCGTCTTTCAAGTTACGCAAGAAGCGCATTTTCAAGATGGCGCCTCTGCACCATCATTTTGAGCTGCTGGGCTGGTCGGAGTCTAAGATCATCGTGCGCTTCTGGATTGCCTCCCTGGTGTTTGCATTATTCGCGCTGACTACTCTGAAGCTGAGATGAACTAATTGTTGATTGTTGATTTTTGATTGTTGATTATTAAGTGCGAAGAGTTCGGGAGTTTCAATCAACAATCAAAAATCAACAATCAAAAATCAACAATGGATTTTCATAACAAACGCGTGCTTGTCGTCGGACTCGGCAAGTCAGGAGTTGCCTCCGCCCTATTCTTGAAAGCGAAGGGAGCGCACGTCACCGTCTCCGACGCGAAATCTGAAGATCAGCTAAGCGCAAGCATTCCCGTCCTGCTGGATGCCGGCATCGCCGTTGAGACCGGAGGGCACGGCGAGCGAACCTTTCACGGGCAAGATCTAATTGTGGTAAGTCCTGGGGTACCGGTCGACGCACCGCCGTTAGTTCACGCTCGCGCGTTAGGCGAAACCGTTATCGGCGAAATCGAACTGGCCGCCCAGTTCTTTCCCGGAACCATCATCGCGATCACCGGGTCCAATGGCAAGACGACTACAACGACGTTGGCCGGAGAAATCATCGCCGCTGGTGGTTTCCGCACGATAGTCGGGGGCAACATCGGAACACCCGCTATTTCGCTGGTAGAAGCAGCAACACCGGATACCATCGCCGTGCTCGAAGTTTCCAGCTTTCAGCTTGAAACCATCCAGACCTTCCGTCCCAAAGTCGCGGTGGTGCTGAACGTGACTCCCGACCATCTGGACCGACATGGCACCTTCGAAGCCTACGTTGATGCCAAGGCGCGCATCTTTGAAAACCAACAGGAAAGCGACTTTGCAGTGTTGAACGCCGATGATGCAACGTGCGTGGCGCTTGCGGCCAGAACGCGCGCCAAACTCTTCTGGTTTAGCCGCAACAAAGAAGTGAATCAAGGGGCATGCGCACGAGATGGCCAGATTATCTTTCGGGACAGCAAAACACAGACTGAAATCATGCCCATCTCCGAACTCCCACTGAAGGGAGCGCACAACCTCGAAAACGTTCTGGCCGCGATCTGCGTGGGTGCTGTGATGGGATGCAAACCTCACGCGCTGCGCCGGGCCGTCCGCGACTTCAAGGCGGTGGAGCACCGGTTGGAATATGTGGCCGCGATCCGCGGCGTGGAGTACTACAACGACTCCAAAGCCACGAACGTGGACGCCACCATTAAGGCCCTAGAATCCTTTCCGGCAAACATTCACATCATTCTTGGGGGCAAGGACAAGGGGAGTGACTACAGCGTGCTCAAAGATCTCCTGCGCCAGCGAGCCAAGCGCGTGTACACAATCGGGGCAGCCGCGGAGAAGATTGAGTCGCAAATTGGTGATTCAGTCGAGATCGTCCATGCCGAAACACTGGACGTGGCCGTCAAGCGAATTGCATCCACAGCCGAAGCGGGAGACATTGTCCTGCTCGCCCCCGCCTGTGCCAGCTTCGACCAGTTCCAGAATTACGAAGAACGCGGACGCGTATTCAAAAACCTGGTCTGTGCACTGGCAGAGAAGACGAAATCACCCTCGCGCTGAGAATCCGCATAAGCGGAACCAAAGTAGTCAAATGTCTGCTAGTGATTTCCAAAGAATCTTCTCCGTGTCTTTGTGCTGCCGTGGTGAAATGAATCCTCTCGATGGCGAAGCGCATTAGTGTCGATGGCTGGCTGTTCACTGTCGCTCTACTGTTAGTTTTCATCGGCCTGGTGATGGTATTCAGCGCCTCGGCCGTGATCGCCAAGGAACGATACGGATCGGGCTACACATTTCTGTTGCGCCAGTTGGCTTGGTCAGTTGCAGGAGTCGTGGCCATGGGAGTGGCGATGAAGGTTGATTATCGTCGCTATAAGAATCCAGCAGCCGTGTTCTTGCTCCTGGGCACGACCATGGTGATGCTCATCTCGGTCTTTTTTCTGGATCGAGCCCACAACACCCATCGCTGGATTCACTGGGGCGGATTTTCTCTTCAACCCTCGGAGTTGGCCAAGCCGGCGCTGATCTTGTTTCTGGCTTATTTCCTCGAGAGCCGCACGAAGTCGATGAACGACTTACGAACTACGCTGTTGCCTGCGGTCATTCCTACCTTGGTTTTTCTCGGATTAATCGTCCTTCAGCCTGACCTGGGGACCGCCATTGCCTGTGCCGCAATCACCGTCTGCATGCTATTTGTGGGTGGTCTCGATTTGCGCTACCTCGGATATGCTTTTGGTGCATCTCTATTGCCGCTTTATTTTCTAATCTTCCATGTAGCCTATCGTCGGGACCGCATTCTGGCTTTCCTGGACCCCTATTCGGACCCGCAAGGTCGCGGCTTCCACATTATTCAGTCCCTGATCGCTGTCAGTACGGGAGGCCTCACCGGCCTTGGCCTCATGGAAGGGAAACAGAAACTTTTTTATCTACCCGAGCCGCACACCGATTTCATCTTTGCGGTAACCGCAGAGGAATTGGGACTGGTCGGCTCACTGCTGATTGTTGTGTTGTTCGCCATATTCCTGTGGCGCGGTATTCGTACCGCCCTGCGCACTCAGGATATGTTTGGCCGCTTTCTGGCCGTTGGGATCACCAGCATGGTGGTAGTGCAGGCCTTCATTAACATCAGCGTGGTCCTGGGATTGATGCCCACGAAAGGCATTCCACTGCCCTTCATTTCTTATGGAGGCTCCTCCTTGTTCGTCACGCTGGCGTGCGTGGGTGTGCTGCTGAACATAAGCAAGCAAGCAGATTGATGGAGTTAGCAGGGCTCACGTAGGAACAGCCGACTCGGCTGTTCAGCGAGCGCAACTCTAGAAAGCGGCTCTCCGTTCTCGCGCTGTGGTTTATATTCCTTCCATGCGTGCGATCTTGGCGGGAGGCGGAACTGGTGGACACGTCATCCCCGCCCTTGCCATTGCGCAGGAACTTCAAAAACAATATCAGGCTGAAGTCTTATTTATCGGTACTTCACGAGGGATCGAGAACCGCCTGGTCCCTGCCGCTGGATTCCCGCTGCGACTGATTGAAGTCGGTGCGCTGAAAAATGTTAGTCTCGCAAAACGGGCGAAGACTATTTTCGATCTGCCACGATCGGTGTGGGAATCACGCAGAATTCTTTCTGAGTTTCGTCCCGACGTGGTGATCGGTGTTGGCGGGTACGCCTCCGGCCCTGCCATGCTCGCCGCGACGCGCATGCGCATTCCGACTCTGGCATTTGAACCCAACGTGGTTCCGGGTCTGGCTAATCGCCTGATCGGTCCCTGGGTTTCCGCGGCGGCCGTCCACTTCGAGGAAACAAAGGAGCGATTCCGGCGTTCCGTGGTTACTGGTGTGCCAGTCCGGCAAGCCTTTTTTGAGATCGCCTCAGGTACAGGAAACTCGAAGCCGACCCTGCTCGTATTTGGTGGAAGCCAAGGCGCGCATGCCATTAATCAAGCAATCATCCAATGTCTGCCTGAGTTGCTGAAACAAGTGCCGGACATCCACATCATTCACCAGACCGGCGAGCGCGACTATAATGACGCGCAAGCCGCGTACCAGCGCACATCCGCGTCGGCAGAGGTATATCCATTCATCAATGACATGCCGGCTTTCTTTGCGCGCGCCGATTTGCTGGTGTGCCGCTCCGGGGCAAGCACGGTGGCGGAAATAACCGCGGCTGGGAAGCCAGCCATCTTTGTTCCTTTTCCACGCGCCGCGGATGATCATCAGCGGGTCAATGCCCAGGCACTGGAGCGGGCTGGGGCTGCGATTTTGCTCGAAGAAACTAAGCTGGATAAGGTGTGGCTGGTCGAAACTGTAAGTTCGTTGCTGAAAGATCCCGGACGTCTGCGCAGGATGGGTGACTCTGCGCGGAATCTATCGCATCCAAATGCCGCGCGAGACATTGCCGAGATGGCAGCACGGTTGGCAGGAATAGAAGAGACAGACCAGGTGGCCGATCCGCAGCCCGGACCTTAATTCATGTTTGCCAAGATTCAGCGCATACATTTCGTAGGCATCGGCGGCATCGGCATGAGCGGCATTGCCGAAGTATTGCTCAATCTGGGATACAAGATTTCCGGCTCCGACCTCAGGATTTCCACAATGACACAAAGGTTGGCAACCTTGGGCGCGACCATTTTTGAAGCCCATCGGGCGGAAAACATAGCAGGTGCGGAAGTCGTGGTAGCCAGTTCCGCCGTGCCATCCGACAATCCGGAAATAGTGGAAGCGCGTGCACTCCACATTCCCGTGATCCAGCGCGCCGAAATGCTGGCCGAACTGATGCGCCTGAAGTACGGCATCGCCATCGCCGGCATGCACGGCAAAACCACAACCACTTCCATGGTGGCGGCGGTGCTGGCTGCTGGTGGACTGGACCCCACGGTGGTAGTTGGCGGACGCGTAGACGCGATGGGCTCCAACGCGCGCCTGGGCAAGTCACAATATCTAGTCGCCGAGGCCGACGAGAGCGATAGGTCTTTCTTGAAGCTTTCCCCAATTCTGGCCGTGGTCACAAACATCGACCGTGAGCACATGGACTCCTACCGCAGCATGAGCGATGTGAAGCGGGCATTTCTCGAATTTATGGATCATCTACCGTTCTATGGCATGGTAGTGGCCTGCAATGACGACCCGCTCCTCCGCCGTCTGTTTCCGCAAATTCAGCGGAGGTTGGTGACCTACGGTACGCGTCGCGGTTCGGACTTCCAAATCAGGCTGCACAAGCACAAGCCAAAACAGGGCGAGAAATCTTGCATCAGCCATTTCCAAGTAACCTATCGCGGAGAAACGCTGGGCGGCTTTGAGCTTCATGTGCCCGGGGTCCACAACATCCTGAATGCGACCGCAGCAATTGCAGTGGGAGTGGGTCTTGACATTCCGGTGGAGCAGATACACTCTGCGCTTGCCAGCTTCGCCGGTGTAGACCGCCGTTTCCAGTTACGCGGAACCGCCTCCGGTGTGAGTGTGATTGATGATTACGGCCATCATCCCACCGAAATTCGCGCCACACTGGCAGCCGCGCGCGATTGCGGATATCGCAAGGTGCATGTCGTGTTCCAGCCGCATCGTTACACCCGCACGCAGTCCCTGATAGACGAGTTCGCCACCGCATTTGAAAACGCTGATTCGTTATTCGTTCTTGATATTTACCCAGCTGGCGAGCCGCCGATTCCCGAAATCACCGGAGAGGCGTTGGCTCGCCGAATTGGTGAAAACGGAACTCCCACAAAGTACGTCAGCTCTTTTGAAAATGCCGCCACATCCGTGTTAGCACTCGCGCATCAGGGCGACATGATCCTGACTCTGGGGGCGGGCAGCGTATCTCAGCTTGGCCCCATGATTATCGAAAGGCTGCAACGAGGGGCTGCGGAGTCCCCGACTCCCGTTGCCATTTCCCAATGAAAACCAATCCCGCCAGGAACTGACCCCTGATCCTGTCCGTACTAAGTTCTTAATGGACATTGGGTGACGAATTTATCGATGGTCCGTCTAATTGGCGAAAGCGATGGGGTGGCTTATGGTTTCCGAAAAAGCACTATATTGGAGGGCGGTGGGTGTAGCTGCGCTTTTCTGAGTAATTCCTTTGTGGGTGGGCAAAGCGACTGGGCCCTCCGTCTAGCCGACCGCTCCATGGCTGCGGCACACCGAATTTCAGGCCAGACCATGCGTTATGCAGTACTCTCACAGGTGATCTTCGGACGAAACGAACCTGGTTTTGTCCACGCTCAAAACGCCACAGCTCGTGCTCAGACTCGCCTGGCGTTGATACAAACAGCTATGGCCCGCCGCGAAGCTGCGCTAGCCCGGACTCAAACTGAAATGGTTCGCGTGCTGGCAAACCATCCGGTCGTCTGCCCGCGACCGAATTTCGCGATTAACGTACCCGAGATTTCTGAGATCGCCGACAAGAGACCCATCTAATCGCAGGGCTATCACTGCACCAGAGTCGACACCCTGCCCTTCTGTGCAAAACCTATCAAATTTTCTCTATCTCAATTCGCGAAAAGCAGTTATAGTGAACCCGCTGGCGATTCACTGACGACAACTGACCTGATTGATGGCGCGGAAAAACGCTCCCACCATCTCGCAGGAGGAGTTGTACCCGCAGTCTGACGAGCCTACGCGTCAGGATTTAGACGACGCGCGATTGCTCGACTTGGACGCGGAACAGGAATCTCCGTTCCTGCGCGGACAGAAGCGCGTCTCCGTCCGCCGCGGTTCGCTCCCGAAGAAAACAGTTACCCGTCTTACTTGGACCTTGACGGTCTTGGTCGTTATGTTCCTCGGTAGTGTGGCAGTCGCAGCCGTCTACCACTACGGCGAACGTTCCTGGCGATTTCGCGTGGACTCGAGCGATCACATCGAGATCACCGGCCTGGAAAACGTCACCCGCTCGCAAGTCATGGAAGTCATCGGAGGCGACATTGGACGCAACATCTTCTTTGTGCCCATGGCGCAGCGGAAAAAGCAGTTGGAGCAAATACCTTGGGTGGAATCCGCCAGCGTAATGAGATTTGTTCCTAACCGCTTGAAGATCGAGATTCACGAACGCACTCCCGTGGCCTTTGCGCGTGTCGGCTCCAGGATTCTTCTGGTCGACGACCAGGGGACTCTCATGGAATTGCCCAACAAGAAGAAGTATTCGTTTCCCGTAATTCTGGGAATGAACTCAGGCGAGCCGCTCTCGACCCGCATCCCGCGGATGAGGATCTATCAAAGCGTGCTCAGTCAACTTGATTCCGGCGGAGCCCATTACTCGCAGGACCTGAGTGAAGTCGATCTATCCGACCCCGACGATGTGAAAGTTCTCACCAATAATCCCGAGGGTGAGGTCCTCATTCACCTGGGTTCTTCCAACTACCTCGATCGTTACAAAGTCTACGTCGGTCATATTCGGGAGTGGCGTCAACAATTCGACAGAGTGGAATCGGTGGATCTCCGGTTTGACCGCCAGATCATCGTCAACCCGGATTTAAATGGCGCGATCAAGCCATTGCCACTTTCCCGATCCGCAGCGAAAGCTGCTATGGCGGCCGGAGTGAAGCCGGCGGCGTTGACCACGCGCCTAACAACCAGTTCCACGGTTCCGGTCCCGCGTGTCACTCCTGCGAAGAAGAAAACCGTCAAAGCCTGGCATAGAAAGACGGCGCGCAAGAAAACGTGGGCGTCAAAAACATGGGCGCCAAAAAAATCTTGGAAACCATCGACTGAAGCAGCGAGAGCGACAAAGAAACCAAGTCCGGCAATTGCAAAAGAGGAACATCCGTAGCTATGGCGAACCAGTACGAGCATTTACTAACGGCAATTGATGTTGGAAGCGCCAAGACGTGCGTCTTGGTGGCCGAGATCACCGATGCCGGCCTGCGCTATCGCGGACATGGCGTAGCTGAGTCGCGTGGCTCGCGCAAGGGAATAATTGTTGACCTGGATAAGGCGGTAGCTTCGATTCAACGTGCCGTCGAAGAGGCTGAAGACGCTGCCGGCGCTCCCATTGAACACGCGTTGTTGGGAGTGGCCGGGTCGCATGTACGCGGCGTGAATAGCCACGGCGGAGTGAGCTTCGGAACCCGTCCCCGCGAGATTACTCGTGACGAAATTCGTCAAGCGGTAGACAAGGCGCGGGCAATTGCCCTCCCGGCCGACCGGGAAATTCTGCACCTGCTGCCGCAAGAATTCATTCTGGATGATCAAGCCGGTGTGCACGATCCCCTTGGCATGATGGCGACTCGCCTGGAAGTGCGAGTGCACATGGTGACCACGGTTGCAAACGCCACGCAAAACATGGTCACCGCCGTCAACCGCGCGGGCGTGCACGTTGACGACACAATTTTTGAGCCGCTGGCTTGTGCCGATTCCGTTTTGCGTGCCGACGAACGTGAGTTGGGTGTATGTCTCGCTGATCTCGGCGCCGGATCAACGGGCATCATCGTCTTCCAGGACGGCGCAGTCGCCCACACCGGCGCGATCCCCGTCGGCGGCGATCATTTCACCAGCGACATTTCGGTTGGCCTGTGCACTCCTCTCGCCGAGGCGGAAAAAATCAAGAAAGTTTATGGCAATACCATTGTGACCCTCATTCCCGAAGCAAATGAGGTTGAGATCCCGTCGGTCGGCGATCGTCCTTCGCGCCTCATTTCTCAACGTATGGTGGGAGAAATCCTGGAGCCGCGCGCCCGCGAACTGTTCGAGATGCTACGCGACAACCTGCGCCACTCCGGAACACTCGACCTCTGCGCCGGAGGAGTGGTGCTCAGCGGAGGCGCCTCGCGTCTACCCGGCATCGAGGATGTCGCTGAATCCGTATTGCGCCGCCCCGTACGCCTGTCGTGGCCGACGCCCTTGGCCAAAATGCCGTCCACATTGGCCGAACCGGAATACGCTACGGCGCTCGGCATGGTTTTCTACGGACATCGTGCCCGGCTCGCGCGGGGCAGCCGGGACGGTCGTTGGAGTTCACGGCTGGCCGCACTGTTTGTGAAGAAAGGCGCTTAGTAGTGACAGTGGTTAGGTAAGAGCAAGAAATTTGCATAGGTAAGGGGACAAAAATTCGGATAGGCAAGGAACACGAGCTTTGAAAGGGTACGGCTTTTGGAGGCTGAGGTTCGGGAGGGCACGGCATTTTGGAGGCTTAGGTTCGGGAAGGGCACGGCTTCAGCCGTGCCGATGAGGTCTGAAAGACCGGGGCTTTAGCCCCTGCGTTAAACGTAAGCAAATTCACTTCAGGTGGAGTAAATGAAAAAAGAAACCGACATTCGCATCAGCTTCAACGAAGAGGCCCGCAACGACGCCAAGATCAAGGTCATCGGTGTGGGTGGAGGCGGCG
>Ga0070697_100001831_pt1 | contig 16259 bp, 17 predicted proteins | sample KBSK1501metaG_FD_65475 | JGI IMG/M metagenome (GOLD analysis project Ga0070697, IMG submission 65475) | Corn, switchgrass and miscanthus rhizosphere microbial communities from Kellogg Biological Station, Michigan, USA - KBS K1-50-1 metaG | ecosystem: Host-associated > Plants > Roots >...
CGACGGCAAACAGACGGCCGAGTATTTGTGGCAGGTTCCGAAGGATGCCGCGGCGCGTCAAAAAATCATGGATCTGCTGACGCAAATCGGAACGGAGAGCGCCAAGCAGGGTCGGAAGGAAATGCCCAGGCTGGTCGAGGAACTGAAGATCGCCGCGCAAGCGTCGCCGTCACCACAGCAAGTCGAGCTGCTCGTCGATGGCTTCGATCGACTGACCAAACTCTGGCAGGCCGCCAAATCCGGACTCCTATGACCGAGACGGTCACCCGCGTGACGCACGAGCTCGATCAGCTTTGCATCAACACGATCCGCACGCTGGCGATGGATGCCGTGCAGCAGGCCGATTCCGGGCATCCCGGTACGCCGATGGCGCTGGCGCCGCTCGCGTACGTGCTGTGGCAACGGCATCTCAAGTACAATCCGGCGAATCCGGACTGGCTCGACCGCGATCGCTTCGTGCTGTCGGCCGGCCATGCCTGCATGCTGCTGTACAGCGTCCTTTACCTCACCGGCTACGACCTCACCCTCGATGACATCAAGCAGTTTCGGCAATGGGGCAGCCGCATGCCGGGGCATTCGGAGCACGGCGTCACGCCGGGTGTGGAGGCGACGACGGGACCACTCGGCCAGGGCGTTGGGAATGCCGTCGGCATGGCGATCGCAGAGGCTCAGCTCGCGGAGCTATTCAATCGCCCGGGACACGCCATCATCGATCATCACACCTATTTCCTGGCGTCTGACGGCGATCTGATGGAAGGCGTCTCACACGAGGCCTGTTCGCTGGCGGGTCACTTGAAGCTGGGCAAGCTGATCGGATTTTACGACGACAACCACATCACGATCGACGGATCCACCGACCTCGCCTTCTCCGACAACACTACGAGACGCTTCGAGTCTTACGGGTGGCAGGTGCAGCGGATTCCGGACGGCAACGATCTCGACGCCATCGACGCCGCGATCGACCAGGCGAAACGGCTCACGGAGCGGCCGTCGTTGATCATCGTGCGCACCCACATCGGCTGGGGGAGCCCGCACAAGCAGGACAGCGCCGAGGCGCACGGTGCGCCGCTCGGCGCGGACGAGGTGAAGGCGACGAAACAGAATCTCGGCTGGCCCTCGCTCGAGCCGTTCTACGTCCCCGAGGAAGCGCTCGAGCACTGGCGGCGCGCCAGGGATCGTGGGGCGCGTCTCGAGGCCGACTGGCGGAAGCGCTGGGATAAGTACCGCGCGGCCAATGCCGATCTGGCGACTGAGCTGGAGCGGCGGCTGGCCGGCCGGCTGCCTGCTGGCTGGGATGGGTCGCTGCCCGTGTTCGGGCCAACGGACGCGCAGGCCACTCGTGCGGCGTCGGGGAAGGCTATCAACGCGATCGCGCTCAAACTGCCCGAGCTGATCGGTGGGTCAGCCGACCTGACGGGCTCCAACAACACGGAGATCAAGGGCGGCGGCGTTTTCTCCGGCACAGCGCGCGCCGGCAGAAACTTTCACTTTGGCGTACGCGAACACGGTATGGGGGCCGCTCTGAACGGGATCGCGCTGCATGGGGGATTCATCCCCTTCGGTGGCACGTTCCTCATCTTCTCCGACTACATGCGGCCGTCGATCCGCCTGGCGGCGCTGACGCATCTCAAGCCGATCTACGTCTTCACCCACGATTCGATCGGACTCGGCGAAGACGGACCGACGCATCAGCCGATCGAGCAGCTCGCGGCATTGCGCGCGATCCCCAACATGACGGTGATTCGCCCCTCTGATCCTACCGAGGTGGTCGAAGCTTGGCGCGCGGCCATTACGCATCGAGACGGTCCTGTGGCGCTCATCCTGACGCGGCAAAAAGTCGCGGTGGTGGATCGGTCCAAGTACGCGCCGGCCGCCGGACTCCATCAGGGTGGTTACGTCCTCGCCGATTCTCCTAATCCTGACGTGGTGCTCATGGCGACGGGCTCGGAGGTGGAGCTGATCCTCGGCGCATACGAACAGCTGAAGGCCGACGGCAGACGGCCGAGAGCAGTGTCCATGCCCTGCCTCGAGTACTTCGCCAAGCAGTCAGACGGTTACCGCAATTCCGTGCTGCCGCCCGGCTTGCCGCGGATCGCCGTCGAGGCGGCGGCGCCACAGTCGTGGTATCGCTGGGTTCCGGAAGGGAACGGCGTGATCATGGGGATCGACCGGTTTGGAGAGTCCGCACCCTACCAACGCATCTACAAGGAATTCGGCTTGACCGTGGATGCCGTGGTTGCACAGGCCCGAAGGCTCTTCTAGGTTTCCGGATCATGAAGTCCGCCACCATGCTCATGTGTTGCCACCTGTGTCGCTCAATGTGTTGTACGAGAGCGGCCGATCTGGCGCGTGAGCAATGGGGTGAGATGATCTAGCAGCACAGGGCAGACGCCCTGCCCAACACGCACCAGGATCGGCCGCGACTCCACGATTCGAGTCGCGGCCGATCGCTTTTTGAGGAGGCAATGTGTCGGTACCAGTCATTGGGCTATCGGGCAGTCCGAACGCCGCGTCGCGCTCGCGCGCGCTCCTCGAGGTCGCGCTGGCGGCGCTGGACAAGCAAGGAGCCGGCCCGTCGCGTCTGATCGACCTCTCGAAACTGCCAGCCGATGCGCTACTCGGCAGGCGTCCAGACGCGGCAGTGGCCGACGCGATTCAGGGCGTGCTCGACGCCGCCATTCTCGTCGTAAGCACGCCGATCTATCGCGCCACATACAGTGGGCTGCTGAAAGTGTTCTTTGATCTGCTCCCACAAGAGGCGCTCGCAAGAAAAGTCGCGCTTCCCATCGCTACCGGCGGGGGGCCGGCGCATCTCCTCGCGGTCGACCATGGTCTGCGGCCGCTGCTGGCAAGTGTGGGTGCGCTCGTCGTGGCGACCGGTGTCTACGGCACGGATGCACAATTCCACGCCGGCGTTCCCGAACCGGCGCTGGTCGAGCGGATCGAGCGCGCCGCAAGCGAGGCGGCGTCGCTCGCCTCGGGGGTGACGATATGATCGGCATCTACTACGAACACCCGCACTGGTTCGCCCCGCTGTTCGCGGAGCTCGACCGTCGCGCCACGCCGTACACCCGCTTGCTCGCCGAGCATCACTCGTTCAATCCGGCCGACCAGCCGCCGTTCGATCTGGTGTTCAACCGAATGAGTCCATCGGCGTGGCTGCGCGGGCATGGGAACGCGGTCTTCTACACGCATCAGTTCCTGGCGCACCTGGAACGCCACGGTGTCCGGGTCGTCAACGGCACCCGGGCATTCCAGGCCGAGACCTCTAAGGCCTTGCAGCTGTCGGTGCTGCGGGAGCTCGGCCTTCCGTACCCGCGGGCTCGCGTGATCAACGATCCCGCCGATGCGCCGGCGGCGGCCGCAGAGCTGGAATTTCCGATCGTTGTGAAGCCGAACGTCGGCGGCAGCGGGGCCGGCGTCCAGCGCTTCGACAATCACGCGCAGCTCGCGGCCGCCGTCGCTACAGGCTCGATCGAGCTGGGTCCTGACCACACCGCTTTGGTGCAGCAGTTCATTCCGTCGGAAGAAGGCCGCATCACGAGGGTCGAAGTGCTGGGCGGGCGGTTTCTGTATGCGATTCGCGTCTATTCGTCGGGCGAGACGTTTAATCTCTGTCCGGCCGACGTCTGCCAGACCACCGCAGGAGCCGAGCTGGTGCGCAGCGCGTGCCCCGTCGACGCACCAAAGAACGGCCTGCGCGTCGAAGGATACGAGCCGCCGCAGCAAGTCGTGCGGGATGTCGAGCGCATTGCCGCGGCCTGCGGGATCGAAGTCGGCGGCATCGAGTACGCGATCGACGAGCGGAACGGACAGCTCTACTACTACGACATCAACGCGCTTTCCAACTTCGTCGCCGATGCGCCGCGCGTCGTGGGCTTCGATCCGTTCGCCCGGCTTGCCGACTTCATCGAAAGCGAGGCCCGCTGATGCGCTTCGGATACTGGTTGCCGGTATTCGGCGGGTGGCTGCGCAACGTCGAAGACGAGCGCATGGAGGCCGAGTGGGGATACGTCAGGAGGCTCGCGCGCGCGAGCGAACGCGCGGGCTTCGACCTCACGCTGATCGCGGAGCTGAACCTCAACGACATCAAGGGAGTCGACGCGCCGTCGCTTGACGCCTGGTCCACGGCTGCTGCGCTCGCTGCCGTGACCGAGCGGCTCGAGCTGATGGTGGCGGTGCGGCCCACGTTCCACCCGCCCGCATTGCTCGCCAAGCAGGCCGCCAACATCGACCACATCTCGGGCGGCCGGCTGTCGCTCAACGTCGTGTCGTCCTGGTGGGCCGAGGAAGCGAAGCAATACGGGGTGGAGTTCGACACGCACGATGCGCGTTACGCGCGCACCGAAGAGTGGCTGACGGTCGTGGACGGCCTCTGGTCTGAGCAGCGGTTCAGTTTCTCCGGAAAGTACTACCGGGTCGACGACGCGATACTCGAGCCCAAGCCTACCCGCCGGCCGCGGCCGACGCTGTACGCCGGTGGTGAATCACCGGCGGCGAAATCGCTGATCGCGCGTGCCTGCGATGGCTATCTGATGCATGGCGATCCGCCGGAGCGCATTGCGGCGAAGATCACCGATATGCAGTTGCTGCGCGATGCGAACGGGCTGGACCGCATGGTTTATGGCGTCGCGGGATACGTCGTGTGCCGCTCGACCGACACGGCGGTTCGGCGTGAAATCGAGCGCATCACCGACGTCCGCCAGAATGCCGCGGGATATGCGAATTACGAACAATGGCTTGCCAACACGCAGCTCGAGCAGCGCGTGAGCCTCGAGGACTACTCAGTCTCGAATCGCGGGCTGAAGGCCGGACTCAGCGGAACGCCGGAGCAGATCGCCGAGCGGATTCGGGAGTTCGAGCAGGCGGGCGTCGATCTCCTGCTGCTGCAGTTCAGCCCACAGCTCGAGGAAATGGAGCGGTTTTCAGAAGAGGTGATGCCGCTGGTCAACGAGCCGTCTGCGGTACGATGAGCCGAGCCGCGCCGCGCCCCGACCGGACGCACGCAGACACGCCCGCCCCGTCGTAGCCGGCGCCCGCGATCGCGATCGGCGGAAGCCGGCTGAGGCGATGCCGCACGTCGGCGACGTGCTCGGCGTGGCGCGCGCCGTAGCGCGGTAAACCGCGGTTCCAGTAGAACACACGGGACCACAGCGGCTCACCGCGGATCTGGAGAATCTCGGCCAGCCGCACGTGCGCAGCCTTTGCGTGATCGCCGTCCCCCGGGGCGAGGTATGCGCGCAGCAAGACGTGACCGTCGGGCGCACGGCCCGGGAATTTTTGGGACGCGTAGGTACAAGCGCGTAGGTGCGTGGCAGCGTTGGTTTTCGCGTCGACGACAAACCCTGCCCCATCCAACCGATTCCCCACCTGCTCCGCTCGATACGCGAGCGACACGGTGATACTCGGCACGTAGACTACCTGCGCGAGCTCGCGCGCATGCGTCACGCCAACCATCTCCAGGAGCCGTCCGGCCGTATACGCGGGAATCGCGAGCACCACCGCATCGGCGTCGTGCGCCGAGCCGCCGGTGACGGCCACGCGCCAGCCTTTGCCCTCGCGCGTGAAGCCGGCGACGCCCTGCGCGAACCGTAACACACCGGCGAGGCGTTGGCTCAGCGCCGCGACCGGCTCACCCATGCCACCGGCGAAGCTCCGAAAGCCCGCGGCAACCTCGGTCTTGGACGCCTCGATCCCGAGCATGGCGGCCGCTTGTCCCTCTTCGATCGGCTGGAGCTCCTTGCCATCCCACACAGATGTTCCGCGCGACCGTTGGGTGACGACGCGATCGCCTACGCCCAGCTCCTTGGCCAGCTCAGGAAGCTCCGGCTCACCGGCGAGAAATCCGTCGGGCCCACCCTCGACGATGAACCCATTCACCGGCTCGGTCACGATGATCCCACCAGCACGACGCTCGCTCTCGAGCACAACGACGTCGCATCCGCCGACCTGCATCAACTCCCACGCGGCCGCGAGTCCCGCGATTCCGGCGCCGATGACGACGACTTTCAGATCCAGCCCCGCTCGGCCGCCGTCTGCTTGACCGCGTCGGCCACAGCCCCCACCAAGCCAGGATCATCGTTCAGCGACGATGTGCGCTCGAGCTGCACGCCGAGCCGCTTGGCGAGCGCCTGGTACTCGATGTCGACGTCGTAGAGAATCTCGACGTGATCGCAGACGAACCCGATGGGGACGAGGAGGATTGCGTCCGACCCGCCGTCACGCGCCAACTTCGTCATGAGCTCGCCGGCTTCAGGGCCGAGCCAGGGCTCATTGGTCGCGCCGGCGCTCTGGTAGGCGAAGTGCCAGTCAGCGAGGTGGAGGCGCCGCGCGACTTCGGCCGCGCTGGCTCGTAACTGCTCGGGATACGGGTCGCCCGTCGCCAGGATCCGTTGCGGCAGGCTATGAGCGCTGAAAATGATTTGCACATCAGCGGGCTTCGGGAAGCGTTGCAACGCCTCCGTCACGCGATCGGCCATGGTGTCCAGAAACCGGGGCTGCTCCCACCAACTGCGCACGAGCGCGACCTCGATCGGAGCGCCATCCTGGGCGGCGTCGAGCAGCTTCTTCTCATAAGCCCCAACCGACATCCCCGAGTAGTGCGGCGCCATCACGACACCCACTACGCGCCGGTGTCCCGCGCGTTTGATCTCGGTGACTGCCGCCTGGATATACGGATGCCAGTGACGCATGCCGACGTACGTGCGAAACCCGCCGCCGAGCGCGCGCCCGACCCCAGCGGCCTGTGCGCGCGTGTGGTCCAGAATGGGCGAGCGCCCGCCAATGCGTGCGTAGCGCGCGCGGATTTCTTCGACCAGCTGCGGCTTGGTGATGCGCCCACCGCGGACGTCCAGGAGATATGGCTCGACCTCGGCCAGATTGCCTGGTCCTCCGTAGGCCATCAGGAGAACGGCAAGCCCGGCGTCAGCCGCCATGGACCAGATCCACGACTGCGCGCACCGCGGCGACGTCCGTCTCAGGGAGCACGCCGTGGCCGAGATTGAAGATGTGACCGGGGCGGCCGGCGGCGCGCTTCAGAATGTCGCGCACCTGCCGCGTGCGCTCGGCGGCGGGCGCCAGCAACGCGGCTGGCTCGAGATTGCCCTGGATCGCACGATCGCCAACCCTCGACCACGCCGCGTCGAGCGGGATCCGCCAATCGATGCTGATGACGTCGCCGCCGGCCGCGGCGAAGTCTTCGAGAAACGTCGCGGTCCCGGTCCCGAAGTGAATCAGCGGCACCCCCGTGTCTTTGGTGAGCGACAGCGCCTTGCGACTGTGCGGCTGCACATAGGTGCGGTAATCGTCCGGCGAGAGACACCCGACCCAACTATCGAACAGCTGCAATGCCTGCGCGCCCGCGCGGGCCTGGGCGGCCAGATACTCGCCGACAAGTTCGGCGAGCTTGCTCAAGAGCAGGTGCCAGGCGTCGGGCGTCTGGTACATGAACTGCTTGGTTTTTGTGAACGTCCGGCTGGCGCCGCCTTCGATCGCATAGCTGGCCAGTGTGAACGGCGCGCCCGCGAAACCGATCAGCGGCACATCGGCGGGCAACGCGCGGCGCGCCAGGCGGATCGCGTCCAACACGAAGCCCAGCTCGGCTTCGACATTGAAGGACGGCAGCCGCGCGACGTCACTCGCATCTCGAATCGGCCGGTCGATGAGCGGGCCCTCGCCGGCGGCGAAACGCAGACCGAGCCGCAGCGGCTCGAACGGGAGCAGGATGTCGGCAAAGATGATTGCGGCATCGACGCCGAGGCGCTCGACCGGCTGGAGCGTGATGGCCGCGGCGAGCTCGGGGTTGTGGCACAGGTCGAGGATCGAGTGAGCTTTGCGAAGCTTGCGGTACTGCGGCATGTAGCGCCCCGCCTGCCGCATGAACCACACTGGAGTGACGTCGGTGCGCTCCCGACGGCACGCTTTAAGAAACCGCAGCTTCCCGGGCCTCGTGAGCGATGAGAATGGTGTCGCCTTCCACCTTCACCTGGTACGCGGTCACGGGATGAACCGGCGGCCCGCCCAGCACGCGGCCGGTCTCGAGCGAGAACACGCCTTCGTGCCATGGGCACGTCACCGCGCAGCGGGCAGGGTCGACGGTGCCCTCGGACAGGCTCGCACGCGCGTGGGTGCAGCGGTTGGCGATCGCGTAGACCGTGCCGTTGACGTTGAACAGCGCGACCGCCTCGTTCGCGGCGTAGACGCGCTTGGCCGTGCCGGGCGGTAACTCGGACAAGCTCGCCACGGGCGTGAAGCCGTCGGCGCGTGTGGGACGGCGGGCCACGGCCTGCGCCGAGCCGGCGCCGCCAAGCGTGTCGAGCATGTCCCACAACGACATCTGTACGCAGGTAAACGTCGGCGTGTCCCGCAGCGTGTAGGATGACGCTTCGCTCTCCCGCAGCTCCATCACGAGGTCGAGAAACTCCCCCGGGTTGTCGCCCTCGAAGGCGACGATGAACTCCTGGTCGTCGAGGCCATACGAGTACGTCGTGTTCAGCCGAATCGACGGGTATTTGCGGCCGATCTTGACGTGCTCATCCATCATCCGCTGCCGCTCCGGCTTCGGCAGCGCGTACCAGGGACGCGTCTTGATGAACGGATACACGAACAGGTACTTCGCCGCACTTGGCCGGATGACGAGGCGCTGCTCGTGGACTAGCTCAGACGCAGGGAACTCGTAGATCGAGCGCCGCGTCATCGCGAGATAGCTATAGGGGATCGACAGATACGCACCCACATCGGTGCGGTTAAGCGCCGTTTGCAGCTCGACGAGCGCATCGAGGTCTTCGGCGACTTGCCACAGCAGGAAATCGCAGTCGCCGCGTATGCCCACCAGACCGTACGGACGCAGCAGGAGGCGGCCGTGATAGCGCTCAAGGGTCTCGCCGAACTCGAGCTTCGCCGACGCCTGGCGCTCGGCGGTCAGCCGCCGCCAGGCGGGGTCGAGTTTGTAAAAGGCATATCGAACGACTTGACGCTTTTCCGCAGCCATGGCCCGGAATCTAACGGGATTCGTGCGGCTCGCGCTGGCGGTGACGGTAGGCCTTGATGACCAGCCACGTCAACCAGATGAACACGGAGAGCGGCAGGAGCACGATGACGATGGAGCTCCAGAAGTAGATGATGTCCATGCGATCGCCGTGTTGTATGGCCGTAAGGACGGGCATCATCGGCCGATGAACCGTTTCAGGTGGCGCAAATAGTACGTGAGCCCCACACCGAGCACGCCGAACCCGATGCCGAGCGCCATCTCCCCACGCCAGATCGCCCAGACGGCGAAGCCGGCGCAAAATGCGATGCCCGTGGAGATCAGGACTCGGTGGAAAGGGATCATTTTCGGACTAGGCTACCTTGTCGAGCACCATGAGCGTCAACAGCGCCGGCAGGTAGAGAATCGACACGAAAAACAGTCGCCACGCGCGCGATGGAGTGGCTCCGAACAGCAGTCCGGTACCTGCTACTGCATACCCAATCCCCAGCACCAAGGCCCCAAAGAAGTACCACGCGCCCGTCACGCCAAGCAGCGTGGGCAGCAGGCTGATCGGCAGCAGGGCCATGGCATAGAGGATCACCATGCGACCGGTGTCCCGGCCGTCCTCATCGGCCACGCTCAGCATCCGCAGGCCGCTCGCGCGATAGTCGTCGCGGTACAACCAGGCGAGCGCGAGGAAGTGCGGCAGCTGCCAGAGGAACAGAATCCAGAAGAGCGCGGCGACCGCGGCGCCGAGGCTGCCACCGGCCGCCGTCCAGCCGCCGACGATGGGCAGCGCACCGGGGACTGCTCCCACCAGGGTGTTCAGCGACGTTTTGCGTTTGAGCGGTGTGTAGAGGAGGACGTAGCTCGCGAATGTCAGCGCGGCGAGAACAGCGGTTAGCAGATTGACGGTCAGAGCCAAATAGACAACGCCGCCAACCGTAATCGCTGTGGCGAACCAGATCGCGGCCGGCGCGCTGAGGCGCCCGGAGGGGAGCGGCCGGCGCCGCGTGCGCGCCATCCGGCCGTCCACATCCCGCTCGCGGATCTGGTTCCAGGCGTTCGTGCCGCCCGCGACCAGCGCTGTGCCGATCAACGTGTTGGCGAGCAACAGCAGGTCGACGTGGTCCCGCGCGCCCAGGTAAAAGCCCGCGGCGGCGGTGAGCAGCACCAGCTGCGTGATGCGGGGCTTCGTCAGCTCGAGCAAGGCCTGCACTAAAAAACTTTCTCCATGATTACGACGGTGACGAGAATCGCGGCGAGCGGCAACGGGACGAGGAAAATGATCCGCAGGCGCCAGCGCTCGAACTTGAGATGCATGAAAAACAGCGCGACCAGGAGGGCCTTCCAAACGGCCAGGAACAGCAGCAGCAACAGCTTCACGTTCTGCGACAGCGGTAGCTCGAACGCCAACGCGACTTCGGCGACCGTCATCACGAAGAGGTACAGCCAAATCATGACGTAGTTCGGCCGTTTGTGCTCCGTCGTGCCGGAAGAGCTGGTAGCAGTCATGAACCGGGCCTCAGATCAGGTAGACGATGGTGAAGAGGATGATCCACACCAGGTCGACGAAGTGCCAGTACAGACCGATGACTTCGATGCCGCGATAGTCCTGCGGCGAATACTTCTCGGGCAACACTTTGGTGAAGTACAGGTACGTCATGCTGATCACGCCGCACGTCACGTGGAAGCCGTGGAAGCCGGTCATCGTGAAGAAGCTGGACCCGTATAGTCCCGCCACAGCCCCGCCGTATCGCAGCGGATCGGCCGCCGCGTGCTCGGCCAGCGTCGAACCTTCGCGAAACCCGGCCGGCGTGAAGCCGTGCCCGACCAGCTTGATGTACTCGACGACCTGGACGCTGACGAACGCGGCGCCGCAAATCATCGTGACCAGCAGCCAGAATTTCAGCCCGCCATCCCGGAGCAATTTCCCCGGCACGGGGCGCAGGAAGTATTTCTTGCCGTCCTGAATCGCGGCGAAGGCCTTGACCATCGAAACGGACGAGCAGATGAGCAGGAACGTATTCACCGCGGTCAGCGGAACGTTCAGGACCGCGCCCGGCTTCGCCCACGCTCCCGGCGCGCCGAACCGCAGCACGATGTACGATCCGATCAGCGCCGTGAAGAACATCACGTCGCTGGCCAGGAAGACCCACATTCCCAGCTTGCTGCTGTAGACGCCCGCGCCCGGCTCTGCCGGGTGCGGCGGCCGCATCTGATCCAGCGTCTGCGTCGCGTGCGTCATCGCACTCTCCCGGTCAGTGTCCGGTCGCCGGCAGCGGCGCCGGCACCGGATCGCGGTCAGTGGGCAGCTTCACATACTGCGGCAGGAAGTCCTTGTCGCCCGCTTCCGGGGCGCTGAACTCGTACGGGCCGCGGTACACGTTGGGCGTTTTCGGCGCCCAGTTGCCGTGCGGCGCCGGGTTGGGCAGCGACCACTCGAGCCCGTTGTCGTTCCACGGATTCTGCGGGGCCTTTTTCCCGAATTTCAGGCTCCACAGGAAGTTGAACATGAACAGGAACTGCACCGCGAACAGCGCGAATGCGGAGTACGAGATGAATACGTTCAGCGGCTGCTGCGGCTTCAGGAAGTCGTAGATCGTCGGATCATAAATGCGCCGCATCTGACCTTCCATCCCGATGATATGCATCGGGAAGAACGTCATGTTGTAGAAAATGATCGTCAGCCAGAAGTGGACCTTGCCGATCGGCTCGCTCATCACCCGGCCGAACATCTTCGGATACCAGTAGGTGATCGCCGCGAACAACGCGAACAGCGATCCCCCGAACAGCACGTAGTGGATGTGCGCCACGATGAACTGCGTATCGTGCAGCGGGATGTCGACCGGCGTCGCGGCCATGAAGATGCCCGACAGGCCGCCGATCGTGAACATCGAGACGAAGCCGATGGCGTTCAGCATCGGGACGTGGAACTGCAGGTTGCCGCGCCACATCGTGCCCAGCCAGTTGAACACCTTGATCGCCGAAGGCACGGCGATGAGCAGCGTCGAGACCATGAACGTCGACCCGAGGGTCGGGTTCATGCCGCTCATGAACATGTGATGGCCCCACACGATCCAGCCCAGGAACGCGATGCCGATGATCGCGAACACCATCGAGTGGTAGCCGAAGATCGGCTTGCGGCTGCCGTTGGCGAGGATGTCGGAGACCATGCCCATCGCCGGCAGGATCAAGATGTAGACCTCGGGGTGCCCGAAGAACCAGAACAGGTGCTGCCACAAGAGGGCCTGGCCGCCTGCCACGGGGTCGAAGAAGTGCGTGCCGAGGATGTTGTCGAACAGCAGCATGATCGCCGCGCCCTGGAGCACCGGCAGCGCGAGCACGCCGAGGATCGCTGTGATGAACAGCGCCCAGACCGAGAGCGGCAGCCGGAACCACGTCATGCCCGGCGCGCGGTGGTTGATCACCGTGGTGATGTAATTCAGCGATCCCATCACCGACGACAAGCCGAGCACCACGATCGAGATGCACCAGAGCAACTGGCCGGTCGTGACACCGGAGAAGTCGGGGCGCGCCGCCAGCGGCGCGTAGTTCGTCCAGCCCGAGCGGATCGGCCCGTTCGGCACGAAGAAGCTCGCGGTCATGATCAGGCCGGCGACCAGCGCTGCCCAGAACGAGTACATGTTGATGCGCGGGAACGCCATGTCGTGCGCGCCGATTTTCAGCGGAATCAGGAAGTTGGCGTACACGCCCACGAGCAGCGGCATGATGGCGAAGAACACCATGAACGTGCCGTGCATCGACACGAGCTGCACGTAGTACTCGGGCAGGATGATCTTGTTGACCGCCATCGTCTCCGGCAACAGCCCGCCGAGCGGCATCGGCTTGCCGGGGAACCCGAGCTGCCAACGGATCTGCATCGCCAGCAGTCCTCCGACCAGCAGGAAGAACAAGCTGACGAACAGGAACTGGATGCCGATGATCTTGTGATCGGTGGAGAAGATGTATTTGCGCCAGAAGCTCATGGGCGCGTGATGAGCGTCCCCATGGGCTCCGCCTTCAGGGCGTGCGTGCGCGACGCTCGTCATTCGGTCCCTCCCGCGGCTTGTTGGGCAGCCCAGGCCTTGAACTCATCGGGCGTGTGTACGAACACGCGCGCCCGCATCTTGTAGTGACCCATCCCGCACAGCTCCGCGCAGCCCAACTCGAACTCGCCGGTCTTCGTGGCCTCGAACCAGGCGGTGATGTGCATGCCGGGGACGGCGTCCTGCTTCAAGCGCCATTCGGGCACGAAGAACGAGTGAATCACGTCCTCGGACGTGAGCTCGACCGCGAACGGCTGGTTCACGATCACATGGAGCTGATTCCGCACGGTGAAATCATCGCTGGTGCCGAGCTTGTCATCGGGTCCCGGATACGTCACCTGCCACTCGAACTGCTTGGCATGGACGCCCAGGTGATAGGCGTTCGGCGGCACGCTCTTTTTGTCCTTGATCAGCACCCAGTAGTGATTACTGATCAGGCCGAGCGCCACCATCGTCACGGCGGGGATCGCCGTCCAGATCACTTCCGCGCGCGTCGAGCCGTGCGTGTAGAACGCCTTCCGCCCGGGACGCCCACGGTAGCGAATCACGAATGTCAGCAAGCCCACCTCGACGAGCACGAACGCGATTCCCGTGATGATGAGAATCGCCAGAAACAGCGCGTCGATCGGGCCGGCGAACGTCGATCCTGCGTCGGGAAGCCACCAACGCATCGAGCCCCCTCTCCGCTATTTCGCGGCGAAAGTGAAGTTCTGCGTCTTGGTCTCCGTCGCCGCGATCGTCACCGTCGCGGTCTGTGTGCCGAACCTCTCGTGCCAAGCCTCGATCGTGTACGTGCCGGGCGGCAGGCCGCTGATCGTGAAGCTGCCGTCATCCTTGGACACGGCGAAGAACGGGTCGGACCGCACGCCGGCGTAGGCGTGCATCCAGCCATGGACGTTGCATTCGAGGTTCACCATGACTTCCGGCGCCGCGAACGTCCGCGTCGTCTTCATCCCGGCGCTCGGCTGGCTCACGTTGAACGGCCGGTTGGCCTTCGCGATCGCCTTGATGTTGTGCAGCACGGGATCGGTGTTCAGAATCTCCAGCGGCTGGCCGACCATGATGCCGAGCACGTGCGGGTGATAGCGGCAGCCGTCTTGATCGAGCACGACCGCCGTGGTGGGCGCTGTGAACTTCTGGCCCGCCGGCACACCCGATTTCACGTAGACGAAGACGTTGGCGAGCGCGTTGGCCGGACCCGCCACCACGATCTCCTCGGTGGGTGTCGTCTTGTATTTCGCCTTGCACGCCGCCTCTTCGCTCATGTCGATCGCGGGATTGCGCGGCGCCGTGCCGGTGAACTTGATCTTGCCGCTGATCGTCCCGCCGGCAGCGCTGTTGGGCGCGGGCGTCGGCTCGGCGGCCGGAGGTGCGGCGGGGGCTGAAGCGGGAGCTGCGCTGCTCTGATTACCCTTGCTGCACACGGTGAGCAGGAACATGCTGCCCACCAAGCTGAAGATTCGGCCTTTCATTTACTGCCTCTCCTTCCGGTATGAAGTCTTCTGCTGCGCGCGCCACACGACGAGAATGCCCAGGCCCAGGGTGAGGACCATGGCGAGGACCGGCGAGATGAACACTCGGGCCGGCACCGGTTCGTCGAGGGCGAGGAAGTACCACGTACTGATGGCCATGCGCGTGCCGTGCTCACCGTTCGATCCATCCCACGCGAAGAAGGCTAGCGGGATGGCTCGACCGGTCCGGAACGGAAGCTGGCTGGCGGTATCGGCGGAAGCAAGTGCGCGGGTGAAGACCACGCGCCATTGCCCATGGTCGTATACGGCCTGGGCGTTGAGCCCACCGCCGGTGATCGAATCGAAACGGTCGATGCCCCGGGCGAGACCGGCGGTGGCCGTCGCCCGTGCGGCGCTCGACCAGCGCCACTGATACACGGGCGCGCTCGGACTCCCCATGAGGAAGTAGGGTCGCTCCATCCCCGAAGGAATAGAGACAGGGAATTGAACCGCCAGCTGATCGGGCCACAGGGCGGGCTGCTCCGGCGTGGAATCGTCGTTCGCCAGCGCGGCGAGCACGCGACCGATGTGGCGGAGCCAGGCGGTGTCGGGGCTCTCGGAGCGATCGTCCCACACCACCCGCAGCGCGATCGAGTCCGCCGTGTGCACCGCCTTGACCCACACGCCGGTCACCGCGGGCGCGAACCAGCGGTCCTTGTGAACGACTTGCCCCACCAGCGGGAACCAGTACGCGTCGACCGGCGTCCACGCCGAGTCGTCGGGCGCATGCGCCAGCGGTTTGGCAAGGAGCGGGGCGTGAATGACGTCGCGGACGACGGGGGTCTCCTTGGGCGACAGGCTGCGCACGTATTGCGCGACGCGCCACAGCTGCTCGTCGGTGAGAAACTTGTTCTCGAGGAGATCACTGAACGACGGCATCGGCGTGCCATCCAGCCCGGTGCGCAGGCGATGGTAGATGTCTTCCACCGTCCCGCCGCCGTTGAAACGCCAGTTTTCGTGCAAGTCCGCCGCGAACATCGGATGGCCGGCGTCGTCCTTCAGGGTGGTGGCGGATGGCCCGTCGCCGCGCCCCTGATCGCCGTGACACTTGCGGCAGCCGATCGAGTCGTAGAACTGACGGCCCACCTTGAGGGCGTCCGTGCTGCCCCCGCCGCCCGGTGCGCCCCCGAACGAAATCGGCTGCGGTCGCTGCGTCGTATCGGCGAAGAACGTCGAGAACGTCTTGATGTACGCGAGCACATCGCGGCGCTGCCGGTCCGACAGACGCGTCTTCCACCCCGGCATCGCCGTTCCGCCGAGCCCTTCATCTATAGAGCGCAGCAGGTCGGCGTCGGTCGGCAGCTGGCCACTCGGCGTCGAGCGGATCTGGTAGATGGCGCCGGTGAAGTCGCGCGGCGGCGGAATCATATGCTTGGCGCCCGGGCCGTCGCCGGCACCATTGTCTCCATGACATCCCGCACACCACTTCTGATAAACTTGCTTCCCGCTGGTCGTATCCTGGGCGGTTAGGCGGTTCAGCGGTTGGGCGGTCAGTAACACGCACGCACAAACCGCCAAACCGCCGAACCGCCAAACCGCCTTCACTTGCTCGCTCCTTCGGCGCTGACTTCCCAGGTGCGTGGTTTCCATCCGGTCTGGTCGTACAGAAAGAGCACCACCGACCAGATCTCTTCCTCGGTCAAAAAATCTTCCCACGCCGGCATCGCCGAATTCCACGGTGTGCCTTCGCGCGGCAGCCCGGGCCCGCCCTTGGCGATGCGCCAGAAGACG
>Ga0070697_100001833_pt1 | contig 16242 bp, 14 predicted proteins | sample KBSK1501metaG_FD_65475 | JGI IMG/M metagenome (GOLD analysis project Ga0070697, IMG submission 65475) | Corn, switchgrass and miscanthus rhizosphere microbial communities from Kellogg Biological Station, Michigan, USA - KBS K1-50-1 metaG | ecosystem: Host-associated > Plants > Roots >...
ATCGAGGGGTACTCCTCCTTGCCACCGAAGCCGCCGCCGGTCTCGGTCTGAATCACCCGCACGGACGACACCGCATCACCCAATACGGTGGCGAGTGCTTTGTGAGCATAGAAAGGGCACTGGATCGAGCCATACACCGTCATCCGGTCGCCTTCGGGGACGGCGATGACTCCCTGGGGCTCGATGTATACGTGTTCCTGATGCCCGGTGCGGTAGGTGCCCTCGACGATGTGGTCCGCCCCGGCAAAGCCGGCGGCCAGATCGCCCTTCTCGATGAGGATGGTCTTGAACGCGGTGGGCGAGAGCTCCGGATCGAAGATCGGATCGCTGGGCTCTTCGTCCAGCGTGACCAGGGCGCCGAGCAGGGCATCTCGGTTCTCGTGGGCCAGCAACAACACCGGCTCGGCAACGTGGCGGATGTCGTGCTCTACCAGGCAAGGCTGATCATCCACGATCAGGGCGATGAAGTTCTGTCCAGGGATGTCCCGGTAATCCACTACGGTGAAGCCGGTGGGATCGAATCCGAGGCGAACGCCGGCCAGCCGGCCGGACGGAATGGTGCTGCGGACCGTGCGGCCAAAGAGCATGCCGGGAAAGCGCAAATCGTCCGCGTACCGGGCATGCCCGGTTGCCTTGTCGATGCCGTCCTTCCGTGGCACGCTCTGGCCGACGACGTTGCGCATCAGCGGAGCTCCGGCTTCCGAGCCATCGTTGCGGCCGCCAGCCGTGCGTGCGCCACTCGCACCAGGTCGCCGTTCCCCCGAGCGACTTCACCGTTGGGCAAGGTGAGCGTGTCCTCGAAGCCGATCCGAGTGCCGTAGCCCCGCGCGCCGGCAGCGTCCACCAGGGGCCAGGCGGTTGCGTTCATGCCGTGCAGCAATCTCGGTGCCCGTACGGCCGCGGCGTCGAGCACAGCCTCAGCCTCGGTAACGGCAGCCATCGCGTCGCCCACGACCTGTTCTCTCGGTTCGAACAGGATCCGGAGGCACCGATTGCCCAGTCCGCTTCGCACCAGCTGCTCGGCGGCAAGCCTGTTCGCCACGCCCGCCTCAATGGTGAGGTGACGCCCCAGGAAGAAGGAGGCCAGTTCCGCGGCGCCCTCCTCGTCGAAGTTGATGGAGACGAAGTCGGGGAGGACGGTCCACTCTTGGACTGTGGCCAGCCGCAGCACCGGATCGGAGATGATCCACGCGCCGGTGCTGATGCCGAACGGCAGCCCCTGCCGGCGTACCTCGGTGACCGCGCGAGCAACGTCCCCGGCGGCCAGACTCTCCCGTCCATCCTGTCCCCGAACGTGAAAGTGCACCGCCGCGGCCCCGGCCTGGGCCGCTTCGGCGGTGGCGGCGCCCAACTGCGCCGGCGACACCGGCATTGCGGGGTGATCGGCAGCCGAGCGGCCACCATTCAACGCTGCTTCGAGGAGGATTCGCACGTTGGAAACGTACCCGCATCGGGTTTCCCCGCCAGACGGTGAGCCACCGCTCCGGAGTTTGCACCCCGCCGGAGCCCGTCGTATGTTGACGGACACATCCTCCTCGCCGGCCGCAAGGGCCGTCCTCCCGAGCCGTACCCCGTTATCCCGAGCGAGCGCCGCGAGCGAGGGACCTTCTCCGCAGGAGCAGTGAGCATGAAACTCGACCGAATAGTCAAAGGCGGCAACGTGGTAACGCCCGCCGGGACCTTTACCGGCGACGTCGGTATCGCAGGCGAGAAGATCGTGGCGCTCGCCGCCGATCTGGAGCCCTCCGCCGGCACCCAGGTGATCGACGCCACCGGGCACCATGTACTGCCCGGTGTCCTAGACGTTCACGTGCATCTCGCCCTTCCCTTCTGCGGTACCGTGTCCGCCGACGACTACCGGACCGGCACCCGGGCAGGAGCCCGGGGCGGAGTCACCACCGTGATCGATTTCGCGATCCCCTATGCGGGTGAGTCGCTCGACCAGGCTGCCGACAACTGGATGAAGAAGGCGGAGGGCAAGGCGCTCATCGACTACACCTTCCACATCTGCATCACCCGCTATGACGAGCACAAGTCCCAGATCAAGGGGATGGTGGACCGTGGGTTCACCACCTTCAAGGAGTTCATGATCTACCAGTCGGAAGGGTGGCAATCGGACGACCGCGCCCTGTTCGGCACCCTGGAGCAGATGCGAGAGCACGGAACCATGCTGCTGGTGCACGCCGAGTCGGCCCGGGTGCTCGACGAGCTGATCGCGCGATATCACACCCCTGAGCTCATGAGCCGGTACGGTGCGCGGCTGCACCCGATGACCCGTCCCAACTTCGTGGAGGCGGAGGCCATCCAGCGGGTGGTGCAGTGGTGCGAGGCGACCGGCGGCCAGCTCTACATCGTGCACATGTCGACCGCTGAAGGCTCCGACATCGTGCGGGCGGCCCAAGCCCGGGGCGTCCCGGTCCTCGCCGAGACCTGCGCCCAGTATCTGGTGCTGGACGACTCGGTCTTCGAGCGGGAGGACGGACATCTCTTCGCCTGCTGTCCCCAGGTCAAGAAGTCGAAGGACGTCGACCGGCTCTGGAAGGGGCTCCGCGGCGGCGAGGTCTCAGTCGTGTCGACGGATACCTGTACCTTCACCCGCGAGCAGAAGGCGCTGTGGAACGGGGATTGGACCAAGATCCCGATGGGGCTTCCGGGCCTCGAGACCCTGCTCCCCTTGGTCTACACTCACGGCGTCCTCGGCGGGCGGATAACGCTGGAGGAGATGAGCCTGAAGCTCAGCACCAACCCGGCGCGGATCATGGGTCTCTATCCCCGGAAGGGCGCGATTGCGGTGGGCGCCGACGCCGACCTCGCGATCATCCATCCCACGGCCGTTCGTGCGATCACTCCTTCGTCTATGGAGACCAACGCTGACTGGTCGCCGTATGAGGGTTGGGAGCTCGCGGGCTTTGCCCGAACGACCTTGTCGCGCGGAGAGGTGATCGTGGATCAGTACGCCGTGGTGGGGCGCGAGGGGCGAGGCAAGTGGCTTCCCCGCACGACCGCGGGGCTCCAGCCATCCCGGACGCCCGCGCCGGCGCCCGACACCACGGGCAAGGCCCCGCGTCCGCGCGCCGAGCCTGTCGGGGCGCGGTGACGACTCCCAGCGGCATCGCAGGGCAGCATACGGTCTCCAGCGGTGAGGACATCACCCGGAGTCCGCTCTGGAATCCAGATCTTGCCCCGACTCCTCCCGAACGCCGTACCTGGTCCACCTACAACATCGCCGCGCTGTGGATCGGGATGAGTGTGGTGATCACCACCTACACCCTGGCCTCGGGGCTCATGCAGCAGGGGATGAACTGGTGGCAGGCGATGCTCACCATCCTGCTCGGCAACACGGTGGTGCTGGTGCCAATGGTGTTGAATGCGCACGCCGGCACCAAGTACGGCATCTCCTTCCCAGTGCTCTGCCGAGCGAGCTTCGGGGTGCGGGGCGCCAACCTCCCGGCGATCCTCCGGGCCATCGTCGCGTGCGGCTGGTTCGGGATCCAGACCTGGATCGGCGGGCTGGCGCTGGATGCGCTCTTCCGGGCTGCCTGGCCGAATTGGTCCCAGGTTCCGGGCGGCACCGCGATCACCTTTCTCCTGTTCTGGCTGATTCAAGTCGCGATCATCCTCAAGGGCACAGAGGGCATCAAGCTGCTGGAGAGCTGGTCCGCCCCGCTGCTCCTGGGCGGCGGCGGCATCCTCCTCATCTGGGCCATACGCGCCGGAGGCGGGCTCGGGCATCTCCTGGGCGAGTCGGAGAAGCTCCGCGGTGGGAATGCCTCCTTCTGGGCCCTGTTCCCCTCGGCGCTCACCGCGTCGGTGGGCTATTGGGCCACGCTCAGTCTCAACATCCCTGACTTCACCCGCTACGCCCGGAGCCAGCGCTCTCAGATGTTGGGTCAGGCACTTGGCCTCCCGACCACGATGACGGCGTTTGCGTTCATCGGAGTGGCGGTCACCAGCGCGACCATCGTACGGTTCGGCCAGGCGATTTGGGACCCGGTTGTTCTGATCGCCCGGATCGGCGGCACCTGGGTAATCGTGTTCGCCGCTCTCGTCGTTCTCGCGGCGCAGCTCACCACCAACATGGCGGCCAACGTCGTCTCGCCGTCCAACGACTTCTCCAACCTGAGTCCGAAACGGATCAGCTACGTGACCGGCGGACTCCTGACGGCGGTGATCGGCATTCTGATGATGCCTTGGAGGCTCTACGCCGATGCCGCGGCATACATCTTTACCTGGTTGCTGGGTTATTCCTCCCTGATGGGTGCGTTGGGTGGCATCCTCATCGCGGACTACTGGATCGTCCGCCGTCAGCGGCTGGTGCTGGGCGACTTGTTCCGGGAGCAGGGTAGGTACACCTATCGCAACGGCGTCAACTGGCGGGCAGTAGCGGCGTTCGTGATCGCCGTATTGCCGGTGGTGCCGGGCTTCGCGCGGGCCGTCGTGACACCGGGTGGAACCGTGGCGGACCCGAATTTCTTCGACCGGCTCTACTCCTATGCATGGTTCGTTACGTTCGGGCTGAGCTTCGTCGCCTACCTTGCGCTCATGCGCCGCGCTCCTGCTCAGACCCCACCTGACCCTACCCTTTGACCTCTGTGCTCTCTGTGCCTCTGTGATGAAAAACAGCAAGGAAAGCCGAACATGCCGAGAATCGTAAAATGCGGACTGATCCAGGCCACCCACGCCTGCTCCACCTCCGAGAAGCTCGAAACCATCCGCGAGGCGAACGTCGCCAAGCACCTGAAGTTGATCGAACGCGCGGGGCGCGAGGGCGTCCAGATTCTCTGCATGCAGGAGATCTTCACCGGTCCCTACTTCTGCGCGGAACAGAGCCCGCGCTGGTACGACGCCGTCGAGGCCATCCCGGACGGTCCTACCACCCGGCTCATGCAGGACGTCGCCCGCCGGCACCAGATGGCGATCATCGTGCCGCTCTACGAGCAGGACGGGGCGGGCATCTACTACAACACCGCCGCGGTGATCGACGCCGACGGGACCTACCTGGGCAAATACCGCAAGAACCACATCCCTCACTGCGCGCCGGGATTCTGGGAGAAGTTCTACTTCCGACCAGGCAACTTGGGCTATCCGGTCTTCAAGACCAGGTACGCCGACGTCGGGGTTTACATCTGCTACGACCGCCATTTTCCCGAGGGCGCCCGGCAGCTCGGCCTCAACGGCGCTGAGATTGTCTTCAACCCCTCGGCCACGGTTGCCGGCCTCTCCGAATACCTCTGGCGCCTGGAGCAGCCGGCCCACGCGGTGGCGAACGCGTTCTTCGTCGGGGCGATCAACCGGGTGGGCTACGAGGATCCCTGGCGCATCGGTGAGTTCTACGGCCAGAGCTACTTCTGCAATCCACGTGGGCAGATGCTGGCCGAGGCGAAGCGGGACCGGGACGAGCTGGTCACAGCGGAGCTGGACCTCGACCAGATCCGGGAAGTGCGGAACGTGTGGCAGTTCTACCGGGACCGGCGGCCGGAGACGTACGAGGGATTGGCCAAGCTCTAGCGCCCGATGTCCCCGGCGCTCAGTGCCTCACCAGCCGCGAGAATAGATTGATCACCACGACCCCGGCCACGATCAAGCCGAAGCCGACCACCGCGGGGCCATCCACCCGCTCGCCGTAGACCACCGCGCCGATCGCGGCGATCAGGATGATCCCCACACCCGACCAGATCGCGTAGGCCACGCCGACGCTGAGCCCCGACTTGAGGCTCAGCGAGAGCGCGGAGAACGCGACGGCGTAGCCCCCAACGACCACTGCGCTGGGCACCCACCGGCTAAAGCCGTCGCTCGCCTTCAGGGCGGAGGTGGCAATGACCTCGGCGACGATGGCGATCACCAGCAGCACGTACGAGCGTGTCATCCGCTCCACAGTATCCCCTGGCTGGCGCTCGCGCCACGGCCCTCACGCAGCGACCTTGCGCATGCTCGCCGCGCCGAGCTAGTGTGAGCGCCGTGCTCGAGCAACCCTACTGGCAGGTCACCGCCCCTCGTCCGACCCTCCCGCTGGAGCGGGAGCTCCCCGAGCGGACGGACGTCGCGGTCATCGGCGGGGGCTACACCGGCGTTTCCGCCGCGCGGACCCTTGCCCGGCACGGTCTCGACGTCACCGTGCTCGAGGCCGAGACGCTCGGCTGGGGCGCGAGCACCCGCAACGGCGGGTTCGTCCTGCCCGGATTCAAGCTCGGAGCGGCCGCCCTGTTGCGGCGCTTCGGGCCGGAGCGCGCCCGGGCGCTGTACGACGCCTCGCGGGAGTCGCTGCACTTCGTCGAACGCTTGGTCTCGGACGAGGATATCGCCTGCGAGCTCAGGCGGTGCGGCCACGTGTCACTCGCCTCCCGGCCATCCCACTACCGTCACCTCGCAGAGTCTCAAGCGCTCCACGCGCACGCGTTCGCCCACGAGACGACGCTGGTCCCGGTTCATCGGCTCGGTGAGGTAATCGGGTCCTCGATGTATCACGGCGCACTGCTCGATCCCGAGGCCTGGTCCCTCCACCCAGCCAAGTTTTTCTGGGGCCTGGCCGCCGCCGCTCACCGATCGGGGGCGAGACTGCTCGAGCACACGCCCGTCCAATCGGTCCGTCGCGTCGCTGACGGGTTCGCCCTCGACGCCGGCGGGCGCCAGCTTCGCGCCCGCGAGCTGATCGTGGCGACCAACGGCTACAGCGGACCTGCCTATCCCGCGCTGCGGCGGCGAATCATCCCGCTCGGGAGCTACCTCATCGCAACGGCGCCGCTCGGTAATTCCCTCGCGGAAGCGCTGATCCCCGCCGCCCGGGTCCTGAGCGATACCAAGAACCTGCTGTTCTACTTCCGGCTGTCGGAGGATCGGCGCCTGCTATTCGGGGGCCGGGTGGCCTTCGGCCCGACCACCCCGGCGGAGAGCGCGCGCCACCTCGCCGCCGGAATGCGCGCGGTTTTCCCCCAGCTCCGGGACGTCCAGGTGGAATACACCTGGTCCGGGAAGGTGGCGTTCACCCTGGACCAGCTACCCCACGCGGGCGTGTGGGACGGCGTGCATTACGCCCTCGGCTACTGCGGGCACGGGGTGGCGATGGCGACGTATCTGGGTGCCCGGCTGGGGGCCAAGCTGGCCGGGCACGGCGACCTGCTTCCCTTCTCGGACATGGGGTTTCCCCCGGTCCCCCTGCACGCCAGCCTCCCGCTGGCCCTGCCGCTGGTGGGAGCCTGGTACCGGATCGTGGATCGCCTCGGATGAACGCAGCTTGCGGAGCCACAGCGGAGATGGTAACTGTAGCTGCATCCCCCCACCGCGGGAACCATCCATGCAACAGCACCTCGGTCGTTGGCCCCTTCCGGTCACCCTCGCCACGCTGGTGGTGTTGGCCTGTGGCGGGGAGAAGAAGCCGCAGCCCGCCGCCTCCGCCGCCCTGACCCCCGAAACCACCGGAACACTGACCGTCCTCGACTGGGCGGGGTACGAAGACACCTCGATGTTCATCGGGTTCCACCAGAAGTACCCCAAGGTCACGGTCAGCGTCGCGTTCGGCGAGTCGGACGCGGATATCTTCGGCAAGATGAAGGCCGGCGCCGATGCCTGCGTCTTCCATCCGTACACCGGCTGGCAGCCGTTCTACGTGCGCGACGGGCTGGTCCAGGAGCTGGACACGACCCGGTTGTCACACTGGGCCGAAGTGCCGGCCCGATTCAAGGCGCTGGGGCAGGTCAACGGCAAGCAGTACTTCATCCCCTGGGACTGGGGCTTCACCTCGATCCTCTACCGTACCGACAAGGTCCCTGGCGGCATCGACTCCTGGAACGCGCTGTTCGATCCCAAGTACAAGGGTCACATCTCGATGTGGGACGACGGTCCGGGCGCGGTCACCATCGCCACCTACGTGAAGGGTTGGGACGAGACCAAGCTCACTGAACCGCAGCTGGCCGAGATCGAACACATGTGGACCGCCCAGCGGAAGCTCAACCGGTTCTACTGGACCGGCGAGCCCGAGCTGGTCCAGGGGATGGCGTCGGGCGAGATCTGGGTGGCCTACGCCTGGCAGGGCGCCTACAACACCCTGCTCGGACAGGGCGTGCCGGTGGCGTACGCGCAGCCGAAGGAGAAACGGAACAGCTGGGTGGGCCTGTATGGCATCTCGTCCGCCTGCAAGGACACGAATCTGGCCTACGGGTTCCTCGACGAGAAGCTCTCGGCCGAACAGGGGACCACCCTCATCAGCTCGTTCGCCTACGGGCACGTCAACCCGGCGGCCGCCAAGGGCGTCACCGACACCAACATCGTCAAGGCGCTGTCGCTCAACGATCCCGCAGTGCTCGATCGAACGCTCTTCACGCCGCTGGTGAGCGAGGCGGATCGGGACCACTTCGGCCAGCTCTGGGCCCGAGTCAAGGCCGCCCAGTAGCATCCATGGCCGAGCAACGCGCCCGGCTCTGGGCCGTCCTGGCGCCACCCGCGCTCTGGCTGGGCGCGCTGCTGGTGGCGCCCCTGGTCCTCCTGTGCGGGTACAGCTTCCGGTCGGGGATCGGGGGCTCGCTCTTCGGCGACTGGATCGTCACCCTCGACAACTACCGCACGCTGGCGGCCACGCCGTCGTTCCTCGAACTGCTGGGCGTGTCGATCGGTATCGCCCTCGTCGTCGCGCTCGCGGCGACGCTCCTCGCCTATCCCGTGGCCTACTACCTGGTCTTCCGCGTGCGGGCGCGCGCCGGGATGTACGTGGCGCTGCTGCTGGTCCCGTTCTGGATCAGCTACCTGCTGCGCGTGATGGCCTGGAAGGTGATCCTGGGCTCCGGCGGCGCGGTCAACGCGTTCCTGCTGTGGCTCGGCCTGATCCGGGAGCCGATCTCGGTCTTCTTCTACAGCCGCTTCGCGGTGGTCATCACCCTCATTTACGTCTGGACCCCGTTCGTGGCGCTGCCGATCATGGCGACGCTCTACCGGATCGACCGCTCCGTGCTCGAGGCCGCCGCGAGCCTGGGCGCCACGCCGGGCCAGCGCTTCTGGCGGGTGACGGTCCCGCTGAGCCTCCCCGGCGTGCTGGCGGGCGTGGTGATGGTGTTCATCCCGACGGTGGGCGAGTACGTCACCCCGCTGCTCGTCGGCGGATCGACGGGGGCCATGTACGGCAACCTGATCCAGGACTTCTTCGGGCGCTCGGCGAACTGGCCCCTCGGCGCGGCCTTGGCGGTGGTCATGCTGGTGGGCACCCTGGTCCTCGTCGGCGCCACCTCGCGGATCTCGCAGGTGGAGCGCTTCATTCGGTAACTCATGCGCGAGCGCACCTGGCCGCTGCCGACGTATTACTTCACGCTGCTGGCCCTGCTGTACCTGCCGCTCGTCATCCTGCTGGTGTTCGCCTTCAACTCCGGCACCATCCTGGTGTTCCCCCTGAAGGGGCTGACGCTGCGGTGGTTCCACCAGCTGTTCGCCACCGAGGCCCTGATGCGCTCGCTCCGGAACAGTCTGCTGGTCGCGGCGGGGTCGAGCGTCGTGGCGACGGTGCTCGCCACCTGCGGCGCCATCGCGTTCGTCCGCTTCCGGTTCAAGGGCAAGGGGCTGTTCATCACCGTGGCCCTGTTGCCGCTCTACGTCCCTTTCGTGGTGCTCGGTGTGTCTCTCCTGCTGCTGTTTTCGACGCTCGGCATTCCTCGCTCCCTCCTGACCATCGGCGCCGCGCACTCGGTCGTGGCCCTTCCGTACGCCCTCCTCATCGTCACCGCCCGGCTGGTCGGGTTCGATCCGCATCTCGAAGAGGCGGCGATGAGCCTTGGCGCGAACTACGCGCACACCCTGCGGCGGGTGATCCTGCCGCTGATCGCGCCGGCGATCGTCGCGGCGTGGCTCACGGCCTTCACGGTCTCGTTCGACGAGTTCGCCATCGCGAACCTGCTCGTCGGCCGGGAGCCGACCTTGCCGGTCTATCTCTATTCCCAGCTGCGGATGACCACGCGGCTGCCGCTGGTCGTGGCGATGGCGGCGCTGGTCATGGTCGGCACGCTGTCCATCTTCGTCGCGCTGGTGTGGCTGCGTCGCGTCCTCGCCCGAACCCCGGTCTCCGCGGCGGCGCGGGCATGACCGCGTCCCTTCGCGCCGTCACCAAGCGGTTCGGCGACCAGCTCGCGGTGGACGCGGTGACGCTGGCGATCGCGCCGGGGGAGTTCTTCTCGTTGCTGGGGCCCTCCGGCTGCGGGAAGACCACGACCCTCCGCATCCTCGCTGGGTTCGAGGCGCCGGACGAGGGCAGCGTGTTCCTGAACGGCGTCGAGATCACCGCGCGGCCGGCCCACCGGCGCGAGATCGGAATGGTGTTTCAGAACTACGCGCTGTTTCCCCATCTGTCGGTGTTCGAGAACGTGGCGTTCCCGCTCCGCCTGCGGCGAACCCGGCCCGAGGAGATCCGGCAGCGTGTGGCCCAGGCCCTGGAGATGGTGCGCCTGCCGGGCCTCGCCGGCCGGATGCCGGCCCAGCTCTCGGGCGGCCAGCAGCAGCGCGTCGCGCTGGCCCGCGCGCTGGTGTTTCGTCCCAGCGTCGTGCTGCTGGACGAGCCGTTGGGCGCGCTGGATCTCAAGCTCCGGAAGGCGATGCAGCTCGAGCTCAAGACGCTCCAGCGGGAAATCGGGCTCACGTTCGTCTACGTGACCCACGATCAGGAGGAGGCGCTGACGATGTCGGACCGGATCGCCGTCATGGATCGCGGGTCGGTGCTGCAGGTCGCCGATCCGCGCACGATCTACGAGCGGCCGACCTCCCGGTTCGTGGCGGACTTCATCGGGGTATCGAACTTCCTGTCCGGCCGCGTCCGGGAGGCGGGGGCCAAGGCGGTGATCGAGCTCGACGGTGGCGGCGTGGTATGGGCGGAGCGGCCGGCGGGCGTCACCACGGGCCAGACGGTGACCGTCGCCCTCCGGCCGGAGCGCCTGCGTCTCGAGCGCGCTCCCGCCGAGGCGATCCCCGGGCCGGAGGGGGGATGGAATGCGCTGCCGGGCGTGATCCGCGAGCTGGTCTACACCGGCAGCGACACCCAGTACTTCGTCGAGCTGGGCCCGTCGGGCACCGTGATGGTGCGGGGCCCGAACGACGCGCCGCCCGATCTGCGGCCCAGACGCGGCGATTCCGTATGGGTGCGGTGGGAGGTGGGAAGCACGGCGATTCTGACCGCCTAGTCCTGCCCTTCGGGCCAGCTCCCCCGCCAGTCCTCCAGTAACCAGATGCGCCGCGTGGGGACTTCCGGTTGTTCCGCGGTAGGGCCGGTCGAATCCACCAACCGCGCTCGCGCAAAGTTTGCGGACAGATCGGTGATCGGGCCAGGCGAGTCGCGGCGGTTGGCCAGGACGTAGACGAGGTCGTCGCCGTGGCGGGCCACGTCCGGGAAGCCGGGCCAGGCGGAGTACTGGTTGTTCCTGCTTCGGAGATTGAGCGCGAACACGCGGGGATGATCAGGTAGATGAAAGGCGAGCTCCGATGCGTCCTGGTAGGTGTTCCCCGCCACCCAGGTCCGCTGAGATCTGCGGAGCGAGCCCACCCGACGGGCCACTTCCTCCCATCCGTGTCCCCGGCGGATCACTTCCTCGTGGAACGGAAGCACCGGCGTCAGCATCTGCAGGTACCCCACAGTCACCAATCCAACACCCAGGCCGATCCCCGCTTGAAGCCATCGGCGCCACCGGCGGTCCCCGGGGCCCGAGGCCAGCAGCGCCACGGCCGGGAGGTAGGCTGGGAGAGGCCAATTCGCTTCCACCCGGTGCCGGAGCGAGCTGGCCGCGAATACGGCGAACGTGGCGAAGGCCACGACCGCCAGCACGAACCGCGGCGGGTCTGCCGAGCGCCGCAGCGACCGAGTGACGGCGATGGCCAGGAGACCGAAGAGTATGCCCCCCGCAATCCCCACCTGTCCCGCGAGGAAGTCCAGCTCCTGGTACAGTGGGGCGCCCTGGGACCTGCCGAAGCCGTGATGGAGCTGAAAGAGCGACGAGGCCGATGAATTCGATGCCGCCACGGGCCCCACAATCAGGGCAGCAACCAGGCAGGCCAGATAGGGCCCCGGCTCGGCGAGGCGGCGCCGCAGATCGGGGCGCGACAGCAAGGCGAGAAGGATGCCGAACGGAAGGACTATCGCCAGCAGCTTGCTCGCCAGGCCGAGCCCCAGCGCGACGCCGCCTGCCAGCCACCACCGCAACGCGGAGGCGCTCCCCGGCGTCGCGTCGAGGGCACGGACGGCGGCGTACAGCGCCAGCCCATCAAACAGGAACAGGGGACAGTCCGGAGTAGCGAGCAGGAGCCAGGCGGCCAGGATCGGGAGCGAGAGCACCAGTAGCGCCGCGTTCCGGGCCGCGCGCGCGCCGCCCAGCCGCCAGGCGATCAAGAGCAGCACGATGCCGCCGCCGAGGTTCGCGAGCACCGGAACGAACCGAACGCCGAGTGGCGTGGAACCGAACAAGGTGGTCCCGGCACGAATCAGGTAGGCGATCGCGGGTGGATGGTCGTAATAGCCGAGCGCGAGCCGCCGGGACCACTCCCAGTAGTAGGACTCATCGGGATCGAGGGGAATCCTAGAGCCGACCACCCACTGCACCACCGCTAGTCCCAGGAGGAGCCAAACAGCCGCCGGCCACCCGGAGGACGTAGGCCCCCCGGCAGACTCGTCTTTCCTCACGGCGCTGTCGAAAACGCGAAGCCCTTCCCTACGACCAGCACCCATCCTTCCGGTGCCTCATCGGTGGCGGAGTGGTGCGCCAGGTCGATCCGCACGAGGCTGGGGTCGCCGCTGCGGGTGAAGTCGAGCCGAAGTCCCGCTCCGAAGCTGCCCCCGGTCCGCCTCACGTCCCCGGCGAACCAGGCGCCGCCGTAGTCGGCGAATGTCGCGAGGCCGATGCCGACCATCCTGGCTAGCTCTGGTATAGCCGCCCAGCGCCACTCCGCAGTGGCAAAGACCACGCGGTCGCCGGTGAAGGCGTGCGCATCGAAGCCCCGCGGGCCCCGGTCCAGTCCCAGATCGTAGTCATCTCCCAGTGGTGGGTTTCTCCGCCATCCCTGTTCGGCATGCAGCACGAGGAGCTGATGAGATGCGGGCCGGATGGCCGCCGTGATGCCGATGGAGACCAGCCCGGAATCGAGGCCGTCGGTATAGAACCCGCGCGCCTCCGCAGCCGCCTGGACGAACCCGCCTGGGAGCCGAGCTCCGGTTCGAGCCAGTAGCGAAGGGATCACGCCATCAGCTGGGTACCCCAGAGCCCGGGGTGCGTAGGACAGGCCTGCCAGCACAGTGGAGCTCAGGTCCACGTCGTCCTCCCGATCGAAGCGCCGGTAGCCGGGCATCACCAGGAAATGCGTCCGGCTCGCGCCGACAAGCACGCCGCCCTGTCCCATCACCCGGCCGGTGTTCGCCGCGGGCGCGGTTGCGTCCTCCAGCTCCAGCCGAAGAGCCTGGGCCCTGAGACCAATGCGGAGATAACCCCGCGGCTGCCGATGCACTGCCCACAGCCATCTGGCGTCCGCTTCATCCATCGTTCGCCCCGCGCGTTGGGCCGGCGTGGAAACTCCGTTGCGGTAACGCCGCACCGTGTCCCGCGACTGCGCGAACGCAACCGTGAACTCCGTGGGGGTTGACTGGGTGAGGAACGGGGCCGAAAGCGACACCACGTCCGAGTAGCCGTCCGACCGATCGCGGTATTCCAGGTCGAGCCCCACTCGATTGGCGATCAGGCGCGACCCCGAGAAATGCACCAGGTGGCTGTTGACGTCCGCGTCGTGGCGGGTCTGGAACTCCAGGGCGGTCCCGGTCCCCAGCAGGTTTTGCTCGCGCAGCTCGAGGCTGTACAGCACCTGGTTTCCCGTGCTATGAAAACCAAAGTCGAGCTGGGTGCTCCAGGCGTCCTTGGTCAGGACTCGGGCCACCAGGCCGGAATCGGTGGATGCGGTATCGAGTCGTACCCCGCGGAAAATGCCGAGCTCGCGGAGATGGCGGACGGTTTCCGCCGCCCGGGAGGAATCGAAGGGGAGTCCCGGGGCCAGCAGCACCTCACGCCGCACGGTGCTCTCCCGGGTGCGGAAGTGCAGCCAGTTGACCAGCCGGGCGACCCAGCCGTGAGCTTCGTCCGGATCGAAGATGTCGTTGCGCTGGATCTCGACGGCCGCGAGCACCGGTGTCCGGGGCACCGTCCGAGGCATCGGGGCGGCACCGCTCAGCGCGGCGATCTGGATGGTAAACAGCCCGAGAAGCGCGGGCATGGTCGCTTCCGAATCGCAGGGATGAAGAGCCGTGAGCAAAGATAGCGCGAGATTACACGGCGGCCTACCGACCGATGTCCTCGTCCCACAGCTCGGGGTGCTCCCGAATAAAGTCTCCCAGCAGCCGCTCGCAATCGGGGTCCTGCAAAACCTCAATCACGACTCCCAGGCTTCGCAGCAGGTTCTCTTCCCCCAGGAACGTCCGGTTCTCACCGATCACGACCTGGGGGATCCCATAGAGCAATATCGCCCCGCTGCACATTGCGCAGGGGGAGAGGGTGGTGTACAGCGTGCACTCGCGATACACCCTGGCAGGCTGCCGTCCAGCGCGCTCCAGGGCATCCATCTCCGCGTGGAGCACCACGCTCCCCTGCTGCACCCGGCGGTTGTGCCCTCGCCCGAGGATGCGCCCGCTGGAGACGAGCACCGATCCGATCGGGATGCCGCCTTCTTTCAGACCCAGGCGGGCCTCATCCAGAGCGGCCTTTAGGAATTGATCCACAGATGGGCCGCCGCGTAGGCCCGCCACGGACGCCACCGCTCGGCCATGCGGAGCAACGCCCGCGAGCCGGTCACGCCTGCCGACCGCTGCAGTGAGAGGTCATTGGCATCGAATGCGTCAGGCCAGTGCAGCGCGTGCGACACGATCGCCGTGGCGCTGCGCTCCCCCATTCCTGAGATCTGGTTGAGCGCCCGCAGAGTCGTTTGAACGTCGGCTCCCGGCTCCGGGTGCAGTCTGCCATCGGCCACTGCACCAGCCACTGCTACGATGGCCTCACTCCGGCCCTCCGGTATGCCGAGCGTGGTGAGGAACCCTGCCCCGGCATCGGCCACCCGCTCGGCGGTCGGCGCAAGCCGGTTGAGGGTCGGGATCCCTGTCTCCATCGGCTGACCCAAGACCTCGGTCAGCCGCTCCGCCAATCTGTTGGACTGGCCGGGACGTCGCAGCAGCTCTCGGATGGCGACCTCGATCCCGTCGAATGCACCCGGCATCCGAAGCCCCGGCCGCAGGGCGACCTGCGACGCCAGTCCCCCGTTGGCCAGGTGAGCGTCGATCACCGCCGGCTCGGCGTTGAGATCGAGCAGATGCCTTATCCGGGCCAGGAGCGGCATGAGCACCGGGAGCAGCGACGCGGAGACATCTACGGTGACGTGGCCACTCGCGTCCTCGACGAAGATCGCTCCCCGACATCCGTTCAGTTCCACCGTCCGACAATATCGCGAACGATCGACCAGCTCGACCCCCGGCGTGGCGTTCGCCGCCAGGGTAGCGATGAGCGTGCCCCACGCCATAGGCTCGCGATATCCCAGCGTGAGCCGGACGAAGTCGCCGGTGGCCCCAGCGGGCACCTCGGCTCGCGTCGGAGTCCGGCGGCGCTGTCGCAAAGCGCTCGGGCTCATCCGGTACCGTTCGCGGAAGACGGTGTTGAACCGGCGCAGGCTTTGGAATCCGCTGGCAAAGGCGATACGGGTGACCGGCAGCGAGGTGTCGGCCAGGAGCTGCTTGGCCAGGAGCAGCCGGTGGGTTTGCGCCAGCTCCGCGGGGGATACCCCGATCTCGCGCTCCAGGGCGCGACGCAGATGTCGATCGCTCACGCCGAGCTCGTGCGCCAGCTGCGATACGCCCCGGCCGTTGAGCGCGCCGGCCGCAATGCGCCCTGCCGCCGCCTGGGCGACTCGGGGAACCGCATCGACCAGCGCCCGGCCCGGCGCCAGCTCCGGTCGGCACCGCAGGCAGGGGCGGAAGCCGTCTCGCTCGGCCGCCGCGGCCGACTCGAAGAACCGCCGCCGTTCGGGATAGGACACCCGAGCCGGGCAGACCGGCCGGCAGTAGATCATCGTGGTTCGGATGCCCACGAAGAAGACGCCATCGAACCGCGGGTCCCGAGAAGCGAGGGCGCGGCCGCAGATGTCGGCGTCGAGCATCGATCGGCGAGTGGAGGAGTCTGCCATCAGGCCTGAATCTAAGACCGGTCTCGCGGAGCCGGCTCGCCGGATTCGGACGTGCAATCCTGACCCCAGGCCAGTCTG
>Ga0070697_100001835_pt1 | contig 16237 bp, 16 predicted proteins | sample KBSK1501metaG_FD_65475 | JGI IMG/M metagenome (GOLD analysis project Ga0070697, IMG submission 65475) | Corn, switchgrass and miscanthus rhizosphere microbial communities from Kellogg Biological Station, Michigan, USA - KBS K1-50-1 metaG | ecosystem: Host-associated > Plants > Roots >...
GACAAAGAATGGAAAGAATGACTCGTAAGTATTTTCTCCTTGTGGTTTTGGCTTTCGTGCTTGCGCTAAGTACATCCTTCCAAGCCCTCGGCCAGGAGACCAGCTCGCGGCCTGATTCATCGGCTCCGGTGACGCCAGCCGCGGCGCCGCCTTCATCACCCACGGGCGCTCCCGCTCCCGACGCGCCCTCCGCCGCACTGCGCGATCTGCTCGCCGCCGCATGCGCTCACGACGAGCCGTCGTTTGAAAAGTTCCTCACCGCGCGCAACGCGCAATCCTTTTCGCAACTCACTCCCGCCGCGCGCACCGAACTCATGAAGCGCTTCGTCCTTCTCGACGGCGTCGGCAAACCAACGATTTCCTCCAACCCATCCGGGCGCCCCGACATCCGCTGCACCACTCCTGACGGGGCGGCTGACATTCAACTGGGAGGGGTCGAACTGCATGACAACGTCGCTCTTCTTCCACTGGATATCCGCGACGTTTCCGAACTCGGTGGCGGCGACCCCCATCACATTCTGATGGGCATGGTGCGCGAGAATTCTTCGTGGAAAATTCTGTCGCTCGGCATGCTGTTCCTGGATCTTCCGTCCCTTGAAGTCGAATGGGATCAGGCCTCCATCGGCAGCAATGAACGCAATGCCTTGAACGATTTGAAGACCATTACCCGCGCAATCGAGAACTATCGGCTCACATATTCGCGTCTTCCGGAGTCTCTTGCCAAGCTAGGCCACGCTTCCAAGACTTCCGCTGAAGCAGCCGGCCTGCTGGATGCCGATTTAATCTCGGGAAAAAGCAATGGCTACCTTTTCCGCATGGTCATTGCCGGCGCCAATGAGATTGGGGCTCCCGCGCAGTACGAACTTTCCGCCACTCCCGCAATTTACGGCCGCACCGGGAAACTGTCCTTTTACCGCGATACCAAGGGCACCCTCCACGCCGCCGATCACCAGGGCGGTGTGGGCCACTCCATAGATCCAGTCGTCGAATAACTGGAAAATAATTTACCGCGGAAACGAATTGTCACTTTTTCGAAACGTCGCTGCTCTTCTGTTCTTGTCTTCTTCGCGCAACCACCGCACAATCAAACCAGGGTCGTTCTTCCGATTGCAGGTCATTCGCAATTTTGCTGTTCGTGGCTCTTTCCAGGCAACAATGTTGACCGCACAGCGGTCACCGTTGATTTTGACCGCTGAAAGGTCACAATTCAGTTTTCCGCACTGCTGTCACAATTTAGTTTTCCAGTTCGTGGTTGCGATCAACAGGAGGTCCGGCTATGTCAGGCTCGATGCAAGACAAGCGTCACGATCCTCGCATACCACTCATTGCCGCCGTAGAAGTCACCGAAGTCGCCAGCGGGACTCGGCTCAACTCGCGCACCAGCGACATCAGCCGCACCGGTTGTTACATTGACACCCTCAATCCAACGCCGGTGAAAGCCGTTGTGCGCGTGCGCCTGACCCACGCGGGCGAGGAACTCGATCTTCCTGCGCGCATCGTCTATGTGAGTCCCGGCTTGGGTATGGGCGTTCGCTTCGACGAAAATTTGTCGCCCGCACAACTCGCTACCCTCGATCGCTGGCTTTCCGGCTCGAAATAGCATCCTTCACTCGCACCTTGGCAAAGCTCGCGTGCAAGACTACGTGTCTTTCTAAAACTTCCCTGCTTCGTGCGAAGTTTGCCGCTCTGCTCGTTTGGCGATACCATCGGTGTTCTTCTCATGCGCCCATTGGGTACTTCCATTCGCCGCGCTTTCTGCTTGTTCGCATGCCTGGTACCGCTTTTTTTCGCGCCACTTTCTCACGCGCAGGACGAACCCCCGTCACCTCCCCTTCCCGTTTTCGAATTTCACAGCGGCTTCTGGCTCAATCTCCATCACACGCTGTACCGCATTGCGCGCTCACAGCGGGCTGCAAACTCCGCGGCCAATCCCGCGGGATCAAGCTCCGGAATCGCAAACCTCTCGCCCAACGAACAGCGCGTCTGGTCCTCGGCTATCTCTTATTACTCGAAGACGTATGCCGACAGCGACATCACCGTCAGCCTGGAAATGATTCTCATCAAAAACCAGCTCGGCGATTTTGAAACCTGCCAGGATCTCGCCGGCTACAAGAAGAAGTCCTGCGATGCCGGACTCCCCGCCAAACTCACCGAAGCGCTTGATGCCGTGGCTCCCATTTATCGCGCGCGCCTTTGGCCGGAGCATGACCGCGCCAATCGTCGCTGGATTTCCGCCGTCGCCCCGCTCGTTCGCCGCAACGGACTCGAAACTGCCCACCGCCTCGCTGAAATTTATCAGACCAACTGGCCCAAGGACCGTATCCGCGTGGATGTCACTTCTTACGCCAGCTCCACCGGCGCTTACACCACGCTCGACCCGCTTCGCGTCACTGTCTCCAGTACCGACGCGCGCAATCAAGGACCCGAAGCGCTCGAAGTTCTCTTTCACGAAGCTTCCCACGGCATCGCCGACTCCGTGCAGGACGCTATCTTCCGTGAATGCCGCCAGCGCGAAAAACCCATTCCGCGTGATCTCTGGCATGCTCTGCTTTTCTACACTACTGGCGAAGTCATCCGTCCGCTCGCGCTCAACGGCAGCGGCTCGTCCTCCGGCGGTTCATCTTCGGGTTACGTTCCCTACGCGGTCCGTGAAGGACTCTACAAACGCGGCTGGGAAAATTATCTCCGCATCCTGACCGAATACTGGCAGCCGTACCTGGACGGCCGCGTCACCTTTGACGACGCCATCGCTCACATGGTCTCCGCTCTTTAGTCGCTGCGCCCCGGTATCCTCGTCGCCAACCTACAAGCCATTGCTGGAAGATTTTTGTATCTTTCTTTGTACGCAAGAGTACAATCCGCCCATTCGCCCGTGGTGATCTTTCCAATTTGACGGGAGGTGCTCGATGGCTCGGATCCGCGTCGTCCGGGTTGTACTTTCCTTTGCTCTCTTTCTTCCTGCCGCAGCTCCGGCATTCGCCCACTTTCCGCAGAGGCCTGCGGTGGCTTTAGCCGGAGCAGTTTTTTCAGATGGCACCAGCCGACGCATCGCCCGCGCGAGCATCGCCTTGTGTGATGACGGTGGAAGCGTGCTGCTGCAGTCGCCAGTGAACGACGGCAGTGAATTTTCCTTCCAGGGCCTTCAGCCCGCGCGCTACATCCTCAAAGTGCAGGCTACTGGATTTGACTCCGCGGAGTTGCACATTGATTTGAGTTTCACTTCGCAGCGCGGACTTTCTGTAATGCTCAAGCCCGCACGAATTGCGCAACCGCCAGGTTCCCAGGGCCAAACAATTTCTGCCCACGAACTAGCCATGCCGCAGTCCTCGCGCGATCTGCTCGTTTCCGGAAAGAAAAAGTTGTACACGGAGAAAACCGCTCAGGCCGCATTAAAAGATTTTCAATCGGCCTTGAGGAAAGCGCCCAATTTCTACGAGGCGTACTACCAGGCCGGTATGGCCTATCTCGCGCTGCAAAATCCACCTGAAGCCGAAAAACAGTTTCGCAAGTCCGTGGATCTCAGCCAAAAACAATACCCGGAAGCGGACATCGCCCTGGGCACAGTCTTGCTTGAACGCGGTGAGGCCTACGAAGGGGAAACGCTTCTGCGCGAGGGGCTGGCGTTGAATCCCCGTTCCTGGCAGGGGCAGTATGCACTCGGAGAAATGGAACTCACTCGCGGCCACGAAGAAACGGCCTTGGCCGCGGCGCAGGAGGCCGTGTCTCTTGCGCCAAAACAACCTGTCGTTTACCGCCTGCTCGCCGTGATCCACCTGCGCCAGAAAAATTATCCTGCGCTGCTCACCGACCTCGATGCCTACCTCCAGCTCGATCCAGACAGCCCTGCCGGCTTGCGTGCAAAAGAACTCCACGCCCAGGTAGAAAAGCAAATCCCGAACTCAACGGAAGCAACCGTTTCCGCCAAGAAATAGTCAAGGCCGCGCGCCGAAAACGCCGCCAGCAGTGTCCAACGAAACGCCAGAAAGAATATTGGCCGGTTCGCGCGCGAAGTCACGCCTTCTGCGCAAACAATCCCGAGAAACTCTGCCGGTAACGGTAGAACAGAAAGAACCACAGAATTGTCACCACCACCGCCAACTGCGCCGCCGCTGAACTCAAAAGCAGGTGATACAAAATAATATTCACGATCAACGGCCCCAGCAACGTCAACGCCAGTGGCACATACCGGTTCACCAGCAGGAGGGCCCCGCCCACGATCTGTACCGCGCAGATAAACCAAACATAGTGGGACTGGAAGAGCGCCATCAGGAACTGTCCCGCGAGTCCGGCCGGCAATGGCGCCTTAAGGAATTGCAAAAATCCATTCAATCCAAAGAAAACAAAGATCAGTCCCATCAATACCTGCGCAACAATCACTGCAATCTTCATCACAGCTCCTTTGAGCCACAAGTCCCCCTGCTTGCTTTTGTGATGATAGAAACTCCAAATGGGATACAAGGCAGCCAATCGATACTAACGCCGCTGCGGCTGGCCCCGAGCACGTTTCCTTTTTCGACTCGACAGCTGCCGTTACCCATTTTAGCTGGCAGTTTTTTGATAGGTTATCTGCACGGACCGAACGATCGTTCTTCAACGCAAGATTTCCATCTGGAAAGGACCGCACGTGAACAAAACTCTCAATCTGATCATTATGGTTCTGATGTTCGCTCTAGCCATCAAAGAGGGTTACAGCATCGTGCAGACCGGCGCCAACTCCACCAACGTCATCTTTTTTCTGCTATTCGCTGCCTTCGGCGTGCGCCGCCTGCTGGTCCACAACAAGCTCAGCAAGTAGCTCCGCCGCTGTCGCCGATTTCCTTCCGATCGCAATGCCTCACTAGAAACCGCGCGTAATCACTCCCGCAACGATTCCGAGCGCCGCCACCGTTGCATACGTCGCGCCCGCCAATCTCCACGAAATCGTCTTTCCCAGCACCGAAAGCGAGAACACGCTGATAATTCCGAGCGTGCAAAGAATCGCCACCACGTACGGCATCGGCGCCCCGTGCGTCATCGCGATGTACGCAATCGCGACATCACCGCTCCAAACGTTAACGCCCCCGCAGCCTTCACCTGCGTTCCCGCGTGATACCGCTTCATCAGGGCTGGATAGCGCGAGTCCACCCAAAACACCGTGCCGATCACCAGCATCAACATCACTGCCAGCGTCCCGCTGCGCCATGCCCCAGCGCTGGTATTAGTTATGCCCAAACTCAAAGCAGGAATTTGCGCAGACACAGTCCCCTCCCCGAAATCACACAAAAAGTGGCGTTACCTTATTCCGTTCCCAGCCCGTTCGGAATAGTACAAAACCACTACCGCAACGCGTCGCCCATTGCAAAGTCGGCTTCGACTTTGCTGGCCACCGTACGCCCCGCCGTCGCACTGGCCCGCCCGACGCTCCTGTGCTACCCTTCTTTTCGCAAACAGCAAGACCCGGCACAGCGCCACGCAAGTCCCGACGTAGCCCCGGTCCTCTCTTTCCCGTTTCTGGCATCGCTCTCTTGGGAGAGGCGTCTTTACAAGGTGGCCGCTGAGGCAAAAGGAAGCACGACCCATATGTCAGCACGTACCGCACCTCTTAAACCTAGCGAACAAACCGTCGAAATCAAGCTCGCTCACTCCCCGGACTCCGACGACGCTTTCATGTTTTACGCTCTGGCCACGCACAAGCTCCCCACTCCCGGCTACAAGTACACGCACGCGCTCGCCGACATTCAGACTTTGAACGAAGCCGCGCTTACCGAGACCTACGACGTCACGGCCGTCAGCTTCGCCGCTTATCCTTCTATCCGCGACAAATACATTCTTGTAGATTGCGGAGCCAGCTTCGGCGAAGGCTACGGCCCTATCGTCGTCGCCGCCAAATCCATGAAGAAAGAAGACATCAAGGGCAAGCGCATCGCCGTTCCCGGCCTGAAAACCACGGCTTATCTGTCTCTCAAACTTTACGAACCAAATTTCGAAGCTGTGGTCATGCCCTTCGATAAAATTCTCGATGCGGTTCAAGACGAACTCGTTGATGCCGGCTTGCTGATCCACGAAGGCCAACTGGTGTACGGGAAATTGGGCTTGCACAAGGTTCTCGATCTCGGAATCTGGTGGCAGGAACAGACCGGAATGCCTCTGCCGCTTGGCGGCAACGCGGTCCGCAAAGCGCTCGGTCCGGAGCTTGCCCGCCTGATTTCAAAAACAATTCGCGACAGCGTTTCTTACGGCCTCGACCATCGCGAAGACGCGCTGAAATACGCCATGCAATTCGCGCGCGACATGGAAACCGAACTGGCCGATCAATTCGTCGGCATGTACGTCAACAAATGGACGCTTGGATACGGTGAAAAAGGAAAGCAAGCCGTTCAGGAACTGATCACCCGTGGAACCCAAGCAGGAATGCTCCCGGGCCCGGACACTGTTGAGTTCCTGAGCGAGTAACACCTGCTGAAAGCGATGGCAAACGGGAAGACACAGCTTCTTGGTCTGTTGAGAAAATCTCTTCGGCCGTCATTCCGAGGAGCGTAGCGACGAGGAATCTCTCTTCTTGTTCTTCCCATTTCAAATGAGTCTTAAAACCATCATAAAGATCTTCTGCGTTATCGCCTTGCTGGCGTGTGCATTTTCACTGCACGCGCAAGATACTGCGGAATACAAAGCTCGCGCAGATTCCGAAAAAACCTGGCCGAAGGAAGCGGTTCGCGGCGCTCACGGCATGGTCGCGACGGACGAAGAGCTCGCTTCGCGCGCCGGCGTGGAAATTTTGCAACGCGGCGGCAATGCGGTGGACGCCGCGGTGGCAACGGCGTTTGCGCTGGCGGTAGTCGAACCGGCGGCGGGAAATATCGGCGGCGGCGGATTCATGCTCGTGCGCATGGCGGATGGCCGGACAAGCTTCCTCGATTATCGCGAAGTTGCTCCGGGCAAAGCGACCCGCGATATGTATATCAAGGCGGACGGAAAACTGGACGAAGTCGCTTCGGTCATCGGCTACAAATCCGTGGCGGTGCCGGGAACGGTAGCGGGCCTGGAACTGGCGCTAAAAAAATACGGAACGATGAAATTGCCGGACGTGATGGCGCCGGCGATCCGGCTTGCGCAGAACGGCTATCCCGTCAGCGCGAAACTCGCGCATGAATTCGCGGAAGAGAAAAAATATCTGCAGCAATTTTCTGTAAGCAGCAGGATTTTTTTGAAGAATGGACAAATGTTCAAAGCGGGCGAGACTTTGCGCCAGCTCGAACTTGCCGCCACGTTGCAACGCATCGCCAGAAACGGCGCGGCGGAATTTTATCGCGGGGAAACGGCACGCATGCTGGTGAGTGATATGGCCGCGCTCGGTGGCCAGGTGACCATGGACGATCTGGCGCAATACCAGCCGAAAGTGCGCGAAGCCTTACGCGCGAAATATACGATTGATGGGCACAGCTGGGAGGTTTTATCGTCGCCGCCCCCGAGTTCCGGCGGAGTCGCGATGATCGAAGCGCTGAATATGCTGAAAAACGTTCCACTGAAAGGCTGGGACGATTTGGACAGCGTGCACATGGTCGCGGAAACCATGCGCAGGGTATTTGCCGATCGCGCTGCGTACCTGGCTGATCCCGATTTCGCGAAAGTGCCGGTGGATGGATTGGTCAGCGGATGTTATGCAAAAGAGCTGGCGGCGATGATCGATCCGAAGCATGCATCATCGAGCAAAACGATCCATGCGGGGGAACCTCATGTATGCGGCGAAGAAGCGAGCAACTCAGCGCCAGTCGAAATCAGTTTGAACGACGGACCGCATACGACACATTTTTCGGTTGTGGATTCCACAGGAAATGCCGTCGCGAGCACCACTACATTGAACAACAGTTACGGTTCGCATGTCACATCCAGCGCGGGATTCTTGCTGAATGACGAAATGGACGACTTCACGACGCAGCCGGGCGTGCCGAACGCACTTTTTGGGCTGATCCAGTCCGATGCAAATGCAATCGCGCCGGGTCACCGTCCGCTGAGTTCGATGACGCCGACAATTTTGTTGCGCGACGGAAAATTGAGTTTTGTGACCGGGTCGCCAGGCGGGCCAACCATCATTTCTGCCGTGTTGTTGACGGTGATCAACTGGATGCGGCTTGGGATGGACGCGCAGGCGGCCATCAATGCGCCGCGGTTTCATCATCAATGGATTCCGGATCGAATTTTAATGGAACAGCAATTCCCTGCCGCGATCGAGCAGGGATTGAACGCCATGGGGCACGCCACCAAGCGCCGGGGGCACATTGGCCTGGTGAATGCCATAGGTATTGATTCTCAAACTGGCGAAAGATTGGGCGCAGCAGACCCTCGCGATGAAGGGTCTGCCGTGGGATACTAACGGCGCATTCCGGCCCGCGAAGTTAGACTCGAACGGCGAGCCCAAGCCACCATGCGGAAAATTCTGTCCACGTACCTATTTGTTTCGCGCAAATTGACGCACGATTTGTTGGCGCAAATCAACGAGCACGGGTTTTCGGCGCTCGAGGTTTTCTGCTCGCGTGCTCATTTTGACTACGGTTCGAAGCAGGAGATTCAGGCGCTGAAATCGGCGCTGGAAGCGAACCGGATGACGCTCAGTTCCCTGCATGCCCCGACCAGTAAGGACCTGAGCGCGACGCGCGAAAGCGGAACTCCGCTCTCGATCTGCGAAGTAGAAAGAGTTCGCCGTGTTGAGGCCATGGACGAACTGAAACGCGCGATCGATGTTTCGGAAGACTTGCCGTTTTCTCGCATGGTGCTGCACATGGGCGGATCGCGCGAAACTGCCGACCCTCGCAAGCGCGACGCGGCGTTTAGTTCGCTGGAGCATCTGGTGCTGCACGCGCACCATGCCGGCGTGACGCTGGCACTCGAAAACACTACCAGCGAGATGGGCGATCCGGCATATTTACGGACGTTCGTGGACGAAACGCGGCTAACGGGTCTGCGATTTACTTTTGATATTGGGCATGCAAATCTTGCGGATGGTCCGGCAGAAGAACGGCTTGAAAAGAGTTTTGCGCCGCTGCGTGACCTGGTCGCGTCAGTGCATTTACACGACAATCATGGGGAAAAAGACGAGCATCTGCCGCCGTACGACGGATCGATTGATTGGGGCGCGGCCATTCCACTGTTGAAATCCGCTCCGGCAGACAATCTGCCGGTCGTGCTGGAGCTCAAGGAGAAGTTTGGCCCGGATGCGCCGTCCGCGGCTGAGCATTTAGCTGCCGCACGCGCGTCTTTTGAGAAATTCGATAACGCGTGGTAGTCGTCACTCGCCAATTTCCCAACGAATCCGCAAAATGATATTCGCAACTTAATTCCATTCCGAAATCTACTAGAACGATTCAAGTGATGGTAGAGTTCTGGGCCGATTGGAAGAATAGGCGCGAAGAAAAGTTCGCGCAATTGCAGGAGCGTGAAATGAAAGAAACCTTGAGGCTGTATCTGGCGGCGGGAGTCTCTACTTCTTTGATGGTGATTTTGCTAGCTATGATCCCCGTTCGGGCGCAGGAAAAAGATTCCGCCGTGGGGGCATTTGCGTCGCATCAGGATGTGGGCAACGTGCTGCATGCGGGATCGGTGGAGTATGACGCGGAGAAGAAGAGCTACACGATTGCCGGCAGCGGCGAAAATATGTGGTTGGGGGCGGATGCGTTTCAGTTTGCGTGGAGGAAAATGTCTGGCGACGCGACGCTCTCGGCAGACATTTCTTTTTTCGGGAGCGGCGGAAACGCGCACCGTAAAGCCGTACTAATGGTTCGGCAGAGCCTGGATGCCGATTCGGTGTACGCGGATGTGGCGCTGCATGGCAATGGATTGACCGCGCTGCAGTTTCGCGATGAGAAAGGTGGCGTTACGCAAGAGGTGCAATCACAGATCTCCGCCCCGGGCCGCGTGCGCATCGAGAAACATGGCGCGTATTTTACGATGTGGCTGGGCGGCGTGAACGGCGAGCCGGAGATGGCCGGCGGTTCGCCAAAAATTGAATTGAAAGAGCCATTTTACGTGGGCATTGGCGTGTGCAGCCATGACAAGGACGTCGTGGAAAAAGCTGTTTTTTCTAACGTGGAGATGGCTGCGGTGCCGGTCAACGTTGCTGCCAGGCCAGCGGCGGCAACACTGTATAGCGTACTGGAGACGGTGCCAATCGATTCCGGAGATCGCACAGCCGTTTATGTTTCTGCGGAACAGTTCGAAGCACCGAACTGGACGCGCGACGGCAAAGCCTTTTTGTTCAATCGCGATGGAAAAATTCTGCGGCTCGCCGTAAGTGGCGGAAAGCCAGAGACGATTGATACGGGATTTGCAAACAAGTGCAACAACGACCATGGAATTTCGCCGGACAGTACGCTGTTGGCGATCAGCGACCAATCGCAGGAGGAGCACAAATCCGTCGTTTACGTGGTGCCGATCAGTGGTGGAACACCACGGCGAATTACGAAGAATTCGCCTTCCTACTGGCACGGGTGGTCGCCCGATGGGAAAACGCTGGCATTCGTAGGGCAACGCAACGGCGAGTTTGACATTTATACAATTCCAGTCACGGGGGGCGAAGAAATCAGACTGACGACCGCGCCGGGCCTCGACGACGGGCCGGAATATTCGCCGGACGGGCAATATATCTATTTTAATTCCGAGCGCACGGGTCACATGCAGATATGGAGAATGAAAGCAGATGGGCGCGAGCAGACGCAGGTATTTTCCGACGACTCCAACAACTGGTTTCCGCATATTTCACCTGACGGAAAGTGGATGGTGTTTTTGAGCTTCGACAAATCGGTCGTCGGACATCCTGAGAACAAGGATGTGATGCTGCGATTGATGTCGCTGCCGGACAAGAAAATCAAAGTGCTCGCGAAATTGTTTGGCGGTCAAGGGACGAACAACGTGCCGTCGTGGTCGCCGGACAGCAAGCAGCTGGCGTTTGTGAGCTATTCGATCGTGCCGGGACCGCAGAAATAGACGGTCCTGCATTTTTTGCTTGCCAAGCGGACCCTTCAGAGGAAAAAAAAGGAAAAGATAACGCACAGGGCGCAGAGTACACACGGAGAATTGTGCGTTTGATTTGGAAAACGCCGAGAACAGTCGTGGCTGCTTGCGCGGCGTTTTCCCCAATGGAGTACAGATTGTGCGAGGAGCGCCTTACTGACCCATGTACTGGGCGTGCGCATAGACGCCGGTTTGGGAGTTGTACACCAGATACCATCCGGGATGGTCGGGATCGTCGTACACGACAAAATTATCGCCCGGACAATCCCAACACCAGTCGGCGGCGAGAGACCAATCAAATGAGGCGATCTCAAAGGAAAACCCGCCTGGGAACCAGAAGCGGTGATGATCGCGGTCGAACCGCTCCACGTGGTAGCGATATGACGGGCCGAAGTGTTCGAAGTGTCCATGTTCAAAGGGATGCGCGATGACGTAACGCTTGTCGTTGGGCGCATCGTGCCCATACCAGTGATCGTTGTTCACATGCGGAACGCTGTTAACGCGTCCCCCTTCGTGACGTTCCACTTCAGGTTTAGCATGGACATCGCGGTGAGCGGCGCTGCCTGCGGAACATGACCTTGATTGGCGTGAACATCGTGATGCTCTTCCCCGCGTTGGGCGAGCGCGGGCAGCGTCACGACGAGTGCCAGCGCCAACGGAACTGCGAAGCGAATCTTCATCGTCGTAAGGTAAGTCTCTAGCGACGGTACACCACTGAGGCTATACCTGTGCGACGTTACAGGAACCCGGACGGGGTACAAGAAGATTCCTGAACAAAGAATGGCTTTATCGAATCTGATAAACTGCTGGTTTGGCGACAGGACGTCGAAACGGACTATGACCACCATCACGATCGAACAGGCGGGGAAGTACGACAGTCAGGAAGTGACGATTCAGGGCTGGCTTTATAACTTGCGCGAGTCTGGGAAATTATTGTTTCCGATTTTTCGCGACGGGACCGGTGTAATTCAGGGCGTGGTTTCGTTGAAGGAAAACCCGGAAGCGTTTGCGGCCCTGAAGGGATTGACGCAGGAATCCAGCGTGATTGTCACCGGAAAGATTCGCCCCGAGCAGCGCGCTCCGGGTGGATACGAACTGGGCGTGACGGCAGTAAAAGTATTGCAAAGAGTCTCTGAACAAACGCCATATCCGATTCAGTTGAAAGATCATGGCGTGGATTTTCTGCTGGACCAACGGCATTTGTGGATTCGAACGCCGCGGCAGGCAGCGATTTTGCGGATTCGCGCGGAGGCGATTCGGACGGCACGCGAATTCATGGACGCGCAAGGCTACACGCTGACGGATGCGCCGATGTTTACGCCGGCGGCGTGCGAGGGGACCTCGACGCTCTTCGAAGTGAATTATATTGACGAGCAAAAAGCTTACCTCACGCAGAGCGGACAGCTCTACGCGGAGGCGATTGCCATGGCGCTGGGCAAGGTGTACACATTCGGTCCGACGTTTCGCGCGGAGAAATCGAAGACGCGACGACACCTGACGGAATTCTGGATGCTGGAGCCAGAGGCCGCGTTTGTGGAGTTTGAAGAGGCCATGTCGCTGGCGGAAGGGTTGGTCAGCGCCATCGCACAAGGCGTAGTGAAAAATAAAAAGCGCGAACTGGAAACACTGAAGCGCGATATCGCAAAATTGGAAAATGTGAAGCCCCCTTTTCCGCGCATCAGTTATGAAGAGGCGGTTGCAGTGCTGAACGAGAAAGGCAATCCAGCGAAATTTGGCGATGATTTTGGTGGGGACGAGGAGACCATTGTCTCCAGCTCGTTTGATCGCCCGGTTTTGATTCACCACTATCCGACGGCGATCAAGGCGTTTTACATGCAGCCCGATGCGGAACGGCCGGAGCTGGCGCTGGCGTTTGACATGATTGCTCCCGAGGGCTACGGGGAAATCATCGGCGGCAGCCAGCGCATCCACGACTACGAGTTGCTGGTTAGACGATTGAACGAACACAACTTACCGCAAGAGGCATTCCAGTGGTACTTGGATTTGCGGCGCTTTGGAAGTGTGCCGCACTCAGGATTTGGGCTGGGCCTGGAACGTACCGTGGCCTGGATTTGCGGGACCGAGCACATCCGCGAGGTCATCCCGTTTCCGCGAATGCTTTATAGGGTGTATCCTTAGTCCGGGTAGATATGGCCTTCCTGCAGTGCCGTACATTTTGCATCGGTTGTAGCGGCCGCCTTCCGAGGCGGGCGGTTTTTCCGATCACTGGCTTGCCCTGAGCGTGTGCGAAGGGTCGCTGATCTCTGGTCACTCTACGGAGTTTCCTCATATGCCACAAAAAGTTCGCATCATTGGTGTGCCCATGGACCTGGGCCAGAGCCGCCGCGGCGTGGACATGGGGCCATCGGCGTTGCGCGGCGCCGGACTGCAAGCCGCGATCAAGAAACTGGGCCACACCGTCGAGGATATCGGCAACCTGGAAGTGAAGCAGCCGGAAGAAATGCCGGTCGGCGAAAAACGCGCAAAGTACCTGCAGGAAATTGCCGAGACTTGCCAGGACATCGCCAAGAGTGTGGACAAATCGCTAACCGAAGGATTCTTGCCGTTGGTGCTGGGTGGAGACCACTCGATCGCGGCAGGTGTCGCCGCCGGGGTGGCCGGCCATTTTCGCAACGAAAAAAAGCAGATTGGCTATCTGTGGCTGGATGCGCATGGCGATATGAACACGCCGGAGAGTTCGCCCTCGGGAAACGTGCATGGTATGCCGCTGGCCGCGATTATGGGTTACGGCGCGGATGAACTGGTGCTGCTTGGCGGATTCAAACCAAAGGCCGAGCCAGGAAATATTGTGATCGTCGGTGCGCGCGATCTGGATGCGCAGGAACGCAAAATTGTAAAGAAGTCCGGCATTCATGTTTTTACAATGCGCGATATTGACGAGCGCGGGATGCGCGAAGTGATGGCCGACGCCTTAAAGTACGCGATGGATGATACCGATGGCATCGCGGTCTCGTTGGATATGGACTTTGTGGACCCGACCGACGCGCCCGGAGTGGGCACGCCAGTGCGCGGCGGGGTTACTTATCGCGAAGCTCATCTAGCAATGGAAATGATCGCAGACTCCGAAGCGATGACCTCGCTCGAAGTGGTTGAGATCAATCCGATTCTCGACGAGCACAATCGCACCGCACTGCTGGGCGTGGAACTAGTGCTTTCGGGGTTGGGACAGAAGATTCTCTAACGAAAACCATTCTAGAGTCCCTTGGACTTCCTCTTGCGATTCTGTCTTCTGCGTACCGATACTTTCCTTAACTATTAACATTTAGTAATACTATGATATTGTTCGGCGTGAAAATCGCCCACCACACACTCTTGCCCCCACCCGCCGTCTCGGCTAAGTCTTTTCCTTGCCACACATCCGCAAAAATAAACGCGCCCCGGTTCCGGTTTCTCCAGGAACCTCGATCCGTCCCTCCCCCTTGCCTGTTGCTCTGGTTCAGCGACACTTTCCTATTTGTACGCATCGCCCCATACAACTCCCGAGTACCGGACTTTTCAACGGTAAACTGTGAACGGTCGACTGCGAACGTGCATCCACGCGGTTCACCCCACGGGTTCTCATGACAAACGACAAGAAGAGATTGCGGGTGGGAGTTTTGTTTGGCGGGCGGAGCGGCGAGCATGAAGTATCGCTGGCGTCGGCGGCTTCGGTGATTCGCGGGCTCGATCCGGATAAATATGAAGCGGTGCCGATTGGAATTTCGAAAGAGGGCCACTGGCTAATTGGCAGTGCTGCGCAGAAGTTGTTGCCGGACGTCTTGAAGGACGGCCGGCGAGTGGTGATGGCGGCCGATCCAACCGACGCGGCATTGATTCCATTGGACCGCAGTGAAATGGGCCTGCATCTGGATGTAATTTTTCCGGTGATGCACGGAACTTACGGTGAAGACGGAACGATTCAGGGGCTGCTGGATTTGGCGGGATTGCCATTTGTTGGGGCAGGAGTGCTGGGATCGGCGATCGGCATGGACAAAGATGTTGCAAAGCGATTGCTGCTGCAGGCCAAAATTCCGGTGGTGCCGTGGGTGACGGTGTATCGCGCGGATTGGGAGCGCGACCCCGCCGCAGTACAAAAACAGATTGAAAAGAAATTTCGCTATCCATTATTCGTGAAGCCGGCCGCACTTGGTTCATCAGTAGGGATGAGCAAGGTACATTCACGCAAAGAGTTGGCGCCAGCGCTCGACCTGGCTTCGGAATTTGCGATGAAAATACTGGTCGAACGGGCGGTGAGCGCGCGCGAAATCGAAGTTTCAGTGCTGGGCAATCACGATCCGAAGGCATCGGTGCCCGGAGAAATCGTGCCGCATCGCGAATTTTACGACTACACCGCGAAATATCTGGAGGAAGGAACGGCGCTGATTATTCCGGCAAAGCTGAAGCTGGCGCAGATCAAGAAAATCCAGGCGCTGGCAGTAGCGGCGTTTCGCACGCTGGAGCTGCTTGGCATGGCGCGTGTGGATTTTTTCCTGGAGAAAAAAGGCGGCAAGCTTTATTTGAATGAAGTGAACACCATTCCTGGCTTTACTTCCATCAGCATGTATCCGAAGTTGTGGGAGGCGACAGGAATTCCCTTCCGCGAATTGCTGGACCGTCTGATCACGCTGGCGCTCGAAGTTCACCAGGAAAAAGCGCGCACTAAATATGAGATCGAGTTGCCGGAAGGCGCTGGCGGGGCACTGGAAGGCTGAGTCTGGTGTCTAAGTCAGTGGCGCACGTCTCTAGCCGATCGTCATCTGAGCGCGCCTGCTCCCAGTCCGTCATTCCGAACGGAGCGAAGCGCAGTGAGGAATCTCTCGTTGGCCACGGTCCAAATAACCGCCGTCTTTCCCGCGGCCGTCATTCCGAACCATACTGAGGAATCTCTCTTCGCTTGATCGGTGTCCGATGCCGCCGCGCGTGCAATCTTTGTTCAGTTGTGCAGGACTTTGCTAGGATAAAGAATCTGCGGAAATCGCGGTTCAGATAAAATGTCACTCCTCTCACCGCCGCCGGAACCATCGAACAAATACAAAGCGCTTACCTATACCGGCGCCGCATTGCTCATCACGCTGGCCGTAATGTTGTATTTTGCGTTTCGTTATTACCCGGAGAAGCGCGCAGCCGAACACTTCCTCGACGCGCTCGTAGCTGGCCACGAAAAGCAGGCGTATGAACTCTGGAAGCCATCGGAAAGTTACAAGATAGGCGATTTCATGGCGGACTGGGGACCGCAAGGCTATTACGGACCGGT
>Ga0070697_100001839_pt1 | contig 16220 bp, 10 predicted proteins | sample KBSK1501metaG_FD_65475 | JGI IMG/M metagenome (GOLD analysis project Ga0070697, IMG submission 65475) | Corn, switchgrass and miscanthus rhizosphere microbial communities from Kellogg Biological Station, Michigan, USA - KBS K1-50-1 metaG | ecosystem: Host-associated > Plants > Roots >...
GGTTCGTCGGCCACAATGAATTTCGGACGAAGGGCCAGCGCGCGGGCGATGCCAATACGCTGCCGCTGGCCTCCGCTGAATTCATGCGGAAAACGTTGCGAGGCGGACTCATCAAGGCCCACGGCGCGCAACAATTCTCCGACACGGGTACGGCGGGCGGCCGGGCTCAATTTGTCGTGAATGATCAGCGGCTCAGCGATCACGTCTTCCACCCGCATGCGGGGATCGAGCGACCCGAAAGGGTCCTGGAAGATGATCTGCATATCGCGGCGGAGGCGGCGCATTTGAATGGGGCTGGCGCTCAGCAGGTCGCGGCCGTCAAATCGAATCTCTCCCGAGGTGGGCTCGATCAGGCGCAAGATGAGCCGGCCCAGCGTGCTCTTTCCCGACCCCGATTCGCCCACCAATCCCAGAGTTTCGCCGGCGTGGATCTCTAATGAGACATCGTCGACGGCGCGGACTTCACTTTTTGCGATCCCCCCGAAGATCGATTCGCCGAGTGGAAACGTCTTGGTGAGGTTGCGGATTTCGAGGACAGGCACAGTTTGATACTAACAACGGAAAGTAGCGAGTTGCGATAGCGAATGAAACACAGCAGTTGGCGAAATCAGAACTGCGAACTGACGACTGAGAACCGAGAACTGAGAACTGAGAACTGAGTTCTCATTGCATCGCGATCATCGGCACGGCTAACAGTGCGGCGAGAACTCCCACGGTGCGCCAGCGGGTGAATTGCTCTTTAAGAATCATGCGGGCCAGTAACACGGTGATAGCCGGGTAGAGGGATGTCAGCATCACGGCGGCATCCAAGCGGCCGGTCTGGTTGGCGCGGATGAACAGCAGCGTGCCGGTGGAGTCCAGAATTCCAGCCAATACTCCGAGGAGTGCGTCGTGAGACTGAACTTGGTGCTTGCCACGGCGAAGCAACACCATTGCCCCCACTGCTACCAGGGAAGCGAAACGCGAACAAGAAGTGGACCAGAAGGCTGCGCTATTTGCGGTGCGGCTGATGCAGAGAAAAAATCCGGCGAAGCCCAATCCGGAAAGCACCGCAAGACCCAGCCCTTCGGACGCACCGTCAACCCCGTCCTGCCTTGAGATCAGCCAAATGCCAACTCCCGCCAAGGCGAAGCCAGCCAAAGGAAGAGTTCCAGGGAGACCCTGCATTCCCATCCCTACCAGCGCTGGAATGCCCGCGCCGAGTACGGCAGCAACCGGAGCAGTGATCCCCATCCTTCCAGTAGCGAGGGCGCGGTAGAAAACCGCAAGAGCGCTTCCCCCTAATGCGCCTGCGGCCACCGCCCAAAGCACACTGGGCCGGGAAGGAAACGGAGCGTGCGTGGTCAGGGCGAGAGTCAGCATGAGTGTGAAGCCGGCGGCATGGGCGAGCGTCGTGACCAGGAACGCGTCCGACTTCTTTGAGGCGTATCCTCCGGTGAAGTCGCTGACGCCCCAGCAGAGGACGGCCGCGAGGCTGAACGCGGTGGGCTGGAGCTGAATGGATGAGATCATTGAGAATAATGAGGTTAGCATGTGAGCGCATTTTGCCGGCATTATGCCAGCGCTACCTTCCACTTACGATCTGCGCCTGAGCTCCGAGCTCACGTGTTAGAATTTCGAGAAGTATTCTTCTTCCCGAGAACCCAGGTTGATCGAGCTAGCAGCGTCAATATTGTCGGCGGATTTTGCGCGCTTGGCGGATCAAGTCCGCGCGGCGACCGAGGGCGGATCTACGGTTGTCCATGTGGATGTTATGGATGGACACTTCGTGCCCAATATCACCATCGGACCTCCGGTAGTGAAGTCTCTGCGCAGGGCGACCGAACTGCCGCTGGATTGTCACCTGATGATCGAGAATCCAGACCGGTACATTCCCGACTTCGCAGCGGCTGGGGCGGACTGGATTTCGGTCCACCAGGAAGCTTGTCGGCACCTGAATCGTACTCTGCATTTGATTCGGGATCATGACGTATCCCCGGGCGTAGTGATCAATCCTGCAACCCCGGTCGAGATGCTGAGCGAGGTGCTCGATCTGGTGGATTATGTGCTGGTTATGTCGGTGAATCCGGGCTTTGGCGGGCAGAAATTCATTCCCGGCGCGGTGCATAAGATCCGGCGGCTGGCGGAATTGCGGGCGGAGCGGCGGTTGAATTACAGAATAGAGGTCGATGGCGGCATTGCTCTAGATACCGTGGGAGATGTGGTGCGCGCCGGGGCAGAAATCCTGGTCGCGGGCAACGCGGTGTTCGGCCACGGCGATCCAAAGAGCAATGCACAAAATCTATTGAAAGCGGCCGCCGAGTCCAGGTTGCTGAAGGTATAGACGTCTCGGCGTCAGCGCACGAAGCGGGAAAATTCCCGTCCCGCGGAACAAAGAGTTCTCCTGAGGTCCCTATGGTGCGTCGTATTCCGGTTGTACTCCTGCTAGCCGTGCTCGCGTTTACGGCAGCGTGTACCAATAAGAAGGTCAATAACCCGCTGGCGAATGTCGGCTCGAAGCAGCCCGATAAAGTGCTGTTCGATCGCTCCATGGATGCGCTCAAGCACAACCGCTTCGATGTGGCTCGCCTGACCCTGCAAACTCTGATCAATACTTATCCGGACTCCGAGTTCATCGCCCGCGCCAAGCTGGGCGTTGCGGACTCATGGTACGCGGAGGGCGGTACGGGCTCATTGCAACAGGCGGAGATCGAATATAAGGACTTCATCACCTTCTTCCCCAACATGCCGGAAGCGGCGGAAGCGCAGTTGAAAATCGCCAACATTCACTATCAGCAGATGGAAAAACCTGATAGGGATTACACCCATGCGCTGCGCGCGGAGGAAGAGTATCGCAATCTGATCCTGCAATTCCCCGACAGCAAGCTGGTTCCGGAAGCGAAGAAGAAGCTTTTAGAAGTGCAGGAAGTTCTGGCGGAGCGGGAGTTTCGTGTCGGGCGCTTCTACTTTTTGCGAGAATCGCATCCCGCGGCGATTGCGCGTTTGAAGTCGGTGGTGGATCAATATCCACTGTACAGCCGGGCCGATGAAGCGCTCTATCTGCTAGGTCAATCGTATGAGGCCGAGATAACGCGCATACGCGCGGCCAAGCTAGCGGAGGCGGCCAAAGCGCGCGCCATTCAGGAATTTGCCAACGGCGCGGCCGAGGCGTATTCGCGCATTCTGACTCGTTATCCCCTGATGGACCGGGTGGATGATGCGAAGGTCCGGCTACAGGCGCTGCATCGTCCCGTGCCGCGTCCCACCAAGCAAGCCATCGCTCAGAACAAAGCTGAATTGGACAGCAGACGCGAAACCGGAATGGTGGGAAAGTTGATGGGCAACTTCGGCCGGCATCCGGATGTGGCCCAAGCGGCACACGTGGGAGAGCCAACCCTGGTTGATCCTCAGATGATGAGCGCGACAGAGGTGACCCAGAGGGCGACTAAGGCCATGCAAGGGGCGGGCACAGGAAACAAAGCAGTGACTGCGGAAACGACGGGTAGCGGGGCGCCTCCTCCCAATGAACCTGCTCCGCGATCCGATACGCCACCGGCCGAAGCTGCGGACCCGGGCGCTAGTTCAGCAGGGGCTACGCCGGGAGCGAATGCTGATACACAAGTGGATCCCAATCAGCCCGCCCCGAATACGTCCGAGTCCAACGCATTGAAGCCGAACGCGCAGTCTCCTGATGCGAATGAATTAAAGCCTAATGTGCCGGACACTAACGCGCAGGATAATAGTGGTCAGGCGTTGCCTCCGCCCCAGCAAGTCAACGAGATTCAGAATGGCAGCACTGCCGGGAACGGCGCGGCCGCCGCAACCGATCAGAATGGCAAGCCCGGCGATGTCGCGTCTTCCGACCAGCAGAAAGAAGACGACGTTCCGGCAGCTTCCAGCAAAAAGAAGAAAAAGAAGGGGCTGAAAAAGATCATTCCATTCTAGAGTTGGGTTGCGAGAACGGGAGTGTTTGCACGGGCGAGGACGCCCGTGCCTCCCCGATCGATCAAAAATCATCTCGACACTCCGCGTCCCGGTTCATCCTCACGGTTAGGCTTCTTTCTCTTAAGCTCCCTTCTTTGAAAATGCCCGCTTGCGGGAGTTACGGGCGTCCCCGCCCGTGCGATGCACAGCCTCATTCGAACCGACTGTCTTCATTCTGCGAACTCTTACCCACTCGTGAGTGTCCACTGGTAACCTGATTACTACCCTGTTCTCGTTGACTTAGCTTCCGCAACCAGTTAACTTCGCGATATCTCCCCTATCATCAGAGGCTAAGCCCTTGGCGCGCAAAATACTGCTGGCCGACGACAGCGTCACCGCCCAGAACATGGGTCGGCGAATTCTTTCCGACGCTGGTTACGAAGTAGTAACCGTGAACAACGGATCGGCCGCGCTGAAGAAAATCGCCGAACTCAAGCCTGATCTCGTCGTGCTCGACGTCTACATGCCCGGCTACGGTGGGTTGGAAGTATGCCAGCGATTGAAGGAGAACCGTGAAACGGCGCGCATTCCGGTGCTGTTATCGGTGGGCAAGCTGGAGCCTTTCAAAGCCGATGAGGCACGCAGGGTTCGCGCCGACGCATACATCGTAAAGCCGTTTGAAGCCAGCGAACTGCTCACCGCTCTGACCAAGTTGGAAGACAAAATTGTTCCCGGCCCCGAACCGTACAAGCCCGGCCGCTTCGCGAAAGCCGTTGCCGACCTCGAGCAATCCACTCCATCGGAAGAAGACATCGGCCTTAAACAGACGGGCTGGAAAGACCGGCTGGTAATCCCTCGGCAGCCGGCCGGCAAGGAGCACGAGCCGGATCAGCCGGAGTCTGGCAAAGGGCTTCGAAGTATTTCGAAAAAAGACAAGAGCAAATCGAAAGAAGCTGCCGACAATTTCGAGCGGCCAATCCCGGCAGGACTGCCGGCCGACATTACGCCCGAAGAAATTGCCGCGATCACCGCGGCGGCAGCAGTTCTGACCGGCGAAAGGCGGCCAGTCGCGGAGCCTGTTGAGGAAGCGAAGCAGTCGAAGGAAGTTGAGGAAGCAGCCAAAGACAGCGCGCCGACGACGTTTGCGTCCGCTCCGATCGCGGAAGAGCCGGCACAATCCGCAGAAGAAAACGCAGAAGAAAAGACCGCGACTGAAGCGCCTGTCGACCAGCCCAAGGTTGAAGAGCCGAGTAACTCGACTGTCAGTCTCGCGGATCAAAACAAAGCTGTAGATGATGGAAAGCATTCTGATGCCGAAGTTCTGGCGGCTCTGGCCATGTTGGGAGGACCCGAGGGCCTCGCCCAGGGCGCAACCGCGGCGATGGGAGCGTCTGCCGAATCCCGTTTTCAAGGACACGGACCCCGCTGGATTGCGGAAGAGATTTCGCCCGAGGCGGACGAAGCCACTTTCATCCTCGAACGCGAGATGGAGAAGGCTTACGCGGCCATGGCTGCCGCGGACTTCGGGCAAACCCAGGCGGTTGGGACTATCCAAGTAACGACTGCCGAACAGGTTTCAAGCGGTTCTGAGGCCCCGGCTCACAGGGTGGAAGTTCAGGCATGGCCGGCAGGGTCTCCCGTTAGCGGCGCAGAGTCCGCGACGCCGGAGTCCACGACTGCCGAAATGAAGCCCGCCGAGGCGACTGCTTACGAGCAAGAGTCCGGCATTGCGAGCCCGGCGGCGTCCGTTCATGAGAGCCTAAGTACCGCACAATCCCAAGCTGCAAGTTCAGATGCTGGTGCTTTTCCCAAGACAGAGTCCGCTTACGCGGCTGCAGCGGCGGCCAGCGGCCCGGTTGCGGAATATTCTTCGCCGTCCTCACCAGCAGATGCTGCCGGCTCCGGAGCAGAGGCGGCGAGCACGAATTCGGACGCGTCGGTGATCCCGTCAGAATCCGTGAGCGCGGCAGAAGAAGACGGACGTCAAGGCGAAGCGGAGTTGGCCGCTGCCTGGGCCAATTGGCGTCAGATTCGCGAGAACATTGTTGGCCCGCAGAGTGGATCGCCGGACAGTTCATTGTCGGATGCTTCATTGCCGGAAGTTTCTTCGACGGGCGTTTCACCCGCGGACGTTTCTTTGCCCGGCGTTTCATCGCAAGACGTTTCTTTGCCTACTCAGGGCTCCGAGACGGTGAGCCTTTCCAAAGAAGAAACCTCTGCCCAGACAAGAGACGACTCGACTTCTGAAACAACTGCTCTTGAAACCCCTGCCATTTCGGAGAAAGCCGCTTCCGCCGAAGCCGCTGACCCGTCCGCGATTTCCAGCATTGTCGATAACATGCTGGCCGAACTCAAACCCCGGCTGATGGAAGAAATCGCGAAAAAGCTGGCAGGGGAAAAGAAAAGTTAGGAACGGCGGACCTCGGACCTCAGCCTTCAGCCACCAGCTCTCAGCTCTCAGTCTAAGCCCCAGGCGTGGGCCCCGCCCCGCGATTGCGAGACCTGGGATTGTTACTTCCGCTTCGTGGATGAAATTATTTCAGGAGTAAGTTGTTGAAGCCGGCATTAGAAAGACAGCCGCACAACGAAACTCGATAACAAGAGTGTTATGATGATCGCTCGGCAGCGAGTAAGGCCAAGCACTCTCGGAAGACTCCGTGAATTTATCGCTGTAATTTACCAAGATACCGTATAATCCCGTCGCTAAGTTGTCCAAGGACGGAGCTATTCTGATGGCAGGCATAACGTTTCCTCAAGACGTTCAGAACCGGTTAGAGCTAGAGGCATTGATTTCTCGACTATCGGAAAGGCCGACACGCGACATAGTTGCCTTACTAAAACTAAAAAAGATATTGCCGATTAGTTTCGGCCTTGATCCACCGCCAGAGTCCACAAAACCGTCAATTACGACTACAGCGATAGCAGCTGCGCGGCTTCCGGGCCATTATTCGCCTGGACTATTTCGCCAATTTTTTGTGCGTTGTGATCGCGCGCTTCAAAAGAGCAAGACACTGTCATCTGGTACATTCGGCAACGATAATCCGATCACGGCCGCTTTTGTGGCTCTCGCCTACGCGAGATTCTCACGAAAGGCCGAACGGCCGTATAGGTTTGCAATCGACCGACTCCTTGACTGGATCTCACACCCAGGGACGGCTACTCCGCTGCGCGGCTACCCTGCAATGCTCGCAGTGGAAGCTTTTTCCACTTTAGATGGAACCTTGCCGCTTTCGGTACGTCGACGAGCGAACCGTGCACAAGCAAGATTATTCGACGTATCTCAAACCCAATCAATGCAGCAAGTCGCGTATTACCACAGTGGTCATTCTGCCTATTTTGATCCAGGCGAACTCGCTTATCTCATCCTGCTCGGCTGCCGAACTCAGGCTCTCTTTTGGACAAGCCCAATTGTCACGGAGGCCGTTCAGATTTTGTTCAAATGCCAATCCGAAGATTCATTGTGGCATTCAAGCCATCCCTTCTGGTATGCGGCAGGGCGCGGCACCTTCCTTGCAAGTTCCCAAATAATGTGTGCTTTAGTGAGAATCCTGAGGAGGCGACTCGATCTTTTCAGAATGCAGGAAAAGCGCGTTATTCAATATGTGAAATGGCTTCATGAGAACATAGCATTCGCTGAAGAGGGCCCTTTTGAGGCTAAAGGATGGGCAGCCGAAGCAGGATTTTCGCGAGATCGAATTGAATTCTACGTAACAGTCGAAAATATTCGTGTGCTGCATAGGATTCGCACAATAATCAGAGAGATAAATAGAGAAGACCTTCTTCACCGTTCTGGACTCACAGTGAACTGGAAGCCCATGTCTTGGCAAAAGTTGCTACCGACGGACCTATCATTACCCGCAGGGAACCAAATAAAAGTCCAGTTGGACAGTCTGTTCATTCGTCCTGCGAAAGATAACAAGCGTTTGGATAGGAGTGCCCTCGTGCTTTATGGTCCGCCGGGAACCTCAAAAACATCAATAGCTGAGGCGCTCGCCGATGCCCTGAAAACCACCGGCAAGGTCGCCGATGCCCTGAAAACCACCGGCAAGCCTTGGCCGTTTATTACGATCACCCCAGGTGATTTCATTGCTGGCGGCGAGGCCATGGCGGAAATCAATGCAGCTAACATATTTAGAATCCTCGGTGAACTCCCAAAGGTGGTGATCCTATTTGACGAGATTGATCAGCTACTCCGGGACCGCAATCAGGACCAGCACGCGGGGGGTGGTGCGCTCCAGTTCATGACCACGAGCATGTTGACAAAGTTTCAGAACCTGCGCCAACACAAGATTAATGTGTTTGTGCTTACGACGAACAAGTTTGAGGGTTTGGATTCGGCCATACGTCGCGCTGGTCGATTCGACCGGCATATGCCTGTTATGCCCCCCGACGCTCCCTCTCGTGTCGCCATCCTGACATTCCTTTTGAAGAAGTTTGATGCTGACCGACATACTCAATTTTCGAAACATATATCGAAAAGGGACTTGTCAGTTGTTGCGAACCAGACTTGTCTGTTCACCTTTCCCGAGTTGCAGGGGCTCGTGTCGGATGTCTTAAGCTTTTTGCCCAGTAACGCTACAAAACGCCAAATTAAAGAGAAACTGCTGCTTGTAGCGAAGGGCTATTCCCGCGCAACGAGCTTTGGTTCATATAGCGACAGGAAAGGTGCCGAAAGAGAAATGGCCATTCTCATCTCTATGATCAGCCAGGCCGAGTTTCAAAAGCTTAGCGATGGAGATAGGAAGGATTTTGTTGAACTGGTTAAGAAGGTTTCAGATACCGAATTCAGAAATTTGATCCCAACATGGGCCTCAAGCCGGGCTGTTTGAGAATTGTCCGCAACCGGCGCCGATGTCCCTACCACACGATGTGAAAACCCGTGCCTGAAAACCATTATTCTGCAGCGTAGTTTGAAACTTAGAAATCGCTGCGGCGTTGGACCCCACTAATTGCGCTGTCTCTGTGGGGTTGAGAATTGAGAGCTTGATCGAAAAAAAACAGGGGTCGAGCAGTTTGCACAACTGAATAGCATCCTCGCACCGATCGTTAACTCCCTCGACGAGTAGGTAGTTTGCTAAAACAGCCTTCTTGTGGGTAATTGCAAATTCTTTACACGCCCTAAGCACTGTCGAGAGACTGAACCGTGAGGCAATCGGCATTATGAAAGTTCTTTGTTCGTCCGATGCTCCATGAAGCGAAAGCTGCAAACTTAAATCTACTCCTTGGATATCAGTCTGTGAGTACTGCCTTATACGTTCTGGAATTCCGATCGTCGAAACGTTTAATGACACCAACTCAGGAAAGTCTTCTTTCGCGCTCCTTACAGCACTGACTAACTCCTCTAACGCACAAAGTGGTTCGCCAGTTCCCATGGCCGCGACTTCAAAAGTTTGGTGCCCTTCTGCCCAATGTGAATAATCCATTGCCGAAAGAATTTGGTAGGAGAGCTCGTCACAACTCAGGTTTCTGACAAAAGGGTCTCGCCCGATAGCGCAGAAGCGACAATCAAACGGGCACCCAACCTGAGTCGATATACACACAACGCGAGGAACTGTTCTGTATCCGAGATCCAATAGGCATGTTTCAAAAGTATGGCCTTGATGGTCAATGAAGGTGAACTTTACTGTGCCATCCCCGCTTAGTTGTCTATGCGCCAATTTGACGTGTGTTTCGCGCACTAAACAGCTAAGCGACATCTCGGCCTCCGATTGTAACCAATTGGCCTCCCCATATTACCTTTTTTGGGGCTGTGCAGAAGGCTCTTCTTTGAACTTTCACCGAGTCGCCCGAGAGGTATTCCAGAAGTCCGAGAAGTGTTCTCTTAATGTATGCCAAATCACCTTAAGCCAAGCCCGCTTTCCTCGACGTCGGCTCGATCCTATTGCGTTTTCTTCGCAAAGCGCCTTTATTCGCAAACGCAACTAGCGCAGTCCTGCGCGACTCCGCGAGCGGGGCCCGTCCTGCCAGGGTGTAGGAATTTTCCCGCCCTCTATAGCTATCCCCCTCCGTTTGACCCCCTTTTCCGCCCGCCTGTAATATCGAACTTCAGCACTTGGCAATTAGCAACTAGCAATTAGCCTGGATCCCTTTCCAACTCGGCTATTGCTCGTCGCCAATCGCTAGCAGCTGCAAGCATCCCATGGCCCACGAATTGTCCAAAGCGTACGAGCCGGGCGCGATTGAGGCGCGCTGGGCCGAGTATTGGATCCGGGAAAAACTGTTCTCGGTGAAGACTCCTGCGCGTCTGGTGCCCCGGTCAACGGGCAGTTCGAGTGCAGAAGGCGGACAAGTGTGTCCGCCCCACACTCGTCCCGTATTCACCCTGCTGTTGCCTCCTCCCAACGTCACCGGACGCCTGCACATGGGGCACATGCTCAACCAGACGCAGATGGACATCCTGGTGCGCTGGCATCGCATGCGCGGCTTTCTCACCCTGTGGCTTCCGGGCACCGACCATGCCGGCATCGCCACCCAAATGATGGTCGAACGGCAGCTCACCAAAGAAGGCAAGAAGCGGACCGAACTCGGCCGCGAGGCCTTCATTGAGCGGGTGTGGGAATGGAAGCGGCATTACGGCGGGGCCATTCTCGATCAGATGAAGCGGCTGGGCGCGTCGGTGGATTGGGACCGCGAATACTTCACCATGGACGAGAATCTTTCGCGCGCGGTGCGCGAAGTGTTCGTCCGGCTCTATGAAGAGGGATTGATCTATCGCGGGAAGTACATCGTCAACTGGTGCCCGCGTTGCGATACGGCGATTTCCGACCTTGAGGTGAAGCACGAGGAGGTTGCGGGCAAGCTGTATGAGATTCGTTATCCAGTCGTGGGGACGAATGAGTTCATCACGGTGGCGACTACGCGGCCTGAGACCATGCTCGGAGACACGGCGGTTGCTGTAAATGAGAAAGACGAACGCTACCGGCATCTACACGGGAAAAAGGTTCTGCTGCCGCTGATGAATCGCGAAATCCCGATCATCACCGATGAACTGGCGAACCCTGAGTTTGGCACGGGTGCGGTGAAGGTCACGCCGGCGCACGATCCTAACGATTTCGAGGCGGGACTCAGGCACAACCTGCCGCAAATCGAAGTCATCGACCAGCACGCCCGCACCAACCAGAACGCCGGCCCGTATGCCGGACTGGATCGCTACGAAGCTCGCAAGATGGTGGTCGAGGATCTAATCAAAGGCGGCTTTCTGGTGGCGGAGAAGGATTACACGGTTCCGCTGGGAAAGTGCGATCGTTGCGGGACAGTGGTTGAGCCGCGGCTCTCAACCCAGTGGTTCGTGAAAATTGTTCCGCTGGCGAAACCGGCTATCGAGGCGGTGGAGCGGGACGAAATCACCATCACGCCGGAGAATTACCGGCAGGTGTACCTGAACTGGATGAAGAACATTCATGACTGGTGCATCTCACGGCAACTCTGGTGGGGACATCGCATTCCGGCGTGGCATTGCCGCGATTGCGGGGAGATCATCGTGGCCCGCGACGCGCCAACCGTGTGCCCGAAATGCTCGGGATCGAAGCTCGAGCAGGACACGGACGTGCTCGATACCTGGTTCTCGTCCGGCCTGCTGCCGTTTACCACGCTCGGCTGGCCGGAGAAGACGCGCGACCAGGAAGTTTTCTATCCCACGACGCTGCTCATTACGGCGTACGAGATCCTGTTTTTCTGGGTCGCGCGCATGATCATGTTCGGCTGCCATTTCATGCACGGCCACCGCCAGGATCCGCTGCTGAAACAGGCGAGTGGATGGGGCGACAAGCAAGATGACAGCGTGCCCTTCCGGCAGGTGTACATCCATGCTCTGGTGCGCGATGCCGAGCGGCAGAAGATGTCGAAGACCAAGGGAAACGTGGTCGATCCCATTGAGATCATCGAGCGCTTTGGCACCGATGCGACGCGATTCACTCTGGCATCGATGGCCGCGCCGGGGACCGACATTGCGTTCAGTGAGAGCCGTACCGACGGCTATCGGAAGTTCGCCAACAAAATTTGGAATGCAGCGCGGTTCACGTTTATGAATGTGGACGCGGCGGAGAAGGCGGGCGTCTGGTCTCTCCAGGAATTTAGAAAAGCGGCGGGTGGGGGCGCGACGGGACCGCAGCCGGGGGTGCGCGGATTTCAGCCGCTCACCTTGGAAGATCGCTGGATACTCTCGCGTTTCAATCGCGTGGCAAAACAGGTTCACGAGGCATTGGACTCCTACCGCTTCGACAACGCAGCGAATAACATCTACGATTTCTTTTGGGGTGAATTCTGCGATTGGTACATCGAGCTGATCAAGCCGCGGCTGGCGATTGAAGGCGGGGACACGAAATCCACCCAAATCGCGTGCGGCAACATTGTCAGCTTGTTTGAAGCGGCATTGCGGCTGCTGCATCCGGTGATGCCGTTTATCACCGAGGAAATCTGGCAGGCAGTGTACGATGGCAAGCCGCCGGCAAAGTCCATTGCTCTCGCTGCATATCCTGAGGCTGACCAGGGACTGTTCGACCTGGCCGCGGAGACGGATATGGCGATCTTGCAGGATTTGATCGTCAGCGTGAGAAACTTGCGGGCGGAGTTGAAGGTCGAGCAGAAACGGCCGGTAGCTATCCAGATTTACGCCGAGGAAGCCGCGGTCCGTTCGCTGATCGAGCAGAATCGCGGCGCGGTGGAGAGGCTGGCCATTGTCAGCGATATTGTATTCGTTCAAAGCTCGCTGGCCAAACTTCCCGGCGCGCGGCACACAGCGCGTTTTGACGTTCACGTGATTTACGAACGGAAAATCGATGCTACGGTTGAACGCGAGCGTCTGAACAAAGAGTTGGCGCAGATCGAAAAAGAGATCGCCAATGGCCGGCGCCAGTTAGGCAATGAGCAGTTTCTGGCCAAAGCTCCGGCGCATGTCGTAGACGGCTTACGAAAGCGAGCGCAGGAGTTAACCGTCTTGCAGGAGAAGACAAAGAGTAAGTTGAATGAATTAACCGGGTGAGAGCTGCGGCGGTCGGGTAGGGAGTTCTGTAAATCTTGGCGGGCGAGGGCGCCCGCCCCACACACGTAATTATGGACTGGAATAGCCGGCGCATCACCGCCGTCATCGAAAACGCGCTGCAGGAAGACCGTGCTACGCGCGATGCGACCAGCTACGCCTGCATCGATGCCAACCAGCGTGCGACAGGAACAATCATTGCCAAGCAAGACTGCATTCTGGCTGGCATTGGCTGTATTGCCCGCATTCTCGACGTATACGCGGCGCTGGATGGCGCGGTCCTTTCTCACTACGAAGTCACCACCCATCCGGAAATTTTCGATGGCGTCCGTCTGCACAAAGGACAGTCGGTCGCGGTGATCCGGCACAACGGGCGTGTGATCCTCTCCTGTGAACGGGTAATCCTGAATTTTCTCCAGCGGTTGAGCGGGATCGCCACCCTCACCCGGAAGTTTGTTGACGCGGTTTCCGGCACGAAGGCGCGGATTCTCGATACTCGAAAAACTGTGCCGGGACTGCGAATGCTTGACAAGTACGCGGTGCGCTGCGGCGGCGGGCAGAATCATCGGCTCGATCTTTCCGATGGCGTGTTCATCAAGAGCAATCACATCACTCTGGCGGGGGGAATTGCTCCCGCCCTTGAGCGTGCTCATCGCAACCGGCGGGGGTCGCAGCCAATCGAGATTGAAGTCCGCTCGCTGGCCGAGCTGGAGCAAGCGCTGAGTAACAGCGCGGAGGCAGTGCTGCTAGACGGCATGTCCGTCGAAGACGTAAAACAGGCGGTTGCACGCTGTGCAGGTCTGGATCATCGCGTGCCAGTGGAGTGCTCGGGCGGTATCACGCTGGAGAATATTCGTGCTTACGCGGACACTGGAGTCGATTTCATTTCGGTTGGCGCGCTGACTCACTCCGCGACCGCAGCGGATATGAGTTTACGGGTGGTGCCCACGTAAATCCGCCCGCCGATTTTGGCGAGTGGTTATAATCCCTCCATCAAATCAGCCTCTAAAACCCGGCATTCGCGGGCGGGCGCGACCGCACAACATTCAGCGCAGAAAACCGACGTTCGTTTGGGACGGATCGTCCGGCTTCTGATGGATCACGCCACCGTGGTAGTCAGCGGCACGAAAATCGCTGACGAGATTCGCACCAGCCGGTCCGAAGTATGGCGACTCATTGAACAGTTGCGCGTGCTTGGGGTCGAGATCGCTGGACACCCTGCGACTGGCTACCGCTTGAAGACTATTCCCGATTTGCTGCTGCCCGATATTTTGGAACCGCTGGTCAAGAACACAATGTTCGGACAGAACATTCATCACTACTACAAGGTCGGTTCCACAAGCACAGTTGCAAGCGAAGCGGCGGGCGAAGGAGCGCCAGAAGGCAGTGTGTTTCTGGCTGAGCAACAGACCGCTGGCCGTGGACGCGCCGGCAATCGATGGCACTCCGCGCAGTCGAGCGGCATTTGTTGTTCGGTGGTATTGCGGCCCGCACTGCCTCCTTCGGAAGTATTGATTCTTTCCCTGGCAACCGGTTTAGCAGTGCAGGCTGCGGTCAGCGAAATTGATGCGAGGGTTGTTCCCGACCTGAAGTGGCCGAACGATCTGCTGATCGGCGATAAGAAATTTTGCGGGATTCTCGCCGAGATGAATGCCGAAGCAACTCGCGTGCGACATATCGTGATCGGAATCGGCATCAATGTGAACCAGGCGAGTTTCCCCGCGGATCTGCAGCCGTTGGCGACATCTTTGCGGCTGGCGACAGGGACCGAATGGTCACGGGTGGAGCTGTGCGCGGCTTTGCTAAAATCGCTGGAACGCGAATATTGCGGTCTGCTGGAGAATCCCGGCGCGCGTGCGTCAATCTTAAGGCGCTTTCAGGAGCGGTCAAGCTGGTCGCGCGGTCGGGCTGTCAGGATTGAAGAAAATGGCGCGTTTGAAGGAATGACCGAAGGATTGGATGAGCAGGGATTTTTACAGGTCCGAACTCAGCAAGGGCTGCGCACGGTTTTCAGCGGGACTGTGAGAGCGCAGTAGAAATCGCATGCGAATGCTGCACTAATCGCGCGAGTTGGACGGCCAGCAAGCGGACATTTGACGGCGGCTGTCACTACGTGAGTCACTATGCTACTTGTTCTTGATGTCGGCAATACGAATACCGTGCTTGGAGTCTTCGCCAAAGCGGCGAACTCGGAAGCCGAATCGCAACGTGGCGAAGCAGCGAAGTACGAACTGCTCGTCGCCAACTGGCGAGTGACCACCACACAAACACAGACCGTGGACGAATACGGCGTTTTGTTCCGCAACCTGTTCGCGATGGCAAATCTGGAAGCCAAGGCTATTCGTGGCATTGTGATCTCTTCGGTGGTGCCGCCGCTCGATTCCACTTTGCGCCAGGTATGTGAGCGTTACTTCAATACCAAGCCGCTGTTTATTGAGCCGGGAGTCAAGACCGGCATGCCGGTTTTGTATGACAATCCGGCGGAAGTCGGGGCCGACCGGATTGTGAACTCGGTTGCCGCTTTTGAGAAGTATGGCGGCCCGTGCATTTCAGTGGATTTCGGCACGGCGACTACCTTCGATTGCGCCTCCGCCAAAGGCGAGTACATTGGCGGGGTCATTTGCCCCGGGCTGGCGATTTCGGCGGAAGCGTTATTCGGCCGAACCGCCCGATTGCAACGCGTTGACATACGCAAGCCGCCACGAATCATCGGTACCAACACGGTCACCAGCATGCAGTCGGGGCTCTATTACGGATATCTCGGGCTGGTGGATGGAATCCTTGAACTTTTGCTGGGTGAAATGGGCAAGGACATCAAAGTGGTCGCAACGGGTGGTTTGGCATCGCTGATCGGCACTGGATCGAAGTACATCAAGCAGGTAGACGAAAATCTTACGCTGGAAGGGTTACGAATCATCTGGGAACGGAATGCAGCGAAACCTTCGCGAGAGCCCGGCAAGTCGCAGCGGGCTGCGGCGGCGACCGCGGAGCGCTCTCCATCCGAGCGTTCTCCATCCAAACCGTGGCCTGTCACCAAGTCGCGCAGCTCCCGCTGATTGTCGTGGACAACTATTTCAATTACTTCACTGAAATTGAGGAGCACTTCCAGCAGCGACGGGGCGGAATCCTGCTGCTTTCGACCCTCGACTGGGCGTTGATAGAAACCTGGAAGGATGCGGGCATCCCCCTCGAGGCGGTGCTGCGCGGGATCGACGCGTCATTTGAGAAGTTTGAGAAGCGGCCTTCGTCGCGCAAGGTGAATAGCCTGGCGTATTGTTCGCAGGAGGTCTTGTCTGCGGCTGAGGAGATGAAAGAGGCTGCGATTGGCGCGGGCCGCGAT
>Ga0070697_100001842_pt1 | contig 16203 bp, 18 predicted proteins | sample KBSK1501metaG_FD_65475 | JGI IMG/M metagenome (GOLD analysis project Ga0070697, IMG submission 65475) | Corn, switchgrass and miscanthus rhizosphere microbial communities from Kellogg Biological Station, Michigan, USA - KBS K1-50-1 metaG | ecosystem: Host-associated > Plants > Roots >...
GATGGCTATTTCTGGATCATGGGCCGGATCGACGATGTCATTAATGTCGCCGGCCATCGGCTTGGCACCGCCGAAGTTGAAAGCGCATTAGTCTCGCACGAAGCAGTTGCTGAATCCGCGGTAGTGGCGCGCCCCGACGACCTCAAAGGATCGGCAATCGTCGCGTTTGTGACTTTGGAAACCGGGCGTTCGCCTACTGACGCTTTGAAAGAAGAACTACGGCAGCACGTCGCGAAAGAAATCGGCGCATTGGCGAAACCTGACGACATTCGATACGCAGATGCTTTGCCCAAGACTCGCTCGGGAAAAATCATGCGCCGGCTGCTGCGTGAGATCGCCACCAGTGGTTCCGTTGCCGGGGACGTGACGACACTCGAAGACTTTTCGGTGCTGGAGAAGTTGAGATCGGAAGAAGAGTAGAGCAAGTTGTTAACTTGCAATTCTACCCATCAGCCATCGGTCGGGTCGACGCAAGATAGCATCTTGCGCTACCAGCAAGATAGCATCTTGCGCTACACAAAATCCTCTGCAAATCGGCCATTTCCCTGTATCATACGCTCCGGTCGCTAATTAACTTTCTCTTTGTGAGACAGGAGCAAGGCTGCATATGTCTGAGATTCCGCATACCGAGAATCGCTCCGGGCCCCGATACGTGGCTGCATTTCCTATCCGAGCTGAGTGGGACACAAACGACGGCGAGCATGTCGTGGCTGAAGGCGAAACCGAAAACATTGGTCCCGAAGGTACACTCATTCATCTGCAACGTGAATTGCCGCCGGTCGGAAGTCTCGTGAACCTGTCGGTGCTTAGTGAGGACGACGGAGAGAAGTTGCGCGTGATTGCGGAAGTACTGCGCATAGTACGCAATCCTGCTCATCCACAAGCGGCTCTGCATTTGGTTGGCGAAACTGATGAATGGCGTGGGGTGGTTTGGAAAGAAGCGGAACGAAAGATGGCGGAAGCCGATTACGAGTTGGATGAGGATGAGCTGCTGTAAGAGTATCAATTGAAATGCTGCCAGCCGCGGAACAAGAACCGTCCCTCCAAACGGCCTCCTGGTTGCAGACTCGTGCGATCCTACGAATAATTCTCCTGCTGTTTGCCGTCGCGGGATTGCTTTGGATTATCTACCGCCTGACAACCGTTATTCTTCTAATCGTACTGGCGATCTTTTTCGCGTATTTGGTAGCTCCGCTCGTGGATCTTATGCAGCGACCAATCCGCATCGGCGGACGTCAGCGGGTGATGCCGCGGGGCCTGGCGATCGGAGTTGTTTACCTTCTGTTTTTTGTCGGCGGCGGCCTCGCCATCTATTTTCTTGCCCCCCAATTCGGCGCGCAGTTTCCTGAATTCAAGCAACAAGCCAGCGCATATTCCAAATCAATTAGCGGTTATTCGGATCGGTTAACTCAATATTTCAAGCAGCATCGAATGCCTGAAGCGTTCACCGATGCCCTCAACAAAACTGCATTGGGTGTAATCACGAGAGCGGGCGAGATTTTTAGTGCCGCAGCCGAAAGAGTGTTCGGCTGGATCATCTACCTTCCATGGTTGATCCTGATTCCTATTCTGAGTTTCTTCCTGTTGAAAGACGCCGACAGTTTTCGGCGCTCAGCTTTGGCGATGCTGCCGCGGGGCCGTCTGCGTTGGCGCGGCGACGAATTTTTTCAGGATGTTAACAGCACCCTCGCTTCTTACATTCGGGCGCAACTGACCGCGTGCATTTTGATTGGAGCGATTTGCAGTGTGGGATTCGCGCTTATTGGATTGCCAAGTCCACTCGTACTGGGTCTACTGGCAGGCATGCTGGAGTTCGTGCCTCTGGTGGGTCCTTTGATTGTCGCTATTCTTGCCGCTTTTCTGGCGTTGCTGCATTCGGGCTTTGGGATGGCCTTCCTGGTTTTGCTGTTTCTGGGCGTGCTGCGCGTCGTACAAGATTATGTTATTTATCCGCGCATCATCGGCACGGGGATTCACTTGCATCCGCTGGCGGTGATTCTTGCAATTCTTGGCGGCGCTGAACTCGCAGGAGTTGCTGGAGTCTTTCTTGCTATTCCTGTGATTGCGATTCTCACGGTCAGCTACCGTCACTGGCTCGAGCATCGCGGGAGTGAAACGATTGCTGAAGTGCTGGAAGAAGCGGTCGTCAAACCGCAACCCGAACCCGTTGGGGACGTCGTCCGCCCCACCACGAGCACTACGCCTGATGAGATGGCGCGCGTGCGGCCTGATCTGCTCACCGGCGAGTTGAAAATTCCGAAATAGGATGCAGCGCGAGTTGTTAACTTGCGACTCTATTTTCCATCAGTTCAATGAATCGTTTAAAGTGATGCTCGGCATCATGAGGACCTGGCGCGGCTTCGGGATGATATTGAACTGAGATAACGGGCAGTGTGCGATGACGCAGGCCTTCGACGCAGCGATCATTGAGATTGACGTGAGTAACTTCAACCTGCGGCGGAAGGCTGTCGGCTTGGACGGCAAACCCGTGATTGTGTGAGGTGATCTCCACGTGCCCGTCCTGAAAATCTTTGACGGGTTGATTGCCGCCACGATGGCCGAACATAAGTTTGAAGGTCTTCCCACCGAATGCGCGCCCTAGTAATTGATGTCCGAAGCAAATTCCAAACGTTGGAAGGCCTGATTGGGCGACGTGCTTCACCTGCTCAACCTCGGCGGTCATTGAAGCGGGATCGCCGGGGCCGTTCGAAAGAAAGACTCCGTCAGGCTTCATTGCGAACACCTCATTCGCCGGCGTCGATGCGGGAACGACAGTCACCCGACAACCGGCATGCGAAAGCTCACGCAACGAGTTCATCTTCACGCCGAAGTCATAGCAGATCACATGAAATCGTTCCGCACCTTCTGCTGGAACCTCGTACCGCTCCTTTGTCGTGACTACGCTCGCGAGCTCACGATTCTCCATCGGCGGCGACTTGCGGGCTTTTTCGATAACAGCATCTGCGTCAGTTTCGATGGTGGAAAGACATGCGCGCATCGCGCCTTTATCGCGAATGTGTCGTACCAGGGCGCGCGTATCGATATGATCAATAGCTACGATGTTCCAGCGCTTGAGGTATTCATCCAGCGATTCTTCCGCGCGCCAGTTTGAAGCCATGCGGCTGGCTTCGCGCACGACGAAGCCTTCAATCCAGGGTCGGCTTGATTCGGAGTCTTTGCTGTTGACACCGTAATTTCCAATCAGCGGATACGTCATGCAGACGATCTGTCCGGCGTAAGAAGGATCGGTGAGCACTTCCTGATAGCCGGTCAGGGACGTATTGAAGACCATCTCGCCACAGACTTCGCCTTCGGCAGCCCATGAGCTTCCGCGAAAGACGCGGCCGTCTTCGAGTGAGAGGATTGCTGGGTTTGCGATTCTCATATTTATTAATCCGGGTTAGTTCCGTCGCCCGCTTCGCGGTCTGTCGGAAAAAGCTTCTTTGTGTTCTCAGTGGTTCTAATAACTACCCGCCCAGATTAATATTAAATCCGCCGCTTCCTCCGCTCGACTGCGACGGAAAGAACGGCTTGAGCAGTCCAGCAAGGGCGGCAAGATTTCGTGTCTGAATCAAGATCTCTCCCGGGCCCGTGAATTCTGCGACGATGCCTTCACCGCTGACCATGCTTCGAAAGAAACCAGCAGCTGCTTTTCTCAGAGTGTATTGCGTCGATCCTTCCCATGCGACAAAGTGCCCGTTGTCCACGACATAACGCTCTCCGGGTTGCAAAGTCTTCCGATGAACCGATAGACACAGACAAGGTCTTAGGTGTTTTGATCTGGGTGAATCCGTGTAAATCTGTGGCTCTCCCAAGCTGCTAACTGCCTACTGCTGATTCCTGGCGGCTTCGCGCTTGCTGTCTTTTCAAGAATTGCTGAGCTTCCTGCAGCCAGCGCTTTTCAGCGCGATATTTGTAAGCCGGCGCCGTCTTGACCGCCTCGATGCAAGCTTCCATTGAACTGGTCGCTTCGCGGTTATCGCCCAGTCCCGCATGAGCGCGGCCCATCAGGTACAAGCTCTGCGGATCGTTCGGCCGGCGATCGAGGAATTTATCCAGGACGTCGCGCGCGTCGCCGTATTGACCCGCGGCGATATAGGTCGCGCCAATCTCTCGCCAAATCTCATGCTGAGCATGGGACTGATCCCGTTGCACGACTTGCTCGAAATGGCCAATCGCTTCCGCAAGGCGATTTTGTGACCGCGCAATCCGGCCGAGCTGATAATGCGCGTCCAATTCATCCGCATCGATATCAATCGCTCGCTGAAAACGCTCGCGCGCCTGATCAAGTTCGCCGCGGTTTTGATGAATCAAGCCGAGATTGTAGTGCGCCGATGAATCTCGCGGATTGATGGTGGCGGCCTCGAGATTTTGTTTGAAAGCTGCCCGCGCTCGCTGATTGCTGATAATGCTATTGAAGTAACCACGCAGCAGGAAGAACAGCATCAGCAGGATGAATGGCGAACCAATGACCCTTGTGAAGAGCTTTGTCCAAATCGGCGAAAGAACAATCATGCCCAAATAGCTGAGGACAACGACTGCAATCGATCGAACCAGCGAAAAGCGGAAGACCTTGCGCACCGCTTCGAACGTGCCGATCGTTAAGATTGCGATCTTGACCGTCCGAAACAAGCTGGCGGCGACAAAAGTCGGGTCATTTAGCTCGCGTTCTAAATCCTTTTGCACGTCAGGCGGAAACGAGAAGAGTGACTTGATCTGCTCAGCCGATTGCGCCGACTTCACGACGTATGCCGCCTGAACTCCACTCAAGTGAAAAAATACAGAAATGACAATGGTCAAGAGGTTGGCAGCAATCAAGACATAGAAAACGACTGCGGCCAATGAAGCGTATTCCTGCTGCAGTACCAGTCCGAAACTGCCGCGCCGATCGAAAAGGTTCGCCGTTAACGCGAGCAATGGTACGAGGACGATCGCAATAGGCAATAACGAAGTAGCTGCCTGGAACAGATTTGAGGCGACTACTTCGGGGCGCGTCATGAAGGATTTATTGCCACTGAGCCATTGCACGGCGAAGACGTACACAACCTGCGAAAGATAAGCCGAGATGATCGCGGGGAACAATGAGCCCCGGTCCCGCACTTCGCGCATGCCGCGCAAGGGCGCGTAGAAGATCATTGCGACGAGTCTTAGCCAATCAACCATCGATGTTTAACTAATGTGTCAGAATCCCGACCTTTGGGATCGCTGGATAATCGATCTTGCCCTTGCTAACGCGCGGGCTTCTGACACGACATTTCATCTGTCGTCCGAATCCGGTGCATCCCCGCTATCTCGCCGAAAGGTCGCGCCCGATGGTACTGCGCTATTGTGCATGTCGCGGGTGATTACCGTCGCGGACGTTAGTGGCCAGTAGCGAAACAGCGCCTTGCCGTAAACGTATTTCTTCGGGACCAATCCCCAAATACGCGAATCACTCGAGTTGTCGCGATTGTCGCCCATTACAAAATAATAGCCGGGCTTCACATAGGTCGGCGGCTTGCTGGAGTGGGACATGTTCAGTTGCGGATCCAGATAAGTTTCTTCCAAATCTCGTCCGTTCACACGAACATGCCCTTCATGAACTTCGACGGTGTCTCCGGGCAAACCAATCACGCGTTTGATATAGCTTTTCGACGGATCTTCGGGAAACCAGAACACAACGATATCACCGCGATAAATCTTTGGGGCCCAGCGATAATCGTCGTAATAAACCAGTTTGTTGACGAAGATTCGTTCGCCATCATGCAAATAAGGAAGCATTGACGTGCCTTCGACCTTCACGGGCTGCACGATAAAAACCATGACCAGCGCCAGCAACATAAGCGCAAAAATCAGATCGCGCACCAATAGTCGCGATTCGTGCCAGAGATGTTTGCGGGCAGCGTCTCTGGGCCGCTGCACTTCGATGTCCGGATCGTCGTCTGGATGGATTATGCCGAAAGGCGGTGACTGCGAGAGATGATTGCGGAACATTACTTACAATGATTCGATAAATTCAGAATGGACAACCTTCGTTGTCACAACAGATCGAGGTTATCCATCGCCTGCTCGCCTGTCAAACTGAGGTACAGACGTTATTCCAGCCGCTTGTTTGAGCTGCTTGAGTGACAGTGGGTTCGCGAATCAAGCAAGGCTTGACAGTCATGAGCGCCACTTTCTATCATCGCTCGCGTGAAAACGGTGCGGCGCAATGAACAGTCTTAGTGGAGGCCGAACGTGATTAAACTCGACATCATCAATCGTCTTGCGGAAGAAACGGGGATTCCGAAACTGAAGGCCGAGCAGGCCGTGGACGCGCTGTTTCACTCAATGAAGGAAGCATTGGCGCGCGGCGATCGCATCGAACTACGCGGCTTCGGCGTATTCATTGTCAAACCGCGCAAGCGCGGCGTCGGCCGGAATCCGCGCACCGGAGAAGAGGTCGCAATTCCTTCCGGCAAGACCATTCGTTTCAAACCGGGGAAAGAGTTGCAGGCGCAGGGCGAGGCGGCGACGGCCTGAGTCATAATTAACTCCAGCATTTTAAGAGCCAGCATTCTTGAACAGCACGCAGGGTTGAATGCTTTGCTTGTTCATGAATTCTGGCTTTGGTTTTGATAGCAGGCAGAAACGATGTCGCAGGCTGCTGAAATTCGGCGCGAACCGCAACCGTGTTTGCCGGCAAGCCGTCGTATTTCACGACCGACCGCCCGGCAGTGGGCTCTGCACGGCGGATTACTGCTCCTTACGTTCTGTACGACTACGATCTGCGGCATCATTATGGCGGGTCCTGAATTTGATACTGCCGCCCGGTCGCCAGCGTCACCGAACGGTATCGCCGGTAACCTGTTTCTGCTTCCTCTCTTCTATGTGCAGGCGATCCTGGAGGTAATTCGATTTGCCTTCACCCATCCCTATTTCCTAAAGGAGGGATTGAAATTCTCCTGCTCGCTGCTGACGATTCTTGCTTCACACGAATCGGGTCACTACCTCTTCTGCCGCTACTACGGGGTTGAAGCGACGCTGCCTTTCTTTATTCCGCAACCCCCGCTGCTAATTCCCGGAACTTTCGGCGCATTCATTAGAATGAAATCACCAGTGCCATCGCGGCGCGCTTTGTTTGACATTGGACTTGCGGGACCACTTGCGGGATTCATCGTGATCATTCCTATCGCTTTCATGGGCGTGCTGACTGTTGAGCACGTGCCATTGATCGCCGACGAAGCTGGCGGGACAGGTGGCGGATTATATTTCAACGACCCCTTGCTCTTTCGTCTGATAGCGCGCGCGTTCAAAATCGATCTGGAGAATTCACTTGCGAACTCTTTTTATCTCGCGGCGTGGGTGGGCGCCCTGGTGACGGCTTTGAATTTAATGCCGGTCGGCCAGCTCGACGGTGGCCACGGCACGTTTGCGTCGTTTGGTCCACGCGCGCATTTCTGGATTGGCCGAGTGGCGTTCACCTCGATGGCGGCGATTGCGGTTTTAGGTTGGATCTGGCACGGCATCCCCAGCGGCTTCGTGTATCTCGTGCTGCTCGCCGTGATGCTCCGCGTTCGTCATCCCGCGCCGCAACAGATGGAGCCGCTCGGTGGCGTCCGCACAATCATCGGGATCATTACTTTGATTGTCTTCGTGCTTTGCTTCTTGCCGTTTCCGATTACCATCACTTAGGAGATAAATGTCCGACAAACTTTAGTTTGTCGCGCCTTCTATTGAGCAAGACTCCCACGGAGGTGTCATCACTCAACGATCTCGAATTCAGCAGTGAGCAAGCTTGACTACAAACAATTCAGCGAGCGACACCGTCCCCACATTCATCCTCCGGGCGCGAATCTCTTCGTGACGTATCGGCTGGCAGGATCGGTTCCCACGGCGATCGTGCGCGTATACAGAGCCAAAAAGGCCTGGCTCGAGGATCAGGTTAAGCGTGCTAGAACAACAACGCACGATGGTCAACCAAGTGATTTGAAGGCAGAGGTGAACAAATTCAATCGGGAATGGGCAATTAAGTTCGAGGCTGTTCTTCATCAGGCGAAAACTGGTCCCATGTGGATGAAGGATGAAAGAGTTGCTCACGCCGTCGCTCAGAGCCTACATAACCTCGATGGTAACGCTTACAGACTGGATTCTTATTCGATTATGTCAAATCATGTTCATGTGGTATTCAAGCCATTTGTCTCCGAAGCTGAACTTTATGAGCACTTTGATGAAGAGGGGAATCTGATCTTCATGAGCGATTATCCAGGCCTCTCACGCATAATGCATTCACTGAAGGGGAGTAGTGCCAGACAATGCAATTTGATTCTTTCTCGCCGAGGACAATTTTGGGAGCATGAGAGTTTCGACCATGTAATTCGCGAGGGAAAGTTCTACGCGACGATCCGGTATGTTCTCAATAATCCTGTCAAAGCAGGTTTGGTAAGAGATTGGCGCGAATGGCGCTGGAATTACTGCCGACGCGAACTGTCCGACAAATTTTAGATTCGCCCAACGATAAGCGTTGTTCAGGAGGGAAGAAATGTTCTGAAGGATGACGACAAACTAAAGTTTGTCGGACATCTTTGTCCTTCAATTTCCGATTACGATCACTTAGCCATCAAAGGTTCAGACCATGAAATTCAAAACACTCATTGCGCTTTTGTTGTTCGGCTTCAGTGCTCAGGCGCAATCTCGTGAGAAAGCGCGCAAGATGGCCGTAACGATTGATGATCTTCCGTATGTTGTTATGGAAGATGCTCCGTATTTACCTAATGCCCGGAGCGTTGGATGAAGAGCAAAGGTATGAATCTCAGTTTCGCAGCCGATCCCGAACCGCCACAATGGGTCAACGAGTTGTACGAACAGGCCTTGAATCGACACTGAGGATTGAGTTGATGGCGTTAAGCCGCCGGCAGCAAACCTTTAATCTCCCTCACCACACGATTCACTTCTTCCTGATCCGCGAGTGCGATCATGAAAAATTTGTAGCCCTGATGGAAGCAGATAACGCCATTCGCGAATAACCAGACGCCGTCGAGGAAGGGATTGCCGCCGAGCAGCCAGCTTATCGGTGCGCCGGTGATACCGACCGGATGAACGATCTGCGCGAACATCGCGGCGCCCGCCGCACAACTGAAGGCGCCAAGCAAAGGCGCGCCCACGTATTTCGTAATCTTGCGCTGAAATTCAACTCGCTCGCGTTCAGCTTCGCTTAGCGCCCCGGCGGCAATCAGTTCTTCCTGTTTCTTCAAATACGCATCGAATTTTTCGCTGGCTTTTTTCAATCCCCAAACTGGAAGCGCGGAATGCGTCAGCCAGTGGGGATGCGATCCCAGCAGCACTGCATCAATGCCGGGGAACGCCGCACCCATCCGAATACCCAGTACTAACGAAAAGGAAACGGAGGCTGCTTTGCCTGGGTTTTCCTTCACCCAATCTTTGGCTTTCAGGATTCCGGCGGTCGCCGCCGCCGACGCACGAGTAGCGCGCACGCCCTTCCCGGCAAACTTCGTTGCAGTTGTGGCGTAGCTCACGGCATCATCGAAAACCTGCTCGGCCCTCTCGCCGACTGGTCCAGCCGCATCGCGAATTACCTTGCCGGCTTCCCGGACAGTTTTACCGGCGTCCTTAGCTCGACGTTTGGCCTCATCGGCAGCGCGGCGTGCGTTGTCGCGCAATTTTGGGTCATCAGAGAGCCGTCCCGCTTCAGCGCGCAACTGTTCGGCCCCGTTAGCTATCGATTGCGCGCCGCGTCGCGCGGCTTCGCCGGCAAAGCGGGCAGTGTCTTCAACGATCCCACTTACGCCAAGCTTTTCGTCCAGTGCACGAGCCTTCCGTTTAGCGGCGCGATGCAGGTCATCGAACTTTTCTTTGTAATCAGCCATAGATATAGCGCAATTGCTGATTTGCGGCCTTGACCCTACGGATTTCGCAATTTAGCAAATTGCGCCACCTATTCTACGCCGTGAAAGACGACAAGGTTCATTAAAAGACTGATCCGGCGCCACCCTCATAGTCGGGGTTCTGATACTTGCCCGCTTTACTTTTGAGTTTTTCCTTCTTACTTTGGGCTCATGCGGACGTGTCCGACGTGCGGAAAGCCCATTGTGTGGGAAAATAATCCGTGGAGACCATTTTGTTCTGAACGGTGCAAGCTGATCGATTTCGATCGCTGGACCAGTGAGGAATACTGCGTGCCGGGACCATCGATCAATCCAGCTGACATCCAGGGGCCCAAACCAGCACCGGATGTTGACGACGACAGGGCCACCGACGACTAAAAGAAGGATGCCAGGTGCAGTGTCACCGATGGCTTTGGCGAAAACAGAATGCGCAAAATCGAGTTCTCTATCATCGTTCTGCTGGGCGTCGTAATGCTTAGCGCTTGCGCGAAACAGCCGAAGCTGTCGAACGCCTTATCGGGTTGGACGACAAGCGAAAATCAACATGGAAAACTCTCCGATTACAAAGGGAAGGTTGTGGTCCTGGATTTTTATGCGACCTGGTGCGAGCCTTGTCGCGCCGAGACACCCCGCCTGGTAGCAGTGCAGCAGCGTTATGGCGCCCAGGGTTTGCAAGTCATCGGGCTGAACGTTGGGGGCGAAGATGACCATGCGCAAGTGCCTGCATATGCGAAAGAGTTTGATATTCGTTATCCGCTTGTGTTTCCTGACGACGAGTTGGTTCAGATGTACTTGAGCGACAATCAGAATATTCCCCAAGCCTTCATTTTCGATCGCAATGGGGACATTGTGAAGCGATTTATCGGTTACAGTGACACCAGCGGCGCAGAAATGGAGAGGATTATCCAGACAGTGATCGAGTCGAAATCTCAGCAAGCAGATCAGTAATGCTTTGCCCAATCGTGATGACCGCGCACGGAATGTTCACAGGGAAGCGCAGAAGAAAGCTGGAGCAACGCTTTGTCCCTCGGGCGGAAGCAGTGCTGGAAACGACTTGAGCAGATTGATGACGTTTCGTTTCGAGATCTGGCCGACGCTGGCGTTCATTGTTGTCGTTCTTTCGTGGGTTGCATTCGTGATTGTATTTTTGACCGGCATGAAAACGACATACGCGGCGGAAAGCAGACGCGAGCGCGCCTCAATAATTGGCATTGTACTTCAGGCGCTGAGCTACGCGGTTGTTTGGACATTTCATCGGCAGCCGTTTACAGCCTTAACGCCATCAAGTAAACCGCTGGAAGTCGTGATCGCCGTATTACCGATGATACTGGCCATCAGTTCAGTCTGGTTTTTCCATGCCGCCATCCGCGCCCTGGGAAAGCAGTGGAGCCTCGCGGCTCGCGTGCTCGAAGGACACAAGCTCGTAAGAGAAGGTCCATACCATATCGTTCGCAATCCAATTTACACAGCAATGTTCGGTATGTTGTTAGCTACTGGTCTGGCGATCAGTGCCTGGCTGGGTCTTATCGTCGCAATAGCGTTGTTTGCCATGGGAACGACGATTCGCATCCGCAGCGAAGAAAGACTTTTGCGCAACGCATTCGGTGAGGAATTCGATGCCTATGCTCAAAAAGTCCCCGCTATCGTGCCGTTCATGTTTTGAGAAGAACCTTTGAGAAAAGCAAAAATTCTGGCCACGCTTGGCCCGTCAACACGCGATTCACAAATCATCGAGGCCATGGTCGCCGCCGGAATCAACGGAGTGCGCATCAATATGTCGCACGGCAAGCCTGAAGAGAAAGCTGCCGATATTCGCATGGCCCGCGAGGCCGCAGGGAAAATGAATCGGCCGCTGGCGGTATTGGTAGACTTGTCCGGCCCAAAAATTCGCACGCGGACGATCAAAAATCATGTGCCGGTCAGATTGATGGCGAATCAGCAATTCGTTATCACGACGCGCGAGATAGAAGGTGACGCGACCCAAGTCGCCACGAATTATCCTGGCATGCCCAACGATGTGCATGCCGGTGATCGCATCCTGCTTGACGACGGCGCCATCGAGTTGCGCGTTGAAAGCACGAACGCGACTGATGTCGTCACCCGCGTAATCAACGGAGGAATGTTAGGAGAGCGGAAGGGGATTAATCTGCCCGGCATCTCGCTGCCAATTCCTTCAATGACGGAAAAGGATCGAAATGACTTGGAGTGGGCCGCACAACAGGACGTGGATTATTTTGCGTTGTCTTTCGTTCGATCCGGTAAGGATTGCAAAGAAGCGAAACAGCTAATCAATGCCGCCGGTTCGTCCGCGCCCTTGATTGCCAAGATTGAAAAGGCCGAAGCCATCGACCATCTCGATGAAATCATCGCAGCTGCCGACGGCGTGATGGTAGCGCGCGGTGATCTGGGCGTGGAAACCGGCGTTGAACTCGTGCCCGTGTATCAGAAACAAATCATCGATCATGCAAACGAGACAGGGAAATTGGTGATAACGGCGACGCAGATGCTTCAATCCATGGTCAGCAATCCGCGGCCAACTCGCGCCGAAGCGACTGATGTGGCAAACGCCGTCTGGGATGGTTCAGATTGCCTCATGCTTTCCGGCGAAACAGCGACCGGGCAGTATCCGGTGGCTGCCGTCGCGACGATGGCGCGGATCATCGAGACCGCAGAGACGCGCGATCAACACAGGCCTGACATTGCGACCAAAATCGTCGGTCGTCAAACGGGCCGCGTGAGCCGAGCGTTGTGCGAGGCTGCCGTCTTTGCTGCTGACGAAATGAATACTCGCGTCATCGCGGTATTCACTGAGTCGGGATTGATGGCCCGGCGCTTGTCGGCTTTGCGTCCGGCCCAGCGAATAATTGCGCTGACTTCGTCGCGAGAAGTCATTAATGAATTATCTTTGATTTGGGGCGTTGAGTCAGTGCTGACCCCGCGATCAAAGAGCACAGAGGAATTGCTGAAGGTTGGCGAGCGAACTCTGCGTCAAGCGGGCTTGGTTGAAATCGGCGAGACGATCGTGATTATGGCCGGGAGACTGTCAGGTTTGGGATTATCGAGTTCAGTGACGTTGTATACAGTCGAAGGCGATATTCATGAGACGGTTTAATTAATCGGCGCGCAGCATCTCTCCCACCCGCTCTTTTTCCTTTTGCTTCTCTCGTTTTCGCATTTCCGCAGGAGACATTTGCGGGTCGCGCCAGTTGTCGAGGATGCCGACCTCGTGGACGCATTGGATTGTGCAGGTGGGCGCGCACCACTTTTCGGTCATGTATTCGCGCTTGAAATGTTCCATTGTGTACTCTTCGAGCGGAATGCCGGGATAGCCTCGTTGTTGCGAACACCAATGCACCAGGCCGTCTTCGCAGATATACAGGTATCTCGAGCCCGATCGGCAGCGCCATTCGTAAGGTTTACCTTCCGCGATACTGTCCTGAAACCAGTTGAGACGGGCATGATCTTTGTTGCCGAGCTTTTTGACGGCGTGAAAGATATTCTTCTCGTTCTCGGTGAGGGGCTTCAGCGTTCCGTCTTCGTCATGGATTACGCCGACCGTCGTTGAGAAGCCCAGCTCAACCGCCCGTTTCGCGACGACCAAAGCATCTTCCGGGTTTTTGATTCCACCGCCAATCACTGAATTGATATTTACATGAAAAGCAGCGTGCTCCGCCAGGTATCGCAGCTTCTTATCCAGCACCCGCAGGCTCTTACGCGACACTTCATCAGGTTCGACGTTATCAATGCTGATTTGCAGGTATTCGAGCCCGGCCTGGTTCAGCCGTTTAATTCGTTCTGGTGTGAAGTAATAACCATTGGAAATCAGTCCGGCAATAATGCCCTGCGAGCGAATGTGCCGGATGATATCGTCGAGCTCCGGATGCATCATCGGCTCGCCGCCCGAAATTGTCACTATTGAAGTACCCAGCTCACCAAGCTTGTCGATCCGCCGTTTGATTATATCCAGCGGCACGGGTTTAGAAGTATGGTCGTATTCGTTGCAGTAACCGCACGCGAGATTACATCGGCGCATTGGAATTATGTGCGCCAGCACGACGTGGTTAGTCGAGAGTAATGCGCGCGTAATGAACGCGGCTTCACGGAATTTTCTTTTGAGAAAGGTGCTTTGCGACATGTGACTCGCTGGCCTAAGGATGTAGTCGAGAAGAATATGCTTTCGCTGTTTGTGGCGCAAGCTGGCGGCTTACGCTGATTCCACCAAGTGTCTTCTCAAGTTAGCAACTTGCGCCACAAAATCGGAAGGGCTCCAGTTTCCCGAAGCCCTTCGATCACCTGAAATAAAAACGTTTAGGCCTATCCCTTCACGCGCTTGATGCTCGAGTCCAGCTTCTGCGTGAATTGATCATTCGGAATCGTCTGATTTTTGTCGATGCTCGTCAGACGCACGGTGGTCGAGTCATCGTTTTTCTCAACCATCTTGGTTTGCACCGGCATGCCGCTATCGTCAACCCATACTTCGATGTAGCTATAGCTGGCCATAGTTTTCGGCGTGGCCTTAAAGTGCGTCGTGTGTACACCGCCCCAAAGAGTTTCTTCCCGGACATCCTCGAATTCGCCAAAGCGTGTGCGGAGCTGTGTCGCAGACATATTCATCAGCGCGAGAACATCGCCGTCCTTCTGACTCTTGATCGATCCAGTCTTGCCGGTATATGCAAGGCCAAGACGCGGACGATAGAGAATGTAGTTGCCATTGGCCACGGTCAGAATCTCATGCTGCGGCTTCGTCCACTCCAGCCGCACGAACGCGCTGCCGCTGCCGGCGGCGCCTGGAATGTAGAACACCACGCCCACGTAATCATCCTTGTCCCGAAGCTGGGCATTGTACTTCTGCATGCTGATCGTGGCGTGCAGCGACTTTAAGCTCTGCTTATTCCGTTCCATCCTGGTCAACGTCGAGCTTACCAGCCCAGCAGTTTGCGCTTTAACTGGTGGCGCGACGCTCGAGACTGACGTTGCCGCGATTAATGCGGCGACCAGAACGGGAAAAATGAACTTTCTCATCATACCTCCTCACCTAAAACTTAAGGGGCTGTTGGCCCCTTTCTTGATCCCTCGAGGACGCTAATATGGTGCGCCTCAGGGCAAATTATTCTGGGGAAATTATAAATGATGATCAGCGAATGTCAACCTCATATCCGATCACCTTTCCTGTATCATCGCGCCTCTCTCTGATGGCGGTGACCACTGCATCAGTGTGTCCCGTGATCGTCCTCACACGACGCTCGATCTCGCCCATATCCCCCGATATTCCAATGACTTCCGCGGACAAAGGGATCGTCCTAATTGCATGGCTACGACGGAATTCCGCGTTGTCAAACCAACTCTTTGGCGTAAGAAAAATGAAAACCAAGATCAACACGCACAGGACATCCCACTGCCAGGACGTCCGTGGATACGTCCAAAAAACGATCTTCTTAGCCGTTTTTGACAAGAAACCCATGCCGGGAAATTCTCGCCGCTCCAGTGTGGAGCAAATGCGATTCCACATTATAGCGCAATTGGGAAATTGCTTTGAGAGTATCTAGGATTCGACGATATGCCCGTCCCGCATCTGAATAGTCCGGCGGCAGGCGGCGGCCGCTTCGGGGTTGTGAGTGATCATGATGATGGTCTGATTGAAGCGATTATTTAGCTCCTGAAACATTTTTAAGACAATCGCTGAATTCTCTGAATCCAGATTTCCCGTCGGCTCGTCAGCCAGGACAATCGCCGGTCGATTGACCACCGCACGCGCCAGGGCCAATCGCTGTTGTTCTCCTCCCGATAGCTCAAGCGGTTTATGATGCATCTTATCCTCAAGTCGCAACAGCCTGAGGATTTCTCGGCGTCGATCAGGGTCGTCCGCGCCGTTGGCGTGAATGCGTTCGGCCAGGCGCAGGTTTCCCTCTGCCGTCAAGGTTGGAAATAGGTTGAACCTTTGAAAGACAAATCCGATCTTTCGGCGTCTGATGTCGGTTCGTTTCGCGTCCGAAGCAGCGGTCAGATCCTCGCCGTCAATGATGATTCGACCGCTGGTTGGCGTTAACAAACCACCGAGTAGATGCAACATCGTAGACTTACCACAACCCGATGGTCCCATGACGGCAACGAGGTCACCTTCATCCGCCGCCAGCGAAACTCCCCGCAGCGCCGGCACATCGACTTTGCCGACGCGGTAAGTCTTTTGCAAGTCCTCAGCTTTTAGAATTGCTGCCATATATAGAAACGCATGAAGCTATTCGTACGCCAAAGCATTTACAGGATCGAGGTTTGCTGCCTTCACCGCCGGATAAAACGCACCTATTGCTCCCCCCAGCAATCCAATCGCGGTGGCCGCCAA
>Ga0070697_100001844_pt1 | contig 16190 bp, 13 predicted proteins | sample KBSK1501metaG_FD_65475 | JGI IMG/M metagenome (GOLD analysis project Ga0070697, IMG submission 65475) | Corn, switchgrass and miscanthus rhizosphere microbial communities from Kellogg Biological Station, Michigan, USA - KBS K1-50-1 metaG | ecosystem: Host-associated > Plants > Roots >...
GGCATAGGCCTGAACCTCCGGCTCTACGCCGTACACCGCGAAAACCTCGACGGCTGGCGCGTCCGCGGTTCCGTTGTCGCTGTTGGCAGAACTGGGCGTGACGATGACTTCAGGCATGCCGGAGAGTGACCTCGGTTCCAGTGAGACTACGAATCTTAATTGCCTTCATCACGATACACAACAGCCCCGCGGAACAAAGCGCAGCAACCTCTCGTATCAACGACATATCGGTCCGGAGAGTGCGCCATTTGGGCTTTCGAAGCTGTCGCAAAGTGCGAATGCGCAAGGATACCGTTGGGCGCACCTGGACTAACTTTTGTTACTTTTCCTTGGGTAGGGGAATCAATTATAAGGTAAGTACACGCTTAGCTCATGAAGCATTTTTTCATTACGGCGCTGTTCTTGTGTCTGACGGTTGGCGCGGCTGCGCAAGCCCCAGTTCTGGTTGCTAAAGGCAACGTTGTCGATGGCATATCTTCGATCGCTCTCCTATACGGCGATGGTTCGAGCATGTTTGCCACCAACGGTCCAGCACCGGATCGCACTGCGGCCGTACTGGCAGCTCCGGTTTCGCTGCCCCGGATGTCGCCCGAGTTGGCTCTGCAAACCTACCACGGGAGATCGGTTTTGCAGGCAGCAACACTGATTTCCTATTCCGCAAACACCCGAATCAGCGCTCAGCTTCCTGAGACTTCGCAATATGGAGAGTTCGAGCTCGAACGACACTACTCCGCGCCCCACACTCTGGAATTTAAGGCAGTGAATTTTACTGGAGATGGCTTCGTTAAGAGCAACATCATCACACGCTTGTTGCAATCGGAAGTCGATCACGTTCAGAAGGATGACACGTCATTAACGGCCATGACCCCCGCGAATTACAAATTTTCCTTTAAGGGGACGAGCCAGTTGGACGGACGCATCGTGCACGTCTATCAACTGAAGCCACGTAAGAAGCGCGTCGGATTGTTTAAAGGCCGCCTCTACCTGGATGTCTTTACCGGAAGCCTGGTTCGGGTCGAAGGAAGCGCGGTCAAGTCGCCATCCTTCTTCATCAAGAAGATTGAATTCGTGCAGGATTACACTGACATCGGTTCCTTCACGTTGCCGATGCACATCCACTCGGAAGCTAGCACCCGTCTGGTCGGACGTACCATCGTGGACATCTACCACAGTGACTATCGGCCAGTCGGTAATGCCACAATGGCTGCGCAGATCACAAGATTCTAATCCCAATATTCACCCTTTCTCTGTGGTCCCCGCCGCAACGTTAAATTTGCCGCAATACTTTTCGTATTGTTCGTAAATATAGTTGTCGGTCATTCCCGCAACGTAGTCACACACCACTCGGGATAACGGTTCTTGCTTGCCTTTTTCCTGATACGTGGAGGGCAAATTTTCTGGGTGTGCCATCCATAAATCGAATAACTCGCTGATGACACGTTCAGCGTCGTTTTTTTCCGGGTCCAGAGCCGCGCTGAAATAAAGATTGGCATAGAGAAACTTCTTCGTCTCACTACGCTCCTTCTCCACAGTAGGGCTGAACGTGGCGAGCCGCTGAGGACAGGCTCGCACGTCTTCCAGCGACTTTATCGCCGCGCTTCGGATTTGTTCCTCGGTATTAATGATCAGGTCTCCCACCATGTGATTGAGCAGGCGCTTGAGCGCCTCGTTGAACTTCAATTTTTCCATCACTTTCGGATATGCCTGCTCGGCTTCGCCATAGAAGCGGGCAAATACCGGAAGCCCCTCGCAAATATCGTCGAGCCTCAGCAGATGAGCTTCGTAGCCGTCGTCCAGGTCGGCTGTGTTGTAGGCAATCTCATCCGCCAGATCGATCAGCTGAGCTTCCAACGGCGGACGTTGATCGAGCAGATACTCCGATAGTTCAGGAAACTGGCGGGCATCATAATCGTGGGAATGCTTGATTATGCCTTCGCGCACCTCAAATGTCAGATTCAATCCTCGAAAAGCGGCATAACGCATTTCAAAATCTTCCACAATCCGCAATGCATGCAGGTTGTGGTCGAAGAAAGAGCCGTGAACGCGCATGGCGACGTCGAGAGCTTTTTCTCCGGCGTGGCCGAAGGGCGGATGCCCGACATCGTGCACCAGAGCTAAAGCTTCCACCAGGTCCTCATTCAAGCCCAGTTGTAAAGCAATCGTGCGTGCGATCTGCGCTACTTCAATGGTGTGGGTGAGGCGGTTGCGGAAATGATCGGAGTAGCGGCGGGTGAAAACCTGTGTCTTGGCTTCCAGCCGCCGAAAAGCACGCGCGTGGATTACGCGATCGCGGTCACGCTGAAAATCATTGCGATAAGGATGGCTGGGTTCAGAAAAACGGCGTCCGCGGGATTGCTCCACTCGCACCGCATATTCGGCGAGCATGCCCTGAGTCTAGCATTCCAACCCTCGCGCCGGCCTTCCGCCGGCTCTTGCAAGTTGTTCCTCTGCGGGCAAGCCGGCGGGGACGCCGGCGTTACATTATTTATTCTGGGAATCTTCCCGGGCCAGCTTCATCTTGGCCGACTCAAGCTTTTTCTGCACCCGTGCTACATCATTCTGATCCACTTCCGCAGCCACGGTCTTGTTCCACTCCAGCAGAGCCCGCTCCCAATGTGCGGCCGCGAGCTTTAAGCGGCCGGTCTTCTGATAGAGATCTCCGAGGTGGTCCTGGACGGTGGGATCAGTACCGATCCGTTGCGAAGCCTTCATGAGCGTATCTTCCGCCATGTCATATTTTCCGAGCTTGTAGTAAGCCCAGCCTAGAGAATCCAAGTAGGCGCCATTTGCCGGGTCCAGGTCGACGGCCTTCTTGATCATATTCAGCGCTTCGTCCAGTCTCATCCCCCGGTCCGCAAGCATGTAACCCAGATAGTTTAGGACGTTAGCATTTTGTGGATCACCAACCAGAACTTTGCGGAACATTTCTTCCGCCTGCTCATACTTCTTCTGGCGCTCATAGATGGACCCACGAAGAAAGTAGACGTCTTTCTTGTCATCCGCCTTCGTGGAAAGCTGCTCTGCCTTGTCCGCCGCTTCTTCAGCCTCCGGCCACCGTCTGAGCCGGCTGTACATCTGGGCCAGCGTGATGTAGACCTCGCGGTCATCTGGTTTGCCGGTCAGCAGCGCCTTTACCTGCTGTAAACCTTCGTCCGCTTTCCCCATATCCGCGAGTTGAGCGGCATACACCATCTTCAGGCCGCGGTCTTTGGGCAGCTTCTGCGAAGCTTCTCTGGCGGCGTCGGTAGCCTGTTGCCACTGCTTGGCTTCACGATAGGTGTCGATGATCTGCTGATAGCCGCGTACCGCATTCTCATCCCCTAGTGGCAGCATCTTGCGGAAAGTGTCGATCGCAAGCTGGTTGTTGTTCTCCCGATAAATTGTTCCCAGGCGTTCCAGGAATACGGCTCGATTGTTTTTCTCGCCCTGGCTGTAGCTGTTATCAGCCTTTTCGGTTTTCTTCAGCAGGTTCTGCAGCACTTGGATCGCTTCGTCGTAGCGCCCCTGTGCCTGGTAAACCGCGGCGATGTTGTAGGGAACCTCGATTGAGTCCTGCACCATGGACTCGGCCTTCTTCAAATTCTCCAGAGCTAGATCGAACTTTCCGGTCTTGCGATAAATCTCCGCCATCTTCAGATAGGTTTGCGCATCTTCAGGATTGGCGTCCGCGATAATTTTGTATTGCTCGAGCGCGGCATTCGTCTGACCGTCATTCATCAGGTTTTGGGCCAAGCCCCGGATGGCGTCTAAATTGTCACGATCCAGTTCAATCGCCCGCTTGTAAGAATCGATCGCATTCTTGTACTGCTTCTGTTGCTCGTAGGTGTATCCAAGGGCGGAATACAACTTGGCCGAACGCGCCGCGTCGGGGATGGAAGCCAGCACTTGGGCAGCGCGATTGGTGTCACCTTCCTCGTTGTAAAGATACGCAAGCGTGGTGACCGCTTCCTCAGAATCCGGCTGCATTTTTACCGCGATCTTGAACTCGTTCTCCGCTTTTTGCAGGTCATTGTTCAAGCGGTAAAGCCGACCCAGAAGCAGGTGGTTATCCACGTTGTCAGGTTCGATCTTGACCATCTGCTCATATTGCTCGATGGCCAGCTTGAGCATGTTCTGCGATCCGCTGCCCGCTTGCACGTCGCCCAAGGACCGCAAATAAATGCGCCCCAACAACTTATGTGCTTCCAGATTATTAGGATCGCGCTTGAGAATATCCTGGGCCTCGATCACCGCGTCCTTAATTCGCCCGGTCTTGGCGTAAAGCTCCGCCAGTCCCGAGGTCAGGTACTCTGAAGTAGGATCAGCATCAATCGCCTGCCGGTATTCCTCGATAGCTTTGTTCGCCAGCTCGCTGCGGCCATACATGGCCACTTGCTCTTCATACATGTGCGCCATGGCGTAGTGGTAGTAAGCGGCAGCCCGGTCCGGTTTATGAGCGGCAGCGGGTGGGGCGGGCTTAGCGTTCGAGGGAGCGGCGGTTTGCCGGGCGAAAGCGGTGGCGGCGACCAACAGTAAGATAAAAGGGCGATAAATGCTTTTCATCAAGGACCTTCCGAGTTCCCAAAGCCAAAGCGATTGGATGCTGAACCGCCACGGGTGGGTGCTTGAATATTGTAAACCTTAGCCGTCGATGGCGGATGGCACGGGAGGCGGCTGAACCGGAACAGGCAATGACCAGGGTACAGGGACTGCTGGGGCGAACTGCTGCTATTTACGATTGACAAAACTGAGAGTCGAGATTTCCAGGCCGCCATCGACACTCAAATCAGTGCCTGAAGTGCCTGACACCGGTAAATATCATCGCCATCCCCGACCGATCCGCCGCTTCAATGACTTCCTTATCCCGGACTGAACCTCCGGGCTGGATAATGGCAGTGGCTCCGACCTTGGCGATCTCCTCCACACCATCAGGAAAGGGAAAAAAGGCATCGGAAGCAGCCACGGTACCCTTTAATGGGAGCACGGCTTTCATGGCCCCGATTCGGCACGAATCCACGCGGCTCATCTGTCCCGCCCCAACCCCGACTGTCTGCCCGTCCCGGGCATAGAGAATGGCATTCGACTTCACGTGTTTGCAGACCTTCCATGCGAACAGCAGAGCGCGCTTTTCTTCCGCGGTCGGCGGACGCTTGGTAACGACTTTCAAGTCGGCTTCTTGCAATGACCGCATATCCGCATCCTGCACCAGAATTCCACCGGAAACATTCTTCAGCACCCATTTTTGCGGGGCATGGTTTATTTCCACGAGGCGAAGATTCTTCTTGGAGGCGAATTTGGCTTTAGCCGCGTCGCCGAACGACGGCGCGGCAATTACTTCCAGAAAAAGCTTGGCCATTTCCTCCGCCGCTTCGCTGTCTACGGTTCGGTTCACGCCAATAACGCCTCCGAAAGCAGAAACTGGATCGCACTCCAGCGCTTTTTGGTAAGCCTCTACCAGCGTCTTGCCGGTGGCGGTTCCGCAAGGATTGGTGTGCTTGATAATGGCGCAAACTGGCTCTTCGAATTCCTGGGCCAGATCCCATGCCGCTTGCAAGTCCACAATATTGTTGTAAGAGAGCTCTTTCCCCTGGAGTTGCCGCCCATTCGCCACTCCCGCGCTGGAGCCGTCGGAATACATTGCGGCCTTTTGGTGCGGGTTTTCGCCATAACGGAGATCGGCGATCTTATTGAATGAGAGACGCAGGGTGTTCGGAAACCCACTCTCCGTGTGAAATTCAAATTGCCCGTTGGCGCTGACCCGCTCCAACGTTGAAGCAATGGCGGAATCGTAAGCCGCCGTTGTCGCAAATGCTTTCTGCGCCAAACGCCACTTGGTCGCGGAGGAGAGCTCGCCGCCTGATTTGGATAGTTCCTCTGCAATGGCGTCGTAGTCTGTAGGAGAAGTGACGACGGCGACATCCTGAAAATTCTTAGCCGCGGAACGGATCATCGAAGGCCCGCCAATGTCGATGTTTTCGATCAATTCCTCAAAGTGAACCCCTGGCTTGGCCGCAGTTTTCTCGAAAGCGTAGAGATTGACCACCACCATGTCGATCGGCTCAATACCATGCTCGGCCACCGCGGTGCGGTGCGAAGCGCTCTCACGCCGATGCAAGATGCCCCCGTGCACCTTGGGATGTAAAGTCTTGACCCGCCCATCGAGCATCTCGGGAAAGCCGGTGAGCTCGGAGATATCCTTCACGCGTATACCGGAATCTCGCAGCAGTTTTGCGGTGCCTCCGGTCGAAATAAGTTCTACGCTCATGCCGGAGAGCTTGCGGGCAAAGTCAACCAAGCCTGTCTTGTCGGTGACACTAAGAATGGCACGCTGGATTTTGGACATTCATGGCCTCGAATGCTGGAGATGAAGTGCCTGGAATAGGCAGCCCAAAATTCTATCAGCAGTGTGGAGTGTCAGAGCGTAGATAACAGAGCTGGAGAGAGAGGGAGCGCTACTAAACTTTTGCCTTGGCCTTCAGCTTGACATGCCCGTCTTGGACTTCAACCGAATACTCAACCTTTTCGCATTTGTATTGTTTACGAATTTGGCTGGTTTTCTTTTGGACGAAGGTGGTAAAGCTATCGATGTTGCCCGAAACCGCCTCACCCGCTTTCTTTTTAGCTTCGGTGAGCACTTTATAGAGTTTCTCTACTTGATCCGGTTCGGCGTGAGCATCCGACCATTCCACGGCGAAAGGCTGCTCTTCAGAAGTCCTGTGTCCCACTCCGTACACTTTGTGTTCTGGCTCATGCTCGTCCGGACGAACTCCCTGCACCGAAAGTAGTGCGTCCTGCGGACGACGGTAGCCTTCTTCACGAATGCGGGCTTTCTTTCTCCACAGATCGCTATAGATGGCATAGCGCTGTGCAATTTCGTTGTAGCGGAAACGTTGCGAGAAACTCATTCGGGTTCCATCGCTGAACTTGCGCAGCAAGCTCAGTACCTTCCACTCAACATCTGTGGGCGGTCTCTTCGTGGGATTGCTGAAGTAGATCTCGTACTCGATCTTCAACCGGCGCAGTTGTGTATCGAGCAAGTTCAATTCTTCATCGATGGTCACAAATTCTCCAGGAAGATAGTGTAGGGCTTAGAGAACCATCAGACGAGGTTCCCGTTGGGCACAAGAGGGCATAGAACGAAAGTACTCAAAACGCAGCATTCAGCAGTCAGCACTCAGCATTCAGTCATCGATCTAGGAAAAGGGAACAAGACGGGACCTGGCGTGGCTAAGTGCCACGTGCTAAATGCTAAGTGCTGGAGCGGAGTGCTGACGGCCGAGTGCTGAGTGTTGAATGCTGCCTTACTTACTTCACCGCATTCGACGCCATCTTCTTAACCATAGCCAGCACCAGCTTGCGGTCGCTGTCGTTAAGACTTACGGAGTAGCGCCGAATCTGGCTGAGGAAGCGGAGTTCGTCATCCGACAATTGGGGAAGGCCCTTGGTGCCATTGCTGTGCCCGGATTCCGAGAAGAATTGGGAAAGAGGCAACTCCATCGCCCCTGCGATCTTGGCTAGAGTATCTAGCGAAGGGATGGTATGCCCGTTCTCCACCCGTGATAAATAGCAGCGCAGGAGGCCGGTGCGCTTTTCAATATCTCCCTGGGACATCCCTCTATGCAACCGGAAGTTCCGGATGGTCTCGCCGATATTCATAGAAAAAACTTCCAAGTGAGGCTCCCGTGGATGGCTTGAATAGTAACCAGAGTAGTACCTTCTGGCAAGTGGAAATTCAGTTCTTATCTCGCAAAAAAGTGCAAGCGCGTAAATCAATAGTACTCAGCACTCGCCGGAAGTTTCTGGAATTAAAGATTGAGGTTCATTCATTTTTTTAAACTGCTCTCCAGGAACTTCACAGTGCGTTTCCAGGCGTCGGCCGCGTCGTCCGCGCGATAGCCGTCTTTATTGTTGGGGTTTTCGAAGGCGTGCCCAGCATTGGGATAAATGACTATCTCGACTTTCTTGCCCATCTGCTTCAAGTTCTGTTCGAATTTCTTTACGTCATCCACCGGGATACCGCGATCCTGTCCGCCAAAAATGCCCAGTATCGAGGCATTGATCTTCTTCAACGAATCCGCGTCCACGGCGAGGTGGCCATAGTTGATCACCGCTGCGGTCAAAGTTGTCTCCTGAAGCGCCACGTCGAGCGAGTAACCTCCGCCCATACACCAGCCTATGGATGCCATCCGGTCTTTCTTTACGTTCGATTGAGATTTCAGAAATTCAAAGGCGGCATGCAAGTCGCGAGTAGCGCGGTCTTCCGGAACTCCACGCATCAATTCATGGGCTTCATCGGGCGTGGTCGCGACTTTTCCGCGGTAGAGATCAATAGCCAGTGCCTCATATCCCTGATCCGCAAGTTTCGAGGCTTGTTCCTTTACCCAGTCATTCAGGCCCCACCATTCGTGAATGACAACAATGCCCGGAAACGGACCTTTGCCACTCGGTGTGTAGATCATACCTTGCACCGTCTCGTCGCCACTTTTGTAAGAGACAGACTTGCCGGTGGCCGCGAATGAGGAGATGGCAAAAAGAAATGTGAGGACCAGCAAAACAATTTTCATATCGCACTCCTACTTAAAGATGGACTTGAGATTAGAGTTCGAGCTCCATGTACATCGCCCCTGGGATTGGGTTCGGGCAGTAAGCCGCAATTTCTGTAAATCCTAACCGACGATACATTGCCACCGCATCGTGCATGACTGGCTCAACCGTGTCGAGGCGCATGCGACGATACCCAATGGCGCGGGCTTCCCAGATGATAGTTTCAGCCAGCGCGCGTCCTGTCCCCTTGCCGCGAAATTGCGGACGCAAGTACAACCGCTTCATCTCGCACACATGCGGCTCAAGCTTATGCAGAGCGACACATCCAGCCAATGCGCCGTCGTAGTGCGCCAGGAGCAACCTCCCGTCTGGAGGGGCGTAGTCACCCGGCAGTCCCGCGAGTTCCTGGTCGAAGCTTTGGAAGCAGAGGTTAAAACCGAGCGAATTCCCATACTCCAGAAAGAGTTCGCGCGCCATTGCAATCTGCGGCGGCGACTCCGCCCGCACAATCGAGAGGCCGGACATGGCCCGCGCTACCCCATTAGCATCCCTCCGTTTACATTCAGCACATGCCCGGTGATGTAGGAAGCTTCCTCGGATGCAAGAAACGCCACCGCGTTTGCCACATCTTCCGGCGCGCCAATGCGACCCAAGGGAATGAGCTTCAGTGCGGTCTGCTTGAGATCTTCCGGAAGTCCCGACGTCATGGCCGTTTCGACAAATCCCGGGGCCACCGCGTTGCAAGTTATGCTGCGTGAGGCGACTTCCCGCGCAATCGCCATGGTCAGTCCAATGAGACCAGCTTTCGAAGCGGCGTAGTTGGCTTGCCCAGCCTGCCCCATCTGTCCGAAGATCGAGCTTACATTGATAATGCGTCCCCAGCGCTGCTTGAGCATGGAACCGATGACTTGTTGAATGCAGCAATATGCTGATGTGAGGTTGGTGTTGAGGACCATGTCCCAGTCCGCACGCTTCATCCGCATCACCAGTTGATCGCGTGTGATTCCGGCGTTATTCACCAGGATGTCGATCTTGTTGAACTGTCCCAATGCCGCTTTGAATGTGCTCTTAATCTTTTCTTCATCAGAAACATCCAACGAAAATGCTGTGGCATTGCCACCGCTTGCCTTAATCTCGCTAACCAGTTCGTCAAGCTTTTGCTGATTGCGAGCCGCTACCGCCACGGTAACTCCTTCGCTGGCCAACTTCACAGCGCACGCACGCCCAATCCCCTGGGATGCACCGGTTACCAGCGCCACTCGTCCTGCGAGGGACATGGATCTCTCCTTGCAGTAGAAACCCGGAATTATAAATGTACGTGAGCAGCATTGGCGTGTTCTTCGATTTCACGAGTCTCGCCGTGGAACAAGTAACGCAAGATGGGCGGAGCCAGCAGGGTGGTGATACCAGTCATGAAGACGACAATGCCGTAGGTCGTCGGAGTAACAATCTGCGACTGCAAACCCACGAGGGCGACGATCAAAGCGACTTCGCCTCGCGGCATCATGCCAAATCCCACCCGCAAGACCGTCGCCCGGCCTTCGCGTAGCAGAGGTAGCCCGCAGCCCGCTACTTTGGAAACAATCGCCAGCAGAGACACAATGATGGCGGCATCCAGCACCTTGCTGGTGAACAATTGCGGGTTCAGCCGCGTGCCGATGGTAAAGAAAAAGTAAGGCGACAGGAACTCAGTAATACCCCCTACGCGCGGTATCAGGTTCCATTCCGGAGCGTAATCGGCGAACATCAAGCCCGCAAAAAATGCGCCGATGATAGCAGCCATCCCAATCGTTGACGCTAGCCAGGAAAGAAACAGGCACAGGGCAAGCGCCACCACAAGCGAGGCATTCTGCGTGGAAAGATGCTCCACTCGCGGCTGCATACGATGCACGATCCGGGGAGCGATGAAGATCATGAACAGCGCAAAAGTGGCGGCTTCAACGATCAACACTCCCAGATGCAGCCATCCCAATCCGTTCCCCGAGGCGAGACCGGCTACAACCGCCAGCAGCACCATGCCCAGAATGTCATCAAAGACGGCCGCGCCCATGATGATTTTGGCCGTGCGGGTGGCGAGTACGTGCAGGTCACCTAGTACGCGTGCCGTGATGCCTACACTGGTGGCCACCATAGCCGCACCAACGAAGACAGCTTCCCGGGTAGCATCTCCGCGGAGCTTCATATATGCGAAGCCCAGAACAAAAGGCACGATGACGCCCGCCAGGGCGACCTGCAGCGCCTTATTGCCCACGCGTATCAAGTCGCGTGGACTAGTTTCCAAGCCGGCGCTGAACAGCACGAAAATGGCGCCCAACTCCGCCACCGAATGCAGTGTGTCACTGGGATGGATCAAGCCCAGCGCATAGGGGCCAAGGCAGATCCCTGCCAGAATTTCGCCCAGCACGGCAGACAGGCTTAGCCGTTCAAACACCTCTCCTAGCACCTTTGCCGCGACAAAGATGACAAATAGTTCCAGCAGGAGTTCTTCGGGGCCATTCATGACTTAAATGCAGAATATGGGAAGGCAGAGATGGTCGCAACAAAACTCCAGTGCTGGCCAGATCTGCTGCTATGTGGTTTTAGGCGAGACCCACACGATGAGGCCGCCACACCAGAACTTCCAACTTTCGCGCGAAATGCAAGAGGGACGGTCTTCCCGCTAGTGCGATACCCGCGGGCGCCGCCATGGTATTGATCTCGATCTCAGCTTCAGCACTTTGCAAGGGCCAACGCTCATGGTGGATTTCAGCGCGATAGACATGTCCTTCGGCCACGCTGTATAGGCAGTAGCGCTCGGTCAACCAAGCCTCGAGGCTGCCCTCCTGCCGGAGCTGGACTCCGCCAATCGGGCGATATCGTCCGTGGAACTCCGCGCCCGACTGCTTGCGCCGGCATAGATACCTGACCCATTGCTCACGCGTCTCCACCGACATGTTCGAGGCGAAGTAAGGCAAGTGGTAGAAGGTTCTTGCGCCCCACACTGCCGCACCGTTGGCGGCATCCAGGCTGAAAAAGTAGACACCCGGCTTGTCGTCGAATGTCACATACGTGCGGACGTTCAGTTCGGGAAAACGCGACAGGCCAGGCAGTGCTGGCAAGCCGCGAAGGCGAATCCCGCTCATATGGAAAGGAGTTACCGCGATCCACGCCTGGCCGTTGAAGGTGTCCAGCGCCAGCGCCTGGGGAAGCAGCTTTCTCAAAACCGCGGACTCTATTGCCCAATGGGCAAATAACAGATCATGCCAGGTTTGCGCCACGATCCACGGCCCGGCCGGCAAACGCCATGGCCGATGTGCGACGCTTTTGAGCGCAGGATGCACTAGTTGCTTGAGTCGGGTTGGTTGCTCATCACTTTGCCACCAGCGTCACTACGTCATACAGTATTCGGTACCCGCGTCGCACCTCTTCCACGCGTATACGTTCGTCATTCCCATGCTCGGTGCTGCCTTCCTGCGCCGTCGCTGTATAAGGAGAGAATCCGTAAGCGTTAATTCCCAACGGTCGGTATCTCTGATTTTCGGTGTAACCGCTGGTCAACCGCGGAGCCACCGGTGTGCCGGGAAAAAAATGCGACGAGACTTCCCGGATCGCGCCATACAAAACCGTGTCCGTGGGAGAGTAGTTGGCCCTACGGAACTCGGCATTCAATGGTTCCACGCTTACCTGGGGATCACTCACCACCCGACGGATGGATTCCAGAAACTCTTTCGGATCCTCTCCCGGCAGCAATCGGACATCAATGTTGGCCCACGCCTCCGGGGGAATCACGTTCGTCTGCTGCGATCCACCCAACATAGTTAACGAAATTGTGTCGCGGAGGAGAAAGTTGAGCGATTCGTCGTGTTCGACTTGCTCCTGGAAACTCTTGTCTTGCAGTGCCTGCTGGATATTCTGGAACCGGCGAGCCCGTTCCGGAGGTTCATACGGCGCCATGACCTGCAGGAATTCCTCCACCACGGGTAGAACTTTAAATGGAGTGCGATAAGCAATGATCTGGTCCAGCGCCTTTACCAACCGGTTAGGCGCCGAATCTGGAATAGGACGCGATCCGTGCCCAGGCCGACCGTGTGCCACTACATGAAGCCAGAATGGTGACTTTTCGCCGACGTCGACGCCAATGTACTTTACCTTCCCGTTTTCCAGCAGGTTCTCGCCACCTTCATTAATCAGAAACTCGGCGTTCCCCAGCAGGTCGCGCTGGTGGGCGATCATCCAATCCGTGCCTGTGCCCGCGGCTTCCTCGTCGCTCACCGCCAAGAAAATCACGTCGCGATTAAGCGCCGCCTTCTCCCGCTTCAGCATGACCATCACGACCAACTGGGCCAGGCCCTCGCTTTTCATGTCCTGCGCGCCGCGGCCGTAAATGGAATCATCGAGGATTGTGGCGCTGAATGGCGGGGACTTCCAGTGCGAGGCATCGCTGGTGACCACATCCATATGGTTCAGCAAAATGATCGGGCGTTTCGCCTCCGCCGTGTTGTGCGGAATCCTGGCCCATATATCGGCCCGGCCGGGCACATACTCAAATACGCGGTTTTCGATTCCTTCCGCGTCGAAAATCTTTTTGAAGAAGGCTGCGGAACGAGCCTCATTGCCGGGAGGATTGGTGGTATCGATGCGCAGGTATTGCTGCTCCCATTGCAGGGCCAAGTCAGAGTACTTTCTCAAGCGGTCGACAGAGATCTTGCTCGATGCAAAGCTCTGATCACCCGTCGGCGAAGCAGCTTGCGACGAACCCAAACTGACAGTGAGTAACCAGAAAATCGCGATCAGACAGCCAAATCCATGGCTCTTGCGCATTCGCTTCCTCACATGATTTTCAGCTGTGTAGCCCACGCAGTTTTTATATCAGTTTTTGCCAAAATTACTCTGCGCAGGCGTTTTCTCCTTCTCCAAATCGCTCGAAGGCCCACGATCTCATTGAAAAATAAAGATTTAGCTTTCCAGCGGTTTGGCATTTGACCTGTTATAGATAGACGTAGGTATCAGCACCATTGGGTACCGATTATTTCAGGGTTTTGGCTCCATGCCGCGTCAGCGTAGAGCCGGCAATGCTGAAAAGCTTGCCTTTAGTTCACCCGTTAGGGACGCAAAAAAAAACGCAACACGCCCGTAAGGCGTGCTGGAGTGGAGCCAATAATGCTCCCCCATTCGGAGGAAGTCGAAATGAAGAACAGAATCATCGTAGCGTTGCTCTTGGCCGTCGTCCTCGCTTTGCCGGCCTTCGCGCAGCAAACCACCACGACCACGCCGAGTCAACAACCCGCAGCCAGCCAGCCGGCTCAGAATTCCCAAGCCGCACCGGCTGACCAGAATGCCCCTGCAGCGCCCCAACCGGCGCAAGCCGCACCGGCTGACCAGAACGCTCCTGCAGCCGCTCAACCGGCCCAGGCCGCTCCGGCTGACCAGAGCGCTCCTGCAGCCGCTCAACCGGCGCAAGCCGCACCGGCTGGCCAGAACGCTCCTGCAGCCGCTCAACCGGCCCAGGCCGCACCCGCTGACCAGAACGCTCCCGCAGCCGCTCAGGCTGGAGCCAGCGGCAAGCAGCCTCTGCAGCCGGATACCCACGAAGGTTTCTGGGGCAAGCTGAATCCTTTCGCCCGCAAGAAATATGTGCAGCGGCAGACCCAGCCCATCCGGGATCGCGTCAACGAACTCGATGAACTGACTTCCGCCAACAGCAAGATGATCAAAGACGTCGATTCGCGCGCTCAGGAAGGCGTTCGCCTGGCCTCGACCAAGGCCAACGAAGCCGACCAGCATGCTATCGAGGCGGGAAACAAAGCCCAGCTGGCGCAGCAAACTGCCACCCAGGCCAACACCCGGCTTTCCACGGTTGAACAGGTTGTCGGCAACATCGATCAATACAAGGCCGCTACTCAGACCGAGATTCGCTTCCGTCCCGGCCAGAGTGTGCTAAGCCAGAATGCCAAGACTGCCCTCGATGAAATGGCCACCCCGTTGAAGAGTCAGCGCGGCTACATCATCGAAGTCCAGGGCTTCTCTTCCGGTCGTGGCCAGGCTGCAATCGCCACCTCGCAAAAGATGGCGGATTCAGTCGTACGTTACCTGGTACTCAATCACGAGATCCCCGTTTATCGCATCTTTGTCGTCGGCATGGGCAACGCTCCAGTTGCAACTGCGGACGAAACAGGCAAGAACAAGCGGATCAGCGGTGGTCGCGTGGAAATCAGTTTGCTGAAGAACGATCTGGAGCAACTCGCTTCCAGCTCCAGCGCCCCTGCTCCGGCAACTCAGGACCAGCAGGCGCCTCCGAAATAGCTTTAGGGAGCGGGTACCGACGCCCGCAGCCCTCCCCCAAAAAGCCTCTTGCGCAAGCAAGAGGCTTTTTATTTTGACCATTGTGATTATGTGGCGCGGGCGCCCCCGCCCGCGTTTTTCACCGCCGTGAAAATCTCCCCTATGCCGGTTTGACTTGCCCTGAGGCGCCGCCTACCATGCCGCCCAGACATGTTTGGAATACCCCAGATGATCGGCACCACAATCGGCCACTACCGCGTCCTGGAGAAACTCGGAGGCGGTGGCATGGGAGTAGTCTACGAGGCCGAAGATCTCAAACTCGGTCGCCACGTCGCGTTGAAGTTCCTTCCGCCCGATTTAGCCGGCGATCCCCAGTCTTTAGAGCGTTTCCGGCGCGAGGCGCGCGCGGCCTCGGCACTCAACCATCCCAACATTTGCACCATTCACGATATCGCCGAAGAACAAGGCCAGCATTTCATCGCCATGGAATTCATGGCGGGAAAAACACTGAAGCAGCGTTTGGCGTCCGGTCCAATTCCATTCGATCAGTTAACGGAAATCGCAGTTCAGATCGCCGACGCTCTCGATGCCGCTCACAGCGAAGGCATCGTGCATCGGGATCTCAAACCCGCCAACATCTTCATCACCAAGCGCGGCCAGGCCAAGATCCTCGATTTCGGATTAGCCAAGTTGACCGGGGTTCAGCCCGACGGCACCGCTGCGGAGCAAGCGACTCTGGAAGAACATCTCACCAGCCCAGGAACAGCGGTGGGCACCGTGGCCTACATGTCCCCAGAGCAGGCGTGTGGCGAGGAACTCGATCAGCGCACCGATTTGTTTTCCTTTGGTGCAGTTCTCTACGAGATGGCGACCGGACGAATGGCCTTCTCTGGAAATACCTCGGCGCTGATTTTTGACTCCCTACTGCACAAGACACCGACCTCGCCAGTCCGTGTCAATCCGGAGTTGCCGGCAGAACTCGAGTACATCATCAACAAAGCTCTGGAAAAAGATCGTGCGTTGCGCTACCAGAGCGCTGCGGAGATGCTAGCTGACCTCAAGAGACTACGGCGGAATTCCAGTTCCACCAAAATTGAGGTTGCAGACAGGAACGCGCGACCAAGCATACGGAGCCGGAAATTGCTTTTAGCGTCTGGTGCAATGATCGCACTGGCGTTAGTTGTGCTGGGCGCCTTCTTTTGGCGCGGCGGTGGCACTCAGCGGGAAATCTCTTCCGTCGCAGTGCTTCCCTTCGTCAATGTCGCTAACGATCCCAACACTGAGTACCTGAGCGATGGCATCGCCGAGAGCCTGATCAACAGTCTCTCGCAATTGCCCAACATCGCGGTTATGTCCCGCTCGTCGGTGTTTCGCTACAAGGGAAAGGATGTCGATCCTCAGACCGT
>Ga0070697_100001845_pt1 | contig 16187 bp, 14 predicted proteins | sample KBSK1501metaG_FD_65475 | JGI IMG/M metagenome (GOLD analysis project Ga0070697, IMG submission 65475) | Corn, switchgrass and miscanthus rhizosphere microbial communities from Kellogg Biological Station, Michigan, USA - KBS K1-50-1 metaG | ecosystem: Host-associated > Plants > Roots >...
AGAGTCGCTCGAAGATCTCGGTAATGTTCGCGACCCAGAAGGGACGCTCAAAGCCAGTGCGAATCTCCTGCAGGCGTTCAGAAAAAGTCACGGAGTTCTCTCGGAACGTGTGGCGCGGGCGCCCTCGCCCGCGTCATTGCGAAGTGAATAGAGCCTTCCTAACTTCCTCGGCGGCCAGTCCTGCCACACGGATGACTTTCCTACGGCTGGTCTGGCCGGACGCTATGGTAACGGAGGAACGCGGAACCTTCAAAAGATTTGCCAGGAATTCTATACAGGCCTGGTTGGCCTGACCGTCTGACGCAGAGGCGGTGAGCGACAGTTTGATCGCGTCTCCGAGCTCGCCGGTGATGGCATTTTTCTTGGCCCGGGGATGCACTTTGACGGCAAAAGTAGCGCCGTCAGAAGTGTCTTGTATTGGAATCATTTCCCACCGGGCATAACCTGTGCCGCTGCTAAAGCGTTTTTCGTTCGCCAAAGATCGCCGTCCCGAGCCGCACACACGTCGAGCCTTCCTCAATGGCAATTTCAAAGTCGTGAGACATCCCCATCGAGAGCACGTGCAGGTTCACTCTGGGCAACTGACGCGTAATAATCTTTTTTTGCAGTTCACGCAGTTTGAGAAAATACGGCCGCGCTTCTTGCGCGTCGTCGGTCAGCGGAGGGATCGTCATCAACCCGCGAATTTCAAGATGATCAAACGATGGCGCGGCCTGCAGAATTTTTTCCAACTCCTGTGATTCAGGCGCCACTCCGGTCTTGGCAGCCTCGCCTCCAACGTTGATCTCGATCAAGACTCCGAGCTTCTTCCCAGCTTGTTGAGCGACGGAGTTGAGCTTTTGAGCAAGCCTCAGTGAGTCAATCGAGTCCACGGCGGCGAATAACTCAGCCGCCTTGGCGGCTTTGTTGGTCTGCAGATGGCCGATCATGTGCCACTCGGAATTTGATAAATCCCGTAAAGCGGCAACTTTTTCGGCGAATTCCTGGACGCGGTTTTCGCCGAATACTCGCACTCCCGCCGAATAGGCTGCACGAAGGAGGTCTGGCGGAATGGTCTTGCTCACCGCCATCAGGGTGATGTCATCGACATTCCGCCCAGCCCGTATGGCCGCAGCATTCATTCGTTTGCGGACTAGGGCAATGTTCTCGGCGAGCGGCATGGATAAAACAATAAACCACGAAGGACACGAAGTTCCACGAAGGAAGCCTGAGAAACGTTTTTGTGCACGTCTAACTTTGGGTTGGAGCCTTGCCGGGGGACGCGGGCGAGGGGGCCCGCGCCACACGGGCGATCACATCATGGCAACCGGGGGCGCGGGTTCCTTGGGGTCTCCGGCACTCGATAGTGGGAGCCGGATCATCAGAACCGCCAGAGCAATCATCACGGCTATTCCGGCAACATACGATGGATTACTAAACACCTGAGGTCGGGCCCAGGCGGGGGCGAACTGCAATCCAGCCCAGACCAGCCCGAGGATGGCTTCGCCCGCGATCAGTCCGGAAGCGGTGAGCACGCCGGCATTGTCCACGCGCGCCTTCTGCGCATGGTTAAATCCGCGGCGCTGAGCCACCCAATCTCCGAGGGAGCGGAAAACTCCGCCCAGGAATATGGCAAAAGTGGTCTCAAACGGCAGATACATTCCGACTGCCACCAGCATTGGGCTACGCACCTGCATCATGATTAACCCGATGCCCATAAAGATGCCGACCACTACCAGCGGCCATGGCATCTCGCCGCCAACGATTCCCATGGCTAATGTGGCCATTAATCCAGCCTGCGGGGCGGAAAGCTGGCGGTCGCCAAATCCAACGCCGCCGGCTTTGATGTTAGCTTCATGCAGCAGCATGAGCGGGAAGTACATCACCAGGCTTGCCACCACGACGGCGATTAATTCGGCCATCTGGATCTTGCGAGGAGTGCCTCCCAGGATGTATCCGACTTTGAAGTCCTGAAGCAGTTCGCCGGCGACCGCGGAGGAAACGCAAACCACAGCGGCAACGCCTAAGACGGCCGCCACGCCGGCATTTCCGGAAACTCCCAGCGCAACCATCAGCAAAGCGGCAATCAGCAAAGTTGACAGGGTAAGCCCAGAAATTGGATTGTTCGAGGATCCAATGAAACCAACCAGATTGCCCGATACTGTGGCGAAGAAGAATCCCACAAAAATCATCACTACAGCTGCCAGCACGGCAGGCCACACCAAACCGGAAATATGGATGTAAAGAAAACACATGAGCACGAACATCAGGGCAATCAGTCCGAAGACGACCTTCGAGCTCATGTACTGTTCGGTGCGCGAAAGCTTAGCCCGCTGCGCCGCGGTTTGTCTCAGGTCAGAGAATGCTTTGCCCAGGCCTGCGGTCAGGCTCTGGCGCATTTTGAACAGCGTATAGGCCGCGCCTACAAGCATTCCGCCCACCGCTATGGGGCGGACGATGAACCTCCACACCGCCGCCGCGATGGCAGCCCAGTTATCGGGCGTGTCCGATGGCAAATATTGTTTGAGTTGAGGGCCGAGAAAAAAGATGAGTAGGGGAACCATCAGTCCCCAAGCCAGCACACCGCCGGCAAATTGAAGGGCGGCGAGACGCAGCCCGATGATGTATCCAACTCCCAAATAAGCAGGGCTCACGCTAGGCGCCGCGAACATGCTGGTTCCTCCTGCCGCCACCAGGTTCGTGCTTCCTGCCGTACCCAAACGAACCTGGCTATGACCCAGGCTGCCGACGACTGGATGAAAATCTTTATCGGCGGCAAACAAGCCGAAGCGTCCGAGCATGTACACGACGCCGCCGATGCCAATATTCCAGAACAGGTATTTGGCCGCTTGCGCGCCTCGCTGTCCGGCTTTATGAATCTCTGCCGCGGCCACGGATTCGGGGAAAGGAAGTTCGGGATCCTCCACCATCACTCGTCGCACTAAGGAAATGAAGAGTACTCCGAGGATGCTGCCCACCATAATCAACGCGGTAGATTTCCAGTAGGCATCGCCGGGGCGAAAGGAAGTCCAGGCCCGGGAAAGTAAGAAGGCAGGAATAGTGAAAATTGCTCCGGCCGCAACCGACTCTCCGATGGAGCCAGCAGTTCGGGCAATGTTCTCTTCCAGCAGCGACCCCTTCCATGCCCGCAGGACGGCCATGGCGATCACTGCTGCTGGGTAGGTTGCCGCAATCGTGATTCCCGCGCGCAAACCCAGATAAGCATTGGCGGCGCCCAGAACCACCGTCATGACCAGTCCCAGCAAAACCGCGCGAAGAGTAAATTCCTTCATTTCCATGGTTTCGGGCACAAATGGTTGGTGCTTCTTGGGGCTGTCCACGGTAGGTTGCGTGCTCATGGGTAGGATCCTCGCAAGTATTTAAATCTGCTCCACATACGGCAAGACGGCGCACGTTAGCACGCGTGCTGGCCTCATTACAAGTACGTCCGGCTCAGCAGGCGCGCCGTCACGAGTTTCGAATCAAGATTGTGAGATGCAGGTTTCCAACAGGTGCTCCGGTTTGATATGATTGCGTCAACGATTTGAGCTTCCGCCACGCGTTGTGAGGTGGTCTAGCCATGTTGTCAAAGCAGTTTCAGTGTCCTGATTGTGGCAGTCTTTCAGGCTTCCGCTCGCATCCCCGGACTTTCACCGAAAAGTACATTTTGCCTGTAATGTTCTTGCGTCCAGTACGTTGTGCGGATTGCTACCGTCGCGATTACCACACCGTTTTTATGGATGTGCGAGAGCGCGAGGAATCCGAAGTAAGTCGTAAAGCTGCGGCGTGACTTCGGTGCGTTGCGTGCGCGATGTCTGCCCGTTATACTGAAGAATATCCGTCCCTTAAAGGCATTGGCGGGACAGGAGGTCCGTCTTCAGCAGTAGCGGTGACCCAATTCGTATCGGGACCCAAGTTATAGCGAAGGACAGTTCGCTGGTTTCTTTCCTGGTCTCTTCGGCGAGTGGGATCGCCGAAAGCGTATTCGCGACCCTATTTCCCTCCGATTGCCGCCTCTGTGGCACTCCTCTAGTCAATATTTCAAGACTACCTGTATGTGAAGAATGCCTTTCCGCCATGCGGCCGATTGCCGGCGGGACCTGTTCGATTTGTGGCGAGCGCCTGTTGAGTCCATATGCGTTTCTGGCAGAGGCTGAGGCTCGATGCGGACTATGTCGCAGACTCGAACCACCGTTCGTCAAGGCGGTAGCCTATGGCAGTTATGAAGGCGGATTACGCGAACTCATCCACATCCTGAAATATGGGCAGGTACGGCCTGCGGCGAATGTGCTGGGACGTATGCTGTCGGAAGTAATTACGAAGCTGGAGTCCTCGTTTGGACTGAGCACAGTAATGGTCGTGCCCGTGCCGTTGCATGGCCGCAGGTTGCGTCAACGAGGCTTCAATCACTCGGAACTGATTGCCCGAGCTGCCCTCAAGCTTCGACCAACCGGAGACCGGCTGGTACTCAACGCCAAAATATTAGAACGCTGCCGCGACACTCAATCCCAGACCGGCCTGACCCGGCATCAACGTCGAGAAAACATTCGTGGTGCTTTTGTGGTGGCAAAGCCTGAGGCATTGAGTGGGCGAGAGGTACTGCTGGTAGACGACGTGTTCACTACCGGAACGACAGTCTCGGAGTGCGCCAGGGTATTGCTGCGGGCCGGCGCATCTAAAGTTTGGATAGCAACTGTGGCGCGTACGTTGAAAGCCGATGCCCAGCACGCCGACTCGGAATTGGATGAGATGGGCATGACGATGGCGGCCCACGGATAAAAAACTCGTATGTCAGGGAAGTGGAACAATTCGATGAGTGGATTGGGCAGGCCTCATACCCCTTCGCCCTCAGTCGTCGGAATGCAACAGGAGAGCAACGGCCATGTCTTGCACGCTCCAGTGTTGGTCCTGAACGCGTCGTACGAGCCGATTAATGTGTGCGCCGCGAGGCGAGCCATCGTGCTGGTGCTGAAGGGTGTCGCCATGACGGAAGAAGAGAATGGTCACTTTCTTCACGCTGCTCGCCTGGCGCTTCGTGTTCCTTCTGTAATCCGCTTACTGGAGTACCGGCGGATCCCGCATCAGAGCCGCGCGCTTTCGCGTAAGAATATTCTGCTGCGCGATCGTAATACCTGCCAATACTGCAGCGAAGTTCTGCCTTCCAGTGAATTGACGCTTGATCACGTGGTGCCACGCTCGCGCGGCGGCGCTTCCACCTGGGAAAATCTTGTGGCCTGCTGCCATCTCTGCAACCGCCAGAAGGGAAATCAACTTCCGGTCGAGGCGAGCATGAGGTTAATGCGGGAACCGCGGGCATTCAACCTCCACACCAGCCGTCACATCATGCGGCTGATGGGCCGTTCTGACGACAAGTGGCGCAAATATCTGTTCTATTAAGCCTTACGGCTTAGGCGATTTTTCCTGCGCCTGGGTGGTAGAGGGCGGCCGGCGATAGTTCGTAAACTTCAGGGTTTGCTTGATTCGCACATCACTTCGATTGAAGTGCAAAGTGTCGTCCGCTGAAGAAAAGGTTGGAAACCAATATTTTCCATCAATCAATTCTCTCCATGTGGTAAAGCGTGGGAATAAGTTCTCCTCGAGGCGCTTTTTCTTCATGATCTTGATATCGGGCTCTGATTTCCCAGTGTTCTTCACGATCTGAAAATCTTGATCGTCCACCCAGATTCGTCCCTTAAAGTAGCGTTTGCCGGGCTCGATCCGTTTGGGCGCAACATCAAACACGTAGCAATGCAATTCATCCATCTTCTGCTGGCCGATGTAAAGCACATTGTATTCTGGGAGTTCATCCTGACTGATGGTGAAAGATGAGCGGGTTTCGAGATCGTCCAAGTCCTCTTTCGACATGGTTGTGCTGGCCAGCGGCGAGAACACTACTTGTTTTACGCGCTTGCCGTTCTGATAACTGATATCCGCTACCTGGCGGTATTCGCCGAGTTCGCTTTCACCATCCAGAGCCTGTGCTCTAATTGTTTGGCGGAAGGTGTACTGCTCGCGTGCCTTTTTCCATTCCTTTTCTTTGGCGGAGAAACGTTGGATAACTTGCTCCGGTGTCGCGCCTTTGGGCGGAGATTTATCGAGCTCTCCCCCCTGTGCGGGCGACCGGGGGTGCAACCAAAGGAGTACAAGCAGAAGTGCAATGCCGACTCGGCGCGATTTGGAAGGCAGGCGCACGTTCATGACGGCCTAGTCTAATCAAACAAAGCCTCCATCAGCGGAAGATAATTTTTGGTTTCTGAAGAAAAGCCCGTCAGCGGGGTGCATTGGGCTTGGACTCTTGAGACGCGTGGTTACTTCTGTGGTTTGGTGTCCTTGGGAATTTCCTTACCTTCATACGTGATTTTCGACTTGGATCCGAAGCGCTGGTAGTTCTCATACTTCACAACTTCGCGTATGTGAACATCGCCCCCCATGCCGGAAAAGTGAAGCACGTCATCGGCCTTCGTGTAGGTAGGAAACCAGTATTTGCCATCAATCTGCTCTCGCCAGGTGGTGAACTTGGGGAAGAGATTCTCATTATTTTTGGTGCGAATATCGGGCACAGTTTTTCCAAACGTCTTAACAATCTGAAAGTCGCGGTCGTCCACCCATATGCGTCCCTGGAAGTATCGCTTTCCCTTTTCTATCTGTTTGGGAGCGATGTCGAATACATAGGTATGCAGTTCATCTTCCTTCTGCTGGCCTACGTAAAGGATCTGGTACTCAGGAACTTCCTCACTGGTCAACACGAAGGGCAGCCGGTGCCGAATGTCGCTGACGTCTTCCGGCGACATCGAGATTCTTTCCAAAGTAGACTGCGGCGCAAAGGTGACATTTTCCAGTCGTCTTCCTTTGTCGTCAAAAACTACGTTGAACACCTCCAGGTATTCGCCGGTCACGGTATCGCCATCGACGGTTTGCACCTTTACCGTTTGTCTGTAGGTGTACTGATCGCGAGCTTCTTTAAATTCAGTTTCCTTGGCTGCGAAGCGTTGAATGATTTCTTCTGGCGTGGTCCCTTTGGGCTGACTGGGATCGAGTGGGCCTTCCTGCGCCGCCAACCGGGGCAACATGGATGCGCACAGACAAACTGCGAGTGCTGGAAATAAGAGAAAACGATTGATAAAGTTCATAGACGTAATGAAGAACCTGAACGAACGATTTGTTTGAAATCTCCGCTTCACGCGCTGCCCGCGTAGATTGCCGAGGCTCTTTGATCGGCGGTCCCGCGGCACACAGATTGGCAGTCCTACCTATTTATTAGAGTCATTAAATGGACGTAAAGTTGCCGCAAAAAGCACTCGACAGCGTGCGATCCCGGCCTGATGCCAGACAAGTTGGTTTAAACTACCGATTCCCTGAAAGGATAGGTCAATGCGTCGACTCGTCATTATCGCCTCGGTACTGATGTGGGTTGTCCCGGTTTTGGCGCAGGCTAAACGTCCATTCACGTTTCAAGACATGATGTCACTCAAGCGTGTGGCTGAGCCTGTCCCCTCGCCAGACGGAAAATGGGTGCTATTCAGTGCAGTGGATGTGAGCCTGGAAGCGAATACTAAGACACCGCATGTGTGGGTCGTGCCGACAGCAGGTGGACAGGAGCGCGAGATTATCAGCGCTCAGGACGCCGATCGTCCGCGATGGGCGCCGGATGGCAAACGCTTTCTATTTCTCTCAACGAAGGAAGGCGGTTCGCAGATCTGGATCGCCGACTTTGACACCTCTTCAGGTACGGTTACGGCGGTACACAAGTTGACCTCGATTGCCACCGAAGCCGACGGTCCGATCTGGTCTCCGGATGGAAAGAATATTCTGTTTGCTTCGAGTGTGTATCCCGAATGCACGGATGAAGCCTGTAATCAGAAGAAGCTCGAGGAATCCGCGCACGCCAAAATCAAAGCTCTCATCTTTACCCATTTGCTCTACCGCCATTGGAATGGCTACAAAGAGAGCAAGCGCAGTCATTTGCTGGTGATTCCGGCCGCAGGTGGCGCGAGCCGTGATCTCACTCCGGGCGACCATGATGTTCCGCCGTTTAGTTTGGGCGGGCAAGACGATTACGCTTTTTCTCCCGACGGCCAGGAAGTCTGTTACACGTCGAATCACGATGAGGAGGAAGCAACCAGCACCAATAATGATCTATTTACTGTTTCTGTAGACGGCGGTCCGGCAAAGAAGATCACAGATAATCCCGCCAGTGACTCGACGCCGCTGTATTCGCCGGATGGGAAGTACATCGCGTATCGCGCGCAATTCAGGCCAGGATATGAGAGCGATCGTTTCCGGTTGATGCTCTACGACCGCAAGACGGGCGAGAAGAAGAACCTGACGGAGAATTTCGATCGTTGGGTGGGGACGTTCACGTGGGCGCCTGATTCGAAAGCGATTTACTTCAGCTCTGAAGATAAAGGCGAAGCGCCTGTCTATCGCTTGAATCTCCTCGCTGCTGCTCCCGCAGAGCTTGTTCGGGGGTACAACGATGACCTTGCCATCACCCACGACGGAAAGACCCTGCTGTTCACGCGCATGTCATTGCTGCATCCTAACGAGATATACGGTCATATTATCCAGGACGCCGGCGTACAGCGCAGTGCCACGAGTATAGGTTTGAGAGCCGTCACCCATTTGAATGACTCCATTCTTTCCCACGCCTCCATGTCTCCGGCTGAATCGTTCTGGTTCACCGGTGCGGAGAACGTCAAGGTAGAAGGCTTCATGGTCAAACCGCCGAACTTCGATCCCAACAAAAAATATCCTGTCAAATTTCTCATCCACGGCGGGCCGCAAGGGGCCTGGGGCGACGACTGGAGCTATCGTTGGAATGTGGAACTCTTCGCGGCAAACGGTTATGTCATCGTCATGATCAATCCTCGCGGATCAACCGGCTACGGACAGAAGTTCATTGACGACATAAACGGCGACTGGGGTGGCCGCGCGTTTGAAGATCTCATGAAGGGGTTGGACTATGCGGAACAACAATACCCGTTCATTGACAAGGGCCGCGAGTGCGCACTGGGCGCCAGCTACGGCGGATACATGGCGAATTGGATCCTCGGCCATACCGACCGGTTCAAGTGCATCGTGTCACACGATGGGATGTTCAACACCGAATCCGCCTGGGGAACGACTGAGGAGTTATGGTTCAACGAATGGGAGTTCAAGGGTACGCCATACAACAATCGCGAACTCTATCGCAAGTGGTCTCCACATCTCTCGGCGACGAGCTTCAAGACGCCCACTCTAGTAATTCACAGCCAGCTTGATTACCGGTTGGATATTTCGGAAGGTTTCCAGCTTTTCACCACGCTGCAGCGGCTGAAAATTCCGTCGAAAATGCTTTATTTCCCCGATGAAGGCCATTGGATACTCAAGCCGCAAAACGGCCAGCTCTGGTATAAAACAGTGAATGATTGGGTCGACCAGTGGGTTGGACAAAGTCGCCCTTAGCGCTCGAGTGTTCCAAGTTTTGTTTGTCGGGCAGATCTGAATCCGCCCTTTCGAGTGCCACCTACTCGCCGCACACTGCCGATCGCAGGATTAACCGGCGACAGCGATTGCAAAGCAAATTGCAGTGTGCTGGTTCCTGCCTTTGACGTCCCCAATATCAAAGTGGATCCCAGAAGCCCGCCTGTCCCTGGTTGTATCCTCGAAAGGCCAAGGGTGTCTGAAGGTACAGATGTTTGAGAGGACGACAGGATGATCGGAACAGGATTACGAGTAATGATGGTTTCGCCGGTGGTAAGAATTGGCGCGTCATGGCTGGGTCGGGTGACCACGGAGTCAAAGATCACATTGGCAGCTCGCACTGGGTTCGGAGGGAGTGATGTGTCCGTGACGCGTACTGTAACGGGCTGAAAATTTTGTCCGACGCTTACTACTTGCACGCTGCCCGCAACCGGCTCTAACCGCAGCGCCGAAGCTGGAACAGCGGTTGCGTAGAAGCTTTGGCAAGGTCTGTTTCCGGGTTGGACGCACGCACTGACCTGCACGTCTCCGGCGAGCGCGGGGAGAGTGAGCGTGGTGGTGGAATATCCATTGTTGTCGCTCGAAGTCGTCGTGGCGCTAAAGGTGGCTGATCCCTTCATCAATTGGTAATCAACAGTTCTCCCCGCAAGTGGAATGCCGTTCGAGAGCACGCGTGCGGTTAGAACAACATCCACGGTGGCGGCTTGTGCAATCCAAGCGAACGGAGAAGCCAGCACCAGATCGAGAGCCGAAGAAACTCCGAGAAGAGTGGTCTGTACTTGCTGAGGAGCGGTGTACGAGGCGGGCGCCAGCACCGCCGAAATTGTCATTACACCAGCACTGAGTACAGTCACACGGGTGGAAACATGTCCACTCTCGTCGGAAAGCAATGTGCAACTGCCTCCGCCCCCGCAGGCCGCAAACGACACCGGTGGCGTGGCCGTGAAAAGCACACTGGCGCCGACTACTGGCGTTAGGCCGTCGGCTGTGAGCACCCGGATTCGTATCGGATTCGGGGCCTCTCCCCCTACGGACGTCGCTGGATTTGAACCAGCGATCAGGCGAATGATGTCGTCGGACGCGGCGCCGTAGGTCAGAGCGCCTGTCATTAAGGAAGCCGCGCCAGTCGCAGGATCACTGAGCGCCACACTCTGCAACCCATCCGCCATAGCTGGTGCAGTCGCTGTAACTTGATTCGCGGATACCGCCAAAAGCGGTGCATTCACAGCTGCGATTCTTACCGCCGTGTTCCCGCGCAAACCGAGACCTTGAATAGCGAGCGCTGTTCCACCGGCGACGCTGGCGCGCGAGGGAATTATTCTGTCGCCATAGAAAACACGCGCTCGATAACGAAAATCTGGACGCCCATCGCCGCGATAGTCGGAAATCCCAAGGCGGAAATTGGTGGTCGCCAATAGAACAGCATCCAGCCGGGTCATCCCGAAATTAAACGTGTTAAACGCCGTCGGCGTGGCTGCTGGCGCAGAATTTCCTCCCGGATTAGACAGCGCCCACATGCCTATCACAGGAAGGGATTTGCTCTGCGAGGCAATTCCTGACTCGTCGAGCGCGGTCACTTCCACTGAGAGCGTTCGGTTGTTCTGCCCAGAGAACCAGAAGTAGTCGGTGTTGCCGTATCCGCTGAGCCCTGCCAACCACTCTCCCGGAACCGGAAGCGGCGCAGGTGACGTGTAGTCCACCGGTTCGAACCAGTCCGGGGCGTGAACCGCACTGCTCTGCATCAGGATGTCTTGCTGGAGATTGCCGCCTCTGCTCACTGTGACCATGATCGGTGGAGTCGTTCCCGACGGCTGTACCTGCCACGGTCCGTATGGTCCCAGGTCTTGCGACCACAACGGATCAATAGCCTCCACGCTGAGTTCGTATTGCGCACTACCGCCACCGCCTGGGATCTCTAGCCCGGCAAGATCGAACGTTCCCTCGACGGCGGCATCGTCAGAGCCGAACCGGTCGAAGGGTTGCCCACTGCCATCATTGGGGCCGTTCACCGGATTTCCGGCATACCCGCGAAACATGAATCCGGAAACAGAAGCTGCGGCATACGTTCGCGAAGGTGTACCAGTCGTTGGATCGATCCAGCGAGCCATAACATTGACGCCCTGCATGGGCTGTGCTGGCTGGCGGTTCGCATCTACAAAGTGCACTGTGCCATGAATGCGAATTGTGTTTTCGAAGAAAAGTTGTTTGCCGGGAAAGTTGGCCTGGTTTTGCAGGGTGACGGGATACAGCCTGGAAAGCGATGCTCGGTCGTCCATTTTCGGCTGATCAGGATTGGTGTAGCAGACGGAAATGGGGACGCAACTTATGCTGTCCGTGGCATGCATGATCGTGAACCCAGCATAATCGCCTGCGCCAGGAACCGGATTGCGGGTGATGACGTTGAGGTTTACCTGCGACCAATCCAGTCCCAAGACGCGGCCAAAAATCCGAACCATCCGATACTTCAGGTCAGGCAATTGGGAAGCTGTCTGGGCACAGTTGCCGTTCACGATGACCACAGCGTGCAACAGGTGCGCGTTCGTACTCAGGTTGTCAGCTCCGCCGAACACCGAGTTGGTAAAACAGTACAAAGTATTGCCGGCGCCAGAGCCAAGCAACGCGCTGGTTACCGCCCCATCGCTGTCGTACACGATCGCCACAGGCTTATTGACCGCGGTGGGCAAAATATCGGAGGGCATGGTAAAGGTTCCGTTACCGTTCGCGATCACATTCGTCCCGTTCACGTCCTCACCCAGTTGTCCCGCAAGCGTTGTGGCAACGGCGGCTGTGGGAATGGATGTCCAGCGGCTGAAAGCATTGGCGACAAAGAGGTCGGCAGCAGCGTGCAGTAGCAGCGGACTGAGGTCGCCCTGGTCCGTGTAATAGCTGATCGAGCCTTGAGCCCAGGTTACGGGAGTACCCTTTGTGGCGGGGTCAAAGTAGCTGACGCCGGCCACATAGCGCGGTCCACCTGCGCTTCCGATCTCCGGCAGAAGCAACATTAGAAATATCGCTAATGGTGTGTATAGGAGTAAGCAGAGAAGCCGGCGCAATCTCGCGGGCCACGGTCTCTGACTGATGCGGGTAGCGACGGCGGCCATCGCTATTCCTCGACCATTCGCCGAATCGCACGCGCAAAGTCGCGACGACTGACACGCGTTTTACCCCGAAGGTGGACTTCGGCTGGATCGGAAGCCCAGGACGCTGCGTGATCGGGTTTCAAGTCGATTTTTCCGCTCCGATCAACTGTAAAACGACCCAAAGGGCCGGCTACCGGACTGGTCAACCCCAATTGACTGGGACGATAAAGGAAAAGCAACACGCGCTCGCCAAGCCGATAGCGTTCGCCTTGCTCCCACAAGCCAATCCATTCACGGATCACCAGTGTCTGCCCAGTGCGGACTCCACGAATGCCTTGTTCTACCTGGAATGTGATTCGCACCGTGGGCACTTCAGCGGTTTGACTGCCGGCCAACCGCTCAATCCTCATGACTTTGCCCGCGAAAATATAGCCGGAGTCTTGTGTCATCTGATGCAGGCTGGGCGTGGATCCAAAGTTTTGTGCAATCGCCGGCAGCGAAACCACGTACAGAAAAAAAAGGCGGAGTCCGGATCGATAGCTCTTGAACCTCAGTGAAGACATGGAAGCCCCAGTTAAGACTTGAGGCCAATCCAACGCGGGGAATATTCATTCTAGATAATCATGGCGGAATCGAATGTGCTCGCAGTCACTGGGGTATGTGACAGTGTGGAACTCGAGGATGATGAAAAAATTCTTCATGAACAGGCTTTTCCCCCCATCATTTCAAAGACTTGCACTTTCACAATCTCGGCTGGAGGTGCCAGTTCCGTTGTGGCCAAGGGACGAAATCTAGGGCAGCGCGTTAAACCGTTTCACTTGCCGCTTTTCTTCTCTTGCCAGATTGAGGGTTCCTGAATATTATCTTTTGCTCGCTGAGGCACTTCGAGCGGCGAGCGTCATTTTCGGGTTGATGTTCCGTGATTGGCAGTCGAAACTCGCGTCACGTCGAAAGGCTCCGGAGCTCTACGCCGTATTCCGTGCAGGCGCAGGGCTCAGGAGCCTTTCTTGTAGATACCGGGTCGGCGGCGCACGGAATCTTCACCTGATCCGCTTCCGCGTCCTTTGAGAGGAAGGGTAAGTTGTGGGCTTCGCAAAGGGTGCGGAAGAATTTAAATCACTGTAGAGGCGAAAGGAGTTCTTTGTGAGAGAGAAGGGTACAGTAAAGTGGTTCAACGGGGCGAAGGGCTATGGTTTTATCCAGCGCTCCACGGGGGAGGATGTCTTCGTCCATTTCTCCGCAATCCAGGAAAACGGTTACCGCACTCTCAACGAGGGCGAAACAGTGGAATTCGATCTGCTGAAGGGCCCCAAAGGCTTCCAGGCGGGTAACGTGGTCCGCGTATAAAAACTCCCACCCCGATTCCTTACCCTCTTGGCTTGGGCTGAGAGGGTTTTGTTGTTTATGGGTTCTACTGAATTTCGAGTGACACTAAATCTCCGTCGGCTTTGCCGCCCGCTTTATAATTCGCCGACACCGGAAGATTTTTCCAATCGCACGAAAACTGATCCGCGCCAATAACCGTCATCGATTTGTAATTCTCGCTGCGCAACTTCATCATCTTTGTTCCGATGGCGACCGTCAGGACTGCGGCCGGCGGTGAGGTGCAATCCACACGAAGCAATTTCCCTTTCACGAATTTGACGGCGCGTTTGTCCGGAGCAGGTGGTTGGGCGGAAACTGGCTGCTTTTCCGCGGTAGCTTCGTCTTCTTCCTCTTGTTCGTCTTTATTGGCCGTGACGGATTTCGAAGGCGCATCTGGCTTCGTTACGGCTGACGGGGAGCTCTCCGCTTTGGCCGCAGTTACAGTCTGTTGCGGCATCAAACCGTATTTCTTCAAAGTAGGAAGATCCTCCAGGTTCTTCTTGGCGGCGCGGGCAATTTGCGGATCTTGACTCGCTTTGAGGCGATCAAGCAATCCCATAGCCGCGTCCCATTTTTTACCTGCCATGTAAATCTGCGCCATATTAAGCAGATAGCCTTCGTTGCGAGGGCTGAGTTGGATCGCGGCACGCATGGCCTCCATCGCGGAGTTGACGCCCCCGCCTTCCACACGGGCCATGGCCAACATGCTGTAAGCCTCAGCCATCTCCGGATTCCAATCGAGCACTGCCCGCAAATCCTGCATCATGTTCGAAAGGCCTTGAAATGGATGTCCGCTGGATTCGGCCGCATGATATTTCACCAATGCCAGGTAGTATCGTACCCAGGGATCCGCGCCATCGAGTTCGAGCGCGCTGGAAAGTTCTTCGTTAGCCGCATCGTATTCCTTGCTTTGCAGATGCATCCAAGCCAGAGCGCGATGCGCGATCGCGTTTTCGGTCTTCGGCTGACCGATTATCGTATTCAATTCCTGCAACGCTTGCTGCCGGTGTTCGGGAAAGCGCACCATCAGTTCCGCAATGAGAGCTCGCGCCTCTGTGTCCGGAACCTGCTTCGTACTGGTCCCAATGTTGTCCACCGGAAGTGGGAATTGCGACACCGCCGAATTGGCTACGCTGGACGATGATGACGCAACCTGATTTTCGAAGGATGTTTCGAGAGAATGAAAGTAGTCTTTCAATGCCTGGTCAAATTGCACCGGACTCATGCCGTAAGCCTGCTGGATCGCTTGTTCCACGGGGACCTTTTGATTTTCCACCAGGTCAAAATAAGTCCCGGTTTCGGAGAGCTTGTTCTTGTTAAGCAGGTAGTGCAGCGCAATCCAGGATTGTGCGTAAAACAACGTGTGACGCGAACCTTCCTGATAATTCGTAATGCTATGTTTTGCGGTAAAGAGGTCCGAGGTCGAAAGCCAAACGGGCGTGTTCAGTAATTCGCTGAGCGGCTTTGGCGGGTTGCGAACCTGAAACTGATTTCCCAGCAAGTTCGGCTGCCGCGCCACGCTAATTTCAGGATCGCCGCCAATCTGCGCTTGCTTGTTGTCCAGTCGAACGCTGGAAAAATATTCCGCAAAGCCTTCGTCGAACCAGGGCTGGGTTGGTGGATAGTTGTGGTTCAGCAACACATGTGCGAATTCGTGAGTAACAGCGCGCCAGGGATCGTCTTCGAATAGATTAAGAACGACATAGTTGCGGTCCTCGCCGGGAAGAAAGAAGGCTGGCGCGGTGACCGGCTGTCCGTCGTGGAGGGGGGCGATCCGGGCGTATTCTTTGTCGGTCTTGAAGGCGATAACGTCCAGAGGTTCGGGCGTGTTCACCCGGGTTTTCATCAACAGTTGAGCGAATACCGTGCGCATTTGCTCCAGGCGCACAGCCATCTCGCGCCCTTTATTTTCTCCACCATTGGTGAGGACGGAAAAATGCGAGGAACTTACACGGATCCAATGCGGCTCCGTGTCACGTGAGGCCGCAGCGCACCACAAAGCACAACCGAACACAAGGACGGGTAAGACTCCGCGCAGAAGCCGAAAAACTAGAGACATGGCGAGCGACGTTCTCAACGCTATGAAATGCTACCACGCACTTTCGCCAACTGCAGGGATCAAGGTTCTGGATGAAAGCTTCTGGAGAAAAAAAGGCCTCCAGGCTCGACTCCTGGAGGCCGCTTGCCCTCTACCGCCACTAAATTATGGCGAGGCAATCACAGAGTACACCCCACGCAGAATTCCTGACGCATGACTTCTATTCTGGTTAGAACTGGAGCAAGGCGAGTTGGTTGCCTGCC
>Ga0070697_100001846_pt1 | contig 16183 bp, 12 predicted proteins | sample KBSK1501metaG_FD_65475 | JGI IMG/M metagenome (GOLD analysis project Ga0070697, IMG submission 65475) | Corn, switchgrass and miscanthus rhizosphere microbial communities from Kellogg Biological Station, Michigan, USA - KBS K1-50-1 metaG | ecosystem: Host-associated > Plants > Roots >...
CTGCCCGAGAATCTTCATCCCGATCACGCCTTTCCCCGCCGCCTTCATCTCGCGCAGTACGCCGACCACAGTCGCCGGATCAGCATCCATGTGCGATCCAATGGGATTGACCCGCGCCAGATCCACTTCTACCCACGGAGACTTAGCCGCCGCTCGCAGTGCCTCGACCGAATGGCACGAACATCCATGAGCCCGGATGATCCCCTTCTGCTTCGCCTCGGAGAACACGTCCATCACTCCACGATAACGTTCCGTCCAATCTCCTTCGGTAAGGCAATGCATCAGGCAGATGTCTATATAGTCTGTTCCCAATTCCTTGCGAAAGCGATCGAGGTCAGCGTGTGCCGTAGCCGGATCGCGCGCCCATGTTTTGGTCAGTACCGTAACTTTGTCGCGCGCCACATGCTTCAACGCCTCCGCCACATGCGGATGACTTCCATAAGAATCCGCCGCATCAAAAAATCGCAACCCGTGTTCATATCCATTGAGCAACAACTCCGACAGCCCCTTAAGCCCCAGCCCAGTCTGATGAGAATGATGACCTACGCCTACAGTTCCGGTTCCCATGGCTAGGCGGCTGGTCTTGATCCCCGTTTTGCCGATGGTGACTGTATCTGCAGCGCTGAATTTGCGAGGCAACGCCGCCGCAAATCCGCTCGTACCCAGCCAGACCGCGCCCATGCCACAAGCTGTACCCAGGATGAATTCTCTGCGTTTCATGGAATTCCCTCTAGGCATTGGACGCGATCACCAGCTCGCGGGTTATCACCACATCGTGATTTATCGAATCTTCTGAACCTCATCCAACGCCGCCAGAACTTCCTGGCTATGCTTGTTCGGATCGACCCCCGTGTACACGCGTGCGATTTTCCCCGCAGGATCAATGATAAAAGTATTGCGCTTCGCAATTTGCGTGATTCCCAGGTTCATCAACGATCCATATTGATCCGACACTTTATGATCAGTATCCGCCAGCAGCTTGAAGTTCAGCCCTTCTTTGGTACAGAACTTCTTGTGTGAATCCACATTGTCCACGCTGACGCCCAGCACAACCGCATTTTTCTTCGCGTACTGCTCCTGATCGCGCTGAAAGTTATGCGCCTCGATGGTACAGCCGTTGGTGAAATCCTTGGGATAGAAGTAAAGCACTACCCATTTTCCGGAATAATCTTTCAAACTCACCTGCTGGCCATCCTGAGATCGCAGCATGAACTCCGGCGCCGCAGTCCCAACCTGCGGAGGCGATCCTGCAAAAGCAAATCGCGTAGCCAATCCCCCAATGATTAGCAACACAAGCAAAATAATCACTACACGCATATGATCCTCCATGAACCTTAAGTCGCTGCTGAGAACTAACATCCGAGAACTGAGAACTGTCCCTTAGCGTCCCGGCCCACACACCTCTGCCGACCTAAGGCGTTTTCCGAATCCCCTTAGCCCGCTCAATCACCCACGCCGGAAACTCCGGCCCTCCCCGCGGAGGCTTGCCTCGCGTAATCGCCCAGTGATCCAGCCACCCTGTTCCATCCTCGCCAACGTAAGTATCCGGCAGACTGTAAATCAGATCCCCCAGCGCTTCTTCCAGCGTGATGAACCGATATCCTCGCTTACGTATCACCTCAACCAGTTCGCTGAAATGGTCACCTTCCAGTTCATTGGCGTGCAAAAGTAAAATCTGTTTCGGCTCATACCCCACCAGTTCCTTCGACAACTGTTCCGAATACGCAAACACCTCGTCAGTATACGAAAGATAGCTTTGGACGAGCTTCTGCTGGAGCGCCGCATCGCCGCGTTTCTTGGCGTCTTCGTAAACTCCGCCATACATCCAATCCCACGCGTCCACCGTCACAGGAGCGATCCGGTACCCTCTGGCCACAAGAAACGCTTCCGCCTGACGCCGGGTTTCAAGATCTCTCCCCGTATCTAAATATGGATGCCGAAAATATCTCAACTGCATGTTGTGCTGACTCAGCAAAATCCGCGTCACCGACTCGCCCTGTATGACGTCGTCCTCCCACGCCTTCAACCCAACCTTATTCAACGAGAAGTGACTATAAGTATGGTTGCCCAGTTCGAACCCTGACTCCACCCACATCGCCAGCGCTTTGATTCGTGCGTCCACCTCTCCAATTTTGTAAAGCTTCTTCTCATTGACGAACCCCACCGCCGGCACTTTCTGCTCCCGCAACGCCGCCATCAACTTTGACGTCATCTCCGTAATCGTCGCCGCCGACATCCCACCCGCATTCCCCGCCGGCAAATCATCAATCGTAATTGCCACCTGCCGACTCGGCTGCGCCGCAGTCTGCGCCATCCCGTTGGATATCAAAGCAAGGACGCATGCCAACCCGCACCACGCCGAGATTACCCATCGCACCCTGCTCGGCAATTTCATGGAAGCGTCCCTCCTGCAAGAGCCCTGACGTTCGTCTGAAGCGGGTATTAAATCATGAAACGATGAGATGGTGTGGCGCGGGCGCCCCCGCCCGCGTTGTTGATAGGCCAGATTTACTTCCGGCCCCGGACACGGGACGGAGCCTTCAGTCGCGCGGTTAGGTGCCTTTTTTGGTCTTTGCGGAAGTTTGCTTTTCCACTCATCAAGTGCCAGGCTTCCATATAACGTGCGAATCTAACGCTTCGGGCATTGGGGCCCAGATGCAATGAGGGGCTTCCCCTCACCACGTCAAATGGAATGACGTACCACAAGTCGAGGGGCACGAGATAGATCGCGAAGAATTCGAAATGCCCCCTGTTGTAGGTTCCCCGGCTCGAGCAAATATTGCAGGTATAACTTTTCCCCGAAAAGAACGTAACGGACTTGACCTGCACCCGTGAGAACCGGCCTTGTGCTCGACTCCAACATCGTAAGCGCCCGCGTCCCCGTACGGCCTGGAGACATTAAACCCATGCTGTACCGCTCTTGCCATGAAACATAACTCAGCCCACTCCCCACGTTCCTTGCAACCCTTGATAAATCTCCCCTTGGCCGGCATTATGATTTTCTCCCCAAATAAAAAACGCGGCCCGATGGGCCGCGCTGTTGTTTTGATTTCTACTTCTATTATATCACATAGATATAGGAAAATGGGACATGTATGCTATAAATATATCTCCCACCGCTGCATCAGGATAGACCCATTCGTGTAATTTCTGGGCAATTATCCCCTCAGGACAAGGTGAGGTTGTGTAGACTTGCGTAATTACCCTAAAAAACTAAGAAATGTGTAGAATTACCAATGTTTAAGGAAAGGAGCCTCCCCTACTGTAGCGTAACCGGCCTCGAGTTTCACGTCGAATAGCTGGGGTTCTGACCTGAGGAGCATCGCCCTTTGCATGCGATCCCTGGCTAGACTTACATAATGACTATCAACTTCGATTCCGATACTACTGCGTCCTAGATTCATCGCAGCTAAGGATGTGCTTCCGGTACCCACGAACGGATCAAGCACAGTGTCCCCTGCAAACGAAAAGAGCCGTATCAAGCGTTCGGCAATCTCGGTGGGATATGGCGCTGGATGCCCATTCCGCGTTGATTCTCCCTTTATGTCCATCCAGGCCGTGCGAAGCCATGCCTTCATCTCTTCTCTGGAAAGCATCGAGAGGGCCTTCTGTAGTGGCGAAGGCGACCTGTACGACCCTCCCTTGCGGAAAAATAAGATGTATTCAAAGTCGTTCTTAACGATGGCACCAGGTTGATAGGGCTTGCCATAAAACCCAGCACCGTTTCCTTCAACTTCAGTCGCACCGTTCGATATCTTGAACCACAGAATAGGCGTGAGCGAATCTAGTCCTATTCTGCGCATACGTACCATGATGTCGGCATGGAGCGGGATTACGTGGTGTCGGCCAACTCTCTTGCGGGAAATACACACATCGCCCACGACGCAGCATATCCTACCGCCAGGGACAAGGACCCTATTGCACTCCACCCACACTTTGTCTAGCTCGCCCAGGAATCTGTCGTAGTCTTCAATTGCTCCTAACTGTTGCTTGTGTGGAGCGTATTCCTTAAGAGTCCAGTAAGGCGGGGACGTGACTACCAGGTGAATAGTTTCATTTTTAATGAACGAAAGGTCACGGGCGTCGGCGCAATGGAGTGCATGGATAGTTTTGGAGTATTGGGTGGGCCAGCGGTTTCTGCGGTAAAATCCGTTCAATTTATGTAGTTTTTCGATGGCACCGGGTTCATTATCCGCGTAATCGAATTTTCTGGATTCGTGAAGACTCTCTATTGACGTTGTCATTTGGGATCTCGCTTCTGTTGTCTTCACAATCCCATTGCAATCAAATTACCACTGGAAGGAATTCATCTTTCAGAACACCAGCCCCGAAGGGCATAAAATCCAAAACGAAACTTAGTTCTAAGAAAGGAAGCGATCCTGGCATAATACCTATCCGCAACCGATGCTGGTGGTCTCCTCGCAAGCGCGACGATCATGAACGTCGCCGGTGCCTTTCTATCTTGTAATCGTAGGCCGGATCAAACTCGAAACTACCAAACGCCCCCACGATACATAGTTGCTTGTGGCGTCGAATGTATTCCTTGATCGACCACCGTACTCGCTTATTCTTTTCCGTTTTTTTCTTGAATGCTTCTCCCCATCTTTCAACTTGTCCAAATCTGGTGCATCCAAACCACAGCGGAGCTGCGCTCCGCCGGGCGGACGAGGGCGTCCGCCCTACACGATCTACTTAGCTACATCCACTCGTACTCCCACAGCTCATACACCGATAGCAACTCCCATTCCGCGTCATGATGCTGCCGCAGAAGCTGCACGTCGGAGCGTCGCCCAGGTCCACGATTTCACGCAGAGCGTCGGCAGCGTGGATTGAACCAGTCGGTGGCCGTTGGTCGTTCGTCGTCGGTGATGTCCCAATGGAACCGTTCAGATCTCCGACGCTCTCGGGTTGAGGAGTGGAAGGACGCAGGCGTAGGCCTTCGAACAGCATCTGCTGCTGGCCGGTGAGGAAGCGCAGATGCAGCCAGCGGAAGATGTAGTCCATGATCGACTTGGCGAAACCGATATCTGGATTGTTGGTCCAGCCGCTGGGCTCGAAGCGGGTGTGAGCAAACTTCTCGCACACCAGTTTCAGCGGGACACCGTGTTGCAGCGCGATCGAGATGGCGCAGGCAAAACTGTCCATCAGCCCGCTGACCGTGGAACCTTCCTTGGCCATGGTGATGAAGATTTCCCCAGGACTCTGGTCTGGATAGAGACCGACGGTGATGTAGCCCTCGTGCCCGCCGACATTGAATTTGTGCGTGATGGAGGCGCGCTCTTCCGGCAACTTATGACGCACTGCCCGTGGAGGCCCATTGGGATTTTCGTCTTCACGAGTAGCGACGGCTGCTCGCGCACCTGCGTCTTCCTTTTTGGAAAGCGCAGTCGCGCTGCCGGCTGAAGACAGAGGTTGCGACTTCTTGCATCCATCGCGATAAACCGCTACCGCCTTCAATCCCAACTTCCACGCCTGGAGATACGCTTCCATGATGTCTTCCACGGTAGCGTTTTCCGGCAAGTTCACCGTCTTCGAGATTGCCCCGGAGATAAATGGCTGCGCCGCCGCCATCATCCGCAGATGCCCCATGTAGTGAATGGAGCGCGTCCCCTTGGACGGCTTGAACGAGCAATCAAACACCGCCAAATGCTCATCTTCGATATACGGCGCGCCTTCGATGGTGCCGGTAGCGTCGATGTAGCTGACGATCTTGTCCGCCTGCTCGTGGTCGTATCCCAACTTGAACAACGCCGTAGGCACGGTATTGTTCACAATCTTGATCATCCCTCCGCCCACAAGTTTCTTGTACTTAATCAACGCCAAGTCCGGCTCAATCCCCGTAGTATCACAATCCATCATGAACCCTATAGTTCCGGTCGGGGCGAGAACGGTTACTTGGGAGTTGCGGTAGCCGTGTTTTTCGCCGTGGGCTAAGGCTTCGTCCCAGGTTTGTTTGCTGGATTCGTAGAGGGAAGTGGGGACGTTGCTTTTGTTGATGTTGTTTACCGAGGCGCGGTGCATGCGGATTACGTCCAGGAAGGGTTCGCGGTTGATGTACCAGCCGGGGCAGGCGCCTCCGGCGGCCTGGACAGGCGAGTCGCCTGTCGCTACGCGAGCTACACCTAAGTTGGTTTCGGCTAGGCCTTTTTTTGTCGGTTCGGTTGCTGGGACTAGCGCGGGGCATTGTTCGGCAATCTTGGAGGATTGCAGATACGCTTGGCCGCACATGATGGCGGTTACGCAGGCGGCGTAGTCGCGGCCGGCGTCGGAGTCGTAGGGGAGGCCGGCGGCCATGAGTAACGCTCCTAGGTTGGCGTAGCCAAGGCCAAGGGGACGATAGTCATGGGAGTTCTTGCCGATCATTTCTGTTGGGTAACCGGCGTTGTCTACAAGGATTTCCTGTGCGGTGATTACAACATCGACGGCATGGCGATAGGCTTCGACATCGAAGGTGCCGTTAGGCGCGAACTTCAGAAGATTCAGACTGGCCAGGTTGCAGGCGGAATCGTCGAGGAACATGTATTCGCTGCACGGGTTGCTGGCATTGATGCGAGCGGTGTTTTTCGACGTGTGCCAGCGGTTGACCGTGGTATCGAACTGCATGCCGGGATCGCCGCAGCGCCAAGTGGCGTCGGAGATTTTGTAGAGCAGATCTTTGGCTTTGAAGGTATGCATCGGTCGGCCATCACGGATGGCGCGGGTGCTGAAGTCGGTGTCGCGGAGGACGGCGTACATAAAGTCGTCCGTGACGCGAACGGAATTGTTGGCGTTCTGGAAGAAGATGGACGAGTAGGCTTCGGAGTCGGGAGAAGAGCCGTCGTATCCGGCCGCCACCAGGGCGTGGGCTTTGGCTTCTTCTTTGGATTTGCACTCGATGAAATCGATGATATCGGGATGGTCGATGTTCAGGATGACCATCTTGGCGGCACGGCGCGTCTTGCCACCGGACTTGATGACGCCGGCGAAGGCGTCGAAACCTTTCATGAAGCTGAGAGGGCCGCTGGCGGTGCCTCCGCCACTTAGACCTTCGGTGGACGAACGCAGCGAGGAAAGATTAGTTCCCGTGCCGGATCCCCATTTGAACAACATGCCTTCGGTCTTGGCCAGGGTCAGGATGGAATCGAGCGAGTCTTTCACCGAGTTGATAAAGCAGGCAGAGCACTGCGGAGTGCTGTAGCCAGTGACGCCGAATTCGACGCGGGCAGCAGTGGGATTCCAGTGCCAGTTCTGGGCATCGGAGTTAGGCTCGATGCGATCGCATCCAACGTTGAACCATACGGGCGAATTGAATGCCGCGTATTGGCGGATGAGGATGTGAACCAACTCATCGTGAAAGGTGGCGCCGTCTTCGGCGGTGCGGAAGTAGCCTTGAGACAATCCCCAGTTGCGGATGGTTTCGGCGACGCGAGTCACCAGAGCCCGCACGCCCGACTCGCGCTCCGGCGTTCCCACCTGTCCATGCAGGTATTTGCTGGCCACGATGTTGGTGGCGGTCACGGACCAGTCCTTGGGGACTTCCACGTCCTTCTGCTCGAAGATTGGGGCGCCTTGGGCATCCGTAATCAGAGCTGTCCGGCGCTCCCATTCCACTTCGTCATAGGGGGAGACGCCAGGCTTGGTGAAGAAACGGCGGAAAGTCAGGCCCGCGGCCTTTTCGGCCTTCCTGCTGGGCGTAGTCGGACTCGCACTAACTGTGGTCTCGGCGGCGGGAATTGCCTTTTCACGTACTTCCGACATCGAGTGTTCTCCTGCGGATTCGATGATCCACTTGTTCGATCAGTGATCTCTTTGACTCTCCAGTATCGCTTAAAACCCGGACGGAAGCGGGGCTGGAGGGCCAATATTGGACTGCGAGACTTCTTTCTGTTCCATTTCGGCTGAGCGGAGGGGGTCGGCCGCAACGCCTGAAACAGTTTCGGCAGATGAAGTAAGCCATTGCTGCAAAGCAGAGTGCGCAGCTGTTCGCTGGATAACATCTTCAATTACCGCATAGCGGACAAAGCAGTTGCCCGTCGCGAAGCGATCGCGATCAGGCGCCCCAGGCAAGAAAAGCCGGCCTAATGCCATGCCCAAATCTTCTGTTTCGGAGATTCGGAATAAGGCCAGCATCCGCTTCCCTCCGGTGGCCGGAAGCTCACCCGGGGGAATGACCTCCTGCCCCAAAGCGAATAGTCCAGGCTTGCTCGGGATAAGCAAGGTGCTGAAGCTGTTTTCGCAGCGCAGCCACCTCGACCATTGCAGGCGTCGGTGGTCTAGGGGAGCGTCGAAACCGTTGCGTGCCAAGGACTCGGCAACGATGCGGTTTAATCCTTCCATAAATCTCCTCGGAGAAAGGCTGGGGCTAAAGCCCTCGCAAATCACAAGCTGATCGCAGCGCTAAAGCGCTGCGCCACCCAAAAGCAGCGTCACCCAAAAGCAGCGCCACCCAAAAGCAGCGCCACCCAAAAGCAAGGCTCACCCAACCACAGCACCACCAAAGGCAGCTCAAAGTTGTCGTTCCCCGAGGGGGACATCTGATAAAACCGAACCGGGGAACGGCCACCGCACAGCCAACCCGCCCGGCTAGAGGACGGACAATGTTGGCGGGGCGGCGCGGGGTCACCTCCACCGTGGCGCCCGCCCCTGTTCTTACCCTGACCGCGCCACCGTTTCCGGAGGCGTTTACAGCCCTATGGGATGCAAACAGTACACCCGTATGTTGGGGCTGTCAAGATAGTAGCCCTACATATTGTAGATTAAAGCCTTAACTGCCTGGATGCACATTTTCGCCCAGTTTTTCCACAATCGTTGAAGTCAGTCACGCCTGAATTAAACGCTCGGACGAAGCTTTAGCATCCAGTTCGGAAAGCGGCAGCTCGCGACTTCTTCTCGGCGGCCAATTCTCATCGGCGGGGCCGATAGCTACGTAGACGTCTTCAAAGATTGCGCGAGGGGCGATACGGCGCGTGCCGTCGGAGGATTCGACCAGGTAATCGCCTTTTTGACCGCAATGTTCCCGCCCGAGCGCGTCCACGAACACGAGCGGCTCGGAAAGTTGTTTGGCTCTGATAAGAAATCGCGTGCGATAAATTTGCCACTCACTGCCGGTATTCACTAGCTTCCACCCTTGGGGGAGGTGGTTGGGAAATTCAATTGACGAGTTTCGATTTACGATTGACGATTTTTTAAAGTTATCAGGTGCTTCCGGCTGGTTTTTGTCTCACGCGTGAGCTGGAATGTACGCGTGGAATTTATCGCGGTCAATTCCATAACTTTGGTGCAATCGGGGAAAAGTCAGTGACAGATTTTCATCCATCGCAGGGATGGAAAAATTGTGGAGTAAGTCGGGTTAACTCTCATCATCACGCCGCTTTTCTCTTAGAGAAGCCGATACGGGACAAATCTGTTGGACTCGCCAGCCGTAATTTCCACACGAGGCGCACAGGAAATGCAGAAAAGTGGGTGGTGATTAAAAGGCTAGTTCCTGGATCCTAGTTCTTAGTTTCCTGGTCTTCAAAATTTCAGCGGCGGCACGTTTGCCGGTGGCGATCGCGCCATGTACCGTTCCATGATGGCCAGAAGTGTCGGTCGCCTCGCCAGCAAAAAACAAACGATGGTTTAGTGGTCCTGCCAAAACACTTTGGGCACGATCACCGCCGACTTTGACGTAACTGTAGGCACCGCGGGAGAACGGATCGGTCTGCCAGTCGTGGGTGTAGCTGGCTTCCAGTAAATCTTCGAGCTCCCGCTCACCGATTCTTAGCAATTTTCCCAGCGTCTCTAAACCTCTTTCAACCACGAAAGATTCGCTCTGACCGGAAAGGCGCTCGCCGCAATGAAAAGGCGCCCAGCCAGTGATGATCGGCCATCTTTCGGGCGAGGCAGTCCACCAGGTCGGGAACCAGTCTTCGTGAGAAAGAAGGAATTGCATTCGGGACAGTGTTCTTGATTTCGTGCTATGCGGTGGACGCAGATTTTCCCAGAAGCGATCGCGAAAGCGGAGGCTCAGACGAATCACTTTGCCCATAGCAAGTTGATCGAGCGCCTCTAGCTTGGCCGGCGGAAGTTCAGGGATAAAACGCAATCCACCATTGTGGTCTGGATTGGCTTGCAACACACCCAAAGGCAAAGTTATGAGAATCTGCGGTGCCGCGAATGTAAAGACTTCATTTGCTTCATCCAGGGCTATAACCTGTGCCTCAGCCTGGTCCCAGCGCACACGTTGAGCACGAGTATTGATTTCAATCGAGACCCCTGCCCGATCCAATTTCCGACGAAAGATTTCGATCAGAGTCTGATATCCCCCTTTCATCCGGAAGGGGCGATCGCCGTCGATCTTTTCGTCAGCTCGCAAGCCCTGTACTAGAGAATGAACACTGATCAGGGCAGGATCCGCCGCGTGGAAACCTGTGACATAACTTCGCGCCCAAGCCTTAGCATCTTTAAGTTTCGGATCCTTATCAGAATTCGGGCAGCAACGCTCAAGAAACTCCAGGAAAGATTGATCGGGCCCGTGGTCATCCAACTTCTCAAAGATTTGATCAACCTTGGAAAAGAAATCACACCTAGACAGCTCGTTTTTCTGGACACACCATTGTTCTCCTTTTACCTCTCGTGTACGGATATGATGCTTTCGCAACAGCGTCCATATTTCGGGAGGACGGCCGTGGATAAATTCGGCGCCAAGTTCGACTGGCGCATCGCACACGGGATCATGCTTGGTGAAGATGCGGCCACCAATGCGGTCACGGGCTTCCAGGATCGTGATTTTGAGTCCGGCCTGGGCAAGCTCCACCGCGGCTGAGAGTCCGGCGGCGCCTGCGCCAAGAATAATAATGTCGGGATTGGGCATCGGCTTGCCAATATAAGTAGAAGCCCCAGCACGCTACCTTCGCGCTGGGGCTTAATGCCCGAGCTTCGCTCGACTCCACAGGCGAGTCGCCTGCGGCTACGTGGATCGTGATTCTCTTTAACGGCTAGCCAGGGCTGGTTCGCGGTGGCCTGACTTCAAGGCCTCATAACGTTTGTTGATTTCTTCCCAGTTCACAACGTTCCACCAGGCGGCGAGGTACTCCGGACGGCGGTTGTTGTATTTGAGGTAGTACGCGTGCTCCCATACATCGTTCCCGAAAATGGGGAACAGGCCTTGGGAGATCGGGTTGTCCTGATTCGGTGTACTGAGTACCTGCACTTCGCCGCCGCTGGGTTTGCCAGCCAACCACACCCAACCGCTGCCGAATTGCTTGGCGCCAGCGTCGTTAAATTTGGTCTGGAAATCCTTAAAGTTCCCAAAGGTTTTCTTGATGACCTCGGCGATAGGCCCGCTAGGATCACCGCCTCCCTTGGGCTTCATGATTTTCCAATACATGCTGTGATTCACGTGGCCGCCACCATTGTTGCGCACGGTGGCCCGGATATCCTCCGGGATCGTATTCAAGTCGCGTAACAAGTCTTCGGGACTTTTTGACTGAAGGTTAGGATATTTTTCCAGCGCCGCGTTCAGATTCTTGACATAAGTCCCATGATGCATATCGTGATGCAATTTCATGGTCTGAGTATCGATGACGGGTTCGAGAGCGGAATAGTCGTAAGGGAGAGGGGGTAGTTGATGCGCCATGATTGGTCCTCCAGCCGTTTGAGATGACGAAAGCCGCGTCAGGGATTCACGTTGGAAGAAATCAAATTGAGCTGCTCTGTCCAGAGCCGCAGCTTGATTTCTGAGTGTGCTGTTGGCTGTGCTGGTACATAATTGCTCCGGCATTGAGACTGCGAGCGGTTCGAGGGACAATCAGCACAAGTGGCCAGTGGTCAGTAGTCAGTGGGCTCGACTGATCACTGAGCACTGGCCACTGACCACTAATGGGGAGCTCAGAGATCGTCGACAAGAATAAAGTGTTGGGGTCCAAATGAGCGGAAGCGCACCCAATCCGCCGGCAAATTCCTCAAGACGTTTTCAGCGCTACCCGCTCGACATTCGCATCTCTCTCCAGGTCTTTCGCGACGGGGAAACAATTTCCTTGTGGGGGCGTACGAGTGAACTGGGCGAGGATGGCATCGGTGGAACAGTCACTGCGGAGCTGGAACCAGGCGAGGTGGTGTCCATGGAGTTTTCACTTCCGTTGACTCCTTTCCCCATCAAATGCCGGGCGCTGGTTCGCTACCGCGATGGTTTGCGGCACGGCTTTGAGTTTCTCGCCCTCAGTTCCCAGCAACGTGAAGCCATTCGCAAGCTCTGTCAGGCGCTGCCTCCAGGCGTGTGATTTTCTCTGGGTTATTTTCCATTTCTGTCGTAAATAGAATTACCTCCGTAACTTTCAGGTACTCCGCTGGCGAACTAACATCCCGAATTAGCTCTGGTTAAACGGGGGAGGGACGGGATGGGTGACAAGATCACCCGGCCAGCGACGTCGGCTGAGCTGAAGCGCGCCAAATTTTTGCAGCAGGCACTTCACCGGCGCACTCCTGCGCTTTCTCTTCCCGAAGATGCTGTCACAATAAATTCCACAGAGACCGCTTCTTTCCTATCCGAGAGCCCTGAGGTGCAGAAGGCCTATCTTGACCAGTTGGTCGAGTGTGCGCCCGAGGCAATCAGCATTCTCGATGGACAGTACCGAATCAGAGGCACCAACGGCGAGTTCACGCGCATGTTCGGCTTTACTCATGATGAGGCCGTTGGACGCCGGATTGACGCGCTGATTGTGCCCCCGGACCGCACGGCGGAAACCCAGTGGCTGGGCGAGATTCTGGATCAGGGAGAAAAAGTAAAACTGGAGACGAAGCGGCAGCGCAAGGACGGCACTCTGGTGGACGTCTTTTTGTCGGGGGCGCCAGTCCTCATCAGCGGCAAGCAGGTAGCGGTATATGTTCTTTACCGCGATATATCAGAACAAAAGCGGGCTGAATCGCTTAGCTCTGCGCTCTATCGCATCGCGGAAAAGACCAGCTCTGCCAAAGATCTGCAACAGTTTTATGCTGCCATTCATGGAATTGTCGGCGAATTGATGTATGCCCGGAATTTCTATATTGCTGTATATGATCCGTCGAGCGAACTAGTCAGTTTCCCATATTTCGTGGATGAAGAAGATCCTACGCCTGCGCCAAAGAAGCTGGGCCGCGGATTGACCGAGTATGTGCTGCGTACCGGTGAGCCGTTGCTGTGCACTCAGGAAGTTTTCGATGTCCTGGTAAAGCAGGATGAGGTGGAGTTGATTGGCGCTCCTTCGCTGGATTGGCTGGGAGTCCCGCTTAAAGCTGGGAGCACCACATTCGGCGTGCTGGTAGTCCAAAGCTACACCGACCATGTGCGTTATGGCGAGAAGGATAAGGATATTCTCACCTTCGTGTCGCACCAACTGGCAAGTGCGATTGAACATAAGCGAAGCGAAGAAGCTCTGCGGCGGTCGGAATCACGATACCGCTCCCTGGTGCAAAGCGCGGTTTACGGAATCTATCGTTCCAACCTGGAAGGCAAGTTTCTGGATGTGAATCCCGCGGTGGTTGCAATGCTGGGATGTGACTCAGCCGAGGAAGTACTGGCACTGGATCCCAAACTTGATGTCTTTGTGGACGCCAAGGAACAAGCGCGGCTGATGGGTGAGTTTCGCCGCGGAGCACGCCTCGACAACGTGGAGATGCGCTGGAAGCGCAAGGATGGAAAACAGATCACGGTTCGTCTGAGCGGACGCGCGGTGAAGGGCGAGACCGGCGAAGTGGTGGAAGTGATTGCGGAAGATGTAACCGAGCGCCGAGTGTTGGAGGATCAATTTCGTCAGGCACAAAAGATGGAAGCCGTCGGACGTTTGGCCGGCGGAGTGGCTCACGATTTCAATAATCTCTTGATGGTGATCGGCGGCTACACCGAAGTTCTGATGGAACATACGGAAAAGGATAATGCGCTGCATCCCAAGATTGCCGCCATTCAACAGGCCGCCGACCGGGCAACCACGCTCACCCGGCAATTGTTGGCATTCAGCCGGAAACAATTGCTGGAGCTGAAGGTTGTAGATGTGAATGCCATTGTGAAGGATATCGAACGTCTCCTGCGTCCGTTGATTGGAGAAAATATCGAATTGGTTTCGCGTCTGGCCGGCGATTTGGGCCGTACACGCGCGGATGCAGCGCAAATTGAGCAAGTCATCATGAACCTGGTGGTCAATTCAAAAGATGCGATGCCGAACGGAGGGAAAATCATCATCCGGACTGCGAATGTGAGTCTGGACGGCGATCTACCCCGCGAGTGCAGCTATATTCAGCCGGGACCGTATGTGATGCTCGCAATTGAAGACAATGGTCACGGTATGGATAAAGAGACGCAGTCACGAATTTTCGAACCCTTTTTCACTACCAAGGAAAAAGGAAAAGGAACCGGGTTAGGGTTGTCCACGGTGTACGGCATTATCAAGCAGAGTGGAGGCTACGTTCTTGCGCAGAGTGAAGTGGGACGCGGCACTACTTTTAGCATCTATCTGCCGCGGGTGGAGGAGCCGGCGGAAAGTGTGAGCGTGACACGCGCATCGCAATCAGCTACCGGCGGTTCTGAAACCGTGCTACTAGTGGAGGACGAGGAATCGGTACGTCAACTGGTGCGCGAAACTTTGGAAACCAAGGGATATAAGGTTCTGGAAGCTGATCACGGGGCTGCCGCGCTGCAGGTCGCGTCCGATTATCATGGGCCGATTGATATGCTGATCACGGACGTCGTCATGCCGGGGATGAGCGGGCGGGAATTGTCGGAGCAGCTCTCGGCATCAGATCCGGATATCAAAATTTTGTATCTTTCCGGTTACACTGAGGATGCTGTCGTGCATCAAGGCGTCCTGGAGCCAGGCACGTCGTTTCTGCAGAAACCTTTCACCCTGCAAGCGCTGGCACGGAAAGTGCGCGAAGTGCTCCGCACAGAGCGCGGGTAAGCGCCTTACAATCAATAGCGATCGCGCTCCAAGACCCAATCCAAACCAGTGGTGCAACTTTTCTTTATAATCTGCGTCTTATCTGACAGAGAATCATTCAGACTTTGGATTCACGCTGGATCGTGGGTATGTCGTGAGAGGACTGTTTTCATGTTGATCAAAAAGGCTGCGGATATTCCGTCTTCTGAGATCACTCCTAAGAAGGTTTATCTTAATCGACGCAAGTTTCTGGCCGGAACAGTGATTAGTGGAGCGGCGGCGGTTGCCGGCGTACGCTTGCGCCAAATTGCGATGCCCTCGAATGTGGTACGGGCCAATACGAAGATTGATGGTATTCAGAAGAGTTCATTCTCGACCACGGAAAAGATCACGCCGTTGAAGGATGTCTCCAATTACAACAATTACTACGAATTCTCCACGGACAAATACGAGCCTGCCAAATTAGCCAAGGACTTCAAGACCCAGCCCTGGCCCGTGACCATCGATGGACTGGTGAAAAAGAAGCAGGTTCTCGATGTAGACGCCATCATGAAGATGGCTGCGCCCGAGGAGCGGATCTACCGGCATCGGTGCGTGGAAGGCTGGTCGATTGTTGTGCCTTGGGTGGGATTCTCGCTGAGCGAGTTGATTAAGAAGGCTGAGCCTTTGCCTAAGGCAACGTTTGTGGAATTCACTACGGTTTTGGATCCCAACCACATGCCGGGTCAACGGACGGGAGTGTTGGAATGGCCTTACGTCGAAGGGCTGCGCATGGACGAAGCCATGCATCCACTGGCTTTGTTGTGCTTTGGAATGTATGGGGAGGCGCTGCCCAACCAGGACGGTGCGCCGCTGCGGATTGTCTTACCCTGGAAATACGGCTTTAAGAGTGCGAAGGCGATTGTGCGTATTCACTTTACGGATAAGCAGCCGGTCAATACGTGGAACAAGTCTGCGCCTAACGAATACGGGTTTTATTCCAACGTGAATCCGAATGTGGATCATCCGCGCTGGAGTCAGGCGAAAGAGCGCAGATTGGGTGAGTTTTTTAAACGTCCTACTCTAATGTTTAACGGATACGATCAGGTGGCGAGTCTTTATAGTGGAATGGATCTGAAGAAGAATTTTTAGATAAACTTCAAGGGCTAAAGCCCGATGAGTTTCAGACGGCTTACGCGGCCTGAAGGGCCGCTCTTCCACGTCACTGCAGAATGTAATTTTGGTCGTTGATCGTCGACCAAACCCAAACAGCTTCGGTCCTGGGCGGAGTGTTAAAAGACCAAAGACCAAAGACCAACGACCAACGACCAAATCTA
>Ga0070697_100001849_pt1 | contig 16178 bp, 11 predicted proteins | sample KBSK1501metaG_FD_65475 | JGI IMG/M metagenome (GOLD analysis project Ga0070697, IMG submission 65475) | Corn, switchgrass and miscanthus rhizosphere microbial communities from Kellogg Biological Station, Michigan, USA - KBS K1-50-1 metaG | ecosystem: Host-associated > Plants > Roots >...
CATATTACCTGATCTGTTTGGCACCTGCGTGCACAACTCGGGACGGAAGGTCTGTGGTACTATCCGGGTCAACATCTCCCGCCATGTCTCGTGCTCGATCCACTCCTGATTTAGCAGAAGTCCGCGAGTTCTGGGATTCCGATCCTTGTGGAAATCGTTACCTGCCAGATCTCCAGGGCTTCGACGAACACGCGCGCGCGCGATATGACTTAGAACCTCATATTCCGAAATTTGCGCAGGTCGCAGATGCGCGCGGCCTCAAGGTGCTGGAGGTGGGCGTCGGAATGGGCGCTGATTATCTGGAATGGTTAAAGGCGGGGGCACACGCTGTAGGTGTGGATCTTTCCCCAGCGTCACTCGAGCTAGCTCGGCGCCGATGCCAGCTGGGTGGTTATCGGCCCGATCTGCGTGTCGCGAATGCAGAGCACTTGCCCTTCCCAGATAACTCCTTTGACGTTGTGTATTCGTATGGCGTAATGCATCACAGTCCGGATACAGCGCAGTGTTTAAGCGAAGCATGTCGCGTGCTCAAGCCAGGCGGTTGGGCGAGAATCATGTTGTATCACCATCCGTCGCTTACCGGAAAGATGTTGTGGTTGCGCTACGGCCTTTTCCGCGGTAAATCGCCGCGCCAGGCTGTACACGATCATCTTGAGAGTCCTGGTACGAAAAGTTTTACGCAGGCGGAAGTCCGTTCCATGATGAGTGGATTTGACGACATTCAGATGCAACAAGTCTTCAGCCCCGGCGATCTTCTTCTTCACCGGCCTTCGGCACGTTTCCAATCTCAAATCTACCGGTTGGCTTGGAGATTCTACCCTCGGCCACTGGCGCGAAAATTTGGCCGGAGGTGGGCGTTGTTTCTGCTCATCTCTGCACGGAAAGCTGAGACTGCGGCCCACGCCTAGCAGGTTGCGGAAAAAATCTCGCCGTCTGTCCAGGGTAAGAATGTAGGGTGGTCGGGAACAAGTCGCGGCAGCCAGTTATGGCCGCATCCCACTAGCCGCGAGTACCTGTTTCTGCTCTTGCTTGGGAATCAATGGCTGTCCCTCACAATAGTCCTGCTCGGCAAACATGCGGTAGGTCTTCGCACTCTCCACCAACACGTTGGTGTTCTTTGTGGAAAGGCGGCTGCCAAGCAGCCGAACATACTTGCGCAGTTTCTCGACAGCTTGTGAGTGATAGTTGGCGGGAGAAGCCGTTTCAAAAGCGTCGGGCGACTCAATCTTGAGCTCCCAACTTGCCAGCGATTCAAGCAACGTCGTGGATACCTGGACATCGGGATCCTGTATGCGATCCGTCAGCAATCGTACGGCGTCAACGGGGTACGATGTGTGCTGGATCGCTTCCCAAAACCCATTGTCCCAACCGTGACTCCTGCCATCAAAGAATTTCACCTCTGCCGAGAGCGAGCCAGGAGTATCCAAGTACGTTAAACGTGCGGCAATGTCGAAACACTCCAACGAGTGATGGCCTGGTACATCGTCACCGCGACAGAGCTTGTCGTAGGCGGCCGCATACTTAATGGCAGCAGAGGTTGCCCATCCAGAATCTTCGACGATCTTCAGATCAACAGGATTTGATTTCACTAACAGAGCGAACCGAATCTTCTCTCCAGAGGAGACGGCTGTAACATCTGCTGAGGAAGCAATGCAGGTATATGTGTCCGATCTGGGGAAACGAAGATACGTGTTCAGGGCGACAGGACCAAGACTGAGGGCTTCAGCGGTCAATGGCTTCTCGCGATCGCAATCTGCGCATCCGCCACCGAAACCGCCACCCATAACGGCGCCGCACTGAGAGTTGAGCATCTTTCCGAACTTATCATCAACTGAGGCCGCCAGCGGCCACCGACTGACAGGCTCGGCCGAGGGCGAACACGCGATCTCGAGCCCGCGTCCTGCCGTCAACTTGTTGTTCTGACTCACCCATATATACCTATCGGGAATACTGGCCCGGTAGGAGAACTTTACAGGTATCAATTCTCCAAGATGAAACTGGCGTTGGTCACCCTCGGTGCTGAAGTTGAGTATGACCTCGTCAGGTGCCGGCAGCGGTTCCGCGTTCTGCGTAAAGGATGACAAGCCAAGAAGGAAAACTACGCCGGCCGCCAGGCAGAGTTTCTGCATCGCCCACTCCGATATTGATGCGTCGAGTCAGCTTCCCATTAAATCGCGAAAAATGCTTGTTGTTTCCACACTGGTGCCGGTCTGCGCAAACGAATCCTCACGCATTCACGCCGTGCAGTTCACACCAGCGTTGTAGAACATATAAAGACCAAGGCCGTGACCACGATGTCTTGCCTTGGTGAAAATCTTGCCACACCTGCGACACCGAACGCGGTTTGAACAAAGGGGCGAGCGGACCTTCGGCGATTTTCCAGAGCCCAACTTCGACTTCGGAGCGCAATTCATCGCGCAGCCAATGTTCGAACGGAAGTGTAAAACCGCGTTTTCGCCGATGCACAATCTGATCGGGCAGAGTACCGCGAAGCGCTGCGACCAGCAGCGGCTTCGGTGTCTGGCTGTTAAGTTTCCAGCGTCCGGGTAGCGCGAGTAGCTTTTTAGCCAGATGATGGTCGATCAAAGGAACTCTGAGCTCAAGGCCGTGGGCCATGCTCATGGCGTCCGAGTCACGCAGCAGAGTATTGAGCATGTAACAGCGCGCTTCCAGATAGGAGACGCGATTGATCGCATCCAGGTCACCAGCGCGCCCTAGATTGTCCCGAAGAGAATCCTGCGACCGCTCCATGGAACGAGCATCCGGTGAACCGAACAATCCATCCCGCTGCTCCTGGGTAAACAGCATTCTTGAAAGAAAGTAGGGATGGAGCAAGCTGCCATTCCCGCCTGCCAGGGCGGCGAGTTTCCGATTCTGATCGTTATCCGGCGCGAACATCGCGAAGCCGCTCGCCAAAGTTCGTCGAGCCGGCCCCGGGAGATGCTGCCAGAAACGAGTAAAGCCTTCCATGCGTGGGACGCTGTGAAACGTGGAGTAGCCGGCGAATAATTCATCCCCACCCAAGCCCGAAAGCGCCACTTTGATTCCCGCCGCTCGGGTTTGCCGCGAAATAAGATAAGTGTTAAGGCCGTCAATACTGGGCTGATCCATTGCCTGGATGGTGCCCGGCACGGCGTCAAGCGCGTCGCCCTGGGATACCAGAATCTCGTGGTGAGTAGTTCCGAACTCGTGGGCGACAGCACGTGAGTATTCAGCTTCGTTGTAATCTGCCTCTCTAAAAACTATTGAAAACGTATCAAGCGCAGCGCCGCTACTAGCCAAAATGCCGGCCAGACTGCTGGAATCGATGCCGCCAGAAAGAAACAGTCCGACAGGAACATCGCTCACGATTTGCATGTGAACGGACTCCTCTAGCGTGGCATATATCTCATCTTCAAGTTGTTTTCGCTGAGGGTGATCGGCGGGTGTGGCCGGTTGTCCCTTACCAGGCAGGAGGTCCCAGTACATCACGTCCGTAACTCTTCCCTGCTGCCAAATGAGGTAGTGCCCGGGACGCAAGGCTGAAGTCCCTTCGATCAGCGTGATGGGATCGTAAACCGAGCCGAAGGCCAGATAATTGACTAGACCTGCACGGTCGAGTCGCCGTGGCGCTAGTCCGGTTCCCAACAGCGTTCGCAGCTCGGATGCAAAAAGAAAATATTGGCCGGCGGCATAGTAATAAAGCGGCTTGATGCCCATGGGATCGCGCGCCAGAAACAGACGATGTCTTTGTGCATCCCAGATGGCAAAAGCAAACATGCCACGCAGTTTGTCCAAGCAGCCTTCGCCCCAGCGGCCATAAGCTTTCAGCAAGACTTCCGTATCGGAATTGCTTTCGAAGCGGAGCCCTTCTCCTTCCAATTTTCCCCGAATGTCGCGAAAGTTATAAATTTCGCCGTTGTAGACAATCCAATTCCCCGTTCGGGGATCCTGCATAGGTTGATGGCCAAGCATGGAAAGATCAAGAATCGCCAGACGACGATTGCCCAAGCCGACTTCCAGAGGCTCTGGCAGGCTTTCGCGGATAATGACGGTACCTGAATCGTCCGGGCCGCGGGGGGCGAGCGAGTGTGTGGCGCGCTCCAAAATCTCGGGAGCAACAACCGAATCTCGTGCCACGATGCCAACGATTCCGCACATGGTTGGTGTCAGACTATCGGGAGTGTCGAAGCATATCAACCAGCTGCGAATGGCGTGTCTCTGCAGCTCTGAGTTCAAACTATAATTGGCAGGACTTTGTCTAGAAGGGATGAACTTGGACACTCCGTCGTACAGCTCCGTCGAAATGTTGCACGACAAGCTGGTTTTGAACCGAAGAGTAAAGATTCTGTCGCGTCTGTTTGCTGAGCTTATTCCGAAAAGAGCGCGACTACTTGACGTTGGTTGTGGTGACGGCCTTCTCTGTGCAACGTTGCAATCCCTGAGACCCGACATCACCGTTCAGGGACTCGATGTGCTTGTCCGCAGCCACACGCACATTCCAGTTGAGGCCTTCGACGGTACCCGGATTCCGTTCGGTGCAGGCTCTTTCGATGTAGTTATGTTCTCCGACGTCCTGCACCACACTCACGATCTCCTGACTCTGCAACGCGAGGCGTGGCGAGTAGCTGCGCCATGGGTGCTCATCAAGGATCATCGCCGCAAAGGCTTTGCATCATCGCAACGTTTGCGCTTTATGGATTGGGTTGGCAACTCCCGGTTTGGAGTCGCTCTGCCGTACAACTATTGGACGGAAAAACAATGGGACACGGCTTGGCGGCAAATTGGACTACGACCAAAACAGCTGATCACACGCCTAGGCTTATATCCACCTCCGGCGGATTGGGTGTTTGGAGCGCAACTGCATTTCATCGCTCTATTGGAGAAGTGCGACCCTGCGGAACAAAACTACCTACCCATTCAATGGTCACAACGCGGCTTTACGAAGGGTCTCCCCGTGCAGTCGATCCTTCTAAGATCCGCTCTGATGGCGCGAGATTCGACAAATTCGTCAACTGCCTTACGCACGCATTTAGCGTCCCCACGGAGACACATTGTCCAATGGTCTTCCGTGCACTATAGTACGCAAATCCCAACACCACAGTGCATCTAACCAGCCGAAATTTGCCTGCGACCGCCGGTCAGTCGTACCTAAAAAGCAAAGAACTTCTTCTATTGTTTCTGATGCTGGTTGCGAGTGGCGATTTCCTTGTGCGAGGCCCTCTTCGGGGAATCAAAAACGTTGAATGGAACGACTTCATATCGCTCTACATCCAGTCAAGACTCTGGGTGAATGGACAGGATCCTTACAGCATGCGCGCCTTCGCGGCAGGGTGGCCCGTGCGATTGGTGAGGCCCAGGTTCGTATCGCAAGAAGCCGCAGACGGCACACTTGTTGCCAAGCGGGGCGTGCCCTCGCCATATCCATTGACCAGCTTTGTGGTCCTTGCCCCTCTTTCCCTGCTGCCGTGGCCAATAGCGTGCGCCGTCTGGATTGTGTTTAACGTGATTGCTTTTGGGTTGACTTTGGGAATGTTTGCGTCACTTGCGGTGGTGAAATGGACGGAGTCTCGCACCCAAGTATTTTTCGCGATGGGGTTGGCCCTGGCGCCTTTCCACACCGGATTTGCGACACTTAACCCCACTGTGCTCATCGTGGGCCTGAGTGTGGGCGCCATCTGGGCAGCAACTAGAGGAAAGCAGATAATGGCGGGAATCCTGCTAGGGATCGCCGTCTGTGTAAAACCTCAATTGGGTTTGTGTTTTGTGCTCTATTATCTTGTGCGCAGGCGTTGGAATGTCGTGGCTATTGCGTGCGGATGGACTGTGGCAATCGCTTTGATCGCAACTTTTCGTCTGACCGCGAGCGGCATACCTTGGCTTTCGACATACCTCGAAAACGGCAGGAAGGTTTTCGCTCCCGGCGCGATCAATGATTTCACAACGTCGAACCCAGTTTGGTACAACATGATTAATTTGCAGGTACTTTTCTGGCAGGTGACGAGGAATGTATCGTTTGCGAATTGGCTTGCCGTTTTGGTAGGAATTTTCTTATTAAGTATCTGGCTCTGGCTCGTCAAGCGCCATTCATCTTGCCAATTGCTGGAAGTGAGTGCTCTGGTCCTCCTGAGTCTGCTGCCGCTGTACCACAGATTCTATGACGCTTCCGTCCTCATCTGGCCTCTTAGTTGGAGTTTGCTCATGGCGAGGCAGCAATACAAACACCTCGGGCTGCTGATTGTTGCCTGCATCATTCCGTTCTTGCTGCCGGGAGCGGCGCTGCTCAGTCACCTTGCGGAAGGCGGCCGGGTTCTTATCACCATGAAAAGCCGGTGGTGGTGGACTACATTGCTCATGTCGCACCAGGTCTGGTTTGTTCTAGCGATCAGCCTGCTGCTGCTCTATGGAATGGCGGTTTGGTGTGCGCCAACTGATGAACGGGAGCCCACCACTTCGACCGCCGAGAGTGAGCATGTCAAATAGCGACCTTGACCGGCAAGCCGCAATGGGGAAAAGATCGTTCAATGGCATGGCAATCTTGAAGGACGGCGGACAAGCCGGAATACTGAATCGAGAGCGAGGTAGAGCATGTCAGATGGTTCGGTTGGCTTGAAGTCTGCAATGCCGAAGGATCGTTCGGAGGAGTGTGGTAGTCGCAGCTGGGCCGCAGAGCCGACGCTACGAGAAGTTCTGATTTTGACCGGCGTCTGTTACCTGGCTTATGCGGTTTTGGTCGCACTACTCGACAACTACTCTGTCCTAATAAGAACCTTCGGGGATAATTTGGCTTACGTGGGAATCGCCACTGCCATTCGGCATTGGGACCTAGCCTCAATACGGGTGTGGCACTTTTGGGGGCTGCCTTATGCCATGGTGGCATTTGCGTTCATTACCCATGTCTCTTTCTGGACAGCTCTACTTGTTATCTCGATCGTGAGTTCATTTCTTGCGGTAGCGATGTCGGACCGTCTGTGGGGAGGCTGGGTTGCGGGATTCTTTGCGGTCTCGAGTCGGGATTGGATGGAGCGTTCCCTAGTGGGCGGCGCGGAACCATTTTTTCTTGCGTTGGTTTTTGCTTCGTTCCTGGCAGCGCGTCGGCAGCGATGGCTGGCGGCTGCACTGTTTGCGTCTTTAAGTACTCTGGTCCGCCCCATGGGCATCTTCGCGCTCGTTTCGATTGGCATAGTTCTTCTAATTCGGAAAGAGTTTAAGGTCTTGGCAGCGGCGATCTCGATCGGGCTTGTGATTGGTGGGCTCTATGTTCTACCGCTCCGGGCGTACCAGGGCAGCTCGTTGGCAAACATACAAGGCTATGGCCGAGCGGACGGCAGCGCGGGAAAGCCGCTCACTTATCCATTCAGGGCTTTCGTTCATATTTCCTCGGTCGGACCCATAACCCGGCTGGAAGACGTCAACGCCGGACGGACGACGGGGCTGAATCTTGCGCGAGCCTCTTTATGGATCGGCATCGTCGTGCTGGGAATCGTCGCCATGTTTCTTAATCAGCAGTTTCGTAACTTTGCGCGCAACCATGTCGTTGAGGTTCTTTTCTGCTCGTTCTACATAGCCCTGTTATTCACTTACAATTCGCCCTGGATGCGCACCGCATTTCCTCGCTATGCGATCCCCATCATTCCCTTTGTAATCCTTGCGTTTGAGCCGTGGATTCGTAAAGATCGTCGTCTGCTGTGGGCATTCGGACTGGCATCCGCGTCGATCTCCGCAGCTTCGACCGGCGGCGTTACTCACTCAATGGAAATTCTTCGCAGAGCACTTTAAGCTGGTCTTAATGCCGAGTTCCGCAGTTAATGCATACTTCAAGCGACCCTTTAGATCTTCGATGTCCGAAAACCCCGATCACCGTCTCCGCATTCCCAAGACACTGAGAAAGAAACTAGAGAATATAGTCTGGACTCCAAGCGTCATTGACAGTGCCGCCGGAATCACGATTCGCAATGTGCGAGACATATCGAGGGGACCGAACTGGTGGGCCTCCCACACTCTCACAGCGTAGATCGAAATTGCGAATCCGGTAATGGTCAAGATAGTTCCCACCAGCAGACCCAATTCAAGATCGATGTAGCGGAAGAGACGGTCCAGTAACGGGTCTGGAGGATGCAGGCCTTCGGAAATAGCAAACAATTTTGTGAAGACAGCAAACGCAATGGACTGGAAGCCGAGCAAAATTGCGATCGCGGCATAGAGCAGTGTGTGCACATCGAATGTGACATTACCCATTTTTCGAGGCTCGGGCAGAAGCCATAAACCGGCCACCAGACCGACTAGCATCAACGCCAATCCGGGATACAGAAACAACCACCGTGGACTATAGAGCAGAAAGAAACGCACGGTGCGCCAACCGTCGCGCCAGGTGCGAAGATGCGGGGGGCGGCTGCGGCCGTCGGGAGAAAGTGTGGTCGGAACTTCCGCGATCTTCATTCTGAGTAGCGAGGCCTTGACCACCATCTCAGTCGCAAACTCCATCCCTGTTGTCCGCAAGTCCATGCTCTGGTATGCCTTCTTGTTAAATCCACGAAGACCGCAGTAAAAGTCTCCACAAGATCCGCCGAAGAACAGACGCCCGATGCGCGTCAGAAGTGGGTTACCGAAATACTTGTGCAGTGGCGGCATGGCGTCAGGCTGGATGCCGCCGGCGAAGCGATTGCCCATGGCCAGATCCGCGCCGGCACGCAGTTGTTCGAGAAAGCGTGGTATATGCCCGAAATCGTAACTTTGATCTGCATCGCCCATAATGATGTATTTGCCGGAAGCTGCCGCAATGCCTCCCATCAGGGCATTTCCATAACCTTTGGCTTCCACGTGGACGACACGTGCGCCCAGCCTTTCCGCAATTTCTGGAGAGCCATCTGTACTGCCATTGTCAGCGACGATCACCTCTCCCAACACCTTTGCCGCTTGCAACGTCGTCTGCGCCCTAAGAATGCAGCTCTCAAGCGTCTCCGCTTCGTTTAGACAAGGCATGACAACCGAGACTTCAACCTCAGCTGCATCTTGTCCAGATAGTCGGGGATGAGCGTCTCCAAATGGTATGGTCGTTGAATTCACAATTCACTCCACCGCAAAATTGGCTGGAACGGTCTCGATACGGCGTTCATAACACGCGGTAACCGGGAGCGCAAAGCATTTTCGCAAGCGAAACGGATCAGGAGACAAGTTCGAGGTTCGCCTCAGCACGCCGGCCGTTACTTCTCTTCAACAGGTCTTCGGCCAGGTGTATAAGCTGTGCGACGTGAGAGCTCCAGGAAAAATCACGCGACCGCTTCAGACCGCTATCAGCAAGTTGTTGCTGCAATGTCATGGATTGAGACACCTGCAGCACCCGTTCGGCCATCCGTTCAGCAGAAAATCGTGGGAAGTACAGGGCTGCATCCCCACATATCTCCCGATGCACATACAAGTCGGAAGCCACAATCGGCAACCCGCTCGCCATTGCCTCGACCAGAGGATGAGCAAAGGACTCTGCGTAAGCCGCAGTCGCGTAGATATCACTAGCGCGATACAAGTGATGCAGCAAATGATACGGCACTGTTCCCAGCTCTACGATGTTGTTTGATATCCCGAGGCGGTGGACCAAGGCAGATGCGCGGCCCGCATCATAAGCGCCAGGATTGTCCTCGGAACGAAGCTTGCTGGTCAAGAACAGTGTAAAAGGACGATCGGGAAAACGATGTTTCAGAAGAGCCACGCCATGGAACAGAGTTTCGAAATTCCGATAATAGTTGTAGTGGCTCACGAACAGCAGTCGTAAAGACCCTTGGGCCGCTTCGACCTTCTTCTGCACATCGGGCGGCAATCGCTGTTGAGCGATAAAGAAAGCTTCATGATCAAAACCGTGAGGAATGCTGACGATTTCTTTTCTTGCCCACTGACACAACTCCCTGGCAAATGCCTCACTGGGAGCTACGGTGCAATCCGCCCAGCGAATCGATTGGCGCGCGAGGAAACTCTTTATCTTAGTGTCCGCCCAAATACGGTAATCTTTGCGGGAGCGAAGATCGCGAAAGAAATCAGCCGACGTGTACAGCGCATTTCGGGAAAGAAGGATCTGCGGCACGGGAGATTTGCGCAGAGCAAAGTTCCCCGTAGAGATCAATACATCCGCGCCGCTTTGGCTTACCAACCCCCGCAACATGGTCTGTTCCTGCCAAAGACGGCGTGCAGGATTGACCTCTAGGTTCGCTTCCAAGAAGACAACCCCAGGCAGGCTACCAAATTCCTGGCGCAAGCCCGGGCTCAACAGCACGGTAGCGCTCACATCGCCTTTATTCGAAAGATGGGGAATAACATTGCGAAGGTAGGTCAACCCGCCGCCGGCAGTTGCAGCTAGGCCGTTAAGAAACAGATGCGTCATCGTGGAGGAAAAGGTGAAGCCAGACCGAAGTTGCCAGACCACGGCAACCTGAATCTACCGGCGGCCGCAGCTGGGAATCGCTCGGGAGCGACGTCGAACAACACAAAGGCACAGCACCAGAAAAAGACACATACGTAATAGCCCGTGGCGAACAACCAGTCCTCGAATACGGCGTGCGTTAATCCTGCCACGAGCACCATCGCAATAGGGATGGCAGCATAGAGTGGGTCGCCGGTTCTCCACATCCAGGCCAGTACACAGAAAATCCTCACCGCGATAAGCAATACCAGAGCCAGAAAAGGCAGCACGCCCAACAAACCCACCCATTCCAAAATTGCCAAGTAACTGTTTCCGTGCTCCCGGGCGATTTTTGAAATCGAAGCGTATGTCCCGGTCTGCACCGGCTCGTCGCTAGTTGGACTAGTGCCAAAGCCGCTGCCAAACCAGGGATGTTCGCGGATAATCGAAACGGTTTGCTGCCAGGGCGACTGGCGCGAACCTAACACCCCGGAGCCTTGCTGGCCTTTGTACAAGAACATGGAGGTCATCGAATCAGATGGGGCTGATTGGTGAGGCGCCACTGTATATATCAATCCTGCCGCGAGCACAGCCACACTCGCACCCTTGATCAACAATCGATAGCGTCGCAAGGTAAGGCAAAGCAGAACACACGAAACTATACCAGCCACGATACCGGCACGGGCAAAGCTGAAGAACAGTAGAAGAAGAGACAAGATGAAAGCAGCACTCCTGCGCCTGCGTGTAATGGTCCTGTCACTTATCAGAATGCCCCAGAGGAGAAGCGGGGCCATCAACACTCCCATTACCGCACCCAAAGAATTTGGATTTCCAAAGAACTTAAAACCCAAAACAAAATAGGCAATTGCGGTGCAGTAAACCGTGATCTCACAACCCACCAACAAGCCGGAAAAGAAGCTCGCCTCGCGCCCGACGACAGCTAGCCTGGCTCCCGCAGCGCCGTAAAAGAACAGCAGCAGCAGGCTCAACGCCTTTAATATCGACGTGCCCGGGTAGGACGAGACCATGGCAGAAATCAGGGCAGACAGAACGCAGACGAACGCCAGCAGATGAAACATCCCAAAGTGGTGATTCTCGTCTCTTAGATAGATGGCAAGGCCTGCAATACCCGCTGCTGCCAGAACAAGCCAACGTCCCGATGTCCAGACTGACGCTAGCGGAAAACCGACTCCAGCCCAGAAAAAGATCAAAAGCACGAGAGGAAAGAATCGCTGCCGATAATTCCAGGTCGCGGCCAGCAGGAGCTGCAGAAACATCAACGCTCCCAGATAGCGAGTGCTGGCCAAGTAGGCAGGACAGACAATTGCCAAATATATTCCCAACAGGCAGCTTCCTATTGCGAGCAGCAACAGAATTCGGGAGAAGGTTACCTTCACGAAGCGCTCCCGCAAGAAAAAAATGCCTGCGCGATCCCTGTAGCGCACGCTTCGGGTAAGTATCGCAAAATGCGATCCCGTCCGCGCCGACCCATCAAGGACCGTAACGGAGCATCACCTGCCACTTCGTTCATGGTGTGCGCAAATTCATTGATATCCCCGGCCGGAAGCACTCGTCCGTTCCAGTAGTCCTCCACCAGGTCGGCCGCACAACCCGCCGCGCCGCTGGAAATGACCGGCAAGCCACAGGCCATCGCTTCATTCACGACCAGTCCCCAAGGATCATTGCGAGTTGGAAAAACCAGGGCTTCCGATAGCGCGTAGTAGCTGGGTAGTTGTTCACGGTGAACAAAGCCTGCGAAATGAACTGCTCCCGGCACAGTTTTAGTGGCACGCCTTTCGAGTGCTGATCTTTCGTTCCCCTCCCCGACAAAAACGAGACCAATCGCCGCTCTCAGTTCCGAGGGAAGCGCTCCGTAAGCGTCGAGCAAATCGAAAATTCCTTTTTCCCGGACCAGGCGGCCTACAAACAGAAAATATCTTGCAGGCAGCTGCAGGTCCCGGCGGAGGGTTGCGGAATTATGCCGGGCCTCTTCTGCCCGTTCTACAAAAAACTCTACGTCCACCGCATTCGGAGCTGTATAAATCAGCTCTTTAGGCGCGCCAAAACCTCGAACATATGCAAACGATGATTTTCCTGGCACTACGAAAGCATTTGAACCGCGCAGAAACTTGTTCTTGAGTGATTCTATCAACCGGTTGTTGCCACGCTGATCGGCCGCCGTGCTCTCCACCCATACCAAAAAGGGCACACGATTTCGCCGCGCCCACGATATCGATTGCCAGGACGCAATGTAATTGTAACCACCGCAAAGAATGGCGTCAGGTGATGCGCGCCGCAGCGCAGAACTTACACCCCAGGTGAGCAACGCGTTGTATCTTCCGATCCTTCGCCTCCATGACTGAAGAACTTGGAAGGAGAAACGGATTTCGTCTTTGTAGATCCGCCATTGCCTCAAGCTGGGATCGTTCTCGGCCAGGAAAATCACGTGCAAATCGATTCCGGCTTCCTTCGCCAGTGCATTAAACACTGGAATACGATAGGGCGCGATGATTTCAGTGAGAATAATCAGCCGCTTCACGCCAGGCACTCCCGGTAGAGCTGCGCCAGCCGATCCGCCTGCTGCTCCAACGTGAATCTCTGCTCAATCGTGCGGTGAGCGGCTTCCCCGATTTGTCGGCGAAGTTGCGCGTCCTGTAACAATCGAACGAGTGCATGCTTCAACTCGCCCGCGTCGTTGGCACCTACCAGCCAGCCGTTGATACCGTGCTCTATTATTTCTTCAATGCCTTGCCCTCGACAGGCAATTACGGGCTTTCCCGCGCACATGGCTTCCAAATAGACGCAACCCAAACCTTCATATCGGCTGGGTAGCGCGAACACGGCGCAGCGTCGCATTGCGTCGGCTACCTGCTTCCGGCTTTGCCGTCCAAGGAATCGAACCCGGTCCGCTATGTTGAGTTCCGCCACCACCGTGGTGAGACGTGAACGTTCGGGCCCCTCGCCGATGAGCTCACACGAAAGATCCGGAAAATCGGAGCAAATGACGGCAAACGCGTGTAAAAGTAGTTCGTGCCCTTTGATTGGAATCAGGTTCCCAACGCTGAGAATGATGGGCGGCGAAACGGCAATGCTGGTAGGAGAAAACATCTTCGTGTCGGTCCCGTTGTAGACAACCGAAGCCCGCACTTGTGACACACCCTTCACCACCTGATCGCGAACCTTCTCGCTGACGCAAAGCACTCGTGAAGCGCGACGATATACCCATCGCGAGATCCGCTGGAGCCATGGACGCGTATATCCGTTCATATGATCGATCGAGAATACGTCCAGACCGTGCACAGTCACTATGAACGGAATTCCGAGTTCCTGGCTGAGCAACCCCGCCGCATGTCCACAAGGCAATGCCGCGTGGGCATGGATCAGGTGTAGAGGTTTCGCCTGATGCAATCGGCGAACTTTCGGGAGAATAGTCGCATGTAAAAAAGCTCCCGCGGTCAACAGACCCGTGTTTCCGGGCAACGCGAAGAAGCGGCTCCAGTGTGCAGGAAAGGCAGCGTCGTTCGCACCGGCAAACCGGCGGTAAGCTGGCTGCACGGCCAGTACTGTGTTTTCCACTCCCAGTGTCTCGGTCCGCGATAAGGCTTCAGCGACGAAGCAACCCTGGGCATCGTCATCTCGAACGGGATAGAAGGGGGTCAAGGTCAGCACATGAATCGCGTCACCTGGCTCTACGCAAGCTGCGGCTGCCATAGTCGGATGGAACTCAGTCTACCCAATTCATGGACCGGGTCACGGCTTTCTTCCATAGCCGGTACAACTCCTCACGCTTTTGCTTTTCCATGCTCGGCTTCCAGGTATGTCCGGCTGACCACTGCGAGCGCAGGTCGTCCAGATCTTTGAAAAAACCTATAGCAAGTCCAGCCGCGTAGGAAGCGCCCAGCGATGTGGTTTCTGTTACCAGGGGACGCACGACAGGACGGTCGAGTATATCGGCCTGAAACTGCATCAACAAATCGTTAGCTACCATGCCTCCATCACTGCGCAATACGTTCAGAGGGATGCCGGAATCTTTTTCCATCGCCTCCAGCACTTCACGGGTTTGAAACGCCGTCGCTTCGAGGACGGCGCGCGCAAGATGTGCTTTCGTCGCATAGCGAGTAAGCCCAGTGATTACACCACGAGCATCGTGTTTCCAATGCGGCGCATAGAGTCCCGAGAATGCGGGAACAAAATAGACGCCACCATTATCCTCCACAGTGCGCGCCAGGTCTTCGATTTCGCTGCTGGTCTGAATGAGCCCAAGATTGTCCCGCATCCACTGCACCAGCGCTCCGGTAATTGCGATGCTGCCTTCGAGCGCATAATTGGCGGGCTGTTCACCAAGTTTGTAAGCGACTGTTGTCAGCAGTCCACAGGTTGATTGGACTGCGCGTGGACCCGTGTTCATCAATAGGAAACAGCCGGTGCCGTAAGTGTTCTTAGCTTCTCCGGGCTTGAAGCAGCTCTGTCCCACTAGCGCGGCTTGCTGATCTCCCAGGATGCCGGCAATGGGCACTCCCTTGACCGCCTCATGAGTCGCGAGTCCGTAAACTTCGCTGCTGGAGCGGATTTTCGGCAGCATCGCTTCCGGCACGCCAAATTCGTTGAGTAATTGTTTGTCCCACCTGAGCGTCTGCAGGTTCATTAATTGGGTGCGAGTGGCGTTGGTAACATCGGTGACATGAACTCCGCCATCAGCACCGCCGGTCAAATTCCATAACAAGAAAGTGTCGATGTTACCGAACAGCACGTCTCCCGTTTCTGCCTGCTTCCGAACCTTGGGCACGTGCTCTAAGAGCCAGCGAATTTTCAGCCCACTGAAGTACGTAGCTAAAGGAAGCCCAGTCTTCGCTCGGAAGCGATCCTGGCCACCGTCGCGGGCGAGGTCGGAAACGTAGTCGGAAACCCGCGTGTCTTGCCACACCAAGGCGTTGGCTACGGGCTTGCCGGTGTTCTTATTCCACACAACCGTGGTCTCACGTTGGTTCGCGATCCCAATGGCAGCGATGTCGCCGGCACGCAAGCCGCGTTGTTGCGTTGCCTCGGTGATCACGTCTTGGGTACGCCGCCATATTTCCTCGGCATCGTGTTCCACCCATCCAGGCTGAGGATAAATTTGTTCGTGTTCTTTTTGAGCCGTCGCCACAGCTCTGCCGGAGCGATCAAAGACGGTGAACCGTGTGCTGGTGGTTCCTTGATCAATTGCCCCGATGTAGCTGGCCACACTCATTTCGTCTTTGTCCTATGTCACTCGCAAAGAATCAAGGTGAATCAGTCTACAACCTACAGTTGTGGACAACGTGAACAACGGTCTTCATGTGATTGAAAATCGTTCACTGGGGATTGACAAACTCTTCACGCTGTCTTACGGTAGTCAATTATGACTTCGCTGTTGCACCATCGCGATCACCATCATCATCCGGTGGCCGGGGTGTCGGCGAAGCTTCAAACCTAATAAACCAAGCAATAATCAGGTTGAGCCCGCTGACGCGCTTCACGCCAGCGGGCTTTTTACTTTTGCGGCAAAAGAGAATCCACATGACCAAACTTGATTTCGACAAGATGCAAGGCCTGATCCCGGCAGTGCTTCAAGACGCTGACAGCGGCGACGTGCTGATGCTGGGTTTTATGAATCCCGCAGCGCTTGCTGAGACCCTACGCAGCGGCTATGCCACTTTTTTCAGTCGCACCAGGAACCAGCTTTGGACTAAGGGCGAAACTTCGGGCAATCGCGCTCAAGTGATCTCGATCAGCACCGACTGCGACCGTGACACTTTGCTGCTTCGCGTTCGCATGCTGGGAAATGGAC
>Ga0070697_100001850_pt1 | contig 16174 bp, 18 predicted proteins | sample KBSK1501metaG_FD_65475 | JGI IMG/M metagenome (GOLD analysis project Ga0070697, IMG submission 65475) | Corn, switchgrass and miscanthus rhizosphere microbial communities from Kellogg Biological Station, Michigan, USA - KBS K1-50-1 metaG | ecosystem: Host-associated > Plants > Roots >...
GGCTCCATCCGGGCCAGGTCGTACCGGGAGAGCTCGGGACGGCTGGAGAACAGGAAGCTGCCGGCCTGGCTGGTCCGGTCGTAGGCGTAGTACTGGACCGGCCCGGCGTCGTCGGTGAACGCGATCAGCCAGGTGTTGTCGGCCTCGTCGCGGCCGACCGGCTGCGGGTCGCCGGGGTGCAGCGCCTGGATCGCCTCGAAATCGTGCTCGACCGACGGGTCGAGCACGTGGTACTCGGTGCGGTCCTTGAGTACCTCGACGATCTGCGGCTCCCTGGTGTCCGGGTGGAGCATCGCGCCCGCCACGTCCGCCTCGGGGTCTTCCAGCAGCACCTGCGTCTCGCCGGTACGGAGGTCTACCCTGACCAACCGGCCGGTGTCCGTGTCGATCGAGCTAATGGCCAGCAGGGACTGGCCGTCGCCTGTGAACGCGAGCACGTCGCTGGCCGCGACGTCGTCGGCCGAGATGGTGACCAGCGTCCGCCAGTCGTCGTCGGCGCCGTCCCTGACCAGCACGTCGAACCCGCCGTCGGGCAGCGGGGAGATCGCCCCGCGGACTACCATGTCCTCGTCCGCGAGCCAGCCGGCGTACCCCGGGTTCTCGATCAGCTTGGCCAGCTCGCCGGACGTCAGCGAGAGCCGGTAGACGTCGTGCAGCTGCGGGTTGTCCCGGTTCATCCCGACCAGCACCTCGTCGCGGTGGCTCTTGCGGGTGGCGATGATCCGGGCCTGGATCCCGTCGAACGGCGTCAGGTCGCGCCGCGCCATCGTCTCTATGTCGACGTCATACAGCCGCCAGTTCTCGTCGCCGCCGGTGTCCTGTATGTACAGCAGGTGCCTGCCGTCCCACCCCCAGGCGAAGAACCGGACGCCCCGGTCGGTGTCCTCGGTGACCGCCTTCGCGCCGTCCCAGTCCACGCCGGAGGCGCCGACCGGCGCGACCCACACGTTGAGTACCCCGTCCCGGGGCGCGATCCAGGCCAGCTGGCTGCCGTCAGGAGAGATGTGCGGACTGACGCGCTCGGGGTTGCCGAACAGCACTTCACGGGGGATGAGATCGACCATGCCCCAATGCCTATCACACGCCCGCCCGTGCGCCGCCCGACTGGGTCGATGGCACATCGGTCCGGTTCTAGGCGGACCAACGGCACATCGACCCAATAGGCACTTACCCGGAGAACCAGCAGGGCACTTACCCGGAGAACCAGTGCGCGGGCGCCGGGCTCGTGTTGTGGTAGATGTGCTTCAACTGGAAGCGCTCCCGCGCCGACCTGCACCGATGCCCCGGAACCGCCGTCTAGCTGCGGATTTACCTGCCGGTGGTTGCCGGTCATTAACGAGGGTTGCCGGTCCTCTGACGGCCCCGTGACGGCCCAGCGGAGGCGGTTCCGGTGACCGCCGTCACCAAGATCCAGCGCACCATGGATGCCTGCCTGGCCGTGCTGCGCGAGCACGAGGCGGCCGAGTACGGACTGCCGACCAACCCCAGGTTCGTGGCCTACGAGCTGGAGCAGCGAGGCCAGGCCGTGAAGCCGGACCCGGCCGACAAGCGGCCGAACAAGCGGCGCAGCCATGGCTGGCCGCCTGGATTCCAGGACGTGCAGGACGCGATCCTGCGGCTGCGGGAGAGGGCACCATCCCGTGGGAGTGGATCTCCGACGCCGACCGCTGCCTGGTGATCTTCCCCCACGCCCCGACCGTCGCCGGATACATGGCAGCCAGGCTGAACGAGGCCACGATCAACCCCTGGCACCCAGGGCTGCCGCCGCTGGTGCTCTGCGAGGCCAAGGGCGTGGCCGACGTGCTGACCAAGCCTGTCGGTGCTTACGCCTGCCCGATCTCGGGGCTGAAGGGCCAGGCGGGCAAGGGCTACCTGATTACCAAGGTGGCCCCGGAACTCCTGGCTGGCAACGACCGTGAGGTGCTGTACCTGGGCGACCTCGACAAGTCCGGCACCGAGATCGAGCAGAACGCCCGCCACGTTCTGGAACGTGCCGCAGGCCGGGAGATCACCTGGGAGCGGATCGGGCTGACCAGTGAGCAGACCGCCGGGATCGAGCCGATCTGGAAGGTGGACGGGCGCGACCACACCGGCCGCTGGGCCTGGGAAGTCGAGTCGCTGGGCCAGGCCGCTGCCGTCCGCCTGGTGCTCGGTGCCCTGGATGCCCGGCTGCCCGAGCCGCTTGACCGCGTTCTGGAACGCGAGGCTGAGCAGCGCGAGCAGGTGCGCCGCCTGCTGGACGGGGGGAGGTGAGAAGCGGCATGGGTCTGTATGTCAAGATCCTGCCCGGCGTGAAGGTCCATGTCTCACGGCGCGGGCTACGGTGGTCCCTCGGGCCGCGAGCGGCACGCCTGCACGTCGGAGCGGGAGGTCCCGGATCTCTTACCGGGGCCGGATAGTGGACGTGGTACAAGCCGCTGCGGCGGCGCAGCAGAAGATCACGATGAGGAGGTGATCACGATGACGACCGGGGATGACCCCATGGTCGTGCGGGAGCTGGACAAGATCCTTCCCCTGGCGATGAAGCCGACGCCATCTGGTGCCCGGCTCGACCTCCGTCTCTACTTCCACGAGGACAAGGAGGGCCGGTGGCTGAGCGTGACTGTTACTGACGCCGACGACCGCCAGATCGGGCCGTCGCTGCCCGTCGACAGCCAGGGGCACATCGGGCAGTACTTCGATGCCCTGGCCGTGAAGGCGTACAAGGTCGCGGCGGCTAAGCGGACAAAGCCGCTCCAGCACTGAGCAGGCCAGAGCGCCCCGTCAGCTACGGCTGGCGGGGCGCTTCGCTGCCGGTGATGACCTCGGTTTCATCGGCCCACCTGGCGACAACGGACAGGACGGCCAGGTGCTCCAGCGCCACCTGCTCCGTTCACTCGTCGCCGGTATGCGTGGCCACGTTCCTGATCCCGGCGAACGCGCCTTGGGCGAGTAGGTGAAGCCCTTCTTGGCGTGACTTCCACGTCCTGCTCGACTTGTCGCCCGCGAAATGCAGTCGGACCTGGTTGGGGCCAGGCTCGCCGGGCGCGAGCACCTGGTTTACCAGGTCCCGCTCGGAGAGCGGCGAGGCGGCCTTCTTGGCAATGTGCGCCGACAGCGACACTGTGGCTTGTCCCACGGCCACCCGGTACTGGCCGGTGTCCCACAGCGGCGATGCTGCTGCCCACACATATGGGTGGAACTGGTCGGCGACGAGGGAGGGTGCGTCTGGGGTGAGATTCGCTGCCCACTCATCCCGATCGCGGAGGACACCGAGCCCTTGCTGAACGGCCCCCCGTGAGCTGGAGGTGCCACTCATGCTTGGCAGCTCCACCTGCTCGGCGAGCGTCGGGTCGAGGCGCTTGAGGATCTCCCTAACCGTAGGCATCTGGGATGACATCTGATCGGTGATGTCTCGATGCTTGTCCGTGTAGTCCGCGTACTGCACCCTCCGGTTCTCAAGGTCATACGCCTCGCAAAGCGCCTTGAAGGATTCCAGCCGCTCACGCATCCACTCCCGATTCATGACCACACGCTAGCGGCCATTGATTCCCATGGACCGCCCCAGAGCAGACAGACGCTGGCAGGCACTGTCATGCCCGGAACGTCCCCCACCGGGGCACCACCCGCACCAGGCCCTCGTCCGCGAGGATGCGCAGCGTCCGGGTGACCGTGGCCTTGCTCACCTCGTAGTGCTCAGCCAGCGCGGGGGGCAGTGCTTTCCCGCTCACCCGCCCGTAGGCAGCCCGCCGGAACCGGGGGGAGGGACGGCGGGCCGTCCGCTTGCCCACGATCACGGGCTGCCCAAGTTGCCTATTTTGCGCATATTGTGTATTTCATGCATAATGAAGATGATGAAGGAGCACACACCACGCGAACCGCGTTACGGGCAGGAACGATGACCAGCAAGAACGAGCTGACAGTTACCGCGACTGAGCTGGCGCGGCGCACCGGGGAACTGCTGCGCCTCGCCGAGCACGGGACCACCATCACCGTTGTCGATGCCAAGCACCCGGACTGGGTGCGGGCGATCATCATCCCGCCACCCGTGCCCCCTGGGCAGCAGGGAAGGACGAGATCCGGCTCGGCCGGGTCCGCCGGTTAGACCCGGCACTAATGAGCCCGATCAAAGGAAGAAGATCAAAGTGAGTACCAGCCAGATCCCCGGCCCGCCGCTGCCGCCGCTGCCGCCGCTGCCGCCGCAGCAGCCGCCACAGTACCCTCCGCAGCAGCAGCAGCTAGGCTGGGGACCCTACGGCCCGCAGCCGCCGCCCAAGCGGCACCGGCTGCGGAAATGGCTGCTAATCCTCACCGGAGTCGTCGCTGCCTTCATCGGTCTAGTCGTCGCGCTGGCGGTCGGACTCGGCAGCGCAGCTAATCATGCAGCCAACCCGAACAGCGCAGCCAGCACTCCCCCGGCCGCCACAAGCCAGCCGGCGACTCCGAGCGAGCCCGCAACCCCGGCCCCGGCCGGCCCTGCCAGTCTGGCCATGGGCGACCCGGCGACCATCAACACAGGCGACACGCTGTCCGCGACCGTCGTCGTCAGCCATCCGGTCACCAGCTCCCAGCCCGCCGACCCCACATATGGCAGCCGCCCGCAGAACGGGTACTACGTGGTGGTCACCGCGACCGCCACCGCCGACCAGAGCTACAACGGAGGATTCGACATCAACCCGCTGGACTTCTACGCCCTGTCCGGCGGCAGCCACTACGGCGAGGACAACGGCAATGCCTACAACGCCCTGACCGACATCAACTCCGAGCTGTCCCCGGTCACCCTGGCGGCAGGTGAGACCACGAGCGGCAAGCTCGCGTTCGACGTGTCATCCCCGCACGGTTACATCGTGTACGCGCCGAACCTGGACGGCCAGCCACTGGCGGAGTGGAAGTACTGACCCATTGGAGTGAGCTGTGAGAGCGCCCCGTCAGCTACGGCTGGCGGGGCGTTCCTGCTATCGCATGACGTTTACCCCTACGCGGCAGCGAGATCTTCCACCATCGTGGCCGCCGGCTCTCTGGTTCAGTGAACAGCCAGTCGGCTGGCAAGTCACCCCCGAGCGCACGGCGGATCGTCTCCTCCACCATCTGCTGCGCTCGCTGGCGATCGACCTTCCCTTCGTCCGGGTGAGCGTTGGCCTTGATGCAGAAGTCGAGGTAGAGGCGCGCCTGGTCAGTGACGGACGGGACCAGCATGCGGACAGCTGCATAAGCGTTCTCGGCGCCGGCCACCGCAGCGGAGGCCCTCTCCCTGGCTTCCTCAGCCTCCGTCAGGAAGCGCTGATAGATCTGCTGGTCCGACGACGACTTCGCACTGTCGAGACTCATATAGGCCGTATCCAGGGCTTGCCTGGCATGTGTGGTGCGGTCGGCCGCTGCGAGGAAGTCAACTGCGGCCCTGAGCCCTGATTCGAGCAGGCGCATGTGCCGCTCGTGCTGGCGGCGCTTGTCGTCGGCCTTCCGCTGATGGCGCAGCGTCAGCCAGGTCGTGACCGCCGTGCCCACGATCGCCGCGAGCGCGACAGCCCCGGTGATGACCGCCGCCACCACCACTGCATGCGCCGCCGGATCGCTCAAGCGCCATCCCGCTCGGCGACGAACGTCCCCCGGCCGTGGATGGTGACGATCAGGCCCTGCTCGCGCAGCACGGTCATGGCGCGGCGGATCGTGCCGTATGAGACGCCGTAGTGCTCGGCCAGGTCCCGCTCGCTACGCAGCCTCGCGCCCGGTGCCAGCTCGCCCGAGGCGATCCGCGCGGCGATGTCGTCGGCCACGCGCATGTACGCGAGATCGGCGTCCCGGCCGCCTTCTGCCTCAAGATCACTCACAAGCAACACGGTAGCTACCCCTGACCTGCATAAACGACTTGGGTAGCTACTGTATTGCTTCATAGAGCTATACAAGAGCATTGCTAGTGCGTAGCGTTTGGACCGTGGGTGACTGGGAAGAGCAGCTTGATGACCTCCGGTGGCACTACGGCGAGGCATACCTGATCCACTACCTCTCCGAGCCTGACCGCTGGGTGGCGCAGCGCCGGGACAGCCATGCGACGATGAGCGCGGAGAGTGCGGACGGGCTGCTGGACCGCATCCGAGAGGACTACCGCGTGCACCCGGTGAGCAGGAGGATCGCGGGGGCCGACCGCCCGGAAACGCCCGGCTGCCGGTTCTGGCCTGAAGGCTGAAGCACGCGGGGCACCTTTGAGCAGTGATCTTCCCCGGAAAGACCCCGGCACCTATCAGGAGGACGGGCGAAGAGTCGCGGGACGGGTCTGGGCAACCCGCAGCGCAATCGCGGTCCTGACGGAGATCAGGTGGCCGGGATGGTGTTGCCAGTCAGGAAGAGCTGGCCATCCTGCCGTGCGGTCCACGTCTCCAAGCCGGTCTTGACGCACCAGACCTCCTGGCGTTCCAGCACTCTCGGCTCATCGAACATGACAGGCACGACATGCGGCTGCGCCATTCCTACAACCCCGGCCGGCTTATAGCCGTTGCGTTCCGCGCTGTTGGCCGAAAAGGTGGGGCGATAACCCTCCAGGAACACGGCGAGCTTGATCGCATCCTGGAGCGGCCCGTTGACCTGGGCGATGCGGACGAACTCGCGATGTGCTTCCTTTTTTCCAGGCATCCGGTGGCCTTCGGCGTCAATCATGGAATCCAGCCAGACGGCGCGCTGGTCCGGGGACAGCGCCAGTACGAACGCTTCCGGGCCGGTCTCCATCAGCCGGGAGCGTTTGAGCAGGTCGGTCACGTAGGCCCGGCGCAGCCGGAAGGCACGCGCTGGCTGCGTGTTGCCGCCCCGGTGGCGTACCGCCTCGGTGTACTCCACGCTGGCCAGAAGCGCGCGGAGCTTGATGATCTGGGCGGGTTTGGACTGCCAGATGGTCCCGTCGTATCCGGCCAGGTCGCCGCGCGTACGGTCCTTGGTCATGCCGTGTTTCTTGGCCCGGTGCACGGCGACGGCATTTGCTGGCTGGCTTCCCGCCGGCCGTCGGGCATCGCCGGGTGCCCATCCGCACTCCGGGCACAAGTCCGGTTTGGCCAAGGCCGGCCCGATGGTCCCGTCGCCCTGGAGCCACGCGATGATGCGCACCTCTTCCAGGGACAGGCCCGGAATTCCGGCGGTGTCAGCCGGCGCGGCGAGGCGGAGCCGGTGACCGGCGCGCAGGTCGTCGGTGCGGACGAACTCGCCGCGCAGGGTGTTCGCAGGCCCGCGTGCCGGGGCGACGCCGTGAATCTTCATCCGGTGGACCTGGACGCCGCGTGCTGGCATCTTGCGGCCGCGCGGTACCCAGCCGCATTCAGGGCAGGTCTCGAACGCTGGCTGCACGCGGGTCATGGTGTCGCTCCACCAGCGGTGGTTGGGCGTGACGTCAGCGTGCCAGTGCTTGTTGCCGATGCGCCAGACCTCGGCGTCGTCATGATGAACAACCCGGAGAATGCGCGTCCATTCGCTGCTGCCGGTCGCCGGGTTGTAGCCGATGGTCTCGTCGCCGGGACGGACTTCATCATACGTTAGCCAGCCACGCTGGGTGAGTATCACGGCATCCAGAGTAAAGGCATCGGTTGATGCGTCGGGGTTGCCGCTTGACTCGTGCCGGGCGATGATCTCCAGGCCGGGCAGCGGCTGACAGGCGTGCGGCGGGGCCTAGTTGCTCAGGGCCGCGTGGCCCACGTCGTCGGTGCCTGGACGTACGGGCGCAGGTTAGACGCCCCGCGCAGGTCACCGAGGCGACATCCATCAAGGCGACGGAGAGCAGGTTCCGCACCCGCATCCTGCCCGCCCTCGGGGACCGCAGACTCGGCCAGCTCGCGGCCGAGCCCTCCGTCATCAAGGCGTGGGCGGCCGGGCTCCGGGCCGAGCTGGCCGACTCCTACGTCAGGACGCTGATGGCCGCCCTGTCCGCTGCGCTGAACAGCGCGGTGACGGACGGGCTGATCAGCCGCAACCCCTGCGCGCTGGTGAAGCCGCCGAAGGCCCCGGCGGCCCGCGTGCAGCCGTGGACGGGCGGCCAGGTGAGCGCGGTACGGGCGGCCCTGCCAGCCCGCTACCGGGCGCTGGCCGACGCAGGGTCCGGGCTCGGGCTGCGCCAGGGGGAGGTGTTCGGGCTGGCCGTGGACGATGTGGACTTCCTGCACCGCGTGGTGCACGTCCGCCGCCAGGTCCGCATCCTCGGCACCCGGATGACCTTCGCCCCGCCCAAGGGCGGCAAGGAGCGCGACATCCCGCTGCCCGAGAGCGTGGCTCTGCGGCTGTCCGCGCACATCGCCGCGCACCCGGCCGTGCCCGTCGAGCTGCCCTAGAAGGTGCCGGGCGGCAAGCTGATGACGGCCAGGCTGGTGTTCACCGATCCCGGCGGCGGGGCGCTGCACCGATCGAGTTTCAACGCGGTCGCCTGGCAGCCAGCCCTGCGGGGAGCTGGCATCCCGCTGGCCCGTGAGAACGGCATGCACGCATTGCGGCATTACTTCGCCAGCGCTCTGCTGGCCAGGGGAGTGGATATCCGAGCCCTGGCCGCCTACCTCGAGCACAGCGATCCGGGGTTCACCTTGCGCGTCTACACCCACCTCATGCCGGACGCGGACGACCGGATGCGGGCGGCTGTCGATGCCGTGTTCGCCAGCTCTGACGGCCCGGCCACGGCCCAGGGAGTGGCGCGATGATCCCGCAGACCGCCGCTGCGGAGCGTATCCGCAGGTCAGCAGCTATCCCGAGAACCAGTGCGCGGGCGCGGGGCTGGTGTTGTGGTAGATGTGCTTCTTCTCCTGGTACTCCTCCAGCCCGGAGGGGCCGAGCTCGCGGCCGATGCCCGACTTGCCGAAGCCGCCCCACTCGGCCTGCGGCAGGTACGGGTGGTAGTCGTTGATCCACACTGTGCCGTGGCGCAGCGCGCCGGCCACCCGTTCGGCCTGGCCCGCGTCTGCGGTCCACACCGCCCCGGCTAGGCCGTACGACGTGTCGTTGCCGAGCCGGATGGCCTCCTCCTCGGTGCTGAACCGCTCGACCGTCACCACCGGGCCGAACACCTCTTCCTGCACTACCGCCATCTCCCGGTGGCACCCGGCGAACACGGTCGGCCGCAGGAAGAAACCGCGCGCCAGGTCGGGAGCGTCGGGCCGCTTGCCGCCCGCCAGCAGCTCCGCCCCCTCGGCCAGACCCAGCGCGATGTACCGCTCCACCTTCGCCCGGTGCGCCTCGGAGATCAGCGGCCCGCACTCGGTCTCCGGGTCCATGCCGTTGCCCAGCCGGATCCGGTCGGCCCGGGCGGCCAGTTCGGCCACGAAGCTGTCGTGCAGCGAATCCTGCACGATCAGCCGCGCGCCGGCCGAGCACACCTGGCCCGAGTGCAGGAACGCCGCGGTCAGCGCGTTGTCCACCACCGTGTCGAAGTCGGTGCCGTCGAACACGATGTTGGGGTTCTTGCCGCCCAGCTCGAGCGCGACGCGACGCGCCCCCTGCGCCGCCGAGGCCATGATCTTCTCCCCGGTGGCCAGCCCGCCGGTGAAGGAGATCAGATCCACGCCGGGGTGCGCGACCAGCGCCTGCCCGGCCGTGCCGCCCTGGCCGAGCAGCAGGTTCAGCACACCCGGCGGGATGTCCGCCTCCTCGAACAGCCCGACCAGGGCCACCGTGGACAGCGGGGTCAGCTCGCTGGGCTTGATCACGGTCGTGTTGCCCGCCGCCAGCGCGGGCGCGAGCTTCCAGGAGATCTGCAGCAGCGGGTAGTTCCACGGGGCGATGAGCGCGCAGACGCCGACCGGCTCATGCACGATGCGGCTCACCACGCCGGGCCGGCCCGGGTCCACCACCCGGCCCGCGTGCGCACCCGCGATCCCGGCGTAGTAGCGGAACACGGCCGTGGTGTCGTCCACGTCGGCGCGCGCCTCGTTCAGCGTCTTGCCCGTGTCCAGGCTCTCCGTGTGCGCCAGCTGCTCGCGGTCCCGCTGCAGCAGGTCCGCGATCTTGCCGAGCAGCGCGGCGCGGTCGGTCACCGTGGACCGGCGCCACGGCCCGTCGAAGGCCTCCCGGGCGGCCGCGACCGCCGCGTCCGCGTCGGCGGCGCCGGCCTCGGCCAGGGTGTCCAGCACGGTCGCGTCGTACGGGTTGATGGTCTGCGCCGTGCCGCCGTCCGCGGCCTCGGTCCACTTTCCGGCGATGTACAGGTATCTCACGCTCTGCTCCCGTGGCTCGGCTGAAGGTCACTATAGACGCGCCACGGGGCCGCGTTAAGAGCCAGCGAAGGGCAGGGCGGTCAGCTTCCCGGCGGGCCCTGTTCGCCGGGCACGGGGACCAGCGCCCTGCCCGTCACCGGCCAGCCGTCCACCCAGCTCAGCGGCCGCACCTGGACCCACGCGTCACCGCTGTCGAAGGCGTCGTGGGGGATCCGCGTATCCGGCCGCGACCGGCAGCTCACCCGGCGCAGCGGAACCGCCCGTTATCCGTTAGCTTTACTGAGTGGGCGGCACGCGGACCACGCTGGCAGGGTGGCTGGCGCGGATGGGATTCGCGGATCCGGCGCGGGCCGAGCGCCTGCTGCTCACCGACCTCGGCGTGACCGGGGCCGAGCTGAGGACCGACTCGCTGGTGACCGCGATCGCCGCCGCCGCCGATCCCGACCTGGCCCTGGCCGGCCTGTCCCGGCTGTTCGCCGCGGCCGGGCGCCGCCGGGACGCCCTGCGCGCCGCGCTTCGCGCCGAGGAGGACTTCCGCGACCGGCTGACCGCGGTGCTCGGGGTCAGCGCGGGCCTGGCCGACCACCTGGCCAGGCACCCGGAGGACGCCGAGCTCCTGCGCGGCGCCAGCACCCGCCCGGACGACGCCGAACTGCGGGCAGGCCTGCTGCGCGCGGTCGGCGCGGACCCTGAAGACCCGGACGGCCCCGTCGCCGCGGGCCAGGAGCCTACGGCGGCGCTGGCCGTGGCGTACCGGCGCCGGCTGCTGCACCTGACCGCGCGGGACCTGACCGGCGCCGCGACCGTGGACAAGGTGGGCGAGGAACTGGCCGACATCGCGGCCGCGGTCCTGGAGGCGGCGCTCGCCGTGGCCCGGGCCGAACTTCCCCCCAGCGCCGCCCCCGCCCGCCTGGCCGTGGTCGCGATGGGCAAGTGCGGCGGCCGCGAGCTCAACTACGCCAGCGACGTCGACGTGATCTTCGTGGCCGAAGCGGTCAAGGACGAGGACGAGACCGCCGCGCTGGCCACCGCCAGCCGCCTCGCCGCCGGGCTGATCGGGGTGTGCGCGCGGTCCACCCCGGAAGGCAGCATCTTCCCGGTCGACCCGAACCTTCGCCCTGAAGGCCGGGCCGGCCCGCTGGTCCGCACGCTGGCTAGCCACCTGGCCTACTACGAGCGCTGGGCCAAGACCTGGGAGTTCCAGGCTCTGCTCAAGGCCAGGCCGGTGGCGGGCGACATGCCGCTCGGCCAGGCCTACGCGGATACCCTCGGCCCGCTGGTCTGGCAGGCGGCCCGCCGGGAGCACTTCGTCGAGGACGTGCAGGCCATGCGGCGCCGGGTGGAGCAGTCGCTGCCGGCCAGGCAGGCCGGGCGTGAGCTCAAGCTGGGTCCGGGCGGGCTGCGTGACATCGAGTTCGCCGTCCAGTTGCTGCAACTGGTGCACGGCCGGACCGACGAGGCGCTGCGCTCGCCCGCCACGCTGCCCGCGCTGGCCGCGCTCGCCGCCGGCGGCTACGTCGGCCGGGCCGACGCGGACGAGCTCGGCGCCGCCTACCGGTTCCTGCGCCGCACCGAGCACCTGCTCCAGCTGAACCGGCTCAGCCGCACCCACACCCTGCCCGAGGACCCCGCCGTACTTCGCAGGCTGGGCCGGGCGATGCGATTCAATGACGGGCCGAACGAGCCGTGGTTCGCGTCCTCGGTCACCGGGAAACGCCCGGATCCGGCGGCCGATTTCGACGAGGAGTGGCGCCGCCACGCCCGCCAGGTCAGGAGGCTGCACGAGAAGCTGTTCTACCGGCCGCTGCTCGATGCGGTGGCCCGGCTGCCGTCCGAGGCGGCCCGGCTGACGCCGGCCGAGGCCCGGGCCAGGCTCGAGGCGCTCGGCTACGTCGACCCGGCCGGGGCGCTGCGGCACATCGACGCACTGACGTCCGGGGTGTCCCGCCGCGCGGCCATCCAGCGCACCCTGCTGCCGGTGCTCCTCGGCTGGTTCGCCGCCGCCGCCGAACCCGACGCAGGCCTGCTGGCTTTCCGCCAGGTCAGTGAGGCACTCGGGTCCTCGCCGTGGTACCTGCGCCTGCTCAGGGACGAGACCAAGGCGGCCGAGCGGATGGCCCACGCGCTGGCGTCCAGCCGGTACGCGGCGGGCCTGCTGCTGCGCGCGCCCGAGGCGGTCGCCATCTTCGGTAACGACGCCGAGCTGGCTCCCCGGAGCCTGACCGGGCTGCGCGCCGAGATGATGGCGGCCATCCAGCGGCATGAGGACGACGCCGAAGCCGCGGTGACCGCGGTCCGTTCGGTGCGCCGTCGTGAGCTCCTCCGCACCTCGGCCGCGGATACGCTGTCCAGCCCCCCCTTGGAAGGGGCCGCCGGCCCCTCCGGTCCCTCTGCCCGCCTAGCGGCCACCGGAGAGGCGCTTACCGATATCACCCGGGCGTCGTTGCAGGCGGCGCTGGCAGTGGCGCTGCGCAAGGTCTCCGCCGAGGTGCGCCGCCCGCTGCCGACCAGGTTCGCGGTGATCGCGATGGGCCGGTTCGGCGGGCACGAGTGCGGCTACGGCAGCGACGCCGACGTGCTGTTCGTGCACGACCCGCTGCCCGGCCGGCCCGAGAAGGAAGCGTCGGACGCAGCCCACGCGGTGGCGGCCGAGTTGCGGCGGCTGCTCATGCTGCCGGTGCCTGACCCGGCCCTGATCGTGGACGCCGACCTGCGGCCGGAGGGCCGCCAGGGACCGCTGGTGCGCACCATGGCCTCCTACCGTGCCTACTACCGGCGCTGGTCCGCGCCGTGGGAGGCACAGGCTCTCCTGCGCGCCGAATTCGCGGCGGGTGATGAGCATCTCGGCGAAAGGTTCACGCGCTTGATCGCCGAGTTCCGCTACCCGCTGGACGGGATCAGCCCGGCGGGCGTCCGCGAGATCCGCCGCATCAAGGCGCGGATGGAGGCCGAACGCATCCCGCGCGGCGCCGACCGCGCGCTGCACGTCAAGCTGGGCCCGGGCGGCCTGTCCGACGTGGAGTGGACCGTGCAGCTACTCCAGCTGCAGCACGCCCATGCGGTACCCGCGCTGCGCACCACCCGTACCGGCGCGGCCATGGCCGCCGCCGTGCAGGCCAGCCTGCTGGCCGCCGAGGACGCCGCCCAGCTGACCGCGGCGTGGGAACTGGCCGCCCGGATCAGGAACGCGATCGTCCTGGTCCGCGGTCGCCCGGGCGACACCCTCCCGGCCAAGCACAGCGAGCTGACCGCGGTGGCCCGCCTCCTCGGCTACCCGCCCGGCGACGCCGCCCAAGCCCTGGAACAGGACTACCGCCGCGCCGCCCGCCACGCCCGCGCCGTCATGGAACGCCGCTTCTACGACTGACCGCCCCCCGCGGCACGTACTCGCCCCGCCCCGGTTCCCGCGATTGCGGGTCAGGCACCCCGTCAGATGACGGGTCGGCGTATCCACCAGAAGCAGAAGCCGCCGAGCACGATGGACAGGCTGAGGAAGATCGCCAGTTCGTACCACTGCATGGGCCAGTAGCGGCTGCCCGGCTGGTAGGTCACCAGCTGGTGGAACGTGACGGCGAGCCTGGCGGTGCAGTCCCGGGGATTGAGCGGGCCGTAGTTGCCTAGGGGACATGCTCGGCTGAGGAAGGATGTCGTGGGGGTATGGCCGGCCTGGTCGACGATCTGGACTGAATAGACCCATGCGTCCGGATTGCTGATGCCCCGGGTGCTCTCGAAGGCCTTGATAATGCCTGGCGAGGTCTGATCGATGCTCACCGGGGTGGCGGTGGTGATCCGCAGGCTCTGATGAAGCGGGGCAAAGAGGTACGGGCGCACCCAGGCAGTGACGGCTTCGCGGGCCGCGACGAAGCCGACGAGGGCGGTCAGCATCGCTGGCAGCATCCGCCGGAAGATCAGCCCGGCAGCGAGCCCGAGCGCGAAGGCGAAGGCGGCATAGCCGATCGGGACGATGTCGCGAACCCCGAAGCGAAGGGAGTCGAAGGGGTCGGCGTTCACCTGATCGAGCTGGCTCGACCACCAGCTCACCATGAGGCTCAGGAGCCCGGCGATGACCGCGCTCGCCACGGCGCCCAGGCCGAGCTTCACCGCCAGCCAGCGGGTACGCGTGACACCTTGGGTCCACGCCAGGCGGAAGGTCCCCGCCTCGAATTCCCTGGAAATGAGCGGCGCCCCCCAGAACATGCCGATGACCAAGGGGACGGCGAGCACGAGAAAGTCCAGGAACACCTGCAGCGGCCCGTCGGTGCGGGTGAAGCCGGTCGTGGCCGCTGAGCAGTCATGATGCGCAGCGCAGCTGGCGATGGTCGAGTCGTAGAGGTGAACGAGGTCCGGTCCGGTCAGCGCCAGGACGACGGCGACGATCGCCAGTGCGCCGGCGGCTACGGCGGCTTGCATCCGGAACTGAAGCCAGGCGAACCGGATCACGACACGACCCCCAATCCGGGCCGGCGACCCGGGCTGGGGTTACGTGCCTGGCCCATGTAGGCAAGTACCAGCTCGTCCAGCGTGACCGGCTTGACGGTCCATGCCGGATCGAGAATCGGCTGGTCCGTGCGCACGAGGAACGTGCTCTGCTTATCGGTGTGGCTCTCTTCGATGACCTCGTGGCTGGAGGGCAAGGAGCGTGGGTCCCGGCGGGCACCAGACAGGCGCTGATGCGTCGCGAGCAGCTCGGTGACCTCGCCGGCCAGCTGAACATGTGAGGCGACGAGAAGGACCAGGTAGTCACAGACCCGTTCGAGATCGGCGATGAGATGTGAGGACAGGACCACGCTGACCTCATGCTTGGCGACGATTTCCATGAGCCCCTGGAGGAACTCGCGCCTGGCAAGCGGGTCCAGGCTGGCCACTGGCTCGTCGAGGAGCAGGAGCGCGGGTTGTTTTGCGATGGCCATCGTCAGGGCCAGCTGGGCTCGCTGCCCGCCGGACAGCGAGCCCGCCTTCTGCCGCGGGTCCAGGCCGAGCTGGTCGATCCGGTCCCTGGCCAGCTCTTGGTTCCAGTTCGCGTTGAGGTACGAACCCATCAGGAGGTGCTTGGCTACCGAAAGCCCGGCGTAGGCCGGCGTGTCCTGGGCGACGAAGCCCACCTTCTCCAGTTGGGCCGGCCCGTCGCCAGGGTGTCCGGCGAGCACCGTGATCGACCCGCAGGTCGGCGCCAGCAGCCCGGCGGTCAGGTTCAGCAGGGTCGTCTTGCCTGCCCCGTTCGGGCCCACGAGCCCGACGACCTTGCCTTCGGGGACCCTCAAGGTACAGTCACGGAGCGCCCACTGTCGTCCGTACTGCTTGCCGAGACCGTTCGTCTCGATGACGGCGGTCATGCCGCTCCCTCCGCGAATGTGTTGCGAACGGCGGTGCGGTAGATCGCCTCGATGTCGTCGGGCCCGAGGCCTGCCGCACGTGCCTTTCGCAGCCAGGCGGTCATCGACGCGAGGAAGCGCCCCTGCACGGCGGGGTCGCTGCGAGGAAGCGTCCGGACAATGAACGTCCCCTGGCCGGGACGCGGGCGTACCAGGCCCTCCCGTTCGAGATCCCGGTATGCCTTCAGCACCGTATTCGGGTTGATCGCCAGCTTGGCGACGACCTGCTGGGCTGTCGGCAATTGGTCTCCTGGCTCGAGGATGCCGAGCTGCAGTGCCTGGCGGACCTGCTGGACCAGCTGCAGGTAGGTGGCGACACCTGATGCGGTGTCGAGCTGGAACTCGATCATTCACCCTCCTTCCACTAATCGCTGAATCCACTAAGGTCTTAGTTGAAGAGTACATCCGAGGGGAGGGACGCCAGGCGCCCGTCGTGGCCGGATCCAGGCAGATAGCTGCCCTGACCAGGAATGAAGCCCCAGGAAAATCCTTGGAGACCTCTTGACCACGGGCCCGGCCGGAGGTAATGACGCCGGGTTCGCACTGCCATATGACGGAAGCATTCGGTATGCGCAACGGTCCGGGTACACGCTCGCCGAGCAGCAGGGGCGTGAGCAGCTGCGGCTGCAGGCGGCCGGGCGGTTCGCCCGC
>Ga0070697_100001851_pt1 | contig 16172 bp, 12 predicted proteins | sample KBSK1501metaG_FD_65475 | JGI IMG/M metagenome (GOLD analysis project Ga0070697, IMG submission 65475) | Corn, switchgrass and miscanthus rhizosphere microbial communities from Kellogg Biological Station, Michigan, USA - KBS K1-50-1 metaG | ecosystem: Host-associated > Plants > Roots >...
GAGCCACGTCACTGCGCATGGTCATCGTTGCCTCCCGGTGCGAAGACTTGTGCGCTCTCACCCTGGAATTCTAGGAATGAGCCTTCGCTTCGGCATCGCCCGGGTGGACCATTTTCCCGCGGCGGGCGGCTGGTCTGATCGGACCATGCCGATCCGGTCTTGCCCGAGCCGGGGTGTCGAGGGATGCTTTGGAGGATGAACACGGCAGAGGCCCGGGCCTTGTTGGCGAGCGCCCACGAGTGGCTCGCCCGGGGCGAATGGAAGAAGGCGCGCGAGGCATTCGAGACGGTGTGCGCCCGGGTCGAGGAAGCCGAGGTCCTCGAGGGCCTCGGGATGGCGGCGTGGTGGCTCGACGATGCCGAGGCGGTGTTCGCGGCGCGCGCGCGCGCCTATCAGCTCTACCGCCGGCGTGACGACCGGCGCGGCGCCGCCCGCATGGCGATGACAATCGCCATGGATTCGTTCCACTTCCGCGGGCAGACGTCCGTCGCCAAAGGATGGCAACGGCGCGCTACCCGCCTGCTCGAGGGGCTCCCCCTGGCTCCCGAGCACGCCTGGCTCCGGGTGTGGGATTGCGAGCTCTCGCTCGCGACCGGACAGGACGCCGCGCGAGTGCGAGAGGTGGCGACGGAGGCCGCCGCGATCAGCCGCGAGCTCGGAGACCCGGACGCCGAGATGATGGCGCTCTCGCTGGAGGGGCTCGCGCTCGTCACGCAAGGCGCGGTCGAGGACGGCATGCGCCGGCTCGACGAGGCGGCGACCGCGGCACTCTCGGGGGACATGCTGAGCCCGCTAGCGATCGGCATATCCTGCTGCCACCTCGTGACCGCCTGCGAGATCGTCCGGGACTTCGGGCGCGCAGCGGAGTGGTGCGATCGGGTGCGAGAGTTCTCCGCGCGGGTCAGCTGGAGCGTCCTCTCCTCGGTCTGCCGGACCCAGCACGCCGGGGTCTTGATGTGGGGCGGAGCATGGTCCGACGCAGAAGCCGAGCTCGAGCAGGCCATCCAGCACCTGGCCGGGGCACGGCCGGCCATGCAAGAGGAGCCGCTGGTCCGGTTGGCCGAGCTGCGTCGACGCCAGGGTCGGTTCGAGGAGGCCGAGGCGCTACTCCGGCGCGTCGACTGGCATCCCTACGGCCGTCTGGTGCGGGCCGCCATCGCCCTCGATCGCGGCAAGGCAGAGTCGGCGGGGGACCACGCCCGACGGTTCCTGGAGCAAGCGCCGCGGTCCAACAAGACCGATCGGGCGCTCGGCGGCGAGCTTCTGCTCCGGGCCGAGCTCGCGCTCGGCCGGACTCCGGACCCCCGCACCCTGGAGGACATCCAGGAGCTCGCCGCCGTTGTCGGGCCGGACCCACTCCGGGCAAGCGCCCGCGTCGCGGAGGGACTGATCGCGACGGCAAACGACCAGCATGAGATCGCCCGCGCCGCGTTCGAAGACGCGATCGGGCTCCTCGCGCGCGCCGGGTCCCACTACGAAACGGCGCGCGCGCGTGTCGACCTCGCGGGCTCTCTGCTCGCCTTGCACCGGACCGAGGCAGCGCGCGCGGAGCTCGACCGGGCCGGCCGCGTGTTCGAGGAACTCGGCGCCGCCTGGGATGCGCGAGGCGTCCGCGCGCTGATCGACAAGGCATTCGGAGAGCGCCAGGCCGCCACTGACCCAGCGAGGCCGGGAGGGCTCAGCGCGCGCGAGCTGGACGTGCTCCGCCTGATGGCAGAGGGGCTGAGCAACCCGCAGATCGCCAAACGGCTCGTCGTGAGCGAGTTCACGGTGAAGCGGCACGTGGCCAATATCCTTACCAAACTCGACCTGCCCACACGCGCCGCGGCCGCGGCGTACGCGGCGCGTGAGGGCTGGGTCTAGGCCGGGGAGCATCCCAGGGGTCCAGATGCCTCTATGTTTCCAGAACGCCAGACCTTCGCGTGCCCCCGGCCTTTGCGCAACCCGGAGCATCGATAACAAGCGTCGCGGCTCCCTCATAGTGCGGGACGCCCGGCCCCGCACGCGATTCAGTGGCTCAGCGCGTGCAGTGCCGGGCGGAAGGATAGGGCTACGTCCGCCATGTCCTGCCTTTCATCCAGTGCCCGACTCTCGTCCTCAACCGGAACGGATACCGGCTCGTCACGAGGGATCATGCTCGCTACCTTGCCGAGCACATCCCGGACGCGAGGCTCGTCGAGCTACCGGGCACGGACGGGGTCCTTGTGACCGAGCATGCCGGTGAGATCCTTGACCGCATCGAAGCGTTCCTGAGTCGTATTCCGGGCGGGGCCGTACCCGATCGCGTCCTTGCCACCGTGCTCTTCACCGATATCGTGAACTCGACCGACCTGGCCGCCTCCATGGGCGATCGTCGGTGGAAGCAGTACTCGAGACTCACGACGAGATCACTCGAGACCAAGTCGCTCGGTACCAGGGGCGGCTCATCGAGTCCACCGGAGACGGAGTCCTGGCCACGTTCGATCGACCGGGGCGCGCTATCCGTGCCGCCGGGGCGATCCAGGAATCGATCCGTGCGCTCGCGAGCGACATCCGCGCCGGATTGCACGCCGGGGAGATCGAGCTGCGGGAGGGCGGACATCGTGTCGGCGGCATCGCCGTCCACACCGCCGCCCGGGTGACAGCCATCGCCGCCCCGGGAGAGATTCTGGTCTCCAGCACCGTGAAGGACCTGATGGCCGGCTCCGGGGTTGAGTTCAGGGATCGAGGACTGCACGACCTCAAGGGAGTGCCGGGCGCATGGCGGCTTTTCGCGGTCGCGGGCGTCCGGCCGGAGGGCCGTCGTGAAGGATGGCCCCCTCAGGAGCAGCCGTGAGCGGCGGGCCGCGATCAGCGGCCGCGCAAGAAGCGCCAGCCTCCTGAGGGAATGCCACACGCAGGCGCAAACCTTCTGGATTGACCTTATTCCTTGGCCATTAGGCCTCGAGGCCCTCGTTCAGACGCCGAGGTAACGGTGCAGGATCTCGGGCTTCGCGCGGATGTCGTCCGCGGGGCCCTCGTGGGCGAGGTGACCGTTGTTGAGGATGTACACCCGTTGGGCAAGCGCCATCGTCGCGGCGAGGTTCTGCTCGACGACGATTAGGGTGTGCCCCTCTCCAGCGAGGCGGCGGCACACGTTCACGAGCTCGCGCACGATCAGCGGAGCGAGGCCTTCGAACGGCTCGTCCAGCAGGATGATCCTCGGGTCGCGGATCAGCGCGCGGCCGAGCGCGAGCATCTGCTGTTCCCCGCCCGAGAGATCGGTACCACGGCTCGAGCGCCGCTGGTGTAGGCGCGGGAAGATGTCGTAGATCCGTGCGAGCGGCCAGCGCTGCGGCGCGGTGAGCCCGGCCAGCACCAGGTTCTCCTCGACGGTGAGACTGCCGAAAATCCGCCGCTCCTCGTGCACGAGCTGAACGCCGGCCCGCGCGATCGCATGGCTCTTCATTCCGGCGATCTCGCGGCCGTCAAGCCGCACGGAGCCGGCGCGGGGCTTCACCACTCCCATCAGGCTCTTCAGCATCGTGCTCTTGCCCGCGCCATTGCGGCCGAGAAGCGCCACCACTTCGTTGCGCTCGACGCGTAGCGACACATCGAACAGGATGTGGGAATCGCCGTAGTAGCTGTGCAGCCCGCTCACCTCGAGCAGGCTCACGCGGGGTTCCCGTTCAGGCCACCGAGGTAGGCTTCCTGCACCTTCGCGTTGGCCTTGATGTCCACCGGCCGGCCCTCGGCGAGCACGCGGCCTTCTTGCAAAACCGTGATGCGCTCCGCCAGCTCGAAGAGCGAGTCCATGTCGTGGTCGATGACGATCATGGTCCGGTCCTGGCCGATGGACTTGAGGAGCCGAACCGTCTCCGCGCGCTCGCTGGGACTCATGCCGGCCAGCGGCTCGTCGAGCAGCAGAACGCTCGGAGAGGACGCAAGCGCCAGGCCGATTTCCAGGCGGCGCTTCTCCCCGTAGGCCAGCTGCGCCACCGGCGCTTCGCCACGGCGGGTGAGACCGACGAGCTCGAGCGTGTGCCCGACCCGCTCGTCCAGCCCGGGGATGCTGCCGAGGCGACGCATCACGTCGAGTCGGAACTTGCCGCGCAGAGCCGCCAGCGCGGCAATCACCACGTTCTCGCGCACCGTCAGACGGTTGAAGAGCTGGTTGACCTGATAGCTCTTCGTGAGCCCGAGCTGGCACACCTCGGTCACGCCCATACCTGTGATGTCGCAGCCGTTGAAGAGGATGGTGCCCGCGGTGGGCAGCACCTCGCAGGTCAGCATCTTGAAGAACGTCGTCTTGCCCGCGCCGTTTGGCCCGATGATGCCGCGCACCTCGCCGGCCTCGACGGAGAAGTCGATGCCTTCATTGGCCGCGACGCCGCCGTAGTGCTTCGTCAGCCTGATGGTTTGCATGATCGGCCCGCTGACGCCGTTGCCCGCGCGTGCCCGGACATACACCGGGGCGGCCGCTCGCGGCGTCTTCACCGGCGCCGCGATGGCCGCGGCCTTCTCGCCCTTCCGGCGAACAACCAGGCGGTAGACGTTCCGAATGCCGCCGATGATCCCGTCGCGCAGAAAGGCCACGAGCGCGACGAACACGAGGCCCAGCACGAGCTTCCATGTCGCGCCGAGCCCCAGCGGGCCCTGAAGGAAGTCCTGGAGAAACAGCCACAACGCCGCGCCCGCCAGCGGGCCGAACAGCATCCCGCGCCCGCCGATGGCGGTCTGGATCACAAGCTGCCCCGACGTCTCGAACGTGAAGGCCTCCGGCGGCATGAATGCCTGGAGCACGCCGAGCAGGCCGCCGGCGAACCCGGCGTACGCCGCCGCGATGACAAAAGCGGCGAGCTTGTAGCTGTGGATGTCGTGACCCACCGCGGCCGTGCGCAGCGGGTTCTCGCGAATCCCACGCAGCACCACGCCCACGGGCGAGCGCACAATGCGCAGGGCGATCACGATGCCGACGAAGTAGCAGAACCCGAGGAACGGATAGAGCGCCCAGCCACTCGTGAAGTGCAGCGTCGTGACGCCGACACTCAGGCTCGGCGTCGGAACCCCCGGCAGCCCGTTCTCCCCGCCGGTCCATTCGGCGAGCGGGTTGAACTCCACGAAATAGAACATCTCGGCGATCGCGACCGTGATCATCGCGAAGTAGATGCCGGTCCGGCGCAGCGCCACCAGGCCGACGAGATAGCCCATCACCGCCGCCGCCAACATGCCGACCAGCAGGGCCGTCACGACGTGCGGAAACCCGGTGCGCGTCAGCAGGTACGCGGCGACGAATCCCCCGGTCCCATACAGCGCCGACTGGCCGAACGACAAGAGGCCGGCGTACCCGAAGAGAATGTCGAAGCCGATCCCGAACAGTCCCCAGACCAGGATGCGGTTCACCGTGTTCGGAGCCGCGCCGAGCCAGGGCAGCACGAACGGCGCGGCGATGAGCGCGGCGGCGGTGAGCGCGGCCACCAGCAGCGGCCGCCGGGGGCTGTCGATGCGATCCCAGCTCATTGATCGTCTTGGGGGTCCCGACACGACCCCCAGCCCTCCAACGCTCCGACACGCCCCGGCAGCGTCGCGGCGCGCCTCGGGACCGCGTCACGCTCTTTCATTCGCGGCCCTGCGCGCCCAACAGCCCGCGGGGCCGCATCATGAGCACGAGCGTCATGGCGGCGAAGAGCATCACGTAGGCGTAGCCGGGATTCACCATCGAGGTCAGGCTGATGATCTCGCCCGCGACCAGACCGCCGAGCACGGCGCCGGGAAACGAGCCCACGCCGCCGATCACGACGACCACGAAGGTCTGCACCAGGACGGCCTCGCCGACTTCTGGCGTGAGCGACACGATCGGAGCGTTGACGATGCCGGCGAAGCCGGCGGCCATGGCGCCGATACCGAACACGACCATGAAGACACGGTCGACGTTGATCCCAAGGCAATCGACCATCACCGCGTCCTCGATGCCCGCGCGCACGATCATGCCGAGCCGCGTGCGGTAGAGCACGAGGAAGAGCACGAGCAGCGCCATCGCCACGATACCGACCACGGCCAGCCGGTAGGTCGGGTACAGCATGAACCCCAGCGGCGTGATTCCGGCCAGCGCGCCGGGGGGCGTGACCGTCTTGGACTCGCTGGAGAACACCCAGCGCACCACCTCGACGATGACGATGGCGAGTCCGAACGTGACGAGGAGCTGGTCCTCGTGCGGGCGCGCGTAGAAATGGCGCACCATGACCCGCTCCATCAACAAGCCCAAGACCAGCAGCGCCACGGCCCCCGCGAGCACGGCAACGATGAACGACCCGCTCGCCTGGTAGGCCGCGAATCCGGCATACCCGCCGAGCATGAACATCGCGCCGTGCGCGAGGTTGAGCACGCCGAGCGTGCCGTAGATGATCGTGAGGCCCGAGGCGATAAGCGCGAGCAGCGCACCCAGCGCCAGGCCATTGAAGAGCTGCGAAACGAAGTTCGGCCAGGTGATCACCGGGAGCCGCGTCCTCCGCTCATGTGTAGTCGCCGAGCTTGCACCCGAAGGCATCCGGCTTCTGCATGAGCGGCGCGCCCGCCACCACCTCCGTCACCTCCCAGAAGTCCTCCTTGTTCCGCATTTGCTTCGGCGCCTTGCCGCGCACGATGACCACCGGGCGCACGAGTTGATGGTCTTCCTTGCGGAAGTACACCTCGCCCACCATCGACTGGAGCTTGCGGCCGGCCTCGTAGGACTTGATGACATCGGGCGGGTAGAAGGTCCCGGCGTGCTCCACCGCGTCGGCCCACATGGCAAACGACGCGTAGGCGTTCTCGGCGCCCCATTCGGGGTAGTACCCGTACTTCTTACGGAACGCGTCGACGAACATCTTGGCGAGCGGGTACTTGTCCTCCAGCGTCCACCAGAAGTCGGTGGCGGCATAGACGTCCTCGGCCAGCTCCGCGCCGATGTTCTTGGCCAGGAACGGGATCTGGTACGGGATCACCAGCTTCATCTTCGGGATCACGCCGAACTGCTTCGCCTGCTGCGTCGAGAGCACTGCGTCGCGGCCCCAGTTCACGTTCAGCAGCACCTCGGCGCCGGAGTTCGCGATATTGGTGAGATACGAGCTGTAGTCCGTGGCCCCGAGCGGCGAGACCTGGTTCGTCACCATCGTCCAGCCGCCGTGCTCCTGCAGGTACTCGCTCGTCGACTTGGTCACGGTGTGGCCGTACGTGTAGTCGGGCGTCATGAACGCCATCTTCTTGCCCTTGCCGTAGGCCTTCAGCAGCACCGGTCCGATCGCGTTTGCCGCGGTCTCGCCGTAGAAGTTCTGGCGGAAGCCGTAGCGCACGCAGTCCTTGCCGGTGGTGTCGTTCGAGCCGGAGATGCCGGTCACGTAGAGCACCTTCTCGCGCTGCGCGAGCTTGTTCATGGCCACCGCCACCGCGCTCGACGTCGAGCCGGTCATCAGGATGACCTTGTTCTCGGTGATGAACCGCTGCTGCGCCTGCACCGCGTCGTTCGGCTTGGCGGCGGAGTCGGCGACCACGATCTTGAGCTCCTTGCCGAGCACGCCCTTCTTCGTCTTCGGCGAGATCTCTCGGATGAGCGGATGGCCGCTGTTGATGTGCTCGACCGCGAGCTGCCAGCCTTTCAGCTCGTCCTCTCCCTGCTCCGCGTACGTCCCTGTGCGCGGCACGCCGATGCCGATGGTGACCGTGCTGCCCTGGACGCCGGCCGGGTAGGTGCCGATCGGCGGGTGATCCTCCGCGGCAGCGCCCCGCGGCAGGCCGGGCAGCGCCAGGCCCCCGGCCAGGAGCAAGCCCCTTCGGATGAACTGCCGGCGCCCGTCGCGCCGGACCGCTGACGTCTGATTGCGCATGACGTCCTCCTTGGGAGTACTATGTCGTTGGACGATACTATCGTGTGACGATATTAACCTATTTTTAGCGGAGCACAACTCCGCCGGGGAAGGCACGCTGCAGCTCAGGAAGGCGGAACTGCGCTACCACCTCACCACGCAGCACTACGCGCAGCTGGCGGCGTGGCGCCGCACCCTGCGCACATTCCTGCGCTTCAGCGAGCGCGCCGCCGCGGACGTCGGCCTCGGCTCGCAGCAGTATCAGGCGATGCTCGTGGTGCGCGGCTGGGCGGAAGAGCGGCCGGTGACCATCGGCGATCTCGCCGCCGAGCTCTTCATCAAGCACAACAGCGCGGTCGGACTCGTCGACCGGCTGGTGCACCAGGGCATCATGACGCGGGCGACCTCGAGCGCCGACCGGCGCAAGGTCGAGCTGGCGCTCACCCCGCACGGCCGCACGGCCCTCGCGACGCTCGCCGCCCTGCACCGGCGCGAGCTGCAGCGCCTCGGACCGGCCTTCAAGCGATTCCTCGCCGAGATCTCGCCCTAGGAGCCGGACGCGACGCGGCTCACCGTGACGGACGCGATCTCTGCCGCGCTCTGTCTGTCATCGGGGGTGGAGAAGAGCACGCCGGCCGCGGCGGCGACGCCGAGCGACATCCGGGGCTGCCGCCCGGGCAATAGCAATTTCCTGGGCGAAGTCTGGGCGAAAGGGGTTAGCGGCGGCTGCGTCCGCTAACCCCTCGTTCTCTTTGGTTGCGGGGGCCCGCAACCACTTGCCGGCGAACAGAGCGTTTGAGTTCCGATTCGAGGTCAGGATCTATAGTCACGCTAGTTGGCGCTAGCCTCTCTAAGTGCCCGTGATCGTGAGGCAAAGGACATGGGCGCCGGACGTTCGCTGCCCCAACAGAGACGGCGCTAGCGGTTCCTATGTGCTTCTTGACCTCGTCGAGCGGGGCAGGCTACGCTCCGTCCACACCCCGAGCTTGCATTGGCCGGAGGGGTCGATGAAGTGCGCGCACTGTCTCCAGGACAACACAGCGACCGCGAAGTTCTGCGAGCACTGTGGAAGTCTCCTCAGCCGGGCCTGTGCGGCCTGCGGGAGTCAGCTCTCCGCCTCGGCAAACTTCTGTTCGCAGTGCGGATGCCCGACGGACGCGGCTCGGCGGTCGGCCGACGACCGGTTCGCGTCCCCCGAGTCCTACACGCCGCGGCACCTCGCCGACAAGATCCTCAGCTCGCGCGCGGCGCTCGAAGGCGAGCGCAAGCAGGTCACCGTGCTCTTCGCCGACCTCAAGAGCTCGATGGAGCTGCTGCGCGACCGTGACCCGGAGGAAGCACGCCGGGTCCTCGACCCCGTCCTTGAGTTGATGATGGAGGCCGTCCACCACTACGAGGGCACGGTGAACCAGGTGATGGGCGACGGCATCATGGCCTTGTTCGGGGCGCCTCTGGCACACGAGGATCACGCCGTGCGGGCCTGTTACGCGGCGCTGCGCATGCAGGAGCGCCTCCGGCGCCACGCCGAGGAGATCCGGCACTCCCATGGCACCCCTGTCCAGATCAGGATCGGGCTCAACTCGGGTGAAGTCGTGGTCCGATCCATCGGCAACGACCTGCGGACGGACTACTCGGCGGTAGGGCAGACTACGCACCTCGCTGCCCGCATGGAGCAAATGGCCGAACCGGGATCCATCCTCGCCACGGCCGACACCCTCCGATTGGCCGAAGGCTATATTCGCGTGACGTCCCTCGGCCGGCTCCCGATCCGGGGCCTTGGGGCGCCCGTCGATGTCTACGCCATCACGGGGAGCGGAGCGGCACGATGGCGGCTGGAGGCAGCGGCGGCGCGCGGGCTGACCAGCTTCGTGGGCCGCGACGCGGAGCTCGCCCAGCTCGGCCGGGCCCTGGCGTCGGCCACCGCCGGCCACGGCCAGGCGATCGGCGTCGTGGGAGAGCCGGGCGTAGGGAAATCCCGACTCTTCCACGAGTTCATTCGATCGGGAGGCTTGTCCGAGTGGCTGGTCCTGAGGACGGGGGCCACCTCCTACGGCAGCGCAACCGCCTACCAGCCGATCATCGAGCTCCTCCGAGCCTACTTCGAGGCCGACGGGCCGGGCGACCACCCGGACGCCCGCTACAGGATTGAGGGCAAGGTGCTGGCGCTCGACAAGAATCTCGCCAAGACGCTGCCCGCCCTCTTTTCCCTCCTCGGTGTGTCGGTCGACGAGGACGCGCAGTGGCGTTCGTTGGCCCCACGTCAGCGGCGGCAGCAAACGATGGAGGCGATCACACACCTCTTGCTGCGAGAGAGTCGGGTCCAGCCGGTATGTCTCCTCTTCGAGGATCTGCACTGGATCGATTCCGAGACGCAGGCGTTCCTCGACAGCCTGATCGACCGCCTGCCAACCGTGCGGGTTCTCCTGCTCGTCAACTATCGGCCGGAGTACCGCCACGACTGGGGGAGCAAGACCTGCTACGCTCAGATCCGTATCGACCCGCTGCCCCCACGAAGCGCGGAGGAGCTCCTCCACACGCTCGTCGGCAACGGCGCCGCTCTCTTGGCTCTCAAGCAGATGCTGATAGATCGAACACACGGCAATCCTTTCTTCCTCGAGGAGAGCGTTCGGGCGCTGGCCGAGAACGGCGTTCTCGTCGGGGAGCGCGGGCACTATGGCCTGGGCAAGCCCATGCCGACGATGCTGTTGCCGGCTACGGTTCAGGCGGTCCTGGCGGCGCGGATCGACCGCCTCGCGCCCGGAGACAAGAGGCTGCTCCAGTGCGCGTCGGTGATCGGGGAGAGCGTGACCGTCGGCCTGTTGCAGGCTGTTGCCGACATGACGGAGAACGAGCTGCGTGACGGCCTCACTCGCCTACGAACTGCCGAATTTCTTCACGACATCACCCTGTTCTCGGAACCCGAGTACGTCTTCAGGCACGGCCTGACTTGCCAGGTCGCCTACAACTCGCTGTTGCGAGAACAGCGCTGCATGCTCCACGCCCGCATCGTGGACGCGATCGAGCGTCTCTATCCCGACCGGCTCGGCGAGCACATCGAACGGCTCGCCCATCACGCCCGCGCGGGTGAGCTCTGGGATCGAGCGGCCCGATACCTACGCCGAGCGGGCGCGAAGGCGTTCGCTCACTCCGCCAACCGGGAGGCCGCCGCCTGGTTCGAGCAGGCGCTGCAGGTTCTGGCTGGCCTGCCCGATACGCCGGCCACGCAGGCGGAGACCGTGGAGGTGCTTCTCGATCTCAGGAACGCGTTCACGCTGCTCGGGGAGCACGAGCGGACCCTCCAGCACCTCCGGAAGGCGCAGTCCCTCGCGGACCATCTCGGTGACCGGGCTCTGCTCGGGCGCGCGCTATCCTTCGAGGTGAACTGTCTATTCCTGCTCGGCGAGCACGAGCGGGCGATCGAATGCGCGGGCCGCGCCCGGGTCGTGGCCGAGGAGCTGGACGACGTCCGTTTGAGGACGGTGACCGACATGTATGCGGGCCGGGCCCATCTGCACCTCGGTGACTTCCCGCGCGCGATTGAGATCTTCGGCGGCATTGTCGCCGCGTTGACCGGTCCCCTGGCGCACGACCACCTGGGCGTGCCCGTGCTCCCTTCCGTGTTCGCGCGCAGCCATCTCGTAGAGGCCCTGGCGGAGACGGGCCGGTTCGACGAGAGCCGCCGACATGCCGACGAGGCCGTCGAACTCGCGGAGGCCGCTAAGCACCCGGACACCATTCTCTGGGCCTACCACGGCACCGGAGTCCACCATCTCGCCCGAGGCGAGATCGCGGCGGCCACGGAGGCATTTCAGCGAGCCTACTCGGTGTGTCGAGAGAATGACATGCCCGCCTATCGCCCACGGGTCAGCGCGGAGCTGGGTGTCGCGTGGGCCTTGGGCGGGCATGCGACCGAGGCCGTTCCCATGGTGCAGCGGGCGGCCGAGGAGGCCGAGGGTCGAGGACAGACCTGGAGTTACTCGCAGGTCCTCTTTCTCCTGGCCGAGGTTTACCTCCTGGCGGACCGTGTCGCGGAGGGAGCCGAGGCAGCGGCGCGCGCTCTGGCTCACTTCCGCCAGCAGGGAGAGCGGGGGCACGTGGCCCACGTTCTGCGGGTCCTGGGCGACATCGCCGCCCGACAGGGCCCGGCCGGCGCGGTCAGCGCGGAAGCGTATTACGAGGAGGCCAGCAGCCTGGCCGACGAGCTTGGCATGCACCCGCTCCGTGCGCGCAGTACCCTTGGTCTCGCACGCCTGCTCGCTCGGACGGGTCAGCTGGGCCGCGCTGCGCCGGCGTTTCAGACCGCCTGCGCGCGCTTCCGCGAACTCGGGATGAGCGCGGACCTCCAGCGCGCTGAAGCGGAGCTTGCAGCCGTTACGTAGCCCGGCCGTTCACCGGGCGGATACGCGCGCTGGCGACCGAAAGGACCAACGCGGTGGGCCAAGCGCCGCACCTCGAGCTGGAGCAACTCCGCCGAGCGGGTGATCGTCGCCAGCCGTCTGGCTCGCGACGCGATGAACGTGCGCGATGACGTCCCGCTGAGGAGCGCGACCCGGCGGACAATCGTGTCGCCGAGGCGCACGACCACACGTCTCGCGATCTCACGGCTGCTCTCAAAATGACGCCGCCGCTGATCGCGCGGTGCGATCACGCACTCGGCGACTTGGTGCAGGGCCGGACGGGCGTGTGCCCGACCGGGCTAACTTGAAATGGATCAGCGTCGCCGGTCGCCTACGCGGCGGATGCGCACGGCGGCGGCCGGAAGACCCAGACGACCGGCGAGCCGGAGGATCTCGAGGCGGAGCGCCTCAGTGGCTTTCCGGCTCGTGCGTAGCCTCACCAGGATCAAGGGGACAACCGCCTTTGGGCGGGCCATGTCCGCCTCTACGGTGCGTTCTTGCGTTGCCCGCCGCGACTCTCGCGCGCCTGGAGCTTCGGCTTCGCCGGCTTATGATTGGGATGCGTATTCGGGATCCCGGGGTTGGCAGCGGTCCCGTCGCCGGTGACCTTGTCGAGGAAGGTCTTGAGCTCATCTCTGAATTTCTTGAAGTCGGCTCTGTTCACCGGCCCTTCGACCTGGATGGTGAGTTCGTACGTCTCGTCCTCAGCAATCGGATCCATGCCCATGGTCTAGCTCCTTGCCGATTCCACCGGTCGAACAGTGAACTGCGCAGCGCCGCTTGCGTCGTGCCCGTCGTCGAAGAATTCGTCGGCGTGGAACACGCCAGGCTCAGTGTCCATGTCGCGCACCATGTAGTAGTCGTCGATGGCGTCGTACGCATCGCCGAAGTCGACCCGCTTCCCCAGCGCGAGCCGCACGTATGTGAGCGCGATATTGTGCTTGAGGACGCGGTCGAAGGCCGTCATGGCCATGAAGAACCGCCCGGCGTTGATCTCGGTGACATGCGGGCGGCCGTCGGCATCCTCCTTGATGTCGACGCTGAAGGCTCCGGAGGAGCCCGGGGCGACGGCCGTGATGGCTGCCCGGCACACCTCCACGACGCCTGGCTCGACCACCGTCTTGGCCAGCGACGACAGCGACGTGACGCCGCTCGGGATATTGTCGGCGCCGAAGTAGGCAAGACGCTCGAACGTGTTGGCGAGGACCATCCGGCCCCGCCGCCACACGCTCTGACAGAGGATCTCCCGCCCCGGCAGATACTCGGCAATTGTGAAGGCCGAGAGCGGGACGCCCTGCATTGTCTGCCACACCTCCATCCATCGGCGGGCCTCCTCAGGCGTGGAGACGGCGGCTCCACCGCGCGCGCACGTCCCCGTCCGCGGCCGGCACCAGACTCGGCTCGGACGGCCGAGCCGGGCAAAGATCTCGTCCACGCCGTCGGGCTCCCGCACCGGGTACGTCGCCGGGGCCCGAACGCCGTGCCGGATGAGCGCCGTGGTAAGCCGATACTTGTCGCGGCAGAGCGCGATGACGCGTGCGGCCGGCAGGAAGACCCGGCCGCGGAAGTCCACGCGAGCGTCGGAGAGCGCCTGCACGTGCCGGTCGATCGTAGGGATGACGAGGTCGACGCGCGACTCGCGAATGAGCCGGCTGAGGGCCGGGACGAATCGCGGGCTTCCGGGCGGGGGCACAACATCGCGGGCATCGGCCGCCGAGTGCCTGACGACGAAGCGGTCGTCGTTGCACCCGAGGAGGACGAGCGACGAGTCGGCCCTGCGGAGGCTGCGGATGAGATTCTCCGCCCCCGCGCTGCCCGCGCCCATGACGAGGAGCCGCGCGGACATCACAGCGATCGGAACGCGCGGAGCGCGTCGATGATACCTGCCCCGGCGCCGTCGTGGGCGGCCGGTGTCCTGATCGGTCGGGCGGTCTCCCTCAGCAGCCGCTTGCACTCCTCCTGGGTGAGGTCGGGCCGCGCCTGCTTCAGCAGCGCGACGACGCCGGCGGCGATGCCGGTGGCGGCGGAGGTGCCGCCGTCGTAGGGGCGCAGGCCGGACTCGTTGGGGAAGAATCCCTCGAACTGGGAGATGGAGCAGAAATCGGGCTTGTCGGGATCCTGCGGAGGCAGCGCGGCCGGCCCCTGGCTGGTGTACCCGCACCACTCGCCCCTGAGCGTGGCCGCCCCGACGCTCATCACCTCGGGGTGGCCGTTGGGCCCCAGGATGCTGGCGCCGGGCCCCCGATCGCCGGCGCCGCACAGGGTGCCCCCGTCGAACGGACACCCGCCGCCGCAGTTGCCGGCTGCGAAAAGGACGAGGATGCCCGCGTCGATCGCGGCCTCGACCTGCACCGCGATCTCGCTTGCCGGGTCGAAGGCGTAGTCCGGGCCTCTGCCGCTGTCGTAGAGCCCCCAGCTATTGACGAGCACCTGGGGGACCCCGTGGGCCCGGTAGTGGGCGATGGCCAGCTGGTAGCCCCCCACGGCCTGGGCCACGTAGTCCTCGAACGCCGCTCCGGGCTCGAAGATGCGGATGTCCCAGAGCTCGGCCTCCGGCGCCATCGCCTGGACGTCGAAGGCGATCATGTTGCCGTGCTGGCCCCACCCCTCGGCCGTCGTTCCCCAGCTATCAACCGGCCAGCCCCCGACCACCTCACCCACGGCGGGCGACTGCGGAATGGCCGGCCAAGCGCCGAAGGCGGTCGGCCGACCGTGCGCGGTGATGCCTCCGTCGACGACGCCGACGACCAGGCCGCGCCCGGTGTAGCCGGCGCGCCAGATCTGCGTGACGCCCAGGTGCTGCGCGACGGTCATGGCCGTGTCGTTGGGCCGGGCGTCTTCACCGCAGTCGACGCGGGCGAGTGCGGCTCGCGTGGCCAGCGCGGGCTCGAACCGGGCGAATGGCTCCAGCCGGGCGGCGCGGGTGACGTGACCGACGTGAGGTTGCTCTCTCAGGGCGGCGAGATCTCGAGGGTCCACCCACGCGCGGACGACGACGGCCTGAAGGTTCTGTCTGAGGAGTCTCTCCCGCTCCGTCCTTGGTGCAGTGATCGGGACTGGCGGGTACGCGTCGTCGATCTCGACCCCGAGACCAGGGCGCCAGCTCTCGTAGACGCGTCGCATCTCGTCGGCGGAGCAGCTGCCGACCGGCACCTCGAGCCTGACGGTCACCCGGATCCGGTGACTGGGGAGCGAATTCCCATGCTCCACCATGACTGGGCGGACTATGGAACTCTTTCCACCTCCTTGTCAAGCGGCACCTCGCCCGGCTAGCGGTCCGGGCTCAGCCGACGGTCGAATGCCCTTGATTCGCCCCAAACAGTTTCCTTCTGGTTCACAGCGCTGCGCCAGCCAAATACGCGAGAATGAGGAATCCGGCGGCAGCATCGCGAGGAGGGTTTTGGCCGAGTACCGGGTCCAGGCAGTCTTGACGCAGGTCCGGCTTGCGAATATGCCTGGCGAGGGCCCGACCTTAGGCTCTAATCGCTACTCTCCTGAGCAGGGCGAGTTGGTCGAGCAGCGAGCCAGCGCCGTGAGCGACACAGGTGAGCGGATCGTCGCTAACCGTGATCGGGAGGTCAGTCTGCTCGTGTAGCAACCGATCCAAGCCCCTCAGGAGCGCTCCGCCCCCGGTGAGGACGATGCCCTTGTCCACAATGTCCGCGGCCAGCTCGGGCGGCGCCTGCTCCAGACAGGCCTGGACCGCATTCACGACCGCCATCACCGGGTCTCGCAGGGCCTCCCGCACTTCCGCGCCGGTCACGACCACCGTCTTCGGGAACCCGCCGATGAGGTCGCGGCCCTTGACGTCCCGCTTCTGGTCGTCGCCTCCCTCCGGATAAGCCGAGCCGAGCGCGATCTTCACCTCCTCGGCCTGCCGCTCTCCGATCAGCAGGCTATAGGTTCGCCGCAAGTGCTGGATGATCGCCTCGTCCATCTCATCGCCCGCGAGGCGTACGGACTTCGAGTACACGAT
>Ga0070697_100001856_pt1 | contig 16146 bp, 10 predicted proteins | sample KBSK1501metaG_FD_65475 | JGI IMG/M metagenome (GOLD analysis project Ga0070697, IMG submission 65475) | Corn, switchgrass and miscanthus rhizosphere microbial communities from Kellogg Biological Station, Michigan, USA - KBS K1-50-1 metaG | ecosystem: Host-associated > Plants > Roots >...
GTCATCGTCATCTAGGAAAGCGTCTCCATCCCCGCCCTCGGGGTGGTCAGTGGTTACTGAGGGGCGGGTGCCTCACGACAGCTTGGCAGAGAGGGGCGCGAGCAGACACGTTCTTATGACCGTTTGCCGGGCGAGACTCTAGTTCGAGAAGGCCATAAAGCTTGTGACAAACCAAGTGACAACGGCACCAGGTAACGGCAGACGGAGCGCGACGTACTCAGACACCGATATCTATCTGACCTGCAGTAAGCCGACCCAGTGCGACTCAGTCAGACGGAGTCGGCATGCATGGTAAGGAGAAGGTCTACGGTTCGATTCCGTAACGGGGCTCCAGTTAAGCACGGATTTTCGATTTTGATTTCGACTATGATCTTCAAGATCAAGTGACTAGCCAAGTGATATAGCGGCTTCAGCTGGCAGCAGGCACAGCGTGACGTACCTAGACACCAGCGCCCTCTGGCCTGCGGTAATCCGCCTCATTACGTTATGGACAGTCAGGGTGTGCCGTTTTCGGACGCTGCCCGTCTCCGTTGCCGAGAGAGGGGCTTCGGTCGTGGCCATGGAGGCAATCGGCGCATGAAGTTCGCCCTGGGAGCAAGTCGAGCCGATTGACAGGGTCGGCCGAGAGCGGTGGCCCGGCGGGCCAGTCGTACTACCGCTGGTCGCCCGGCTCCCCCCTGGGGGTGGCGGGCTGAGGGCGGCGGCGTCGCGCTGGCCTGAATACGCGGCTGATCAGCGCGCGTACTCTCGTGATGCGTTCGTTCGCAGCTTGACCGGACAGGTGCTGCTCGCCAGCGAGCGCTGTTATTCTTGGTCCGTGTCGGCGACCGAATAGAGCCCGGATCAAGGCGGCCCTTTCGGGCCTGGGTGCCGCCCGCGAAATCGGCCGGTCCGAGGCCTGCGGCGAGCGTTATCTCCAGGCACCGCCAGATGTCTGCCACGTCGGTGTTTTGACCCGGACCCGTGTCGCAAGACTCTTCAGTACCAGAGCGCTCACCTCGTCGGGAAACGACAGCTCGGCTTGCCGCGCCTTGCCGTTGAGCCGGTGCATGTCCGGCGCGAGCGCGACGGGAGCGCGGGCCAGCGCGATCGAAAGCCCGCGAATTTCGGTGGTGAAAGATGAGACACCAGGTCAGCGGCTGTGACAGGTTATCGGCACCCACAAGATCGGAATCGGTTGTGCCGACACGTTGCCGTACTCCAGTCCACGCCCTGAGAGCAAGTCCGTGACCTGGGTAAACAACGCGTGATCGGAGTGTGGCGCATGATCGGATAACGACAGCTGGAACGTGGAGATCCCACAAGCTGCAGTTTCGTGCCAAAATAGCGATGTGACCGCACCGCATTCCTCCCCGCCGGGAACCGCGCCGGCGATATGGGGCAACGTTCCGCAGCGGAACAAGAACTTCACCGGCCGCCAAGAGATCTTTGGCCTACTCGGGGAACGGCGGTCCAGTTCCGTGACGGCCGTCCTCCCGCATGCTCTCCAGGGAATGGGCGGCGTTGGAAAAACGCAAGTGGCTATTGAGTATGCGCACCGATATCGCTCTGAATATGACCTGGTCTGGTGGATTCCCGCGGACCAGCCGCCCCTGGTCCGGTCCTCGCTCGCGGCCTTGGCCCCGCATCTTGGCCTGCCGCCCGCCACTGCCTCTGGTATCGAAGGCGCAGCAGCGGCCGTACTGGATGCCCTCAGACGGGGCGCTCCCTATGCGCGCTGGCTGCTAATTTTTGACAACGCCGATCAGCCCGAGGAACTCAACGAGATCATCCCGCGTGGCCCAGGCGACGTCCTCATCACGTCGAGGAATCCCCGCTGGCAGGCGGTCGTCGAAACCGTCTCGATAGACGTGTTCAGCCGCGAGGAAAGCATCGAATTCCTGGGCAAGCGCGTGCCGGGCGGGCTGAGCAGGGCCCAAGCAGATCGGCTGGCGGAAGCTCTCGGTGATCTGCCGCTGGCCTTGGAGCAGGCCGGCGCGCTGCAGGCCGAGACCGGCATGACCGTTGACGAGTATCTGCGGCTGCTGCAAGAACATGTGTCCGACATTATGGCCGAGGGGAAATCGCCCGATTACCCGTTGTCAATGACTGCTGCGTGGAAGCTCTCGGTCTCGACGTTGGAACAGCAACTGCCGGAGGCAATCGTCCTGTTGCGCTGCTGTGCGTTCTTCGGGCCGGACCCTATCCCGCGCGACATATTCCCGCGTGGTGCGCAGGCTTTGACGTCACGGCTGGGTGAACTGCTTGAGGATCCGATCCTTCTAGCCCGGGCCGTCCGCGAGCTAGGCCGGTTCGCATTGGTACGGCTCGATGGCCGGGCCATCGTGATACATCGGTTGATCCAGGCCCTGGTCCGCGATGGCCTGAGCCCACAGGAACAGACGAACTACCGGGAACAAGCGCATCTCATCCTAGCCATGGGTGCACCGAAGGACCCGAATGACAATCGGCTGTGGCCACGATATGCGGAGCTGGTCGCGCATGCATCTGCGCAGTCGACGCAACTCGAACGGTCCGAGAACCAGACGGTACGCGCGTTCGCGATTGACATTGTGCGCTACCTTTACAATTCAGGTAACCTGGACGCTGCGCGGAACTTCGCCGAGAGGTTTATTAAAGAGTGGAATTCTAACACCGACGCCCGGGACACGCTGTTGCTTCGAGCGCAGCGGCATCTTGGGAACGTATACCGGGAGCTCGGAGAGTATTCCTCAGCCTATGCTCTGGACGAGGAAACGCTGGCCAGGACGCGGGAAGCTCTCGGCGAGCATGATCTGCTCACCTTGGCGCTCACCAACTCCTTCGGCGCGGACCTTCGAGCGCGAGGGGATTTCGCTGCCGCCCTTGAGCTGGACAAGAATTCTTACGAGACGCATAAGGCGGACCTCGGCTCCGAGAGCCCGCGGACCCTGCGCGTAGCCAACAACCTAGCCGTTGATTACGGGTTGAACAGCCTCTACGGCGACGCGCGGGATCTGCACCGCGCCACATACCGCCTGCGAAGCGAGTCGGCGGTGGAGATCCCGGCTACCGAGGTGCTCTCGTCATGGAATGGACTGGCTCGAGCCCTCCGCCTGTGCGGCAGCTTCGATGAAGCGCGAGACGTCGGCCAGGACGCCTATGATTACGGGCTAACCGAATTGGGACCTGAGCACCCGCGAACGCTTGAATGCGCCATTGACCTTTCTATAGCGCTGAGGCGCATCATTAACGCCTACGACGAAGCTCTGGAACTGGCCCGCTCGGCCTTTGACCGGTCTTATGGGCGTTTCGGCCCGTCCGCGCCATTGACCTTGGCGGCGACGGTGAGTCTTACGAACATCCAGCGGACAAGCGGCCAAATTGAGGAGGCCCTCGGGCTGACTCAGAACACGGTAGAAAGCTACAAGAAGATCTACGGTCCGGATCATCCCTACTACTACGGGTGCATGGGGAACCTCGCCATGCTGTACCGCGTCAACGACGATCCTGAGACAGCGCGGGAATATGACGAACAGGCACGTGCCGGGCTCGAGGCGAGGCTTGGTCCGGATCACCACTACACCTTGACTGTGGTCGTCAACCTCGCAAGTGATCTTGCCGTCCTTGGTGACACTGCGAGGGCGGTAGACCTGGGCGACGACACGCTGAACAAGCTGCGCCGCGTTATGGGGCCTGATCATCCGCTGACGCTGGGCTGCGCCGCCAACCTGATCATCGATTACCGCAGCCGAGGCGACGAACCCGCCGCGGAACGCCTGGCCGCCGACACGTTGCCGCGCTACCAGCGGACCCTCGGTGATCATCCTGATACCGTCGCCGCTACTGAAGGCCGCCGCCTGGACTGGGACTTCGACTCACCGCAGATCTAGCTTCCCGCCTGGCGCCTCACGCCATCGGGATCGGCCCGTACCGCGCCTGCCACCGGGTCCTATGCCGCTCGTTTTCCTCGCTGGCGCGTCGGCGGGCGACCCTTGGAACGTGCTCGGCCTGCCAGGCGTCCAGCGTAGCCGCTATATCCCTGACGAACGCTTCCCCCACGGCGGTGAGCTGTCCGCTGGACTGCAGCACGTCGGCCACCAGCGCGGTGGCCTCGCGCCACCGGGCGAACTCGATGTGCGCATCAAGCGCGTGGTCCAGTTCCCGCTGTCGCCGCCAGAATCCGCTCACCCCCAGGTAGGCATACGCACCCTGCATGAGCCCGTTGACCGGCCTGGGATCTTCCCGCCACGGCGCGTAAAACCGGCGGCCGTCGTCAGGGCGGGTCAGCTGAACGAGGTCGAGCAGCGCCGACAGCTTGATGTGCTGAACCTCGTGAGCCAGGGTGGACGCCAGCGTGTAGCCGTCCGGCGGCTCGGACAATGCGATCGCGCCGAACGTTTCCGGTGAGCTCGAGCTGACCATGCCGTGCGGTGGAGTGGTCATCGGGACGATCACCTTTATCAGTTCGGCCACCTCGTTGGCGATGGCGGGATGGTGCTGTTCGAGCAGGGCCCATGCCCCGTGGAAGGCGGGAGACCATCGATGAAGATCCACCCGGGGGGCGAGGTCGGGAGCGGCGGGCATACGGAACGGGTCGACGTCGTCAGCCAGCAGTTCGAGCGGTCCCGCCGCAATGGTCCGGAGGGGGTACCAGTCCCTGGCGCGAGCGTGACGGTTGCCTGAGATAATGATGCACTGACCGGTTGCGGCTACCTCGATCTGGTCGTCCGTATTCCGCACCGTCGCTATCTCGGCCTCGATCGGTCCCGCGGCCCCAACCGACGGCAGCATGACGATTCCGTCGTTCACGGGTACCTCGATCTCGGCCGGGAGGCCCGCCGTGATCGCCGCGGCAGCCGCCACGGCCGCTAGGCCGCCTGGCGTCGCGCCCGGCATGTCTGGACCGCCGCGCAGCGCGATCATGGTGCGGTGCGCCCAGGCTCCGGTTGAGGTATGCCGGATCACCGAATCGACCGCATCCGGATCGCGTATTTGCGCGGAAGTGAGCAGGTCATATCCTCGCCGGGCGAGCGCCTGTTGCTCATGTCCAGATGTCTCCGCGCTGGTTACCACACCGAGCAGGAGCAGCAAGTGCTTACTGTGCTGCGCACGCTTGAGGATCTCGATCGCAGCTGGTCCGCCGCCACCGCCCGCCATGGCGCCGAAAAGCTCGGGCGGCAACCTATGGTAGCCAATGTTCATGTATTCTCCCGCCTGGTCAGGCGTGTGGCAATATCGGCGGTCAAGGTCTCCCGGATGTGACCGATGAGACGCATCAGATCAGGACAATAGACCGATGGATTAGCAAATCCGGTGCCGGGCCGGTACCGGTGCGCATACAGGCCGCCGCCGCACACCTGCCGGATGCGGCATTCCTGGCACTCGGCAGCTAGGGCGCGGTATCCGAGTTGCCGCGCCGCGACCTCGGGCAGCAGCAGCGCGGCATCGAATGAGTCGTGTGCCACATTCAGGCCTGTTCGCGGAGCTTCGTGGAAGGCCGCTTTCAGCGCATCAACTTGCTCGATCGCTCCATCGGTCTCTATGACCAGGAACCTTGCCGGAGCCAGTCCGACAGCCTCAATATCCGAAGTCCTACCTAGCAGCAAACGTATGATCTCCGCAAAAAGCCGGATTTCTGTGCGAGGTTGACGGTACCAATCGTTGAAAACGGTAATAAGCCAGTCCGCATATGGTGTCTCGGCCTTATCGGGTAGCCGACCGGGTGGCGGTGATTCCCACGTTCCGTGCGGGAGCAGGAAGTCAACTCTTGGCGGCCCGAAAAGCAGCAGTGCCTCGTAGGTCGCCATCGGGTCGTTGCGCATTTCGATCACGCATAGCAGGCCATTGAACAGATGCCGGTACCGGTCTTCGGTCAGCTTCCGCAGGGCCGCGGTTACGGCCATATGGCTGCCGCGCCCACTCGCGAAGCGGCGATGCCGGTCTTGGGCGTCCGAGTCGCCGTCCAGGCTTACCCCGACCTGGATGCCGATCCGGTTGAACAGCGCCAGGTATCGATCATTGAGTCCGATCCCGTTGGTTTGCAGGCTCGTGTGCACGGTGGCCCGATCACCGACGGCGTCCCGGACCGCGGCCACCAGATGGGAGATGAAGTCCGGTCCAGCCAGCAATGGCTCACCGCCATGCAGTACGAGCCCGATCTCGCGCAGGGCGTGCCTGCGGACGTGCTCGCCGATCCGCGCGGCGGTCTGCTCGGCAATCGTCAGCGACATCCGCTTCGGCCGGGTCCGCCAGGACTGATCGGCCATCTCGTACATGTAGCAGTAATCGCAGGCCAGATCGCAGCGAGAGTGGATCTTCAGCACAAATTCCCGGAAAGGCGTCGGCCGCCAGCCATCCGCCATAAGCGCATGCACATCGAGTGTGGCCGGCCACTCGGCCGCTCGCTCCACTGGCACAGCCGAATTAAACCACACCCGTCCCCTCGATCATCGGAAGGTTTCTGGTTCCCGCAGGAAGCTCGAGCACCTCGATCGCCACGGCTTTTGTCCCGAACCTTGTGTAACTGACCCCAGCCATGGCACCGTCATATCTAGGTGCGTGTCTGGACTAACACGGCAAGGGTATTCCGGAGGTATGCATGAACCGGCGCCGGTTCCCCGCAGCTCCGGTTCTCATCCTAGCCGTGGCGTTTTCCATCGCTGTAGCCGTGTTCCTCGATGAGGCGGGCGTGAAGAACTGGCGTGCGCAGGCCGGCGCGGCGGTAGCAGCGGCGGCTGTGGCGTTGCTGGGAAATTCCATTAAAGAATGGCTAACCGCCACCTTTAACACGCGCGCCAAGCTGGACGAGGAGCGCGTCAAGTACCTGGTCATGAGGGACGAGAAACTGCCCCTAGTCCGCGATATCACCGACCCGATCTCGGTCGGAGTACATTCTGCGCGGTCGCGCCCGTCCGCCGACCATCCGGCGGATGGCAGGGGCGACCGCGTTCCCGTCTATGTACAGCGCGATATCGACACCGAATTTCGCGCCGCGCTGAGCCACACCGGGTTTGTGGTCCTAGTCGGAGACGCCACGGCCGGGAAGACACGCACTGCGTTTGAGGCCATGCGAGCGCTCCTTCCCGATCACATATTTATCGCGCCCTCGGAGTTGAGCGGCATGGGCATCGCCGTGCAGGAGGCCGCGGCCACCCGGAAGTGCGTATTGTGGCTGGATGAACTTCAGGATTTTCTCGGCCCGGATGGCCTCACACGCAATGTGATAGCCAAATTGATGTACGGGACGGGCCATCACCGGGTGATTCTCGCTACCATGCGGGCCACAGAAGAGAGCCGACTAGTCACCGGAGGCAGGAAGGCAGGTGAATCATTGCGCCTTAGCCAGAGCGTGGTCGACCAGGCGAACCGCATTTTTGTCGAACGTTTCTTCAATATTGCCGAACGTTCCCGGGCGCAGGAGCTAGCCGGGCAGGATTCGCGGCTAGCCGATGCCATAAACCACGCCGACCAATACGGAATCGGAGAGTATCTGGCGTGCGGGCCGCAACTCTCCGCCGAATGGCAGGACGCGTGGGCGCACGGAAATCATCCGCGCGGTGCCGCCATTATTGCCGCCGCCGTCGATTGCCGCCGAGCTGGATTCACCGGCCCGCTGCCACGTTCGCTCATCGAGGAACTCCATTACTTCTATCTCGAACGACATAACGGACGATCGCTATATCCTGAAACGTTGGACGAGGCCTGGGCCTGGGCAATTCAGCAGCGTGACTCAGGAAGCGCTCCATTGCGGATCATTGATTCCGACCGTTGTGACGTGTTCGATTATCTCATCGACGAGCTCCAGCGCCAGGCAGGCGAAGTCCCGCCGGAGAGCACCGCCCGGGTCGCGCTTAGCTACGCCGGACCCGATGCCGCGGGAGTTATCGCGCTCACCGCGTGGCGTCAGGGTCGCTACGAGCTGGCCGAACTCGCCATCCGCAAGGTATTCGACGCAGTCGGCCAGAGGTCCAGCCCAGACGACCCCGACATCGTGGCCGTCCGCAATAACCTCGCCGCCATCCTGCATGCCCAGGGAAAGCTCAGCGAGGCTGAGGCCGAGTACCGGACGATCCTGCGGGCCCGCACCGAGCAGTTCGGCTCCGACCGTCCCGAATTCCTGGCCGTCCGCAATAACCTCGCCGCCACCCTGCATGCCCAGGGTAGGCTGAGCGAGGCTGAGGCCGAGTACGTGGCCATCCTGCAGACTCGTACCGAGCTGCTCGGCGCGGACCACCCCGAAACGCTTGCCGTCCGCAATAACCTCGCCGTCGCTCTCCATGGTGAGCGCAGGCTGGCTGAGGCCATGGCCGAATACCAGGCGATCCTCAAGGCCCGCACCGATGTCCTCGGCGCTGACCACCCCGATACGCTGATCACCCGCAATAATCTCGCCGTCGTGCTTGAGCACCGCGGTCGGCTCGATGAGGCCGAGGCCGAATACCGTGCGGTCCTTGACGCCCGCACGCGCGTACTCGGCCCCGACCACCCGCATACCAAGATCAGCCGCGGCAACCTGGAGTCATTGCTGAGTAAACGTTCAGTTCGGTGAGATGCCGAACGGCGGGCCATCTGCGATGGCCCGGGTCACGCCTTCCGTGAGCCAAATGACCTCAAGCTGCACGGTGGCACCGGAACCGGACGCTGCTCGATTCAGTGCCGCGCTCAACTGGCTCAGCCCTTCAGCCAAGAGCCCGCCATCGATAAGTGCCCGGCCCCTGGCGGCCTGCAGGCGCACCACGGCCATCGTGTCCCCGGCCGCCTCGAACAGCTCGGCAGCGAGCAGGTACTGCTCCGCAGCTTGCTCAAATTGCCTTTGCTCGTATGCGAGATTGCCCAGCATTGACCGGGCCTCCGCATGCCAACGCAGGGCCGTGTCCGGCGCGACGCTGAGCACCCTGGCGGCATACTTCTCGGCTAGCCCGAGCTCACCGGTATTCAACGCCCGCTCCGCTGCCTCGAGATACTCGACCGGATCCTCTGCCAGTGACGCCTCGTCATCGTCCGCCTGGCGCAACGGCTCGATAAGACGATCGCTGATCAGCCTGTACAGTCGCGACCCTGGGGCTTGTTCGGCATGGGCCCTGAGCAGGTACCGGTCCTCAAGCGTCCGGGCCACCGTCTTCGGCTGGCCCGCGGTCTCGGTCGAGCCTTCCGGGGCTTCCTTCCGGTCACCCGCCGCGGTAACGAACGTGTCGACCAGCCAGACGCGCAGTCGCTCCCGCTCGATGTCATGGCTGGCGGCGACGCTAGCGATCACCGCGCTGCAGTAGCCAGCTAGCGCGGCGTCCACATCACCATGTCGGCGCATCTCGCGCATCGTTACGGGGCCGGAGTCCGCACGCAGCGAATCGGCTAGCCGGGCACAGGCGATCTGGAGAAGCGCGGGCTCGACCTCATCGCTGACGATACGTGTCTCACGGCCGGCGGCATCGACGATGCGGCTCGTCCGTACCCTGCGGATGAGCTCGCTGGCCGCTCTCGAGTCAAAGTGCCCCGGCCCCTCAGCCGCCAGGCGAGCGGCCTCGATCCCGAGCGGCATTAGCCGGAACTGTTCGCCGGGGCCGATCGCGGCGGTAACCCAGGGCAGGGTATCTTCGCGGACTGACACGAGCAGGTGCAGGTTCGGCTCCCGCAATGCCTCCGTGAGCTGATAGAGGAAATAGCGGCGGTCCTGCTCACGCGAGTCGGGTCCGGCGAACAGATCGTCGGCTTGGTCGATCGCCGCCATGATGAGAACGCTTTGGTCGCGGCGCTGCGCATACTGCCGGACGAAATTGTCAACCGTGAGACCGGCGAGCCTGGCGCTGTCGGCATCCGACCACGATCGAAGCAGGGCCATCGTATAAGGGTTGTGGATGCCAAGCGCTGCCACCGGGGACCTCATGCCGCGGGAGAGGCTGCCAACCGGGAGGAGGCTCACGTTCGTGCTCTCGACGAACGGCAGCACTCCTGCGGTCAAAAGCGAGGTCTTGCCGATCCCGGCTGGTCCGTACAGGTACGTCACGCGGTTTTCCAGCCAATGCCGACCCAGATCCTCCACCTCGGTCGTCCGGCCGAAGAACCGGCCGCTCTCTGTCCGCGTAAAGGGCCGAGGCCCCGGGTAAGCGCGATCAGCACTCAGTGTCACTTCCGCCCCATCCGCAGCTACCACGCATCGGCTGGCGACCCGAAGCCCACCCTGCCTGCCGCAGCCGTCATTCAAAGCCTGGTAACTCGCTCCCTAAACGCCTCGCTCCTGGTGAGTTTAGTCCTCAGATGCTGGAATTGAATCCATGAAATCCAACAGTATTCTTGCCGGAAGCGAGGATGTAGTCTAGGGCCCGTCCGAGGCCGGATTCGTCGACGATGGCGGACAACTCCTCCAGGGTGAGCTCACTGACGTCGATCAGTCCGTCGTCGTCTCTGTCATCGCTCATGCTGCTCCCTTGTGCCCAGGGGCGGGGTCTGCCGGTCCGTCTGTCACAGGGATCCGCCCAGGTTATGTGGCAGTCAACTATTGAGGTGCCATCTCACTAATACAAGCTTCCACGGCCGTGTCGGTCACCGACCCGCTATAGAAGCAGCTTGTTCGGCAACCTCCGAGGTTATCGCACAAGATCAATAGCGACGGAACACGACATAGCGTCACATATAAGGGGTTCAGGATAGGCGCGGGTGACTGTTCTGTAACCTAGCACATCGGCACACCAGGGAGACCACCTCTGCGAGGGAACCCGGCACCGCCAGAAGATGTCGGCCGCTCGACGTACATATGCCCGCATGGCGCCCAGTTTGGGCGGAGAAGCGTGCATCACCACCGCTGCCGTGAGTCGGAACCCCTTCCCTCACGTGCTGCGCACGCGCTGGTAACAGCGAAGATCGCTCTAGCCTCCCAGCAGCGCCATGCCGATGGCGATGGCCACGGCGACGGGCGCCCATCCAAGCCAGTTCACCCGATACCCCACGGCCCCGGCGCGTTTGATGTTCATGCCCGCGTGATGGCTTCAGGTCATGTGTGTGCTGGTGTCGTGTCCGGGCCGAGGTGTCCGGTTTGACATGCGGGGCAGGCTTTCAAGATCGGAGGTGCCGCTAGCTGCCCTCCGTGCCAGATGCCGACCTTGACCCGCCTGGGCTGCTGGGGAAGGCAGCCACATCCGGGATGGCTGTAGCGGTGACCTGGTTAGAATGCACCGGGGTTGCCGGGAGATCAAATGAGGTAGCAGTGATCCGCGTTGATCTGCGTTCATCTCGGGGCGAAGTTCTTGAGTCGTTGGCCGCCGATCCGGAGTTCGATCCGGTTCTCCTGGGAATTGATCGCGTCGCTTACCCCATCTTGGGACACATCGATCCTTACGGGGACACCGTCCTCAACAGCATGCAGGTACGCTCGCTCCTGGAAGAACTTGACCGGCTGGGTCCTGATGACAGGATGATTCCGGCTCAGTTCCGCGCATCGATTGCAGAGCTATGCGAGAAGTGCCTGGCACGACCTCACCGGTTCTTGTGGTTCATCGGTGAGTAGCGGCATATGTCAGGTGCGGGGATGAGCGGGCTGGTGAGGTTCCGGGCGGCCTCGCCTGCTGGTGCTACGCCTGAGGGAGCTCGCGCAGGTCAGGGCGTCTTGCGCCGGGGTGGAGCCGGGCGCTGGGAGATGGGGCTCTGCCGTCTGCGGACGGTGCGTTTGCGGCTGCGGCGCCTCGGGCGGCTGCTGAGGAGCAGCTGGCCGGGATTGCCGGCATGGCGCCTTCCGCGTCCTGTGATCGCGTGTTCGTGATGTCTGTTCAGGTGTATCCGTACAGGGCGAGGATGCGCTGGTCGTCGCGGCCGTGATAGCGGCGGGCGTGGGCTATGTTGGCGTATCCGGCGCGGCGGAAGGCGCCGGTGACCAGGTTGCGGATGGCAGCGTAGGCGTTCGGCTGGTTCCCGGTGCGGGCCTGCTGCTGGTCTTCGCTGAATGTCTTGTCGCGCACGTAATGCTCGCGGTTTTCGATGGCCCAGTGCTGCCGGGCGTAGATGCCCAGGTGGCGGGGACCGGCCAGGTCCGCGGGCAGGCTGGTGATGCCGTAGGCGATTTCCTTATGCGTCCAGGCGCCGTGCGTGGGCCCGGTATCGCGGCGGATGCGCATGATCTGGGCGGCGTGCGGCCAGCTGATGCCACCGGCGGGGGCGGTGCGGATGCTGCGCCGCTCGCGGCGGCCGTGCCCGGTTCCCTCCCCGGCCCAGCTGGCGGCGGCGAAGCCGCTGTCCGGGCCGGCCAGGGCCTGCGCGGCCGCTGCGAGCAGGGAGGGCTGGTTGCCCTTGATGATCATCAGGTAGTGCGCGTGCTTGTCCTGGACCAGGTGGCGGGCGGTTTCCGCCTGCGTGTGGAGGGCGTCCAGGGTAACCACCTGCCCGATGAGGTCTAGGTGGGCGATGGCCGGGGCGAGCTCGGGGATCTCGTTGGTCTTGGCGTCGATCTCCCGCTGGGCGCGCACCCGCCCGGTCCCCACGTCCAGGACGGACAGCAGGTGGACCTGGCTGCCGTCGGGGCGTACCGCGCCGCGGACGGTCTTGCCGTCGGCGGCGGCCTGCTCCAGCAGGCCGGGCGGGCCGGGCTCGGCGGCGGCAGCCCGGCGCTGCTCACGTTCATGCAGCGTAACGGGGGGAAGGGCGCCGGGTGGGCCGGCGGGCAGGGCGGCCATGTAGCCGTACAGGGCGGCATTGAAGGCATCCGCGTCGATACCGCCGAAGACCCGGGAGAACGTGCGGATGCTCGGCGGGCGGATTCGCCGGGTCCACGGGTCGCGCCGCCCGCCGAGGGCCGCCAGCACCTCCTGCGAGCAGCCGGCCGCCCACTCGGCGATCGCCACCGGCGAGTCGTGCCCGGCTGCGGTGAACGCGCACACCGCCAGGCCCAGCACGAACTCCAGCAGATGCCACCGGCCCAGCCGCGAGCGGGGATCCGGGACCCGGGCCAGCCACTGGCGCAGGCAGCACCGCGACTCATCAGCGGAAAGGACCCCGGCCAGCAGGCCGGCCGGAACGTCAGTCAGGAAAGATAGCAGCATGGGCACGGTCTCTTCGAAGATCGATCCTGGTTAGCACCTTCGATCTTCAGAGACCGTGCCTGCCTGTCAAACCGGGCACCCAGCACCAGACAGGTGCCTACGGACACACAGGGCTTGCCTGGATCACCTGAACACAAACATCAAACACCCCGGGGCCGTGCCCGATACCCTAGTAAGGCAGCCGCCAATTGCTAGCTGACCAGGGCGTAGTCCCGGTTTAGCCGTGTGCGCTTGTGGAACCAGCGGGAGCGGGCCTGGTGGCGGCGTCGCCAGTTCAGCCAGTGGTCGTCGTGGCCGGGCGGGCGTGGCCGGGCCAGGCGGCTGGCGAGCAGGTGCTTGATCTCGGGGATGGTCAGCGGGGTCTTCCCGGGGTCCGGCGGCGGTGCCTGGTCAGGCATGACGGGGGCCGGAGCCTGGGTATCGGTGCGGTCCCTGAGCTGGGCGGCGGTGACCGCGCAGATCGCCAGGGCGGCCATGACCAGCACTGTGTGGCGCAGGATCGCGGCGTACAGCCTGGCCTGGCACTGGTCCAGGCCGAAGCAGTCCTTGCCCGACCTGAAGTCTTCTTCTGCCGGCCATCTCAGCCCGGCTGCCCTGATCAGCCTTGTCTTGGTCAGCAGCTGGCCCTCGGGGACGTAGCAGTAGTGAAAGGCCAGCTCGCCGGTGGCCAGGTGACGGCGGACCAGCAGGTGATGCCGCGGTGAGGCGGTGGTGATCCACGCCCAGGCATACCACCGCTCGCCCTTGGAGCCCCTGCCGGCAGAGCGGACCTCCCAGCGCTGCTTGTCCCGCGCCAGGCGTTTCAACGCTTCGGCGCAAGTCAGCCTCGTCCCGCCGGCCAGCGTGATCATGAAGCTGGAGGCGACCCGCAGCACGTAGGCCTGGCCCCCGGCCTCGAGGAACTCACGCAGCCGGGTGCAGCTGCCGTAGACCTCGTCCCCGCAGATGAAATCGAACCTCAGCCCGTCAGCGCGGCAGTCAGCGCAGATGTCCATGGCCAGCTGTCCCTTGGTGCGGAACTCCAGGTCCAGCGGCAGGCCCATGACCAGCGACTTGACCGGATCCTCGATCTGCTCGCGGGGTATCCACTGCCGCGCGCCGGCCAGCGCGTGCCCGGTTCCCTCCCGCACATAGGACAGGTGCACCGTGTTGATGCCGTTCGCCACCCGGCCCGCGCACCCCAGGTACTGGCGTTTTACCCCGGCGGTCGCCTCGCCGGCCTTCTCCTGCCCGGTTTCGTCGATCGCCCCGATCACCAGGCCGCCCCGCCGTCCGCCGCGCCGTGCCGCCTCCGCCAGGCCGGCCACCGCGAACCGGCGGACCTCCCTCATCGCCGCCAGCGCATCCCACGACGCCCGGTTCAGCAGCCGCTGCATCCGGTCCGGCGTGCGGTCTCCGGCATGCTGGGCGATCGTCCACCCGTTCCGCTTCGGCATCTCGCTGACCAGCGCAGACACGTATTTGCCCGCCTGCTGCCACGTCTCCGTCCGGGCAAAGCACGGCCTCAGCCGTCCTATCAGCTCAGCCCGTTTCCGGACCGCCTGCCCAGCCCCTATCCTGACAGCAGCAGCCGCCTTCGATTCATTTGTCCTCACAAGCACATGATCGCCAGGCGGCTGCGCTCACGTCACACGAATCCTCCGCATCCCGCCAGGTCAAGCCGCCAATGGCGGCTGCCCTACTAGGAGTCGCAATGCGGTGACCAGATTTGTACGATCTGGTCACGGCATGGGAGCCTCGCGTGGAACGGGTCGTGGAGCGGCCATTCCGGATGCGCATCTCGATCCGTCAGGGACACCGCGGGCTCGCGGCTGGAATGTCTCGTATCGCTGGAAGATGATCCCGACTTGGCGCGCTCGATCGCAGACCACGACGGACCGACCGACTTGCCGTCAGGAAGCCGCCGTCGGTGCACGGCCACGCAACGCGTCACAGTGGCGTCGCGATCGTCCCGGTAACTATCGAAGAACCCCTGCGAGTGCGTTTGCTCCTGGCAACTGCCAGTTTGCAGTCATCGGCGAGCGACGACCTGTCCGTCTACTCCAGTGCCCACAAATTCGATAATCGATACGAATTGGTCCAAAGGGTCCCAATACTTGGAGGAGGTCTCAGGGTCAGTGACAAAGCAAGTGACAATGGCCGCAGGCAACGACAGACAGAGCACGACGCGCCCAGACGCCGATATCTTCCCCGGCCTGCGGTAACCAGACCCAATCCGACGCCATCGGACGGAACAGGCATGCATGGTAAGGAGAAGGTCTACGGTTCGATTCCGTAACGGGGCTCCAGTTCAGCAAAATAATTCGAACGCTCCTAACAGGCCGTGGGGGCCATTCCGGGGGCCAAGTTCAAGCCACGCGGGGCCACGCGGGGCACCGGTCAGCCATCGGTCTACCGCGTGTGGTCCGCCTCGGTCCGCGGAGCTATGCGATATGGGCGGCTCTGTTATGGACCTGCTTGACCGCGCCAAGGATCATCGGCGTGGCGCGCTGGATCGACCGGCTCACTAGGTGCCCGGGGCCGTAGCGGTCCTGTATCTCGGCGAGCCGCTGCTCGGCCGGCACGAGTTCGCCGTCCGGGCTGGTGGTCATGTCGCAGTTAGGTCAGCACGCTGGCCAGCATGTACGGCGCGGGCTCGAACTCGTTACCACTGCGGTCGGCGCATCCGGCGCGGATCACAGCGCCTGGGCCGACGCCGCCGGGACCCGGTTCTCACCCGGCCACGGTGATCATTGACGCATAGCCGCTGGTCCGGGCATGATCATTTAGGTACCCGTTTCTCTGTTCGAGAACAAGCCGGAACGCTGCCCGTTCGGTCACCAGCTATGGCCGGGCAAGGCGCAGGTGAGCTGGAAGCCGTGCATCTGCGCGCCGGCCCGGGAAGCCGCGGCACGCGGCCGGGGCATGGGGCACGCGATGATCACCTGCACGGCCTGCCATGATCAGCTGCGGCAGACGACGTTCTACGAGCCCGCGCACGACAGCGGCCACGACCCGCTTACCGGCTGGGTGACCGCTGCGGGTCCCCGGCCCTGAGGGCGTCGGCGACGACGGCCAGCGCGGCCGCGGCTGCTTGCGGGCCGGTGGCCGCGGGGACGCTGACGACGCAGATGATTTCGTCGGCGGTGTGCGCGCTGAGGATGCTCGCGTCCCGGCCCGC
>Ga0070697_100001858_pt1 | contig 16143 bp, 16 predicted proteins | sample KBSK1501metaG_FD_65475 | JGI IMG/M metagenome (GOLD analysis project Ga0070697, IMG submission 65475) | Corn, switchgrass and miscanthus rhizosphere microbial communities from Kellogg Biological Station, Michigan, USA - KBS K1-50-1 metaG | ecosystem: Host-associated > Plants > Roots >...
CTGCCATTCCTTCGCGTTCATCGCGTCCTTCGCCTCGCCATAGAGGCGCTGCGCCGACCAGCCGATCGTCTCGTCCTCCTGCGACGAGGAAAGCAGTCCGCAGCCGGCGAGCAACAGCGTAGTCGCGATGGCCAGACCACCAAGTAAACTTGAGCGCATGGGAAGCAAAAATTATAACGCCGACTGGGACGCGGCCTTCGTCGCGGCGATGAGCGCGAGCGTGCCGAGCGCGCTCGGCGGCGTGCGGCTCGACCAGGCGCTGGCGCGCCTGTTCCCGCAGTACTCGAGGAACCGCCTGCAGGCATGGCTCAAGTCGGGCCATATCACCCTCGACGGCAAGAGCGCAGAGGCCAGCCATCCGGTCGCGGGCGGCGAACGCATCGTGCTCGAGCCGCCGCCCGCGCCCGAGCTCGCGTCGCCGCAGGCGCAGCGCATGCCGCTCAAGGTGGTGCACGAGGACGCGCAGCTGATCGTGATCGACAAGCCGGCGGGGCTGGTGGTGCACCCGGGCGCGGGCCAGCCGGACCGCACGCTTCTCAACGCGCTGCTGGCGCATGCCCCCGCGCTGGCCGGGGTGCCGCGGGCCGGCATCGTGCACCGTCTGGACAAGGACACGAGCGGCTTGCTGGTGGTGGCGAAAACCGTCAGCGCGCAGGCCGACCTGGCGAAGCAGCTCGCCGATCGCACGATGCGCCGCGTGTACCTCGCGATCGTGCAGGGCGATCCGCCGGCGAGCGGCGTGATCGACGCCCCGGTGGGCCGCGACGTTCGCGCGCGGATTCGCATGGCGGTCACGCACCGCGGCAAGCCGGCGCGCACCGCGTTTCGCGTCCTGGAGCGCTTCGGTCGCGCGGCGCTGGTCGAATGCAGGCTGGAAACGGGGCGCACGCACCAGATCCGCGTTCACTTCCAGCACATCCGTCATCCGCTGGTCGGCGACGTGGTGTACCGTCGCGGCACGCGCCACGGCCTTGCCTTCCCGCGCCAGGCGCTGCACGCGGCCGAGCTGTCGCTGCGGCATCCGGGTGACGGGAAAGTGATGACCTGGCGCTCGCCGCTGCCGCGCGACCTCAAGCGCCTGCTCGACAAGCTGCGCGCCGAAGGCTGATGGAACTGATCCGACCCGACTGGCCGGCACCCTCCAACGTGAAGGCGATCGTCACGACCCGCCCGTTTGGCGATATGGCCGCAGGCGCCCCGGGTCGAGCGAGGCTGCGCGCGCATCTGCCCGCGGAACCGAAGTGGCTGCGCCAGGTGCACGGCAACGAGGTGATCGATGCAGACGCCGCCAGCGGGGAGCCGCAGGCGGACGCTGCCGTAGCCCGCGGCCGGGGAACGGTGTGCTCGATAATGGTCGCCGATTGCATGCCGGTGATCCTCGCTGATGCGAGCGGGAGCGTCGTCGGCGTCGCGCACGCCGGATGGCGCGGCCTGTCCTCCGGCGTGATCGAGGCTACGGTGCGAGCCATGGGGTCCAGGACATTGATCGCCTGGCTCGGGCCGGCGATCGGGCCGCGCGTTTACGAAGTGGGCGACGAGGTTTGCGCTGCCTTTCTCCCCGAGGAACAAAACGCCTTCGTCGCTACCCGCCCCGGGCACTGGCTGCTCGATCTGTACGCCGTTGCCCGGCGCAGGCTCGAGTCGAGCGGAGTCAGGCGCGTTTATGGCGGCGGGTTCTGCACGTACTCAGAGCCGGCGCGCTTCTTCTCCTACCGCCGCGAGCGCGCCACCGGCCGGATGGCGGCGCTCGTCTGGCTCACGTAGTCAAAAATTACTATATTTCAGTAGCTTAATAAGCATTGACGGCGCCTCTTGTGCGTCGCAGAATCGGCCGCGATGCAACCTGGCTCCCCCGACGCCGTCCTGGCCGCGATCGCGCAATCGAGTAGCGAAGTGAGCCAGGGATGGATGCGGCTGATGGCGAGCGCGCCTGCTTCAGCCGGCGCGGCGCCGTGGCTGGCGGAGTTGCAGCGCAACAGCGCAAAGCTGGGCGCGATGCAGGCCGCGTACTTGGAGAAGCAGTCGAAGCTGTGGTCGGGCCTGCTCGCCGGGCAGTCCGCGTCGGTGGCCGATCTCGATCCGGGCGACCGGCGCTTTTCGGCGAAGGAATGGCGCGACAACGTCTACTACGACTACCTCAGGCAATCGTATCTTCTCGCGTCGCGCTTTCTGGAAGAGCTGGTGGAGGGCGCCGAGCTCGACGCGCAGGCGAAGGAGCGCGCGCGCTTTGCCGTGCGGCAGTGGGTCGATGCGATGTGCCCGGCGAACTTCGCGGCGACCAATCCCGAAGCGATGCAGCAGGCGCTCGAGAGCCGCGGCGAGAGCCTGACGCGCGGCCTGGCGAACCTGATAGGCGACGTGCAGAAGGGCCGCATCAGCCAGACCGACGAGGAAGCTTTCGAGGTCGGCCGCAATCTTGCCGTCACCCCGGGTCAGGTCGTGTTCGAAAACGAGCTGATCCAGCTGATCCAGTACGCGCCGAGCACCACGCAGGTCGCGGCGCGGCCGCTCGTGATCGTGCCGCCCTGCATCAACAAGTACTACATCCTCGACCTGCAGCCGGAGAACTCCTTTGTCGCGCACGCCGTCGCGAGCGGCAATACGGTGTTCATGCTGTCCTGGCGCAACGCCGGGCCGCAGATCAGCCACCTCACCTGGGACGACTACCTGGAAAAGGGCGTGTTCACGGCGTTGCGCGCGGCGCGCGAGATCCACGGCAGCGATCGAGTGAACGCGCTCGGGTTCTGCATCGGCGGCACGCTGCTTGGCGCGGCGCTCGCGGTGCTCGCCGCAAAGGGCGATGACCCGGTGGCGAGCGTCACCTTGCTCACGACGATGCTGGATTTCACTGAAACCGGGCAGATCGGCGTGTTCGTCGACGCAGCGAGCGCGCAGGCCCGTGAGGCGGCGATCGGCGAGCGCGGCATCCTGCCGGGGTCCGACCTGGCGTTCGTTTTTTCGAGCCTGCGCGCCAACGACCTCGTCTGGCCTTACGTCGTGAACAACTATCTGCTCGGCGGCAGGCCTGCGGCGTTCGATCTGCTGTTCTGGAATTCGGACGGCGCCAACCTGCCCGGGCCGATGTACTGCTATTACGTGCGCAACACCTATCTCGAGAACCGGCTGAAGCAGCCCGGCGCCCTGGTGAACTGCGGCGTGCCGGTCGATCTGGGGAAAGTGAAGTTGCCGCTGTTCGTGCTGTCGACGCGCGAGGACCACATCGTCCCATGGCGCTCCGCCTATCGCACGCTTTCGCTGCTGGGCGGGGAAAAGACCTTCGTGCTCGGCGCGAGCGGGCACATTGCTGGCATAGTGAACCCCCCGGCCAAGAAGCGCCGCGGCTACTGGGTCGGGGAGCCGTATCCGGACGATCCCGATGCTTGGCTGGAAAATGCGCGCGAGCAGCGCGGCAGCTGGTGGCCGTTCTGGAGCGAGTGGCTCGGGCGCCACGCCGGCGGCACGCGCCCGGCACCGGCCGCGCCCGGCAGCGCGCGATACAAGCCGATCGAGCCTGCGCCCGGTCGTTATGTGAAGCAGAAAGCCAATTAGGAGACCCCCATGGAAGACATTCTCATCGTCGGCGCGGCACGCACCGCGATCGGCAAGTTCGGCGGCAGCCTGGCGAAGATGCCGGCCTCCGAGCTCGGCGCTCTCGTCATCCGCAAGCTGCTGGAGCGCGCCGGGGTCGCGCCGGAACAGGTTTCCGAGGTGATCATGGGCCAGGTGCTGACCGCCGCGACCGGGCAGAACCCGGCGCGGCAGGCAGCCATCCGCGCCGGCCTGCCGGACATGATTCCGGCGATGACCATCAACAAGGTCTGCGGCTCGGGCCTGAAAGCGGCCATGCTCGGCGCGCAGTCGATCGCGCACGGCGACGCGGACATCATCGTCGCCGGCGGGCAGGAGTCGATGAGCATGTCGCCGCACGCGATCAACGGCTCGCGCGACGGCTTTCGCATGGGCGACGCGAAGATGGTCGACACCATGATCATCGATGGCCTGTGGGACGTGTACAACCAGTACCACATGGGCGTCACCGCGGAGAACGTGGCGAAGGAGTATGCGGTGACGCGGGAGGACCAGGACCAGTTCGCGCTTGCCAGCCAGCAGAAGACCGAGGCGGCGCAGAAGGCGGGACGCTTCAAGGAAGAGATCATCCCGGTCGAAATCGCCAGCCGCAAGGGCACGCTCGTCTTCGCCGACGACGAATATCCGCGGCACGGCACGACGCTCGATGCGCTGAAGGGCCTCAAGCCCGCCTTCGACAAGAACGGCAGCGTCACCGCGGGCAACGCCTCGGGCATCAACGACGGCGCCGCGGCCGTCGTCCTTGCTTCGGCAAAAAAAGCAAAGGAACTGGGGTTGAAGCCCATCGCGCGCATCAAGGCCTTCGCCTCCGCCGGCGTCGACCCCAAGTACATGGGGATGGGGCCGGTGCCGGCTTCCAAGCGCTGCCTGTCGCGCGCGGGGTGGGACCCTAAGGACCTCGATTTGATGGAGATCAACGAGGCCTTTGCGGCGCAGGCCATCGCCGTGAACCGGCAAATGGCCTGGGACACGAGGAAGGTCAACGTCAACGGCGGCGCGATCGCGCTCGGACATCCGATCGGCGCCTCGGGCTGCCGCATTCTGGTCACGCTTCTTCACGAGATGCAGAAGCGCGATGCGAAACGCGGGCTGGCATCTCTTTGCATCGGCGGCGGCATGGGAGTCGCCCTCGCCGTTGAGCGCTAGAAGTGTCGCGCATCGCCTTTGTCTCGGGCGGCATGGGCGGCATCGGCACGGCGACCTGCCGGCGCCTCGGCCGGGCGGGCCACACGGTGGTCGCCGGCTGCCTGCCCGGCTACGAGCGCAAGAACGAATGGATCGAGAAAATGCGCGGGGAAGGCTACCGCGTGCACGCCGCCGAGGGCGATGTGGCGGAGTTCGATTCCTGCGCCGAGATGTTCTACCAGGTGCGCTCGATCGTCGGCCCCATCGACATCCTGGTCAACAACGCCGGCATCACGCGCGACTCGGTGTTCAAGCGCATGACCGAGCAGGACTGGATGGCGGTGATCAACACCAATCTCAACAGCGTGTTCAACGTCACCCGCCAGGTGATCGACGGCATGAGCGAGCGCGGCTGGGGCCGCATCATCAACATCTCGTCGGTCAACGCCATCAAGGGCCAGTTCGGACAGACCAATTACTCCGCGGCCAAGGCCGGCATGGCGGGCTTCTCGAAGGCCCTGGCGCAGGAGGTGGTGCGCAAGGGCGTCACGGTGAACACCGTGTCGCCGGGCTACGTCGAGACCGACATGGTGATGGCGATCCGGCCGGAGATCCGCGAGCAGATCATCGCCTCCATCCCCATGGGCCGGCTCGCCAAGCCCGAGGAGATCGCCGCCGTCGTGGCGTTCCTCGTCTCCGAAGAAGCCGGCTACATCACCGGCGCCAACATCTCGGTCAACGGCGGAATGCACATGATGTAGACTGACCGCTCCCCCAGGAGGAGGAATCATGGCGCAACAACGGCTCGCCGTCGTCACCGGAGGCATGGGCGGCCTTGGCGAAACCATCTCGACGAAGATGGCCGGCGCGGGATACCGCGTCGTCGTCACCTACTCGCCGTCGAACACCAAGTACCGGGCCTGGCTCGAGGAGATGAAAGGCCGCGGCCACAGCTTCTCGGCGTATCCGGTCGATGTCGTCAATTACGACGACTGCGCGCGCAAGTGCGCCCAGATCCAGGGCGAGTGCGGCCCGGTCGACATCCTGGTCAACAACGCCGGCATCACGCGCGACATGACGTTCAAGAAAATGACCAAGGCCGCCTGGGACGAGGTGATGCGCACCAACCTCGACTCGTGCTTCAACATGACCAAGCAGGTGATGGACGGCATGGTCGAGCGCGGCTGGGGCCGCGTCATCAACGTGTCGTCGGTCAACGGGCAGAAAGGCGCCTTCGGGCAGACCAACTACTCGGCGGCCAAGGCCGGCATCCACGGCTTCACCAAGGCGCTCGCGCTCGAGGTGGCGCGCAAGAACGTGACAGTGAATACCATCTCGCCGGGCTACATCGGCACGCAGATGGTCACCGCCATTCCGAAGGAGATTCTCGACTCGAAGATCCTGCCGCAGATCCCGCTCGGGCGTCTCGGCAAGCCGGAGGAGGTCGCCGGCCTGATCATCTATCTGTGCTCGGCGGAAGCCGCGTTCGTCACCGGCGCGAACATTTCCATCAACGGCGGCCAGCACATGTATTAAGGAGTAGACTACGCCACATGTCGGCGTCACCTCAGGAAAGCCGCGAGGCAAGGATGCAGAGCCAGGTCCGGCTGATCAAGAAATACCCCAACCGGCGCCTGTACGACACCAAGACGTCGAGCTACATCACGCTGGCCGACGTGAAGCAGATGGTCCTGAAGCAGGAGGATTTCCAGGTGGTCGACGCGAAGAGCGGCGACGATCTGACGCGCCAGATCCTGCTGCAGATCATCCTCGAGGAGGAATCGGGCGGCGTGCCGATGTTCTCCTCCGACCTGCTGTCGCAGCTGATCCGCTCCTACGGCAACGCGATGCAGGGAATGATGGGCAGCTATCTGGAAAGGAACATCCGCGCGTTCCAGGACATCCAGAAAGCGCTGCAGGAGCAGTCGCAACGCATGTACGGCGACAACTCGCGCGCCTCGCAGGAGCTGTGGGCGCAGTTCATGAACCTGCAAGGCCCGGCGATGCAGAGCCTGATGCAGGCGTACATGGAGCAGAGCCAGAAGATGTTCTCGCAGTTCCAGGAGCAGATGCAGAGCCAGGCGCGCAATATGTTCTCCGGCCTGTCCTTTCCCGGTTTTCCCGCTGGTCAGCAAACCAAGAACGATCCCGAGAAGCAGTAACCCGAAGATAGGGTTTGTCTCCCTCGGCTGTCCGAAAGCGCTGGTCGATTCCGAGCGCATCCTCACGCAGCTGCGCGCCGAGGGCTACGTCACGTGCAAGACCTATGCCGGCGCCGACCTGGTGATCGTCAATACCTGCGGCTTCATCGATGCCGCGGTGGAGGAGTCGCTGGCGACGATCGGCGAGGCCCTGGCCGAGAACGGAAAAGTCGTGGTGACCGGATGCCTCGGCGCCAAGGAGGGGGTTATCAGGAAAGCGCACCCCTCGGTGCTCGCAGTCACTGGTCCGCACGACTGCGCGGCGGTCATGGATGCCGTGCATGCTCATCTGCCCAAGCCGCACGATCCGTATACCGATTTGATTCCGGATATCGGCGTGAAACTGACCCCGCGGCATTATGCTTACCTGAAGATTTCCGAGGGCTGCAACCACCGCTGCACCTTCTGCATCATTCCTTCGATGCGGGGCGACCTGGTTTCAAGGCCGATCGGCGAGGTGATGCTCGAGGCCGAGAATCTGGTGCGCGCCGGCGTCAAGGAGCTCCTCGTCATCGCGCAGGACACCAGCGCCTATGGTGTCGACCTCAAGTACCGCACCGGCTTCTGGGGCGGCCGCCCCGTCAAGACCCGGATGCTGGATTTGTGCAAGACCCTGGCAGAGCTGGGAGTGTGGGTGCGGCTGCATTACGTCTATCCCTATCCGCATGTCGACGAGGTGGTTCCGTTGATGGCTGAAGGCAAAATCCTGCCGTATCTCGACGTGCCGTTCCAGCACGCCAGCCGGCGCATTCTCAGGCTGATGCGACGGCCGGCGAACGCGGAAAACGTGCTGGCGCGCGTCCGGCGCTGGCGGCAGATCTGCCCGCAGATCGCGCTGCGCAGCACCTTCATCGCCGGCTTCCCGGGCGAAACCGAAGCGGAGTTTTCCGAGCTGTTGGAATTCCTGAAGGAAGCCCAGCTCGACCGCGTCGGCTGTTTCGCCTACTCCCCGGTGCAGGGTGCAGCCGCCAACGCTCTGCCCGACGCCGTTCCCGACGAGGTAAAAGAAGAACGGCGCGGCAGGCTGATGCAAGTGCAGGCGGCGATCAGCGCGGCCCGCTTGAAGGCGAGAATAGGCAGGACCCTCCAAGTCCTCGTCGATGAACCGGGCATCGGCCGCTCCAGCGCCGACGCGCCGGAGATCGACGGCGTAGTACGCTTCAAGGGCCGCGCCAGGGTCGGCGAGTTCGCCGCAGTCCTGATCGAGCGCGCCGGCGAGCACGATTTGCACGGGAGACTGCAATGAGCAACCGCGAAGTGGTGGTGGTTTCGGGAACGCGCACGGCGATCGGCGATTACGGCGGCGCGCTGAAGGACCTGGCGGCGACCCGCCTCGGTTGCGTTGCCATCAAGGAAGCCGTAGCCCGCGCGAAAGTGGATCCGGCGAGCGTCGGCCACGTGGTGATGGGCAGCGTGATCCACGGCGAGGCGAGGGACATGTACTTGGCGCGCGTCGCGGCGGTCGATGCCGGCCTGCCGGTGGGAACGCCGTGCCTCACCGTGAACCGCCTGTGCGGATCGGGGCTGCAGGCGATCGTCTCGGCGGCGCAGCATCTCCTGCTCGGCGACTGCGATGTCGCGGTCGCCGGCGGCGCCGAGAGCATGAGCCGCGCGGCGTATTTCCTGCCCTCGGGGCGCTGGGGACAGCGCATGGGCGACGCGGCGGTCGTCGACGCGATGACCGGCGCGCTGCACGACCCGTTCGGGCACGGCCACATGGGCGTGACGGCGGAGAACATCGCGGCGAAGTACGGCTTCACGCGCGAGCAGCAGGACCGGTTCTCGATCGAGTCGCACCGCAAGGCGGCCAATGCGATCGAGAAGGGGTATTTCAAGGATCAGGTGGTCGCCGCGGAAATACGATCGAAGAAAGGCGTGGAGCACTTTACGGTCGACGAGCACGTGCGCAAGGACGCGAGCATGGCGGACCTGGCGAAGCTGAAGACGGTGTTCAAGAAAGACGGCACGGTCACTGCCGGCAATGCCTCGGGTATCAACGACGCCGGCGCAGCGCTCGTGCTGGCGGAAGCCCAGACCGCGAAGAAAATGAATTTGAAAATATTGGCGCGGCTGGTCGCCTACGCGCATGCCGGCGTCGAGCCGCAGGTGATGGGTCTCGGACCGATTCCCGCGGTGAAGCGCGCGTTTGAAAAGGCCGGCCTCAAGCCCGCCGACATGGACGTCGTCGAATCGAACGAAGCGTTCGCGGTGCAGGCGATGGCGGTGACGCAGGACCTCGGCCTCGATCCGGCCAAGGTCAACCCCAACGGCGGCGCGGTTGCGCTGGGCCATCCGATCGGCGCGACCGGCGCGATCCTGACCGTGAAGGCGCTCTACGAGCTCGAGCGCACGAAGAAGCGCTACGCGCTCGTCACCATGTGCATCGGCGGCGGCCAGGGCATCGCCGCGATCTTCGAGAGAATCTAAGAGCCTGCGCCGCAAACCCCTCCTCGGACTCGCGCTCGGCTCGGGCAGTGCGCGCGGCTGGGCGCACATCGGCGCGATCCGCGCGCTCGAGGAGCGCGGCGTGAAGCCCGACCTGGTGTGCGGCACGTCGATCGGCGCGCTGGTCGGCGCTTTCTACGCCTCGGGCGAGCTCGACCGGCTGGAGAACTGGGTCACCGGGCTCGCCTGGACCACGGTCGTCCGGCTGATGGATCTCTCGTGGCGCGGCGGCCTGATCCGCGGCACGCGCCTGTTCACGCTGTTTCGCACCATCTTCGAGGACCGCGATATCTCCGAGATGCCGCTGCCGTACGGCGCGATCGCTACCGAGCTCGACTCGGGGCGCGAGATCTGGCTGCGGGAAGGCAAAGTTCTAGACGCGGTGCGCGCGTCGTGCGCGATGCCGGGGCTGTTCACCCCGGTCATCCGGAACGGCGCGGTGCTGGTCGACGGCGGGCTGGTGAATCCGGTGCCGGTCTCGATGTGCCGCGCGCTCGGCGCCGACCTGGTGATCGCGGTCGACCTGAGCTGGGGCAAGCTGGGCCCGTACCGCGAGCGCGGCCGGGACCGGGAGGTCGCGCCGCGCGAAGTTCCAGGATGGCTCGAGCGGCTGCGCCTGCGCTGGGCGCAAAGCACGCCGAAGCAGGAAGGCGCGTCGATTCCCTCGATCTTCAACGTCTTCATGACCTCGCTCGACATCGTCGAGGTGCGCGTGGCGCGCAGCCGCCTGGCGGGCGATCCCGCCGACGTGCTGCTCACGCCGCTGCTGCCGGACTTCGCCACCATGGATTTCCACCGCGCGAAGGAAGCGATCCGGGAAGGGCGCGCCGCGGTCGAGCGCATGGCACCCCTGATCGAGCAGGTGCTCGGGTAACACCGCGTGGAAATCTCGCTGCCGGTGACGCTCGCGGTGCTCGGGGCGGCGCTGCTGCACGCCGGGTGGAACGCGCTCGTCAAGGCGAGCGCGGACAAGCGCCTCGACACCGTCGCCCTGTCCGCCGGCGCGGGCCTCATCGCGCTCGCCGTCGCGCCGTGGCTGCCGGCGCCGGCGAGCGCATCGTGGCCCTGGCTCGCCGGCTCGGCCGCGGTGCACATCCTGTACTTCCTCTTTCTCGCCGGCGCCTACCGCCACGGCGAGCTGTCGTATGCGTATCCGGTGATGCGCGGCGGCGGCCCGCTGATCGTCGCGCTGGTGGGGGCCCTCGCCCTAGGCGAAGTGCTGCCGCTCTCGCAGTGGCTCGGCGTGCTGATCATCTGCGCCGGCATCCTCGGCTTCGCGAGCGGCTCGCACGACCGGCGGGCGACGTTCTTCGCAGTGGCGAACGCGGTGGTGATCGCGGCGTACACGCTCGTCGACGGGCAGGGCGCGCGAGCTTCCGGCGCGCCGGTGAGCTACGCGCTGTGGTTTTTCGTCGCCAACGGCATCGTCATCACCGCGGTGGGCCTTGCGCAGCGCGGCAGGGAAGTCCCGGCGTATCTTCGCCGGCACTGGGGGCGCGCCGCGGTGGGCGGCGCCTGCTCGGCTGCGGCTTATGCCATAGCGCTGTGGGCGATGACCCGGGCGCCGATTGCGCTGGTCGCGGTGCTGAGGGAGACGTCGGTGATCTTCGCCGCGGCCATCGGCGCGCTGCTGCTGAAGGAAAAACTCACGCGCCGGCGGCTCTTCGCCACCGGCGCGGTGATGCTGGGGCTCGCCGCCCTCAGGCTCTAGCGTCAGACCGGCTGCAGCTTGCCGTCGAGAAAGCGCACTCGGTCGCCGGCATGCCAGTACGGCAGGCTCGGGCTCGACAGCGTGTGGTACGAGCCGTCGTCCATGCGCACGGTGACGTCCCAGCGCTTGGTGGCGTTATGCTGCTTCTCGATCTCCTTGCCGGCAAGCGCGCCGCCCGCGGCGCCGAGCACGGTCATGATCGACCTGCCGGTGCCGTGGCCGAACTGGTTGCCGACCACCGCGCCGGCGATACCGCCTCCGACCGCGCCGACGCCCGAGGTTGCACCCGGAGTGGTTACTTCCTTCACGGATTCGACCGTGCCGAAGACCCCGGCCGGTACGGCCGGCTGCGGCGCTTGCGCAATGGGGGCCGCTTCCGCGATCTGCACCGGTTGAGCCGGCTGCGCTTTCGCCGCGCGATGCGTCGGCCTCGCCTTCACGACCGGGGTCGCTTGCGGCGCGGCCGCGGGCATGGAGGTCTCGACCGCGGCCTGCGGCGCGGGCGTGGCGGGCGTGGACGCGGCGACCACCGGCTCGGCTTGCGTGCTGGATCCCAGGGAGTGGGGCAGCACGCCGGTCAGCGCGGCAACGCCGGCTGCCGAGAAGACGGTGACCGAAATGGCCGCCGCGGTGAGCAGCGGGTGAAGACGGGGCTTGCTGGTCGTTTCCATTGCGTTGTTCTCCTGTCGCAGGCATTACCTGACAACGCGCAGGTTATAGGCAGCTCACTGCCGCTTCAGTGAGCATTTGTTACCGAATGTATCAGCCCTCGGGGCGCAGCTGGGGAAAGAGAATGACATCGCGGATGCTCGGAGCGTCGGCCAGCAGCATCACCAGCCGGTCGATGCCGAGGCCGGCGCCGGCGGCCGGCGGCATGCCGTGCTCGAGCGCCCGGATATAGTCGGCGTCGTAATACATCGCCTCCTGGTCGCCGGCCTCCTTGCGGCTCGCCTGCTCGAGGAAGCGCGCCGCCTGGTCCTCCGGGTCGTTCAGCTCGGAGAAGCCGTTGGCGATCTCCTTCGCGTCGATGAACAGCTCGAAGCGGTCGGTGAGCTCCGGGTCGGAATCGCGGCGGCGCGCGAGGGGCGAGACCTCGGCCGGAAAATCGACGATGAAGGTCGGATCGATGAGCTGCTTTTCGGCAACGGCCTCGAAGAGCGCGAGCTGCAGAGCGCCCCAGCCCGGCCCGCTGCCGTGCTCGACCCCCAGCTCGGTCAGCTTTTTCGAGAGCAACCTGCGCTCCCGCAAGTCGCCCTGGATGCCGTGCTTGCGGAGGGCGTCGGAAAGGGCAAGGCGGGCGAACGGCTTCGCCAGATCGATCTGTCTTCCTTGATAGCCCACCAGCAGCTTTCCAACTGCGGCCTGCCCTGCGGCGCGCACCATTCGCTCGGTCATGTCCATCATGTAGTTCCAGTCCTCGTAGGCGCAGTACCACTCGAGCATGGTGAACTCGGGGTTGTGGCGCGTCGAGATGCCCTCGTTGCGGAAATTGCGGTTGATCTCGAACACGCGCTCGACCCCGCCCACGACCAGGCGCTTGAGGTAGAGCTCCGGCGCAATGCGCAGGTAGAGATCCATGTCGAGCGCGTTGTGGTGCGTCTTGAAGGGCCGTGCCGCGGCGCCGCCGGGAATCGGCTGCAGCATCGGCGTCTCCACCTCCAGATAGTCTTCTTTCAGAAGAACCTCTCTCAACGCATGCATGACGCGCGAGCGGACGGCGAAGACCTCTCTTGCCTGCGGATTGACGATCAGGTCGAGATAGCGCTGCCGGTACCGCGTCTCCTGGTCCGCCAGGCCGTGGAATTTCTCCGGCAGCGGGCGCAGCGCCTTGGAGATCAGGCGGATCCTCTTCGCCTGCACCGTCAGCTCTCCCTTGTTGGTCTTGAACAGCGTGCCCTCGACGCCCACGATGTCGCCGAGGTCCCAATGCTTGAATCCCTCGTGCTGCTTCTCGCCGGTCACGTCGTTCGACACGTAGATCTGGATCCGGCCCGAGCCGTCCTGCAGCGTGGCAAAGGTCACCTTGCCCATCGGGCGCTTCAGCATCATGCGGCCGGCGATCGAGGCCGCCACGGGACTTTGTTCCAGCGCTTCCCGCGTTTTTTCTGCATGCGATTCAATCAGTCTGGAAGCCAGATCCCGCCTGCGGAAATCGTTGGGGTAGGCGATCCCCGCGGCGCGCAGCGCCTTCAGCTTCTCCCGGCGCTCCTCGATCAGCTTGTTGTCTTCTTCCACTTTTTAGACTCCCTGCTTGAGGCTCGCGCTGATGAAGTCGTCCAGATCGCCGTCGAGCACCGCTTGCGTGTTGCCGGTCTCGACGCCGGTGCGCAGGTCCTTGATGCGCGACTGGTCGAGCACGTAGCTGCGGATCTGGTGGCCCCAGCCGATGTCGGTCTTCTGCTCCTCGAGCTTCGCCTGCTCGGCGCGGCGCTTGCGCAGCTCGGCTTCGAACAGCTTCGCTTTCAGCATCGCCATCGCCTCGGCGCGGTTGCGGTGCTGCGAGCGGTCGTTCTGGCACTGCACGACGATGCCGCTGGGCAGGTGCGTGATGCGCACCGCGCTGTCGGTGCGGTTGACGTGCTGGCCGCCCGCGCCCGAGGCGCGGTAGGTATCGATGCGCAGGTCGGCGGGGTTGATCTCCACCGCGATCGATTCGTCGACCTCGGGGTACGCGAACACGCTGGCGAAGGAGGTGTGCCGCCGCGCATTGGCATCGAACGGGCTTTTGCGCACGAGGCGGTGGACGCCGGTCTCGGTGCGAAGGTGGCCGTACGCGTAGTCACCGCTGACCTTCAGGGTCGCGCTCTTGATGCCCGCCACCTCGCCGCCGGTGCGCTCCAGCACCTCGACGGCGAAGCCCTTCTTGTCGCAGTACTTGATGTACATGCGCTCGAGCATCGCCGCCCAGTCCTGCGCCTCGGTGCCGCCCGAGCCCGCCTGGATGTCGACGAAGCAGTTGTTGGGGTCGAGCGGATTGGAGAACATGCGGCGGAACTCCAGCGCCGCGACATCCCTCTCCAGGCGCGACGCCTCGCGCCCGATCTCCTCGAGCGTCGCTTCGTCGGCGTCGGCGCGCGCCATGTCGAACAGCTCTTTCGCGTCGGCCAGGCCGCTGCCGACGCGGCCGAGCGTACCGACCACGGCTTCGAGCGCCTTCTTTTCCTTGCCGAGCGCCTGCGCGCGCTGCGGGTTGTCCCACAGCTTCGGGTCTTCGAGCTCGCGGTTCAGCGCCGCGAGGCGGTTTTGCTTCGCCTCGAAGTCAAAGATACCTCCGCAGCTCGGCCGACCGGGTCTGCAGGTCGGCGAGCGAGGAGGCGATCTGGTTTAGGCGTTCGGCTTCCACTTCCTGCCCCCGAGTTTAGCGCAGGCCGCGGGCGCTCAGACGCGCCGGGCGGAATATTCTTCCGCGATCTTGTCGTCGAAAAACGCCGTCGGGTTGGGCGCCGCCATGAACTGGCGGTAGACCTCGGGGTAGACGCCGCCGTACTGAAAGACCTCCCCGTTCGACATCTCGACTTCGAGCGTGCGGGTCTTTTCGTCGTAGCCGACCGAGCGCACCTTCGACGAGTTGACCCGCTTGCGTTCCATCAGCCGCCGAGCGTCGCGCTCCAGGGAGTCTTGGCTCCGCCGCTGTCCAGGCTGCCTTCGATGCTCGAGCCTTTCACCTGCCCGGTGAATTCGCCCTTGCGCCCGGGGAGCTTGAAGGTCAGGCGGTCGCCGCGCAGCTTCACGTCCTCGAGCGGCACCTCCTTGCCGTCGAGCACTGCGCTGCCCGACACGCGCATCAGTTGCTGCTTGAGCTGCAGCGTCGCGGGTTGCCTGCTCACGGCTGATGGCATTTGAGCGTTCCAGCGGCCGGCGACTTTGGCGGGTACGATGTACAACCAGATGATGGTGGTCTGGACACCCGAGATGGCCTCTTTCTCGGGAAGGTCGAATTGCTTCATATCGTCTGGAAGCCATCCGGTGAGAGGGTAGTCATGCGAGACGATTCGCGTGCCCGGTTTAAGTTCGCTGGCCAGCTTATCCTTCAACATATTCACGGTATCCGGCAGTAAATACATCGTCACCACCGTGGCTTGAGAGATATCCGTTTTAAAGAGATCCTGCTTAAGGAACTTGACTCGATCCGCAATACCTTCCTTCCTGGCTTCCTCGTTTGCCTGCTTTACCAAGCTCTCTTTGATTTCGACCCCGAAGCCGCGCGCACCGAATACCTTTGCCGCCGTGCGCACGATGCGGCCGTCCCCCGATCCCAGATCTATAAGGAAGTCATCGGGTCCGACATGGGCGTAACGCAGCATCGCTGCGACCGCGGCCTCCGGGGAAGGGACGTACGGCCCGGCGTTCTTTATCGGTTCTACATCGGCGGCGCACGCCGCGCCCGCCAGCAAGAAGAAGACCGGGATGGCCGTGAAGAAAGGCGGGCGTTTCATTCGATGTGCTCCACGTTGAGCTGGACGTTCTTCAGGCCGTTGAACTCGTTCACGCTGAGGCGGTAGGCCGCGCGCACGCGATCGGCGACCGGGTCGAGCGCGCCGAAGCGCATCGCCTCGAAGCGGCGGCCGTCCTTGATCAGCCGCAGCTTCAGATGCCGCTCGCCGACCAGGCGCTGGCTTTCGACGGCGAATGTATCGCAGAACAGGGGCTGCGGAAAGCCCTGGCCCCAGATCTGCGCCTCGAGCAGGCGCGCGACCTCGAGGGTGCAATGCGCCGGCTCGAGCGCGCCGTCGGTCTCCACGGTGTGGAGCCGCGCTTCCGCCGGCAGCAGCTGCTCGAGCGTGCGCTCGAACAGCGCGCAGAAGCGCTCGTAATCCGCTTCGGCGATCGTCAATCCTGCCGCCTGCGCGTGGCCGCCGAAGCGCTGGATCAGGCCCGGCGCGCGCTTGGCGACGAGATCGAGGCAGTCGCGCAGGTGCAGCCCGGGCAGCGAGCGTCCGGACCCCTTGAGCAGGCCGCCGGCGGCGGAGCGCGCGAAGCAGATGACCGGGCGGTGCAGGCGGTCCTTCAGGCGCGAGGCGAGGATGCCGACCACGCCCTCGTGCCAGCCCGGAACGAAGAAGGTAGAACGAT
>Ga0070697_100001859_pt1 | contig 16142 bp, 6 predicted proteins | sample KBSK1501metaG_FD_65475 | JGI IMG/M metagenome (GOLD analysis project Ga0070697, IMG submission 65475) | Corn, switchgrass and miscanthus rhizosphere microbial communities from Kellogg Biological Station, Michigan, USA - KBS K1-50-1 metaG | ecosystem: Host-associated > Plants > Roots >...
ATACACGGATACGCGCCTGAGGGTTTTCCCGACAGCTGCTTTGTGATTTATCATGAATGACTCGAAAGCCAATTGAGCAGGAAATGCAAACATGACTACCTCGGCGGGTGAACTTTCCATGATTAGCGGCGCCGTTGCGATTCGCGCGCTTTACCGTCAGGTGCGTGCGCGAACGATGCAGATCGTTGCACCGCTGGAGATCGAAGACTACGTGATCCAGACGGCCGAGTTTATGAGTCCGCCGCGCTGGCACATCGGCCACACTTCGTGGTTTTTTGAGACTGTGTTACAGGCGCATCAACCCGGATACCAGGTTTATTCTGAAGATTATCTTTTCTACTTCAACTCCTACTACGAGGGCTTCGGCGCACGCATCGAACGCACTAAGCGAGGCACCAAGTCCCGCCCGACAGTCAGGGAGACCGTAGCTTACCGCAATCATGTCGACGAAAAGATGCAAGAGTTTTTGCATGGCATCGAGGATCAAACCAAGGCTGAAACAGTGTTCTCGCTGGTGAGACTAGGCCTCGAACACGAGATGCAGCATCAGGAACTGCTGGTTTACGACATCAAGCACCTGCTTTGTGAACAGTATGCCGCTTCGATCCAGGCCGGGCCTGCTTCTTCGATGAAAGTGGAAGGCATGGCGGAAATTGAAGGCGGGTTGTTTTGGCTTGGCTACGGAAACAGAGACAAACCGCAGGCAGCGATCCCTGCGTTACAATTCGCTTTCGACAACGAGAAGCCCGCACACCAGGTTTTTATTCAGGACTATGCCCTGGACCGCGCGCTGGTGAGCAATGGCGACTTTCTTGAATTCATTCGCGACCAGGGTTATCAAAACTTTCGCTGGTGGTTTTCCGAAGGGTGGGAAGTTGTCAACCGCGAAAAATGGCTGGCCCCGCTCTATTGGGAACTGCACGATGGCGAATGGATGATTCGAGACTTTACCGGCTTACATTCGGCATCCAGTAAGGCCAACGAGCCCGTTTCCCACGTCAGCTCTTATGAAGCCTCTGCGTTTGCGAAGTGGGCGGGCAAGCGTCTTCCCACTGAAGCAGAATGGGAGAAAGCTGCAACGTTTGAATCCAAGACCGGCAAGCTAAGGGCTTTTCCGTGGGGCGATCATGAGGTCGACTCGGCAAAAGCTAATTTGCTTGAGAACGGACTTTGGTCGGTTGGGGAAATAGGTTCATTTCCCGCCGGTCAAAGCGCCAACGGTTGTCATCAAATGATTGGGGACGTTTGGGAGTGGACCACCTCCGATTACGTTCCTTATCCCGGGTTCAAATCAGAGTTTGATGAATACAACGACAAATGGTTCGTCAATCAGAAAGTTTTGCGAGGCGGCTCCTTTGCGACACCCCAGGTGCACATCCGCTCAACTTACCGCAATTTTTTCCACGCCCACGAGCGCTGGATGATCTCGGGATTCCGCTGCGCTAAAGACGCTTAGCTGCAGCCCGGTTTGACGGTCAACTCTGGCAGACTGCTTATGATGAGGTGGTCCGTTTTCAGGAAGAACAGTACGATCCACTAAATGACACGAAATAACTCGAACCAAGACTCTTTTCGTGCGGCTTCGTGTGATTTCGTGGATCGTTCTTGATTTTTTCCGCCGCCTGGTACGATCCCAATTGTCATTTCATACTCGCCGTTTCCGCAAACTAACAGTTTGCGTTACGATTCCTGTGACAGTGAAAATATACTTTGCAGCATCGATCCGCGGTGGTCGCGATGACTGGACTTCCTATCTTGAGATCGTTCGGCAACTGCGCGAGTATGGACAGGTGCTGACGGAACACGTAGGAAATGCTGAGCTAAGTGCTTCAGGTGAACCCCTGGACGATCGTTTCATCCACGAACGCGATCTCGGCTGGTTGAAAGAGTCAGACTATCTGGTCGCAGAAGTTACCACCCCAAGTCTCGGCGTTGGCTATGAAATCGGGAAAGCAACTGAATGGGGCAAACCAGTGCTATGCCTGTACCGGCCGGCGGAGGGCCGTGCACTTTCGGCAATGGTCTCAGGCAGCAACGCGGTAACGCTGAAGGAGTATCAAGAGCCCGCGGAGCTTAAAGAGATTTTCGACCAGTTCCTTCGATCCAGGTAAAGTAAAGGACAATTAGCATTGGCGACAATATTGAATGATATCGAAGCGCGTGTTCTCGGCTCGCTGGTTGAAAAACAGGTAACCACGCCGGAATACTACCCGTTGACTTTAAACTCGCTCACCCTCGCGTGTAACCAGAAGAACAATCGCACGCCGGTTACCGCTTACGACGAGACCACAGTCGCGCAAGCTCTGGAAACTTTGCGCGAAAAGAACCTTGCCTACGTGTTTTATGGCAGCACCAGTCGCGTGCCGAAATATAAGCACGTGCTGCCGGAAGTAATGCACTTAAGCCAGGCCGAGATGGGGCTGATATGTGTCCTGCTGCTCAGAGGGCCGCAGACACCCGGCGAACTGGCGACGCGCGCCTATCGACTTTATGAGTTTTCAGGTCTGGAAGAAGTTGAGTCCACCCTCAATTCATTAATTTCACGCGAGCCAGACCCGCTCGTCACCCGCTTGCCGCGTCAGCCGGGTCAGAAGGAAGCGCGGTTTGCGCATCTTCTGTCGGGAGAAGTTTCAATCGACGCGATAAATGAAGAGGCTGCGCCGGTCAGGAGCCGCGCCGGGACCAGTGACAGAATGGCTGCGCTCGAAGCTGAAGTGGAGACGCTCAGGAGCGAGGTGATGGCGCTGCGGCAGCAGTTCGAAGGTTTCAAGAAACAGTTTGAGTGAGGAGAGCCACTGAAATAGGTCCAATAGGTCATATAGGCCCTATACGACCTATTTTGCTTCCCTCTTTAAATTTCACCCCTAGGCCAGTGTTTCATTTGTGCAATTCCGTAGTTTCTGCGTTATAATCTCCCTCCCATGAATCTCGAATTATTTCATCCAGCGGTCGCGCGCTGGTTTGCGAAGAGCTTTCCCTCCGCAACCCGCCCGCAAGCGGAAGCATGGCCGGCCATCAAAGAGCACCGCAACACACTGATTGCGGCGCCCACCGGCTCAGGTAAAACACTCGCCGCCTTTCTCGCGGCCATCGACGATCTTGTGCGCCTCGGGGTCGAGGGAAAGCTTGATGATACAACTCACGTTGTCTATGTCTCGCCTCTGAAAGCGCTGAGCAACGACATCCAACGCAATCTGCAAATCCCACTTGCCGGCATCCAGGAAGAACTCAAGGCCATGGGTCTGCCTGAAGTTAATATCCGGACTTTTGTCAGAACTGGAGATACTCCGGCGTCGGAGCGCACGGCCATGACCAGGCGGCCGCCACACATTATCGTAACGACTCCCGAATCGCTCTACATCCTGCTAACCAGCGAAGGCGGGCGTCGTATGCTCGAGACGGCGCGGACACTCATCGTTGATGAAATACATGCCGTCGTGGGTGACAAGCGCGGCTCCCACCTGGCGCTCTCGATAGAACGCCTGGAAGAACTCATTCGCCAACACTCTGAAGCTGAAACGGCAGTGGACCCAGATTCGGAAGTTGAAGGCTTACCCTTCTCCAGAGACGAAATCCGAAATCCGAAATCCGAAATCCGAAATTCCAAACTGGTTCGGATTGGTCTTTCTGCCACCCAGCGACCTATCGAAGAAGTGGCTCGCTTTCTTGTCGGTAATGCAAACATCAAGGCCGATAACACGCCCGATTGCGCCATCATCGACAGCGGACACAGCCGCCGGCTCGATCTGGCCATAGAACTCCCCGATTCTCCGCTGCAGGCCGTGATGTCAGGCGAAGTTTGGGATGAAGTATACGACCGGCTGGCGCAGCTGATACGTCAACACAAAACGACGCTCATTTTTGTAAATACACGTCGACTGGCTGAACGCGTGGCCCGTCACCTGGGCGAGCGCATCGGAGATGAAAACATTGCCGCCCATCATGGCAGCCTGGCGCGCGAGCAGAGATTAGCGGCGGAGCAGCGGTTGAAGGCCGGGGAGCTCAGCGCCCTGGTAGCTACCGCCTCGCTGGAGTTAGGCATCGATATCGGCGACGTTAATCTCGTCTGCCAGCTTGGTTCTACTCGCTCCATAGCGAGCTTTCTGCAACGCGTGGGCCGATCCAATCACACAGTCGCAGGTTTTCCTAAGGGAAGAATTTTTCCTTTATCGCGCGACGAGCTGGTTGAATGCGCGGCGATAATCGATTCTGTCCGTCGGGGCGAGCTCGATCAGCTGGAACTGCCGGAACAGCCGCTGGACATCCTCGCGCAACAGATAGTCGCCGCATCCGCGGCGGAGGAATGGACGGAAGACCGGCTTTTTCAGATGATCCGGCGCGCCTACCCTTATCGCAACCTGGACAGGGAGAAATTTGATTCGGTCATCAGCATGCTCTCCGAGGGTTTTTCCACCAAGCGCGGGCGGCGTTCGGCCTATCTGCATCATGATGCTGTCAATCAACGTTTGCGAGGTCGACGCAACGCGCGGATTTCGGCGATCACTTCCGGCGGCGCGATTCCCGATACTGCGGACTACGCGGTCGTACTCGAACCGAGCGAGCTGGTAATCGGCTCGGTAAATGAAGACTTCGCCATTGAGAGTTTGCAGGGAGACATATTTCAACTGGGAAACACGTCATGGCGTGTCCTGCGGGTCGAGCAGGGCAAGGTGAGGGTCGAGGATGCGCACGGACAACCGCCTTCGATTCCCTTCTGGCTGGGTGAGGCGCCCGCGCGCACGCACGAGCTTTCTGCTTCCGTATCGCGTCTGCGCGTAGAAATTGCGAACCGAGTCGATGTCAGTGTCAGCACCCCTCGAGTAAGCGGGGGGCTGGCGGATGGCGACGAAGAGCCGGTCGGACTAATTGAAGAGGGGCCGCTCTCTCACGCAGGCGGTTCTGGCATTAATCTCGAGCCCGCAATCAAGTTTCTGACGGACGACGTTGGCATTTCGCGGGCTGCCGGCGAACAGATGGTGGAGTATCTCGCCGGAGCTAAGATGGTTCTCGGCGTGATGCCGTCGCAGCAGAATCTCGTTCTCGAACGTTTCTTCGACGACAGCGGCAGCATGCAGCTCGTCCTGCATTCACCTTTTGGCAGCAGGCTCAACCGCGCCTGGGGATTGGCGCTGCGTAAACGCTTCTGCCGCAAGTTTAATTTTGAGCTGCAAGCGGCGGCGACAGAAGACGCCATAGTACTTTCCCTCGGTCCTACGCACAGTTTTCCGCTCGACGACGTTTTTCATTATCTGAATTCCAAGAGTGTCCGCCAGCTTTTGTGTCAGGCGCTTCTGGATGCGCCCATGTGGAACATTCGCTGGCGCTGGAACGTGACTCGTGCCCTGGCGGTTTTGCGACGGCGAGGCGGCAAGAAGATACCGGCTCAACTACAGCGCATGGACGCCGAGGATTTGTTGACTGCGGTATTTCCGGATCAGGTCGCCTGTGCCGAGAATCTTGGCGGCGGCGAACGGGAGATTCCCGCCCACCCACTGGTGGACCAGACGGTGAAGGACTGTTTGGAAGAGGCAATGGACGTCGCCAGCCTCGAAAAGCTGCTTGTATCGATTGAACGCAACGAAAAGAACCTGTTTGCACGCGATGTCATCGAGGCATCGCCGCTAGCCCAGGAGATACTCAACGCTCGACCCTACGCCTACCTGGATGATGCGCCCCTTGAGGAACGTCGCACCCGCGCCGTTTTTCAGCGACGCTGGCTGGATCCGCAAACGGCCAGGGACATGGGCAAACTGGATCAGGGTGCTATCGATCGCGTGCGCGACGAGGTCTGGCCGCGAGTCGAGAATGCCGACGAACTCCACGATGCGCTGGTTGAACTAGGGTTCGTGACCGAACAGGAAGGGAGCGAGTGGCAAGACTTTTTCGCTCAGTTGAAAAGTGATCGTCGTGCGGCTGTGTTTCAAGTTAATACTGGGACCGCGGGCGGGACGCCCGCGGTCCCAGTGAGGAGCCTGAGTCTTTGGGTCGCTGCTGAAAGGCTGCCTCAGCTACAGGCTATCTACCCATCGACCTCGCTGAGCCCGGCAATCGTTGCGCCTGAAAGTTTTGCGCGAGTAGCCTGGACGTTTGACGATGCCTTGGTTGAAATCTTGCGCGGGCGACTGGAAGGCCTGGGTCCGGTAACTGTCGCAGCGCTCGCGGATTCATTCGGTCTGAGCAAAAATGAGATCGAAGGCGGTCTGCTGAAGCTGGAAGCCGAAGGTTTTGTTATTCGAGGCAACTTCACACCCGGCTCCACCGAGACTGAATGGTGTGCACGCCGTCTCCTTGCCCGCATTCACAGTTACACCCTCAATCGTTTGCGGCAGGAGATCGAGCCGGTAGCCACTTCCGATTTCCTTCGTTACCTGTTGGCCTGGCAAAAACTCGCGCCTGAGCACCAGATGGAAGGCCCCGAAAGTGTGCGGGCGATCATCGAGCAGTTGGAAGGCTTTGAGGCACCCGCAGCCTCATGGGAAGGCGAATTGCTGCCCGGCCGTTTGGCCGAATACGATCCGGCCTGGCTCGATGCCTTGTGCCTGTCTGGTGAAGTGGTATGGGCCAGATTGACTCCGCCTGCGGCTACGCCGGCGTCGCGTTTGATCGCGTCCGAAAATGGGATTGAAAGAGTGCGCGGTGCTGCTCCCGTTCGCAACACTCCAATCGCGCTGCTGCAACGCAAGAACTTTGCTATCTGGAATTCGGTATTCCCGCAGCCTTCCCTTAACGAAACCGAATTCCCGACTACTACGGGCGCTGTGCATGATTATCTGGCCACGCGTGGCGCGTCATTCTTCACCGACATTGTCGAGGGGACAAAACTCCTGCGCAGCCAGGTTGAAGAAGCATTGGCCGAGCTGGTGGCCAATGGACTGGTCATCTCCGACAGTTTTGCCGGTCTGCGAGCACTTCTGACACCTTCAAGCCGAAAGACTCAAGCTGCGGCAAAACGAAAACACCGGCAGCCCGTCTACGAAATGGCGAGTGCCGGTCGCTGGTCACTCTTGCAACGTAATACACCGAGCCCGGAGGTTATGCCCACCACGGCTCGGGGCAGTGGCCCGGTCGTTCGGGACAGCGCGTTCGACGCCGAGGCTGCTGAGGAGATTGCCCGCATACTTCTAAAACGCTACGGCGTGGTTTTCAAACGACTGCTTGAGCGCGAAGGGATCGCTCTTCCCTGGCGTGTGCTCCTGCGTATCTATCACCGGCTGGAAGCGCGCGGCGAGATTCGCGGTGGACGTTTTGTAGCAGGAATATCCGGTGAGCAGTTTGCGCTGCCCGACGCCGTGGGAATGTTACGAGCCATCCGCCGTGCGCGTACCGGCTCGATGGATTTTGGCCTACGGTCGGCTTCTCAAATGATAGAAGACTCCGGACAAGAGACGGCGCCCATGGCCGGGCTTCAATCGACCGAAGATAGCCTCATCTCCGTCAGCGCCGCCGACCCGCTCAATCTGGTAGGAATCATCACGCCGGGTGGACGGATAACTGCTTTCACTTCAAATCGCATCCTCTATCGCAATGGTGAGCCTGTGGCTGTTCTAGAGGGTGGAGAAACGCGTTTCCTGGTAGAGCTGAGCCGCTCTATGGAATGGAAAGCGAAAGCTGCCCTGATGAGGAAAGCCACGCCACCCGCGCTTCGCTCTTATCTGCGTCGACCGGCTTAGAGAATAAAACGAATAGGCCCTATATGACCTATAGGACCTATTCTGCTTTGGCCTTTCGCAAAGCTACACCGGACTCAGCGTGGCAATCTCAGCACGCTCCCGGGCGTTGTCGAGGAAAGTGTCGGTGTCAGACTCGATCTTCGCCTCTTTTAGGAGGTTTTCGATCTCGGGACGAGCTTGTTCCAGCGTCGGCACGATTTGACCTGGAGCCCGGCTCCTCAGTCGAGGTACATAGACATCTTTGTAGTAATCAGACACCTCCTGGGGGGTGATGACAACAAAGTTGCGAAAACGGAAATCAAGATACTTTTCAATCTTCAATCGCTGCTCCACGATCTGATCCAGTTTCGTCGTGGTTAAGCCTACCTTGCGCAGCCGTTGCTCGAATTCAGGCAGCGCGAGTGAGGCCCTGGCTAGAAATTCCTTCACCAATTCGTCCCGCGCAGTTTTCACTTCCTCGAGGGTCGGTGCAATCGTCGGCAGTTTTTCAGCCTCCTGGAGAATTAGTCGTTGGTCGATAATCAAATGCAGGGCGCTATTAAGGTCAGCTGAAGAGGGATTATCCAGGGGCGTGTTTGGTTGCAACGCTAACTGCCACACAAGATCAGAGTAGGTGATCAGGCACATCTCCCCACAGGATGGGATGACGCCGGCGTTCACGGTAGCCACCATCTTGTCGACGACTTCCTGGCCGCGAGCGGTAGAAGGCAGAAAGCAGTAAGCAGTAAGCAGAAGGCAGAAAACGAAGGCCCGCCTCGCGGCCAACATTCGCCGCTGTCTTCTGCCTTCTGCCTTCTGCTTTCTGCCTTCTGCTTTCTGCATACTGCCTGCTCCCTAGAATGCCTGCGTAAATCTAAAGTGTACCTGCGTCCGTTTGAGACGATAGATTGCCGGAGTGCCATCGAAGCCACCGCCTGGACCACGCTGCGGAATCAAAAACTCCGGCGGGTTAAGCATAAACCCATAATCAATTGCCAGGGCGCCGCCAAATGGTGTTTGAATCCTCAAACCCAGACCCGCTGTGTTAATCCAATGCGCGCGCAGGTTGGCGGCGTTTATTGCCGCCAGTAAGTCGCCTGCCGGAGGGGGCGTGTCGTCCTTCTTATGGAATAGATCGCCTACGCGCCGGAATACATTTCCACCGTCGTAAAAAGGAACCACCTGCAATGCCCGGGTCATCGGTATGCGCGCTTCAAGATTAAGAATTGCCAGAGCATTGCCGCCAACGGGCACCGTGAAGGGATTCAAGAAGACGGGTTTCTTGTCCTGATCGAGAAATGTGCCTTCGGGGATGATGACCTGCCGCGGACCTGCTTCCTCAAAATTGAAACCGCGCAGCGTGTTGGAGCCACCGGAAAAGAATCGCTCGCTGATTGGCAAGGTGCGATCGATTTCGGAAATGCCCGGGACACCGTCACGGTCGCGCGGATTGAAAAGATTCGCCAGACCGAGGGTTCCGTTTGCAGCAAACACGGTTCCCCGGAACGCGTTCACTTTGTAATAACGGCGATAACTGGCCTGCAACTTGTTGAAAGAAAGATTCCCTCCCAGTTGCCGCAGCGCAACCGCGTAATCAACGTTGAAGAAGTCGCCGCGGGTAGCATCCAGCTGGTTGTAGCGGCAGATTTCACCGGGCGCTCCGGTTTCCTCATTCGGATCTCGCACGGCGCCCAGCAAGCCTCGCTCGCATCTTTCGCGGGTGTCGCGGACAAACGAAGCTCCAAACCTGGAAAGACGAACAGCTCGATCGGGCTCCAGGATTGGTCTAATCAAGAGACTTTGAAGATTGAAAAGCCGCACGTCTTCATAACTGTAACGAGCAAACACAATGGAACGTGTTTTCTGGCTCAGCACGCGTCGCGATTCAAGAGTGGCGGTAAAACGATTGATAGTGGGCTCGTTGACCTTCCTCCCAAATTCATCAAGTGGGTCTCCCTTGTCGTTCAGTCTCTGGACTATTCCCATGGTGCCCCGGTCAATTGCCGTCCGGAAAAACCTCGTTACGGTAGCATCGCGCTGATATTCGAGGGACAACGCGAGCGGCGCAAACTGTTTTTCGCCATACCGGGCAAAACGTGGATCGAGATATTCAAACCTCACCAGCTGCTGCAAGCGGCTGGCGCGAAAACGCATGGCTCCGTGCCGCAGCTTATTCATCAAATTAACGTTGCTTATTTCAAACAGCCCAAGGGCGCCGGTGTCGGTCGAGAAGCCACCGCCGTAGTCCATCACTTTAGGCTTCTTTTCCTCGACATCGATGATCACATCCTTCCGCTTAAAACCGGAGGTAGTTTCCCCTGCCGGATCCGTGCGAATGATCACTTGCCGAAAAGCATCAGTGAGATAGAGTTCCCGCTCGCTGTCGGCGATGCGATCTGCACGCAGGACCTCGCCTTCGGCAATAGGAATCACGCGCAGAATCGCGGCGCGCTTGACCGCGCGGGTCTTAGCGTCACCGGTAACACCATTAACAATGATTTGATTGATGAAAACCTTGTCGCCCTCGTTGGTGATCGAATAGATAAGTCTTACCTGTTCGTCATCACCTTTCTTCGGGAGCTCAACGATTGAAAACTCCATCTTCGCGTCTAAATAACCGTCGCGCGAATAGAGGGCCAACAGGCGTTCGCCGTCAGCTCTGGCCTGCGAGCGCGAAAACGGCGAATCGACGACAATTTTCAGCTCGTCGTAAAGCCGTTTGTCCGTATAGATCTTGTTGCCGCGGACTTCCACTCCGGCGATACGGGTCAAGGTTCCTTCAGTTACGTTAAAAGTGATAATCAGACTTTCGCCGTTGAGCGAAACACCCTGAAGCACCTCAACCTCAGCGTGACGATAACCAATATCGCGCATGTAGCTGCGAATGGTTCGCCTGTCCTGCTCGAGGAGAGCAGCGCTGGTGTAGCCACGACCGTATCCGAGGAGCGGAATCAATCCGAGAGCGCTGGCCTTTTGAGTTTTTAGATCAGCGGCGACGTCCTCGAGCGTGAGCTTGTTCGTGCCGGTGATTCGAATATCGGTTAACTTGAAACGACGTCCGCGCTCGATGTCGTAGCGTATTTCCACCGTGTGACCGCTCAAGGTTTCAGGATTCAACGTCTCACAAGTTGCTGCGGTTCCGTTCTCGCCAAGCTCCGGGGTTGGCGGGGTCACGGTGCAGACCGGAGTTACGTCGGCAAAGAAATATCCCTGCTCCTGCAGCTTATTACGCAGCCGCCGCTCGCCTTCGGTGATCGCGGAAAAGTCGATGTTGCCTTCACGCTTTACCGGCAACATTTCCGTTGCGGTCTTCTCGCTCATAGGATATTCCGGAACTTTGACACTGACGTGCGGTCCAACTTTACCCACGAGATCGATCGTAATTGTATTTCTCTCGGGATCCCGCACCACTTTCGGCTCGTCAAGCAAAGGAGAAAGATAGCCCTGGTCAATGAGCGCCTGGCGAGTCCGTTTTATGTCTTCGCCCAGCGCGTCTCGTGTGAAGGGCGCACCAGATTGAAGTTGTAACGAAGCCCTGACAGCGGCCAAATTGAGACCGGGAATGTCGATATTGAAGGCTGAAACGCGCGCCTGATCACCGGGAATGATTCGGTAAGTGATGGTGGCTCGAGTTCCACTAGCGTCCAATTGCTCAAGCGGCTCGACGGACGCATTGAAGTAGCCGCGATCTCGCAGATAGACGAGGAGCTCATCCGTGTTGCGGATAATTATCTGTTTGGTAAGCCGGGTGCCGGGCTGGGTTAGATTTACCCGCGCCCTCAATTCGTCTTCGGAAATGGGCGTCCCCGCCGGCGGAGTCAGTATGAATTTAAGGTCGCCAATCTGTACCTGTCGCTGAATCACAAACCGCAGCCTGATGGGACCTCGATTGGAGCCGTTTGGTCCACCGGCGCCTGACTCGAACACTTCTACACGCGCATTGGCTACTCTTTCAGAGTCAAACAGGTCCTGAAGCGCTTTACGTGTACCGACTGCGGAGAATTCCGAGTTGGGAACGATCTTTACAATCGAGAGGAATTCTGCCTCGGCGGCAGGGTCTGCTGGAGAACCCTCGAAGGTAATTTCAATTGAGCTAATCTGGCGGCCTTCGTACTGCTCAAAGTTTGAAGCCCCATTCGCAGCGACAAAAAAGGCGAGCAGGATCAAAATCAGGAAGACAGTCTGGAAACCTCTTAATGTCCGACATGCTTCAGCTTGTCGTCGAGATTCGCAACCCTCAGCAATGATATTACCGGTAACGTTACACATTGAGAGTTCCCAGGCTAGACGACTAGCTGAAGCAAGTCGGACATTGATCGCCCTTCCCAACCTGAGAGATTCTCCAACTTGAATCGTTACTTCTGCCTGCCCCATATTTTGCATTCACCACTAACTACCCGGGCGGACTTTGCCTCAGAACCGTTTCCTAAACCTGATTTCGAAATTGAAACTATTGTTTCTCGCAGTTAATTTCCGGGTCGATGCCTGTTCATACTGCGCGATGAAGAACAGCCGGTCGGAAACCCGATATTCGACGGCCAGGATTTGGTTAGGATCCGAGGCTACGTTCGTCGAATAGGTAACCGACAGGTCTTTGTTGATTCTCTTTCCCAGTGTCAAACGCGCCGCCGGGGTGGATCCGCTGCGGCCGCTGATTACCGGGTTAATCTCGAAACGGCTTAACCCGAAGAGCCTGCTGGTCGCGCGTTGGGCAGGCGCGTTGATCAGCGCGTCGGTCAAAAGGCTGGTTGCGGTTCCCAGACCCGATTGGGACAGGACGGAAGTGCTCGTATCTCCGGTCGCGAGCTGGCCCGTGGTGATCAAGGACACGACATCAGCCTGAGGCAACGACGGCTCGGAACTGACGACGGCCTGAGGTTGCGATAGTGGTCCAGAGAGACCAACGGTCACTCGGTAGCCACGAATCTGCGACTCGCCCTGAATGTTTATGATCGGATCGGCGTTTCGCTGTGGCGGCAGGTCCATCAGAGCGCGAGTGATCTCGTAACGGTCGTTTCGAAAATTCAAAGTGCCGCTGGTGGCGGTAATCCTGCCGGACACGATGGGATCCTTTACCGGCCCATTGACCTCCAACGATACCGAACCCACCAGGTCCGCGAGATTGTTTCTGACTATCAGGGCGTTGCGGCCTTCTACTTTCAAGCCACTAAACAATGCCGCCCGGGTAAGCTCGATCTCGCTTCCTTCTTCAATCGACTCCTCGCGCCTGAAATTGATCAGGTCTGCCAGCTCGATGTCCTCGGTGTACTCGGAGCGACGAACATTAACCATGCCGCTAACCAGTTGCTGGCTGGACGTTCCCTTTAATTCGATATCGATATTGGCGGTGGTGCGGAAGTGCTCTGGAAACGGCGCACTCACGTCTACTCCGTGGATGTTGAATAGAAACCTGGAGAGCGTGAACCCCTCGATCAGTGCGCCACCGGTGGCGGAGAGACGGCCACCTCCCAGTGTGCCTGTCATGGAATCAATCTGGGCCTGGTTGGAAGAGAACCTCACCAGCGCCTTCACGTTCCCGATCATCCAACGTTCGTTCCCGAGCAGCAAAGAAATCGAGCCTCCGGCTACCGAAGCAGTTCCGTTGAGCCGAGGCTGCTCGTACGAGCCTGTGACCCGGACCGCAACTTCGGCGTTGCCGGACGTGAAGGCATCAGGACTGAGTCCATTCAAGACTCTGAGATTAAGCTGGCCATCGGCGGTCATGCTTTGGCGGCCTCCGGGACCAATGGCCAGCGTTCCACCCAGTACGATGTTTGTCCCCGGGCCGGTAAACTTCGTTTGTTCGAAGGTCACTTCGCTCGGCGAGAACCGCACAACCAGAGGTGAGGTGGCGTTGAGCTGAACATCTTCGACCCGCAAACTCAGCTCCGAAAGGTCGGCCGTCCCCTGCAAGCCGCCGGCAGAAAAGTATCCATCTTCATCCAGAAGATTGCCGCTCATCTTGAGTGTGCCGGTTGCCGTTCCGGAAAGCTTCACACCAGCGTCCGGCAAAATCATCTTCAACAGAGTGGTAAGGTCAGCCTTGTTCAGAGTTGTTTCGACATTGGCGGGGAGCTTTTCGTCTCCGAGGTTGACTTGCGCTGCAATCACCTGGGACGAGCCAAGAACTCCAGTGGTAAGCGTTATGTTTAATTGCTTGTTTTCGGTTCTTCCCACCAGGGCCAGAGTGCCGGCCGGACGTCCATTGATGGTGACGTCTTTGCCAACTCCATCAAACGAGATCTGGTAGGCGGAGAAATCTTTTTCCGAGAGGTTTCCCGAAATATGGGCATTAAAGTCAGCCGTGCCGGTGACGGTTGAAACGCCGGCACGGCTGGTTAGTGCGAAGAGACGGCTGATTTGCACTCCTTCGGCTCGACCCTGCATGTCAAACGCCCTGGACGTCGTATCGTATGTGCCGTTGGCAACAATGTGCCCAGCAGCCAATCGGGCGTCGACGGTCTCAATGGTGACTTTGGAACCACTGAAGGACGCTTTCGCGATCATACTTTCGAGTTGTTCGCCCGCTAACCGGCCCGGACCAAAACGCAGTTCCGCGGTGCCGCTCATCGCGTTTGGTATGCCGGTTATCTTTATTTGACCGGAGGCGTCAGCCTGTGTGTCAGCGAGCTGAGCACGCGTCGACTTGCTCAGAGGCAGCGCGGCGATCAAATTGCCGGCGTTGACTCGATCGAGTGTCGCCTCGAGAGTGATATTGTTTTCACCGGTCCGGGGGGCCACCAGCGTAAACTGCATGCCGCCGCCGTCCTTCTCAGTCAATCGGCCATCGGCAATGCGCAATTCGTCGGCAGTCATCTTCAACGAAGCCGATAGCGAGCCCAGCTCGTTTCCATTGATCAGCAAGGAACCCAATGAAACGCGGCCATCAATGTCGGGCGTACTGAGTTTTCCCTTGAGCGTCCCGTTAAATGCCAGCTGCCCGCCGAGATCGATCCCATAACTCCGCATCTGTTCCTCAACTTCAGGCAGCAGGCCAGACGAGATCAGAACAGCCTGCAACTCCGCTGCGTCCGACGAATTGAGGTCAACTTGAAGATTGGAGTCGCCGGCAAAAGAAAACTGTCCCGTCGCTTTTAGTTTCGTCTGCGCAGTTTGCAAGTCAACCTGGTCAATCACGAACAACCCGCGATTTGCGCGCAAGGCCACCACCCCGGAAATTGGCACGCGTCCACTCCCCGCTTCTGCGACGTCCGCCGTGAAGGTGGTCGAGAGTGTTCCCGAAGCTTGTTTGAAATCGGTGCCTGGAAATGCGAGGTCGATGGTGCCATTCGCCTTCCCGGCCAGAGGTACAGCGGAACCGGCAAAGGCGGTAAGGGGGCCAGAAACTTCGAGATCGCTGAACGCACCGGCGATACGTGAGGTACCACCTCTGGCTATGGCTATTCGCGCATTTCCATGGGCCTTTCCCTTAAAGATCTCGGCTTCGAAATTGTTGAGTTGTATTTCGGTGCTGGTGGCAACCAGCCTGGCACTGGCCTGGCCCATCGCTAATTGGCCCATCACGCCGCCGCCCATACTCAAATCGGCGCTGGCCCGGTAACGGCCGGAAGGCTCAACCACGAATACAGGTTTATGAAGCTTTACATTCTCTACCTGTCCATCGGCGAGTTTGACGGTGCCGGCATTAATGTCCGCGGTCGACCCTTCTATTCGCCCGGCGCGAACTGACAGTCTCACTCCAGCGATACTCAGGCTGCCGATCTCCGCGCCCGAGGCTGAGGTTGCGCCGACCTGCACCTCTTTAACCACCACGCTGGTGACGCCACCGCGACTCACAATATCAACATTGTTCGCAGTGACCCCGTTGACCCTGGCGCCTGAACTTACGATGGTTCCGGCTTTAACTTTAGAGACGCTGGCCGTGGTTGCGTTGTTGTCACTGCGCAGCCGCAAATCCGACGCGGTGATACCATTGGCCCGCGTAGCGGAGGACGTGAGACCAGCGGCGCTAAACTGCCTTGATGAAGCCGTCAGCACCCCATCATTCATCTCCGCGCGGGCATCCTGAAGAATCAAACCAGTAATCGTTGTTCCGTAGCTTCTCTCCGCGGCTGCGCGCAACTCGCCTACCCAGCGGAAATCCGATCCGGTTCCCATCACCTCGCCAACAAGCTGCACGTTATTGAGTTGAAAATCGCCGGCCGTCAAAAGGGCGGCGACCGCTTTGCCGTTGATGTCATAGCTCTTACCCTGGCCGGTGCCTTTGGCCGTCAGGCTCAAACCCTGCAGCCGCACACCATCAGCGGCCAGGGCGTCTGACTTGATGCTGCCTTCAACTTTGTAATGATCGCCTTCACCGGTAACCACGCCTGCAAAATTTCCGCTTCCTCGCAAAGTGGTCCCGCCCTGAAGCACATCCGAAAGCTGGGTGAGGTCAACTGACGACGTTATATTCATTTGGTAACGAAGTGCGCGCCAGTCATCCATTGTGCCTTGCATCCGCGCTTCCGCCACGGGCGAGCGCAAGACAAG
>Ga0070697_100001860_pt1 | contig 16133 bp, 14 predicted proteins | sample KBSK1501metaG_FD_65475 | JGI IMG/M metagenome (GOLD analysis project Ga0070697, IMG submission 65475) | Corn, switchgrass and miscanthus rhizosphere microbial communities from Kellogg Biological Station, Michigan, USA - KBS K1-50-1 metaG | ecosystem: Host-associated > Plants > Roots >...
GCGTCGTACTTCCGCTCCGACAGGCTGTACCACTGCTGGACCGCGGCGATATGCATCACCTTGCGCGCTCGCTCGATCTGCTCGACGGTCACCTGCGAAACGCCGACGTTGCGAATGACACCGCTGTCCACGTAGTCCTTGATCGCGGCCAGGCTCGTCTCGATAGGAACGTCGGGGTCGACGCGGTGCAGGTAGTACAGCGCGATGGTCTTGGCGCGAAGCCGGCGCAGGCTCTCGTCGATCTCCGAGCGGATCGCTGCGGGCGAGGCGCCGTTGTATCCGCCTTTCGTAGCCACGATGACGTTCTCGGGCATGGGGGAGAGCGCGGCTCCGATCGTCTCCTCGCTCTGCCCGCCCGTGTACAAGTACGCGGTGTCGATCAGCTGCACGCCCGCCGCGACGGCCGCCCTGATGAACGCGATGTTCTTCGATGTGTTCGTCAACCGGTTGGTGCCCACGCCGATTCGAGCAACCTCGATACCGGCGAACTTCATCGGGCCATCCCCACGGACGCATCATGCACAAACCCTTCGGACGGAGCGAATTCGTGGCACGTGAAGCTGTGACTAGCCGAACACGGGAACGTTCACGCGTTGCCAGGTCGTGCCGGCATCCGACGTCGCGAGGATCCCATTGACATTGGTCGGACCGCTCACGTCGAGCGCGAAGCCGTGTGTCGCGTCCTTGAAAGTCATCAGCAGGATGCGCCAGGCCTCGTGGGTGACGGTCCAGCTGATGCCACCATCCACGCTGCGCGCGACAGCGGGGCCAGTCTGCACGTTGTCGCCGCCGGTCAGCGACTGACTGGTCAGCCAGATGTGTTGCGAGTCCAGGATCGTGATCGAGAGGATGTCACCAACCGGAGCGAATCCCACGGGCGCAGATCGGGGGGTGCCCCAGGTGGCTCCGCCATCGTGCGTAACGAAGAGGTAGACCTGGTTGGCGGTTGCGTTGTCGGCGCCGGCAGGGTCGCGATAGGCGACGGGCAGGATCCCTTCTTGCCCCCTGAACACCGGCTGCAGATAAGTGCGGGTCCAACCTGTCACAGCCTCCTGCAGCCCGACCGGCTGCCACGAATGGCCGCCGTCGGTAGTAGTGAACAGGACACCGTTGCCGAGATACCAGCCTCGCGTCGGATCGCTGAAGGTCACGTGGTAATTTCCAACTCCATAAACCCAGCCCATCGGCTCTGACTCCGGCAGGGGTCCGGCGAAAGACCAGCTGCGGCCGGCGTCACTGGTCGTATAGAGGAAGTCCTTGCCGCCGGGCCCAACTAACGGGCCGGAGCTGACCCAGCCGTGCTCCGCGTCGAGGAAGTAAGCGCCACCTGCCGGGGCGGTAGGGGACTTCAACTGGGTCCATGTCGCTCCGCCGTTCGCCGTGCGGTACAGGGACAGGTCCCCGGTAGGCGGCTCCGGATGGCATGCCGGGTCGAGGGCGCCGCAGTTCTTCCCGCCGAGGTCGATCGCCCACAGGTAGCCGTCCCGGCCGAACATCTCCATACCGTCGTACTCGGTGTCGAAGCGCAGCCGCACCGCCCAGGTCCGCCCTGCGTCTTTCGACTGAAGCAAGAGATTGCCTGGCCGGCTGAGGTTGCGCTGGACGATGAATAGGGAGTCGGGAGTGAGCGCAGCCAGAGAGTACGCGGGCGCCTCGGCGCCGCCGCCGACGCCAGGGAGCGTGGGGTTCAGGCGGGTGAGGACCGTCGGTGCGATCAGGATCACGATCACCACCACAGCGAGCAACGCGGCAAAGGTGCCTACAAGCCGTGGCCGGGAAATCGTGCGCCGCCGCGGCGCCTCCCACGGAATCGCTGCCACGACCCGATCCTCGAGCCCGCGGTTGGGCTCGTAATCCTGGTCGAAGGCGTCGCGGATCTCGACCGCCAGGCGCTCTTCGTTCACGACGTCACCTCCGCGGTCGCCAGCTGTGATCGCAGCCGGCGTGTGACCCGATGCAGCCGAGACTTCACGGCGCCGGCACGGATGCCCAGCACCTGCGCCACCTCGCCCGCGGGCAGATCCAGGACGTAGTAGAGGTGCAGCAGAAGCCTGTCGTTGTAGGCAAGCCGGTCGATCTGCGTCCGAAGGTCGATGCCGCGCGCGAGATCGCGCTCGCCTGCCGCGCGCTCCACCGGCTCCGCGGATCGCAGCACCGACCACCACCGCTGGCGGCGGGCCATGCGGCACTCGTTGGCCACGATCGCAAGGAACCAGGGCCGAACGGTGCCCAGCTCAGGCCGGATGCGATGGCGGTGGCGCCAACCCTTGAGCGCCATCTCCTGCACCGCGTCCTCGGCGGCCCCACGCTCGCCGAGCATCGCCAGGGCCAGCCGGAAGGCAGGTTGTATCACCGGTCGCAGGACCTCCTCGAACGCATACCGCTCGCCCTGCCGAGCCCTGCTCAGCAGGTCGATCTCATTCATGTTTCCCATCAAATGCGCGAGGTGCCATCAAAGTTTCGTAGGCTCGATGAGTTTGGGGCCGCGGACGGGTCTTTACAGGTAGAGATCAATTCGGAGGTGACCAACATGGCAACCACGACGACCGCATACAGACAGAAGACGCTCGACGTCCCGGGCGCGACCCTCTACTACGAGGTACGCGGCAGCGGCCCCGTGCTGCTCATGATGCCCGGCGGCCCGGCCGACGCGACCACATTCCGCCGCATCGAGAACGACCTGGCAAGGCGATTCACAGTCGTCACGTACGACCCGCGCACTTACTCGCACAGTGTCCTGAATGAGCCCGTCGAGGACTCCCGGATGGTTGAGGTGTTCGCGGACGACGTGCACCGGCTGCTGAAGAAGGTCGCCGGCGACGAGAAGTCGTGCATCTTCGCAAGCAGCGGCGGCGCCACGATCGGGCTAGAGCTCATCGTGCGCCACCCGGAGCAGATCGAAACCATCATCTGCCATGAGCCGCCATCGCCTGCGCTCATGCCGAACAAGGCCGAGACGCGTCGCGGCATGGAGCATGTCTGCGAGACCTGCGAGACGGCCGGCCTCTTTCCGGCGATGCAGGAGTTCATGACCCTGGTCGGTGTCCAGGGCGGCCAGCCGCAAGGCGACGGTCACGAGCCCACCGCGGAGGAGAAGGAGCAGCAGGCCCTGATGATGGGCAACATGAACTACTTCTTCGGGCGATACATCCGCAACATCGCCCGCTACGAGCCCGACCTGGACGCGATCGCGAAGGCGCCGTGCCGGGTGATCGGTGCGGTGGGCGCAGAGTCCGACGCAACCACGCAGCTGGCGTGCGCCGGCGGCAAGCGCCTCGCGCAGATCGTGGGCAGCGAGCCCGCAGTCTTTCCAGGCGACCACGGCGGCTTCGACGGCAGGCCGAAGGAGTTCGCGGCGAAGCTGATCGAGGTGCTGGCGAAATAGCCACGGCTACAATCGAACTCGTGGGGGAGACAGCGGTTTCGACCGCGACCGATCTCGGCGAGCTCGAGCAATACCGGTCGCAGCTGACGTCGTACTGCTACCGGATGCTCGGCTCGCCGTTCGACGCCGAGGACGCGGTGCAGGACGCGCTCGTGCGGGCCTGGCGCAGCCGCGATCGCTTCGAAGGTCGCGCCGCGGTTCGCTCATGGCTGTATCGCATCGCCACCAATGTGTGCATCGACATGATCAAGAGCCGGCAGCGGCGCATCAGGCCCATGGCGCTTGGTCCGGCGCTAGAGCCGGTCGAGGAAAACCTCCACGTGAGGCCCGAGGCCACGTGGCTCGAGCCCATCCCGATCCAGCTCGTGGCGCCTGATCCCGATCCGGCGGACGTGGCGGTGGAGAAGGAATCGATCCGCCTGGCCCTGGTCGCCGCCCTGCAGCACCTGCCCGCACGTCAACGGGCGGTCCTGATCCTGCGCGAGGTGCTGCGCTGGGAGGCTTCTGAGGTGGCGCAGCTGCTCGACACGACAGTGCAGTCGGTCAACAGCGCGCTGCAGCGAGCCCGCGTCACTTTGGCCAAGAGCAAGCTCAGCGCGACCGACCCGGCGCCGCGGTTGAGCGATTCCGACCGCGCGATGCTCGAGCGCTACGTGTCGGCCTTCGAGCGCTACGACCTTTCCGCGCTCACCACCCTGATTCGCGAGGACGCCACCCAGTCGATGCCGCCGTACGACATGTGGCTCAGCGGACGCGACGACATCATGACCTGGTGGTTCGGGCCCGGCATCGGCTGCAAGGGCTCCCGCGTGCTTCCTGCAATCAGCGCCAACGGCATGCCGACGTACGCCCAGTACAAGATCGACCCGGACGGCGGCTACTCGCCCTGGGCCCTACAGGTGCTGGAGCTCAAGGACGGCAAGATCGCGGACATCACTTTCTTCCTCGACACGGCGCACCTGTTCCCACTATTCGGGCTGCCGCTCCACCTCGACTCGTAGGGTCTCGGCGAGACCGCAGAACTCGATCAGCTCGCGCAGCTGCGGGCTGGCGTTCCCGATGGACAGATCAGCGCCGCGCCCTATGGCGGCCAGCTTTAGATGTGCCATGCACTCGATGGTCGCCGCGTCGGGCTCAGGCACCGAGGCGCAGTCCAGGATGATCGGGCCGATCGTCATCTAAACGTTCAGACTGCGACCACCGTTGAAATTCATCGCCGGAGCGATGAGTTGTGACTGTCATGCCAGTCATAAGGGGCATGAAGACCAACACACGGTGGCCATCCCTGATCGTGCTCTGCATCGGGTTCCTGCTGATCGTCGTGGACATGACCATCGTCAACGTCGCGCTGCCCTCGATCCAGCGCGACCTCCATTTCACCCAGGCGGGCCTGGCTTGGGTCGTCAACGCTTACCTCATCGCCTTCGGCGGCCTGCTCCTGCTGGCCGGCCGGCTGGGCGACCTCTTCGGTCGCAAGCGCACGTTTCTCATCGGGCTCGCCATCTTCGTCGGAGCCTCGGTCCTGTGCGGCCTGTCCTTCAACCAGCCGATGCTCATCGCGGCCCGTTTCGTCCAGGGCATCGGCGGCGCGATCAGCTCGGCGGTGATCCTGGCCATGATCGTCACCCTGTTTCCTGAGCCTGGCGAGCAGGCCAAGGCCTTCGGAGTTTTCAGCTTCGTCGCCTCCGCGGGCGCGGCCGTCGGCCTGCTTGCCGGCGGTCTCATCACCCAGGCGGTGAGCTGGCACTGGATCTTCTTCGTCAACGTGCCCCTCGGTGTGGTTACAGCTGTCGCCTCCGCGCGATTGCTCGCGAGCGACCGGGGTCTCGGCGTCAGCCGCGGAGCTGACGTGCTCGGCGCCCTCCTGGTCACCGGCTCGCTCATGCTCGCCGTTTACACCATCGCCGAGTCTTCGGTGTACGGATTCGCGTCCACGCACACGCTGGTCACCGGATCGATATCGCTGGTCCTGCTGGTCGCCTTCATCGTGCGCCAGGCGACGGCGAGCAACCCGATCCTGCCGCTGCGGCTGTTCGCGTCGCGCGAGCTCGCGGCGTCGAACGTCGTGCAGGCGCTGATGTCGTCCGCCTTCTTCGGGTTCTTCTTCCTCGGCTCGCTCGACCTCGAGCGCGTGCTGGGGTACGGCCCGATGGCGATCGGCCTGGCGTTCCTGCCGGTGGCCGCTGTCATGGCCGCCTTCTCGATCCGCTTCTCGGCGCAGCTCATCGGCCGGTTCGGTCCGGTGGCGGTGCTTGCTGCGGGCCAGGGTGTGGCCGCGGTCTCGCTGGCGATGCTCGCGCTGGGGCCGACCGACGCGAATTACGCGATCAACTTCCTGTTCCCGCTGGCGCTGCTCGGGCTGGGCGGCGGGTTGTCGTTCCCCGCGCTGACGATCATCGCGATGTCAGGAGTTTCGCCGGCCGACGCGGGCATGGCCTCCGGCGTGCTGAACACGACCGGACAGGTTGGAGGAGCCCTCGGGCTCGCCGTGCTGGCCACGCTCGCCGGCTGGCGGAGCTTGGGCCTCGCAGGCGATGGCGCCACGACCGCCGCCGCGCTGGCCGGCGGGTATCACCTTGCGTGGCTGGTCGGCGCGGGCGCTGTGATCGGCACGCTGGCGCTGGTGGTGACTGTGCTGCGCGTCAGACAGCCGGCCGCGGCGGAGATGCCAGACGCCGAGTGCTGCGAGGCCGCGGCGTAGTCTCCCTCCCCCGCATCGGGGGAGGGCCGGGGTGGGGGGCCGCTAAATAACCAGTACCCGGCGAATTTCGGGGAGGCCTTTCGCCAGCTGCGACCACGATCGGCCTTTGTCCGTCGAGGTGAACAAGCGGCCGTCCTCCGAGCCGAACGCCGCCAGCGAGCCGTCGGGCTTCGCGTCGAGGCAGTAGGTGTCGATGTTGTGCCCGAACCAACCGGGAAGCCCGCCGTCGCATCGCTCGAACGAGCTTCCGTCGACGGGTCCGCGGTACACGGCGCTGCGCCCGCCGCGAGGTCCAGTCGACGCTGTCAGCAGGATCGTGTCGCCGCACACCGCAACCGCCCGGCAGTACGACGCGTGCAGGCCTTCGTCCGAGATGCTCCAGGTCGCGCCCTTGTCACCGCTGACGCTCAAGCCGCCCGCGCCCGCCGCGTAAACGTTGCCGTGCCCCGTGGTCACCTGGTGCACGTCCGCCTCGATCTCGATCGTGGGCTGCCAGGACTCCCCGTGGTCCTGCGAGCGGAGGATGCCGCCGACGTGCACGTTCACGTAGACCGTGTCGCGATCCTCGGTCAGCGAGCGCGTGTCCGGCGGGCCGCCCCATGGCGTGAACCACTCCTTGCGGCCCGGCGCGCGCTCGAATGCGTCAACGCGCTCCACGCCCTCGCCGGCGATGCGGCAGAGGTGGGCCTTCGAGGTGCCGACGACCACACCCGCGCGTGTGTCCGCGATGCATCTGGCCTCGAGGCCGCTCATCCGGCCGACGCTGAACCACCACTCGACGCCCGCGGTGTGCACAATCTCGCGACCGTCGAGAATGGCCCACAGCTCCCAGCCTTCGGGCGCCACATGGGTGATCGCGCGTCCCTCGTGCTCGATCCGATGGTTCCCGCTCGACAGGTCGAATCGATGCAGCCCGTCGGCGGTCCCGACCAGGATCTCGGCCACTTCCCGATAACGCTACTCGACGAGCTTGGTGCGCTGGTCGAGGTAGATGAGCAGCCCGATGGCGGGCGCGATCACCAGGATCAGGGCGGCCGTCACGCCGAGGAGCAGGACCTGGGTTGCGTACGGCGCGATGGCCTGCGAGATCGTGAGCTGCCCCGGCAGCAGGTACGGCGACTGCGCGAAGGCCCAGGCGAAAACCATGGACCCGACCGCGGCCACGGTCAGAAGGCGGTAGAAGCGGAAGACGCCGCGCCACAGCAGGAGCGCGACCAGCGGCGTGGCGAGCATCGTGACCAGCGCGAAGGGAAGGCCGGGGCCCGCGAGCATGGAGCGGAAAAGCGTCGGGTTCTGAACGCCGATTGCAGCGAGAGCGACCGTGCCTGTAGCGATGAGGATCACCGCCGCGATCACCGCGCGGCGGCGAAAGTAGCCGGTCATCCCCCCGTTGCCGAGCCGCTGCGCGTCGCCGACCAGGAACGAGGCTCCGCTGAAGGCCGTCGCGGCGACCGATACCAGGCCGAACCCCACGGACATGGGGCTGACCCAGACCTCCCAAACAGGCCGGTCTGGCTGGAGCAGCCCGACCCGGCCCGACGCGATCGCGCCAAGGCAGGCGGCGAAGAAGAAAGGCGTGAGGATCGAGGAGATGCCGAAGACGAGGTCGGCCACGCGATGCGTGCGCGGGTCGTCGGCGATGTGGCGGAACGCAAAGAAGGCGCCGCGCAGAATGAGTCCGATCAGGGCAAGCGCGAAGAGCAGGTAGAGGCTGGCGAAGGCCGACTGGAACAGCAGCGGAAAGCCCGTCCAGCACACGACGATGCTCAGCACCAGCCACACGTTGTTGACCTCCCACACCGGCGCCATCGCGTGGTCGATGAGGTGCCGGGCCTCGCGGCCGGTCGGGCTGTTGCCCGCGAGCAGGTCCCAGATGCCGGCGCCGAAGTCCACGCCACCGGCGGTGCTGTAAGCGGTGATACCCAGCAGGAGCACCAGCGCGATCGCATTCGGAAGCAGCGGGCTCATGCCGGCGGTCCGTAGGGGACGCGAATCTCCGGCTCCTGCTTCTCGGTTGCATCTTCGCGCCGCCACCTCGCCGCAAGCTTCAGCAGCAGCGTGATGAAGAAGTACGCGATCAGCGCGTACACGACGACGAGCACCGAGAGCATCGTCCACACGAACGCCGCGGGCGCATCGGTCACGGCGTCGGCAACGCGCATCACGCCGTAGACGATCCAAGGTTGCCGTCCGACCTCGGTGGTGACCCATCCCGCCTCAACCGCGAGGTACGACCCGACCCCGGCGAGCGCGGCCAGCCTGTAGAACAGCACGCTGTCAGGGAGCCGGCGCCGTCGCGCCAGGATCCAGAGGTACCAGGCCGAGAGAGCCGCGCCCACCGTGCCGAGGCCGACCATCATGTCGAATGCGAGATGAGCGATGTTGCTCTCGACGATGCTCGGCCGTGCGTCGGGCGCGAACGACGTCAGTCCGCGGATCACCGCGTCCGGCGAATAGCCGACGAGGATCGAGTCGAGCGAGGGCACCTCGACCCCCAGGTGGATGGCGCCCGAGCTGTCGAGCAGGCCGCCAACGACCTCGGGGTTGTGGTCGCGCGTCGTCCACGTGATCTCCATCGCTGCGAACTTGGCAGGCTGGTCCTGGACCAGCGCGCGGGCGGACAGGTCACCGACGACAAGCTGGACGGGCGTCAGCGCTGCGGCGACCGTGAACGGGATCGCGAACGCCAGGCGTTGGTAGTGATCTCTGCGGCCCCGCAGCCACGCGACGGCGTAGACCGACGCGATCACGAATCCCGCGGTGATGTAGATGGCGATCAGGAAGTGCCAGAACTCGTAGCCGAGCGCCGGTGTGAAGAGCGCGGCCATGGCGTCGACGCTCACCAGCCGTCCGGCGTCGATCGTCACGCCGCCCGGTGTGTTCATCCAGGAGTTGGCCGACAGCACGCCGAACGCGCCGAGCAGACCGGCGGGCGGGAGCGCGAGGCCGGTGAGGAAATGTGCGCGCGGCGAAAGCCGCTTCCAGCCGTACAGGTAGATGCTGATGAAGATCGCCTCGACGAAGAACGCAAGGCCCTCGATGGCAAAACCGAGGCCGAACGCCGCGCCGAAGCGGCCCATCATGCGCGGCCACAGGATGCCGAACTCGAACGAGAGGATGGTCCCGGTCACGGCGCCGACGGCGAACTGCACCGCCATCACCACCGACCAGCGCTGCGCGATCTTCAGCGCGACGGGGTCCTTGCGCCAGATCCCGATGCCCTCCATGAGGAGCGTCAGCGTCGGCATCGCCACACCGAGTGGCACGAGGAGGATGTGCGACGCGAGCGTGAACGCCATCTGGATACGGCTCGGAAGGAGCGCCTCGCCCGCCAGCCAGAGCCCAGCCACGCTCCAAAATGTAGGCCTATGAAGCAGCCTGATGAGGCGCTCGCGGTCTTGCGCCGGTCGCGCCTGTTTCACCGTGCCTCGGCCGACGACCTGGCTTCCTTGCTGAAGGAGTCCCGGTGGCGAAAGTACCCGGCCGACTCCTATCTATTCCGCGAGGGCGACCCGGCCGACCACCTCCTCATCGTGGCAAGCGGCGAGGTGAAGATCTCCCGCGCGACGGAGTCCGGCAGCGACGTCGTGTTCGCGGTGCTCGGCCCCGGCGACGCCCTGGGCGAGCTCGGCGCTCTCGAAGAAGGCGCGTCCCGAAGCGCTGACGCCAGGGCGCTGACCGAGACCGAGTGCCTGGTCATCCACCGGCCGGAGCTGGTGCGGTTCCTGACCGCCCACCCGGCGGCGATGTGGGGCGTGGTCAACGTGCTGACCTCCTACATCCGCACCAAGGACGAGGCTTTCGTCGACCTGGCGGTCCGCGACATCCCCGGGCGGGTGGCGCGCAAGCTGGTCGAGCTGGCGGGGACGCAGCGCACGCTCACGCTGTCTCAGACAACGCTCGCCGGCCTGGTGGGGGCCAGCCGCGAGAACGTCAACCGCGCGCTTTCGCGGTTCGCCTCGCTCGGCTACATCAGCCTCGATAGAGGCCGCATCACGCTGCTGCGGCCGGAGGAGCTGCGCCGACGCGGGGAGTGACGAACGACACAAGGGGTGCGTGACGCGCGGCATAGGCCGCGCGCTTTTCGACCTCCATGCTGGCCGTCGAAGGAGGTCGAGAGAGATGAGCGACAACTACCACGAGTACGTGCGCAAGATGGCCGAGGTCCGAGCGGCACGTGAGGGCAACCGCCCGCTGCACCGCCAGCTCGTCGAGCTGCTGCAGTTCGTGCTCGAGTGCGAATTCGCCTGGCTTGACTGAACCCAGGCCACGCATACAATTCGGCCACCCCGTCCGGTTGGTTGCGTGTGGAGGTAACGAACTCTCATGGCAGCTCGAAGCAAACCGGCCCGCGGCATGGTCATGCGCAGTGCGACCGGTGACTTTTACGTCCTGCGCGCAGATCACCAGAAACCTGTAAAGATCCGCAAAGGCTCACAGCTTGAGAAGGCCCTCACGAAGTACGCCAGGGGCCACCCGTCACGGCAACCCGCCAACGATCTTCCGGAGGACATCCTGGAGCTCCTGGAACAGCTCTTCGGCCCGCTGAGCGGCGCCTGGTGGTGGTTCGAGGGACCCCGCCTGCCCCGTTAGGCCCAGCGCGATGCCGGTAGTCAAGGGATACCGAGCCGGGACGCATCGGATGATTCCCCCCGCGGAAACCGTGAGGTGGGCCCTGCGTTTCGCGCCGGTGATGGGAATCACCCGTGTGGCCAACGTCACCGGCCTGGACGACCTTGGCATCCCTGTGGTGACGGTGACACGCCCGAACTCGCGCTCACTGGCCGTCACGCAGGGAAAGGGCCTCGATCTTCTGGCCGCCAAGGCGTCGGCCGTGATGGAGTCGGTCGAGGCTTACCACGCCGAGACGATCACCTTGCCCTTGCGCTACTGCAGCCTCGACGAGCTCCGCTTCACGCACCGAGTGGCGGACGTCGATCTCCTGCCTGCAGTGGCGACAAGCTCTTTCCACTCCAACATGCGGATCCTGTGGTGCGAAGGACTTGACCTGCTCACCGGCGAACCAGTGTTTGTGCCCCACGAGCTCGTGCACTCCGACTACACGTGGCCGTACCCACCGGGGACCGGCTGCTTCGCCGGCTCGTCCAATGGCCTGGCCTCAGGCAATCACCGCCTGGAGGCGATCAGTCATGCCATCTGCGAGGTGGTCGAACGAGACTCCACCTCGTTGTGGATGCTGCGCGGACCGGCGGAGCAGGTGGCGCGGAGCGTCGAGGTGGCCACCGTCAACGACCCCGCTTGCCGCCAGGTTCTCGATCGTTTCGAGCGAGCGCGCCTCGCGGTCGCGGTGTGGGAGACCACCACCGACGTCGGGATCGCGTCCTTCTTATGCGTGATCTTCCAACCCGAAGACTATCCGGACCGTCCCCTGGCGCCAGCCGCCGGCGCCGGCTGCCATCCGTCACGCTCGATCGCGCTGCTCCGCGCGCTTACCGAGGCCGCGCAGAGCCGGCTCGTGCAGATCTCCGGATCAAGGGATGACCTGAGTCGCGACCTCTATGTGCGCCACAATCACGACGCCAACTTGGTTGCGCTGCGCGGCCAGGTGGGCCGTCCGAGGTTGAAAAGCTTCCTCGAAGCTCCGGACTGGAACTCCGACACCCTCGACGGCGACGTCGAGTGGGAGCTCGGCCGGCTTCAGCGGGCGGGTATTCGTGAGGTCATTACGGTCGACCTCACCAAAGAGTTCCTTGATCTGCCCGTCGTGCGTGTCGTGATCCCTGGTCTGGAGGGCCTGCACGAGATCCCCGGCTACGTGCCGGGCAAGAGGGCGCGCGAGGTCGCTATGGCAAGGGCATGAGCGTTGTCATTTTCACCGGCCCGACGCTCAGCGCTGCCGACGCCAGGCGCGTACTGGACGCCGAGTACTTGCCGCCTGCATCAGAAGGCGACGTCTATCGGTGGGCGCGTCGTGGTCCGCAGGTGATAGGCATCATCGACGGTTACTTCGAGCGCGTGCCGGCGGTGTGGCACAAGGAGATCCTCTGGGCGATGAGCCGGGGAATCCATGTTTTCGGCGCGGCCAGCATGGGAGCCCTGCGCGCAGCCGAGCTGGAGGCGTTCGGCATGGAAGGAGTCGGCGCGATCTTCGAAGCATTCCGCGACGGCGCGCTGGAAGACGACGACGAGGTGGCTGTGGCCCATGCGGGCGCCGAGTTCGACTTTCGGCCGGCCTCGGAGGCGATGGTCGACGTCCGCCTCACGTTGGGGCGAGCGCTCGACGCAGCCGTGATCAGCCGGGAGACACACGCCTGCATCGAGGCTGCGGCGAAGGCGATGTTCTACCCCTACCGGCGCTACGAGCTGATCCTCGCCTACGCGCGAGATGCTGGAGCCTCATCGCGCGAGGTGGACAGATTCAAGGGATGGCTAGTCGACGGCCGGGCCTCGCAGAAGCGCGCGGACGCCATCGCGATGCTTCGGACGATCAAGCGTCGGCTCCGCAAAGGCATGGAGCCAAAGCGCGTTCAGTACTGGTTCGAGAACTCCTCGATGTGGGAGTCCGCTTCCCGCCTGGCCGGCGACGCCGCCGGGTCCCAACCGGTGCTGCTCGATGCGGTGCTCGAGGAGCTCCGACTCGATGAGGCGCGCTTTGGACAGGTGCAGCAAGCGGCCCTGCTGCGCGTGCTCGCCGTCAGGCAGTCATACGTGCAGGGCCTGGCTGATGCGGGCGGTCAGTCGGCTCTCGCGGCCGCGCGGTTCTGGCGACGGCACCAGGTGACCGACGACCAGACGCGCCGAGCATGGATGGGCGACAACCAACTTGACGAAACGCGACTGGCGATGCTGCTCGACGACGAGGCCAGGGTGGACTGGATTCGAGGATTGGCCGCCGCCGACGCAAGCGGTTACTTCCTGGATCACCTGCGTGCTTCTGGAGACTACGCACGCCTGGCTGAGCGTGCGCAGAGCAAACAGCGCTGGCTCTCGGCGCATGGGCTGGAGGACCCGAGCTTCACCGACGTTGGTCTGGACGCGCGCGCGCTGTTTGAATGGTATTTCGAAGACCGTCTGGGCCGGCCGGTTCCGGCCGACCTCGACAGACACAGTCGCGAGCTCGGTTTGAAGGATCGTGCCGCCCTCGAGCGACACGTGGCCCGCGAGTACTGCTACTCAAAGCGCGCGGCGGATAAAGCGGCAACCCAGGTCTAGGATTCGCCGCATCGTGGCCTTCGTTCGCGCGCTTTGTCCGATCCTGGTCGGCCGGGAGCCTGAGCTCACCGAGCTCGAGGACGGTCTACTGGCCGCGTTGCGCGGCGAAGGACGCGTGATGCTGCTCACCGCCGAGGCCGGCATGGGCAAGACGAGACTCGTGCGCGAGATGGCCGAGCGTGCAGCGCGAATGGGGCTCGCTACATTCAGCGGCGCTTGCTCGGACATGGCACCGGCGGTGCCGTACTTGCCTTTCCTCGAAGCGCTGGGCAACTACGTCGGGCACAGTGACCTCGATTCGCTCCGCGCCAGGTTGGGCGGATCGGCCGCCGAGCTCGGCCACCTTTTTCCACGCCTGGGCGTGGCGCCGCCCGAGGCCGGTGACCCCGGCCACGCGAAGCTTCGCTTCTTCGAGGCGGTGCTGCACCTGCTGGAGGTTGCGTCGGCACCGTCTGGGCTGATGCTCGTCCTCGAAGATCTACACGGTGCGGACGATTCGAGCCGCGAGCTGCTCGACTACCTGGTCAGGCGCGTCGAGGGCGCTCCGATCATGGTGCTCGGGACGTTTCGCTCCGACGAAGTCACCCGCAACCACCCGCTCAGCCCGTATCTCGAGGCGTGGCGCCGGAATGGACTTGCACAGGTGGTGGAACTCAAGGCTCTGGACGAGTCCGAGGTGCAAGGCATGGTCGAGGCCATATTCGACGAGCCCTCGTCGCAGGACACCAATCGGTTTCTGCATGAGCGATCGGAGGGCAATCCTTTCGTGCTGGAAGAGCTGCTGAAGGAAGCGCTCGACCGCGGCGACTTCTATCGCACCGAACGCGGCTGGCGGCGCAAGGAGCTGGGCGAGTTCAAGCTGCCGAGGACCGTGCGAGAGACAATCCTGGCCCGGTTGGAGCGGCTTGATCCCGATCACCTGCGCATGCTGCGCGCAGCGGCCGTGCTCGGTGATCCTTTCGCCGACGACACCTTGATCTCGGTCACCGGCGAAGACCTGGCGACCGTCCAGGAAGGGCTCCGTGCCTGCATGCAGCAGCAGCTGGTGGGCGAGGACCCACAGTCGAACGGCACGTATCGCTTTCGCCATTCGCTCACGAAGGACGCCGTGTATGAGGACCTGGTCTCCACCGAGAGGCAGGCGTATCACAGCCGCGCGGCCGAGACGCTGATGTCGCAACCGGGTGCGAGCCCGGTCGAGATCGCGCGCCACCAAATCGCCGCCGGCCGCGCCAAGGACGCCGTGCCGCTATGTCTGCAGGCCGCTGCCCTGGCCGAAGACGCGTGGGCGATGAGCGACGCCGCCGACCTGTACGAGAAGGCACTGCCGCACGTCACCGATCGGCTGCAGCGCGCCGACGTGTTGCAGCGGCTTGGCAAATGCCTCAGGTATGTGAGCAGGCATGGCGCCGCCGGGGCGGCCGTGCGCCGGCTCGAGGAGGCGGTCGCCCTATTCGAAGAGTGCGGCCGGCCGGTCGAGGCGGCCCGCGTGAAGGTGGCCCTGGCAATGTCCAACTACCCGCGAATGCAGCACTTCCAGGCAGACCAAGAGCTCAAGAGCGCCATCGCGGTGTTGGAGCCTCTGGGGCCAAGCGCCGAGCTCGCCGATGCCTACAACCACATGGCGTTCTTCCGGATCGTCCAGTTCGACGGCGAGGGATGCACCCAGTGGGCTCACCGGGGCCTGGAGGCTGCCGAAGCGGCATCGGCCGGCATGTCGCAGGTGCGCGCCCAGGGGCTGATTGGGCTCGGCCTTGCGAACGAGGGCCGGGCCGACGAGGCGGTGGACTGGCTCGATCGAGCGGCGGCGGTTTCGATGGAGAAAGGTTGGAGTTGGTCGGCGCTGTCGGCCCTGAACAATGTCCTTCTGTTTCTGCCGCTCGAACGCTGGGACGAGATTCCCACGCGGCTGGAACGCATGCGCGGCCTCGACGCTCACCACTTCTCGACCCTGGACAGCGAGGCGATGCTGGCGGTCGCCAGGGGATTCCCGGCGCGCGGCGCCGAGATCGCCGAGACAGCGCGTAAGGCGTCCGAGACCAGGGAGTGGGCGATGAGCGTGTTCTGGACGAACTGCACGCTGGTCCACGCGTATGCCTCGCTCGGGCGGGTTGAGGCGGCGCGCGCGGCCCTGCCCCGCGCCGACGCATCGCTGTACCGACAGGAACAGCTCTCCAGGTGGGGTGCCGAGCTGCAGATTGCTGTGGCCGAGGGCGCAGACGCCCACGCGGTCATTGAGGCCCAACCTGTGGAGAGCCTTGTACGCGACTGGCCCTGGGCGGTGGAGCGCACGCTGGCGATGCAGGCGCTGGTCGATCTCGGCGCGCTGGATCGGGTCGAAGCCGAGGTGAAGACCGCACCGGATACCGGATTTTTCCGCGGGCTCCGAATCGACCTGGCGTGGGCGAGGGAGGACTACCCGACGGTGCTGAGTCTGGCGCCGTCGTTCGTCGAGCTCGCGAGCAAGGTTGGCGCGCTGCGCTTCGCGAATCGCGCACTGCTAGCGCTTGCGGAGGCAAGCGCGCATTCGGGCAGCCACACCGCGGCGACGTTACTGCTGAAGCAGGTCGTAACCAGCGCCCAAGAGAGGGAGCACTGGTCGCAGCGGCGGCACGCCCTGAAGGTGGCTGAGAAGCTGGGCATCGAGCTGGACGTCGCGGAGCCCGCGGCACGGGTGGCGGAGCCAAGCGCCACCGGCGAGCGATTCGTCACGGTGCTGTTCGCGGACGTCCGCGGCTACACCGAGATGAGCCAGTCGACCGCGCCCGCGGTGATGGCGGACAAGATCGCCTCGCTGCAGCGGTCCGCCGCGCGCGAGGTGGCGCGGCACCACGGCACCGTCGACAAGTTCGCCGGCGACGCGGTTATGGCGAC
>Ga0070697_100001861_pt1 | contig 16131 bp, 16 predicted proteins | sample KBSK1501metaG_FD_65475 | JGI IMG/M metagenome (GOLD analysis project Ga0070697, IMG submission 65475) | Corn, switchgrass and miscanthus rhizosphere microbial communities from Kellogg Biological Station, Michigan, USA - KBS K1-50-1 metaG | ecosystem: Host-associated > Plants > Roots >...
CATCTCGAAGTGCATCGGCTGCAAGGCCTGCCAGGTGGCCTGCATGGAGTGGAACGACCTGCGCGATGAGATCGGCACCAATCACGGGGTGTATGACAATCCGCTCGACCTCACGGACAAATCCTGGACCGTGATGCGTTTCTCGGAAGTGGAGGTGGAGCAGGGCAAGCTCGAATGGCTGATCCGCAAGGACGGCTGCATGCACTGCGCCGACCCCGGCTGTCTCAAGGCATGCCCCGCGCCCGGTGCGATCGTACAGTACGCGAACGGCATCGTGGACTTTCACGAGGAGAATTGCATCGGCTGCGGCTACTGTATCACCGGCTGTCCGTTCAATATTCCCCGAATTTCCAAGAAGGACGACAAGGCGTACAAATGCACCCTGTGCTCGGACCGCGTCGGTGTCGGACTCGAACCGGCGTGCGTCAAGACCTGCCCCACCGGCGCCATCGTGTTCGGCTCCAAGGAGGACATGATTCACCACGCCGACGAGCGCATCGTGGATCTCAAGTCCCGCGGGTACAAGAACGCGGGACTGTACGATCCGCCGGGCGTGGGCGGTACGCATGTGATGTACGTGTTGCAGCACGCCGACCAGCCGGAGCTCTACCACGGTCTGCCTAAGGATCCTCACATCAGCCTTTGGGTGGAGCTGTGGAAAGGCATCCTCAAACCGTTCATGTCGCTGGGTCTCGGCGTGGCCACGCTCACAGCCTTCTTCCACTATGTGACGGTGGGACCGAAGGAAACGCCAGAGGATACCGACGAACACCCGCAGGGCGCACACGGGCCGCGAAAGGAGGCTCCATGAACGACGACAATCTGATCGAGCGTTACCACCCGGCGGACCGCGCCAACCACTGGCTGACCGCGATTACCTTCATCCTGCTCGCACTGTCCGGCCTGGCGCTGTTCCACCCGGCGTTTTTCTTCCTGAGCCATCTCTTTGGGGGCGGGCCGTGGATGCGCATTCTGCATCCGTTCATCGGCATTGTGATGGCCGTCTCCTTCTACTTTCTGGCGCATCGCTTCTTCGCCGACAATCTAATGACCGCAGCCGACTGGCAATGGATGCGCCAGCTGCGCGATGTGATCACGAATCACGATGAGAGATTGCCCGAAGTGGGGCGCTTCAACGCGGGGCAGAAATTGCTGTTCTGGGTGATGATCGCAACGATGTTACTGCTCCTCCTGAGTGGGATTGTCATATGGCAGCCGTGGTTCGCGCCATATTTCCCAATCGAGCTGATTCGCGTGGCGGTGGTCATCCATTCGGTGTCCGCATTCGCTCTGATGTTGGGCATCATTGTCCACATCTATGCCGCCTATTGGGTGAGGGGGACGATCCGCGGCATGACACGCGGCACGGTGCCACGGGCGTGGGCAAAGCATCATCATCCCGGCTGGTATCGCCAGGTGACCAAGGGCACGAAATGACCAACATTAATGTCATTCAACCCGGCACGATTGAGGCACCGCCGGGCGAAATCCCGTTCCTGCTCCTGCCGGAGCGTAGCGCTTTTCAGGCGCGCGCCGAGCGTCTGAGCGCCCTCGCCGGAGGCCACGCCCTGGCGGATTACCTCCGGTTCCTGGCGACGCTGGCAAGCGCGCAGCATGAAGCGATGTCCGTGTTCCGCGAGGTGCCATTGCCTGGGCCGGAAGAGATCAAACGCTGCCGCGAACACGGCATGCCGACGCTCGGAACGATGGGCTGGAAGCGCGATCCCGCGTGGCGGGAGGCGTTGCGCAGCATTGTTAAGGAAGTCGAAACGGGCACACTGCCGGATGCGACCCGTGCGACGATCGCGCAGCTCAAGGACACGGACGACGCGTCGCTCGAACGCTTGGCCGAGAGGCTGCTCGCCGGCGATGATGATGAAAAGCTGGATCGGGCGGCGGTCCCATTCATCGGCGCCGCGCTGCAGGCGTACTGGTTGCATCTGGTCACAACGGTAGGCGTCGATGCGTTCGATCGGCTCGAAGTCCCGCATCTCTGCCCGGCGTGCGGGTCCGCGCCCATGGTGAGTGTCGTGGGCGCCGGCGCCGGGGACCACGGCCTGCGCTATCTGACCTGCTCGCTCTGTAACATGCAATGGCACGCGGTGCGTATCAAGTGTGTCTTTTGCGATACGACCAAGGGCATTGCTTACTACGGGATTGAGGGCGGCAGTGGAGCCGTCAAGGCCGAGAGGTGCGAGGCCTGTCAGGGCTATCTCAAGATCCTGTACATGGAAAAGGATCACAAGATGGAAGGGCTCGCAGACGACGTGGCGAGCATCTCGCTCGATGTGCTGATAGCCGAATCCGGTCTCACTCGCAGGGGAACGAATTTCTTCTTATTTTAGGAGGAAGTCAGCTCGGCAAACCATTGTCGATGCGTGTTAGTATTCACGCTATAGGTGGAACCGTCCTTGGTCCAAGCGCGGAATCCGCACATAGCTGCCGTATTGCCGGCGGTCGATCGTGTGCTCCAGATGCCTGCGGTGCAGGCACTGGCCGTACAGTATAGCCACACCGCCGTCGTCCACGCCATCCGTTCCCTGCTCTCCGAAATGCGCCAGACCATCCTGGAGGATGCCGTGATGCCCACGGAAGCGCGGCACGCGCTGTCTCTCACGCGACAGATCCAGGCTCGCCTCGAGGCCGCGTTTCAGCCCTCGTTCCGGCGCGTGTTCAACCTGACCGGCACAGTGCTGCACACCAGTCTCGGGCGCGCGCTGTTGCCGGAGGAGGCCGTCGAAGCGGTGCAGGCGGTCATGACACAGTCGTGCAACCTTGAGTACGACCTCGCACCCGGCGCGCGTGGCGACCGTGACATCCATGTCGAAGCGCTGCTGACCGAACTCACCGGCGCCGAGGCGGCCACGGTGGTGAACAACAACGCCGCCGCAGTCTTGCTGGTGCTCGCTACGCTCGCCGCGCGCAAGGAGGTGATCGTTTCGCGCGGGGAGATCATCGAAATCGGCGGATCCTTCCGCATGCCGGAGATCATGGCACGCGCAGGCTGCCGCCTGCGCGAGGTCGGCACTACCAACCGCACCCATCTCGCCGATTTCGAGCAGGCCATCGGCGCGCGCAGTGCGTTGCTCATGAAGGTGCACGCCAGCAACTATGCCATTCATGGTTTCACCGCGATGGTGCCCGAGAAGGAACTTGCGGCGCTTGCGCACGCCCGGGGGTTGCCATTCGTGGCGGACCTGGGCAGCGGCGCGCTGGTGGACCTGAGTCAATATGGACTGCCGAAAGAGCCCACCCCGCAGGAGACTCTGGGACACGGCGCCGATCTTGTGACCTTTAGCGGCGACAAGCTTCTCGGCGGGCCGCAGGCCGGCATCATTGTCGGGCGCGCCGAGCTCGTGAAAAAAATCAAATGCAACCACCTCAAGCGTGCACTGCGTGTGGACAAGATGACGCTCGCCGCGCTCGAGGCGGTGCTCAAGCTCTATCGTCAGCCGGAGAAGCTCGCGCAGCGTCTGCCGACGTTGCGGCTGCTCACGCGCCCGGCGGCCGACATCGAGGCACTGTGCCGGCGTGTCGAGCCAGCGGTGGCGCAGGCGGTACGCAAGGCGGCGCACGTGAGTGTCGTGCCGTGCCATAGCCAGATCGGCAGTGGCGCGCTGCCGGTGGAGCTGCTGCCGAGTACGGCGCTCGCGCTCGCGCCGCTCAAGCGCGGGCGCGGCGAGGGCACCGCTCTCAGGCAGCTGGCGGCCGCGTTCCGCGCGCTTCCAATGCCCGTGATCGGGACCACTTCCGACGGCGCGCTGAAGTTCGATCTGCGCTGCCTGGAGAATGAACGCGAGTTCGTCGATCAGCTGGCGCAGCTCCGGCTCAACGCCAGCAGGAGTGGGTCATGATCATCGGCACCGCGGGCCATATCGACCACGGCAAGACCGCACTCATCAAGGCGCTCACCGGCATGGACGCTGATCGCCTACCGGAAGAAAAAGCCCGCGGCATCACCATCGACCTCGGTTATGCCTTCTACCCGCTGCCCCACGGCGCGGTGGTCGGCTTCATCGACGTGCCGGGGCACGAGCGCTTCGTGCACAACATGCTCGCCGGCGCAACCGGCATCGACTTCGTGCTCCTCGTGGTGGCGGCGGACGACGGCGTGATGCCGCAGACGCGCGAGCACTTGGAGATCATCGATCTGCTCGGTGTGAAGGGCGGCGTGGTGGCGCTCACCAAGATCGACCGCGTGGAGTCGGCGCGCGTGGCCGCGGCGCGGACGGAGATCGAGGCCCTGCTCCGTGGCACGGCGCTCGCCGGTAGCCCCGTGTTTGCACTGTCGAGCATCACCGGCGACGGCGTGCCGGCGCTGCGCGCGCATCTCGAGGCCATGCCCGCATCACCGCGGCCGGCAGGCGCGGCGGATCGCGGCTTTCGTCTGGCCGTGGACCGTTGCTTCACAATTTCCGGCAGCGGCACAGTGGTGACCGGAACGGTGTTTTCCGGAAGCGTGGGTGTGGGCGACCATTTGCTGGTGTCACCGTCCGGCCAGGAAGTGCGGGTGCGCAGTATCCACGCGCAAAACCGTGTGGCCGAGCGCGGCGTGGCGGGCCAACGCTGCGCGCTCAGCCTCGTCGGCGTCGAGAAAAAGGACATCGCGCGCGGCGACTGGGTATTGGAGCCCGCCGGGCACGCACCGACCGCGCGCTTCGACGCGTCTCTCAAGCTGCCGCCATCCGCGGCGCGGGCGCTCCAGCACTGGACTCCGGTGCACGTGCATCTGGGCGCCGCGGAAGTGATGGGCCGCGTCTCACTGCTGCAAGCCACGGGGATCGAGCCCGGCGGCAGTGGCCGCGCGCAGATCGTGCTCGATCGGCCCATCGGCGCGTTGCACGGCGACCGCTTTATCTTGCGCGACCAGTCGGCCCAGCAGACGCTTGCGGGCGGGGTGGTGCTCGATCCGTTTGCGCCGGCGCGTAAGGTGCGTACGCCCGCGCGCCTGGCGGTGCTCGCGGCACTGGAGCGTCCCACAATAGTCGATGCGTTGCAGCAGCTGCTCAGCGTCGCGGCGGCGGGTGTGGATTTATCATGGTTCGCGCGCAGTTTTAATCTGCGCGCCGAGGCTGCCGGGACGCTGTATCGCAAGACCTCAATGGTGGTGGTCAACGTCGCCGGCGCCGGCCGCTTTGGTTTTGCGCCGCTGCACTGGGAGACGACGCAGCAGAAGGTGCTGGCGGCCCTCGCGGCCGAACACGCTCGGGTCCCGGAGGTGCTCGGCCTCGAAGGCCGGCGCTTGCGCCGGCTGGCGACCCCGGATCTGCCGTGGGACATGTTCACTGCGTTGATCGATCAGTTGCTGGCCGGGCAGCGCGTGGCGCGTCACGGCCCGTGGCTGCATCTGCCGGAGCATCGCATCATGCTCACCGGCGCGGAAGAGAAGCTCTGGCGCGCGGTGGCGCCGTTGCTTCAGGCCACGCCGTTTCAGCCGCCGTGGGTGCGCGACATCGCGCGGGCGCTCACGGCGCCGGAACATCAAATACGCAGTCTGTTGCAGCGCATGACGATCCTCGGTGATACCTACGAGGTTATGCGCGACCGTTTCTTCACGGGCGAGGCGATCGCCGAACTCGCACGCATGGTCTCGGAGCTCGCGGGGGAAAAGGGTGAGGTGACGGCGTCGGAGTTCCGCGACCACATCGGAACGGGTCGCAAGCTCGCGATCCGGATCCTCGAGTATTTCGACAAGACCGGGTTCACACGCCGCGTCGGCGACGCCCACCGCGTACGCGACCCGACCCTGGTGGTGGAACGCATCAAGAAGAACGCCGGCAGCGATAGCAGCCGGCGTGAGGTACAGGTTTCCGGAAGAGACTCGCACCCCGGTGGGGCGAACGGACTTCAAATCCGGTAAGGGCCGTCAGCCGGTCCTTGGTGGGTTCGACTCCCACTCTCTTCCGCCAATGTAATAGAGGTGTCTTATGTCAGACGTTCGCTTGACCACGTTGACCCAGGGCGGTGGATGCGGCTGCAAGATCGGGCCCGCCGCGCTGACGGAAATCCTCGCCAAGGTCCCGCGCCCGCTCCTCGATCCGGCGCTGCTCGTGGGTATCGAGACCAGCGACGATGCCGCCGTGTATCGACTGAATGACGAGCAGGCGGTCGTCGCCACCACCGATTTTTTCATGCCGATCGTGGACGATCCCTACGATTTCGGGCGCATCGCGGCGACCAACGCACTGTCCGACATATACGCCATGGGAGCGCGTCCAATCTTCGCGCTCGCCATCGTCGGCATGCCGCTCGACACGCTGCCGGTGAACGTGATTCAGGATATTCTCGCGGGCGGGAGCTCGGTGTGCGAGGCTGCGGGCATTCCCATCGCCGGCGGCCACTCGATCGATTCGGTCGAGCCGATTTACGGCCTGGTGGCCCTCGGGGTGATTCACCCGCAGCGCGTCCTACGCAACAGCACCGCCCGCGCCGATGACGCCATCGTGCTCGGCAAGGCACTGGGCATCGGGATACTCAGCTCGGCGCTCAAGAAAGGCGCGCTGTCGGAGGAGGGGTATCGGCAGATGCTGGCCAGCACCACGCAGCTCAACACCGTCGGCCATCGGCTGTCGGAGATTGACGGCGTGCACGCGATGACCGATGTCACCGGCTTCGGTCTGCTCGGTCATCTCGCCGAGATCTGCCGCGGCTCGCGGCTGGGCGCGCGCGTCGCGTTCGAGTCTCTGCCGATCCTCCCGGCGGCGCTGTCACTCGTGCAACAGGGCTACAACACCGGCGCCGCCGGGCGCAACTGGGCAAGCTATGGCCATGACGTACAGCTGCCGGACGATCTCGCGCCCTGGCAGCAGGCGCTCCTGTGCGATCCGCAGACGAGCGGCGGATTGCTGGTCACCTGTGCGCCGCAGGCGGTTGCTACAGTGCTGGCATTGTTTCGCGACGAGGGATTCGTCAGCGCCGCGGTGATCGGACAGATGCAGGCCGGCGCGGCGCGCATTACCGTGGATTACCGGCTGGATCTGCAACCGGCTGTTGCCTCGGCGTTTTGCCCAGGCAGGAGTGGCGAATAGCCGAAAGGAGGCCGGCATGTCAGGTACGCGAAGAAGTCTACGAGCGATACTTACCGGTGTGCTCGGAATGTCAATGGCCGCGTCTCTCAGCGCTGGAACTGCAAGAGTCGATATCGGTCGGCAGAGAAGACAAAACAAGAATCTGGTCGAAAGGGTAAGTCTATGAACCGTCGCGATTTTCTACGATGGGCGGGCGTTTTGTCCGCGACACTCGCGTTCCCGAAGACGGGGCGCCTGTTTGCACAGGGCGGAACGCCTGGCAGTTGGCGCACATTCGAAGTGATGGTGCGCGTCGAAGTCCTGAAACCCTCCGGGACGACGTTGGTATGGCTGCCGGCGGCGCTCATCAGTAAAACGCCCTACCAGGTGATGCTCGCTAATAGGTTCAGCGCCGAGGGCGGTATCGCAGAGATTGTTGAAAGCAAGGCGGAAGGGCTTGGAATCGTTTCCGCGAAATTTCCGGCCGGCGTGCGGCCGGTGCTCACGCTGACAAGCCGGATCGCGACAAAGAACCATGCGGTCGATCTCTCCGCACCCAAGGCGCTGAAAGGGGACCGTGCGGAGTTGGAGCATTTTCTGCGGCCGACGAAGCTCCTGCCGACCGACGGCATTGTGAAAGCGACGGCGACCGAGATCACGAGCGGCGCGAAGACAGATGTCGAGAAGGCGCGAGCGATCTACGAGTGGATCGTCGATAATACCTTTCGGAATCCGAAAACGCGCGGCTGCGGCCTCGGTGACATCCGCTTCATGCTGGAGTCCAGGGATCTGGGTGGCAAATGCGCCGATCTCAATGCGCTCTACGTTGGCCTTGCGCGCGCTGTAGGTATTCCAGCGCGCGACGTATATGGCATCCGCATTGCGAAGTCGGAGGAGGGATACAAGAGCCTCAGCGCCTCGTCCGAGAACGTGACGAAATCACAGCACTGCCGCGCTGAGGTGTACCTCATCGGCTACGGCTGGGTCCCTGTCGATCCCGCGGACGTGCGGAAGGTCGTGCTGGAGGAACCGCCCGGAAATCGTCCGCTGGAGGACGTCATGGTGAAGAAGGCCCGCGCGCGGCTATTCGGGTCCTGGGAAATGAACTGGATGGCGTACAACTTCGCGCACGACGTCGCCCTGCCTGGATCGAAAGGCGAACCAGTCGGCTTCTTCATGTATCCTCAGGCGGAAACGACCGACGGCCGGCTCGACAGCCTTGATCCGGACAGCTTCAAGTACGAGATCACGTCGAGGGAGACCGCGGCTACGAACGGCTGACGGAAACTGACGGACCAGATAAAAGAGACGTTAGCCCAGCGTTAAAACTGCGCCATGTCTTGGTGTAGTAATATATTCTTCCGACAAGGTGTCCGCGAAACCAGGGCGACCTCACCTCTCGTTACACAAGTGCTCGCCGTAGCAAGTCATCGGAAGGAATCATTCCCGCGGAGCTTTTTGTCCTACGGAATGGCCGCTAAAAGATCAGAATTGATTCCCGTAGCGGTTAAGACTAACGGCATCATGCACCATAAGGTTGCGATCTACGACGGCGCGGTAGTGCAGACAGGCAGCTTCAACTGGACGGACAATGCGAGTTGCTGTAGTTGGGAAAATTCAGTTTTTCTAGCCGATCAGAAGATAGTACGCCGCTACCAAGAGGAATTTGACCGCATGTGGAACAGGGAGTGACCGCAAGCTGAAGAAGGAGCGAGAATGCTGAGTCGTAGCACTAAGGCACGTCCACAAAGCCAGACGCCACTCCCTCTGACTTATTCGCCGCTTCCGCCCATTCCGTAGGGGACTCATTTCTTGCCTTGTGTTCTTGTTCGGTGCGCGCGTAGCCTCAAGGAGGCAATAGACATTGCCTTGCGCACGGACGCCTAAACAGTAGCCCGCTCTCTTTTCACTCTTCCGGGCATATTTCCTCGTTCCTGCTCTCCAAGACAATGCCTTCCGAACAAAGGAGGGCTACTCATGGACGTTCTCGTCCGCTGGGTCTGTAACTGCGGCGCGCCACGCTGGGCCTGTCCACAGTGCCGAGGCAAAGGCATGGTCGTGCGCTGGATGCCGGAAGAAGTCCTGCCGTTGCTCCAGCAATCCTACATCATCCTCAGCCGGCGTTTCGCACGCGCTCCAGACAGAGCCGCATGAAGCCGTGCCCCATGTGAACAGGTGCATGTCTGCGGCCCTGCCCTGAACGCGGGTAGTGATCGGTTTTGATTGGTGTTTTGTTACTTTTCAGGTAGGGTTTGGAGCCTCTCTGAGTTAGCGATCTGAAAGGAGGGAACGATGCCGATTGCTAAGATACCCGTTTACCACATGTGGCTGGCCGGAAAATCGATTCTTGCGATTCAGGAAGCGGTTTGCAAGCCGGCAGGTACAAAACGATCCAGCGTGCGAGGGTGGGTTCAGGATTGGGAACGTGGAAAGCAAGGCACTTGGACACCTGTTCTAAAATGAAAACCGATCACTGACGGACAGGGTTGGGGGATTGGTCGAACTAATGGGATAAGGGGGCGGACATGGCAGAAGAAATAGGTCACTTAAAGGCAAAGACGAAGAAAGAGCTACGAAAGCAAGTTAATCAGTGGGTTAAGAACGCAAAGAAGAAACGACTGACAACTCACTTTGGATGGGAGGAGGAAGGAATAAAGCAAACAGCGGATGGGTACGAAATCACAGTTCGAGCACATTACTAATTCAAAACCGATCACTACCTGAACGCGCAGTGAGGACAGATGAAGCAGCCCGTCGAGACATCGGAGCACGAGATGCACGACCAGGTCGCGCGAACAGCCTATGAGTTGTTTGAACGCCGGGGGCTGGTCCATGGTCATGATGTGGAGGACTGGCTCGAAGCGGAACGCCTGGTCAGGATGGAGAGACGTCCGCCGGCCCAGAGAGCTCCTCCCAGCCGAAGTCACCTATCCTAAGCCATGGTGCCGTGGCCGCCCGTCCTGTTCTCGCTGCTCCTACTGCTCCCCGGGTGCGTCGCGTCTCCGCCACTCCCCGATGAGACACTGCTCAAGACTTGGCAGGGGAAGTCCAAGGACGAGTTGAACGCCACGTTCGGCCCCCCAACGAGTGAAAGACCGTCAGAGAAGGGGGCGACCACCTCGACGTGGAAGAAGGCCCAACGCCATGCGTCCGGCATCAGTCGGCTGGGAATGGCCAAGTCCTATTACTCCGTGTGCGTGATGGAATTTGAAATCGACCAGACTGGAGTCGTGACGCAGGCGGCTCAACGAGGCTGTCTGTAGCGAACACGGGTGTAGAATTTTCCACCCTCCTTCCTGTCGAGTTCATGCTGTTCTAGATATTATTTCGTTTGCCAAATACGTAGAAATACCATAGATTCTCTTCGTGCTAATCAATTCGGGACGATTGGGGATCACCTATTAGCAGAGCTTGTACGGGCAGCTCAGGTCCGCCAAGCTGTTGCTGTGGGCCGATGCTGAGCCGGTGGCGCTGTGGGAGTGGAAGGCGGCTAAGAAGCCGAACAGCGCGAATCCAGGTGTAGGGGCAGGAAAATACTACACGCGTGTTCTTCGCCGCCACAGGTAAAACAATGTTCTTGTGGTTTCAAGAGTGATATGAAGGCTTTGTTCCTCAAGAGGCGTGAGCGGTCCATCCTTATGGAGATATGTTTCTAAGACGGTACTTGCTTTCATGTAGTTAGCGATAATCTTGTGTGCTACTTTCATTGTTAGCCTCTTGCTTGAACGCTTAGGCGTGACTTATGTAGTAATAGGCTACTAAGAGAATCAGGCTTGGCCAGCATGGTTTTCGATGATCTCCTACGGCTGTCAAGTTCATACTTGGCCAGGTTAGGCCGAAGGTATAGAACGCTGCCATTGGAGGTTGGACCGTATGGTTGAAGGAGTCAAAGCCGCTTAAGAAGGGGTGTGGATGGGTGAATATACCTATATATCGGTCCAGGCGTCAGCAGCAGAAAACCTTTGACACCTTATCGTAATGTGGCTATATACCATAGAAGGGTATACAACTAGGGGATGCACACTCGTATGAATAGAAAACAAAACAACGCCAAGCGATCAGTTGATACTGATCGAAGTGATATAGTTGCTCGCGAGCTTGCCACTCAAAGGAAGGCATGGCTTGAACGCTTTGCTTCCTGGCCTGCGCCTCGTAAAACTCCCTAGCTAGATAAAGTGCGAGTGCTAGTTGACGCTCAGAGAAGCTACAAATCTCATACGAGCCTTCCTAATACTTTGCCCTAGGGTCACTTTCCTCGGCCCTTCTGTTCTCCTAGGTCTGTCACCCTTGCCGACTTCTCAGCTTCCGCGATTGCGTTGCAAGCCTGCCCGTAAGAATCCAGGCCATACGTTGAACCACTGATAAAAGTCATGTCCTTCATCAGCGCCCCCTGATTGCCGAGAGCAGAGCATAGGCGGCATCTTGGCTAATTTCAGGTTTGTCCAGCATGTAACCAATGGTTACATAGTTCAGACGCAAGGTCAAGGGCTTTAGGGCTTCACCTTCCCATCCTGACGGGCGGGTAGTGGATCAGTTTCAATTTCTTCGCCGCCACCCGTCGAACAATGATCGTGTGGTTTCAAGAGTCGCATCAATGCTTTGTTCCTGAAGAGGTGTGAGGGCTCCATTCTTATGGAGATAGCCTTCTAAGGCTGTACTGGCTTTCCTGTAGTTAGCGATAATCTTGTGTGCTTCTTCTTCCATCTAGTCCTTTCGTTGGCTTCTTGCTTGAACGGGCGGCTTCTATTGCCCTAGTCAGTCTGGACAGGGAGAGGAGTGGGCGGTATCTTACGGCACCCCCTGATGACAAACATATCCGTGAACAGTGCCTTAACATCCCTCAGAGCCAAGTATGTCACCCATCGCTCTAGATAGCCCTTCCCGCTACAGTGATGGCAGTAAGCTTCTTGGGGTTGACGACAGAGATGGCACCGCCAGCGGACCAGGACTTCCATAACAGCCGTCCTTTACAAGCGCTAGCTGTCATCAGTCCCGGCGTCTACGAAGTTGGGGGGCTGATAATATTACCTGACTCCAAGCTCCGTCTACCCTACTTAGCAGTGACTCCGTTATTTATTTAGAACTCTCTCCCCTCGCCTGCCAATGTAGATGTTACCTAGGATGTTACCTAGGGCTTGCGGCAATAAATTTTACAAGTCATTGATAATTTGGTGGGCCGTGCAGGGATCGAACCTGCGGCCCGCTGATTAAGAGTCAGCTGCTCTACCAACTGAGCTAACGGCCCACCGGGAAGGATCTGAAGTTTTGAAACTTACCACGGGCGGCGCGTTTCCGGCAAGGGGTTCCTGGCGTGCTTCTACGACGAGCGCTTGATTAGCACGGGAGCGGGCACGCGGGGGCGGAGCCATCGTGTCGATAGTCGTGGGGAATGCTCATGCACTCTGCGAGTTTCGCGTCAGTCATCATAAGACGGAGCGTTAAGAGCCGCGCGATTTTCTTCAAGATCTTATATCCCAGGCGGGAATGCTCCTCCAACAATCGGCTGAAGGCGACCTGCTCGATCGCGATGGCCTTGAACGGTCCCTTCGCCTGAATTGTTGCAAATGCGGGACCATGTTGCAGCAGGGACATCTCCCCGAGCACGGCACCTTTGCCCACGGTTGCGATGAGCTGACCTTCTTTGCGGACGTTCGCTTCTCCGGAGATCAAGAAAAAGATCGTGTGAACCGCTACACCTTCTTCCAAAATATACTGGCCCATTGTTCCATTGAGCACCCGGCAGAGCGGAACCAGCAGCTCGATTTCAGGCCCCGATAATTCCGAAAAGAGCGGCAGCGATTCAAGGTGCGCCTGAATATCGGTGTTCCCAGGAGAGTCGTGGGCAGTTGATATCATGTATGGTCTCGGCCTGTCTCCTCTTCCCTTGCGTCGGTCGAAATCGGCTGGAACATTACCTCAGCGGCGGCCAGGGGCGGCTCAGCATCAATTTAAGGGCGCTTATTGGACAGATTACCGTTCAAAAGCTCGATTTTATCCAGTGGATTGTCCGGCATCCAGGCCGATACTGTTTGATCAGAGATGTGGCAATTCCAGACAGTAAGGAGACTCATGATGCCAGCTCAAATAGAAAACCTTACAGGACCCAAGATCTGCTGGGGCGGGGTATGGGCAGGATTTTTTGTCGGTCTCGGGAGTGAAGTCGTATTAGCCTCAATCGGCGTAGGGGCTGGTCTGCATGCCGTTGCCAGATCAGGCGCGCCGGATCTTCCCGCCGGCGTGATGGTATGGACGGCGATCGCGTGGATCATTTCGGCCTTTCTGGCCGGCTATGTGGCGGTCTGGATGTCCGGCCGGTATGCCTATTGGGAAGGCATGTTTCACAGCTTCGTGACCTGGGGAGTGCTGATCTCAGCCCTGGCGTATCTGCCGACCTATGGAGACCTGGCTTTTCTCGGACGCGAGACCGCGACGATGTCCCCTGCAGAAACCGCTTCATGGTGGATGTTCGCCAGCGGTATTCTCTCTCTCACCTTTGCGCTCATGGGCGGAGTATTCGGCGCCCGGGCCGCGCGACGCACACAGGTTAAGGGGCAATATCCCGCAGCGGCGTGAGAAGGTAAGCTGAAGGCGAGGACATTCTTGAGTTAGACGCGCCGGTAGTGCACCCACTAGCGCGTCCAACTCTCGCTTTGTCAGCCTTCGGGATCTACCGTCGCTCGGCGATCCATCTGCATGCTAACAATTGCCCGGCTTGTGGCTACAGGCAGCCTTGAGAATGTTGATAAAGTTGTTGTTCAGAGCTTGCCCTCCTCTGTAGGGCAAGCTCTTTTCATCATCTATAACTCTTAAGGGTATCTATTAGCGATCATAGGTATATGCCCCCAAACGCAATTGGCGCCCCTCGAAGTAAGCCAGCCCTATTGCTTAAATACAGCCAATGTATCTATGTTTATGTCCCTCCGTCAGGAGCAGAGAGACAAATCTATGCTTCGGCGTCGCCTGGCTAGTTTCATCCCGCTGACTATAGCTTCGTGCGCTTTAATGCCGTTGGTCAGCCATTCGGCATTTACGACCAGTATCACTTCCGACGGCACGCTGCCGACGCCGACATCAGTGAGCCAGGCCGCGAACGTCTACAACATCAACGGGGGGACCATCCGAGGCAGTAATCTCTTTCATAGCTTGGGCCTCTTCAGTGTTGGCACCGGCGACATCGCAAGCTTCAATGGCCCCTCTGGCATCGTGAACATCCTGGGCCGCGTGACAGGCGGGCAACAGTCCATAATTGACGGACAGATTCGCTCAACCATCCTCAGAGCCAATCTCTATCTCATGAATCCCGCTGGGCTAGTGTTTGGTCCCAATGCCACGCTGAACGTGAGCGGCTCGTTTCATGTCACAACGGCGGATTATTTGCGGCTGACGGACGGAGTACGGTTCACCGCAATCCCCGGGACGCAAGACGCATTGCTGAGCACAGCGCCGGTGGCGGCGTTTGGGTTTTTGAGCTCGACTCCGGCACCTCTCGCCATAATAGGAAGTACCCTCACGGTTTCTCCGGGACAAACGCTCTCGCTTATAGGCGGCGATATTACGATCGTAGCCAGCTCGCTGAGCGCTCCCAGCGGCATCATTCAGATGGCCAGCGTCGCCTCGACGGGAGAAGTGATTCCGAGCGTGCCGGGAGGGGTGACGGATCTTCACGTCGACTCTTTTACCCGCCTCGGCCGAATTGAGATCTCGGCGGGCTCGTCTCTGGATGCCAGTGGCGATCCAGGAGGAGCCGTCGTCGTTCGGGGAGGGCAGCTAGTCATAGATAACGCATCGGTTTCTGTGATCACGCTGGGAGCAGCGGATGGAATCAGTCCAGGTATCGACATTCGGGTAACAGACGACATGCTGGTAACCAATGGAGCTAGCATGCTCACCCTCACCGTGGGTGACGGGCAAGGTAGCGATCTCTCGGTAGCGGCAAGAACGTTTGCCCTCGTGGATGGTTCCCAGTTCATCAGCAGCAGCGGGGTCCTGATGAGCGGCTTCACGCTCGGCGGCACCGGTCAAGGCGGAAAAGTGAAAATCACGGCCAACGATGCCCTCCTGGTGAAGAATGCATTGATAACGACTACCGCTGTCGGTAGCGGTCAGGGAGGGGACGTCGAAGTGAATGGCAGGCAAGTGACCTTGATCGACGGCGCCCAGGTCATCAGCTTCGCGAATGCTGATGGAGCCGGAGGCAGGGTGACAGTCACGGCAACGGACTCGCTGGCCATCTCGGGGCAATCCTCAAGTGGGTTACCAAGCGGACTGTCCAGTCAAGCTCGCGGAAGCGGGAATGCCGGTAAGGTATTCCTCTCCGCCCCGACCGCGGCTGTGATTCTGGATGATGCGGGACAAATAGCTTCCACTACCGACGGGGCTGGTCGTGCGGGCGACATTGTGGTGGAGGCGCGAAGTTTGACGATGAACGGAGGCGCACAGATCTTCAATGATAGTTTTGGCAATGGGCCAGTGGGATCAGTGAGCGTGACGGCGAAAGAGTCGATCGCTATCTCTGGGAGCCGCAGTGACGGATTGCCTAGTGCTGTCACAATTTTTGCGTCGGGCGGCGGCGATCCAGGACAGCTTTCGGTTTCCGCTGCCACCATCCTTCTGGATGGTGGAATCATAGGGGCTCCAGCGATTCCAAACGGTCTGGGTCGTGCGGGAGATATCACGGTGGTGAGCGGAGCATTGAGCTTGATCAATGGCGGCCGGATCGACAGCACCACCTTTACTGACAAGCCGGGGGGCATAGTAACAGTCATCGCGACGGACTCGGTCGTTATTTCGGGGCATTCTCCAAGCGGCCTTTTAAGCGGCATCGTCAGCGGCACCACCGGGGCAGGGGACGCGGGTAAGGTAGTTCTCTCCGCTCCGACCGCTAGCGTGATTGTGAGCGATGACGCGCTAATAGGTGTGAGTACTCTCGGAAGTGGATCCGCAGGAAGCATTGAGATGGATGTGGGAAGACTAACGTTGGGAGGCGGGGCCCAGATCAGCAGTGCCACATTCGGTAATGGACTTGGTGGTGTCGTGACGGTTAACTCAAAGGACTCAATCACGATTTCCGGTCGCGATAGTTTGGGCAATCCGAGCGGCCTCTTTACGAATACGGGGGGCACGG
>Ga0070697_100001867_pt1 | contig 16089 bp, 16 predicted proteins | sample KBSK1501metaG_FD_65475 | JGI IMG/M metagenome (GOLD analysis project Ga0070697, IMG submission 65475) | Corn, switchgrass and miscanthus rhizosphere microbial communities from Kellogg Biological Station, Michigan, USA - KBS K1-50-1 metaG | ecosystem: Host-associated > Plants > Roots >...
ATGAAGAACAGCACTTTCTTTGATTTCGTTCAACAGGTGAAAACCGAAAGCGAGGGACACGATTTGCTGTCGCGCGGTCAGGTGCAGTTTGTAATGAACATTCCCGAAAACTTCAGTCGCAACCTTTGGCGAGGCGATCGGCCCGCAATTCTTGTCGAAGCCGACGCGACCGATCCGGCTGCGACCAGCATTGCGCTTGGCTCGTTAGGCACGCTGCTCGATACGGCGTTGCAAAACGATTTGAAAGGACCCCTGGCATCGCTCGCCGGCACAAATGGCCCGATCGATCTGCGGGTGCACGCGCTCTACAATCCCGAAGTCGTTACTCAGTACAACATTGTGCCTGGCCTGATGGGCGTGATTTTAACCATGACCATGGTCATGATCACTGGCCTGGCGATTACCCGCGAACGCGAGCGCGGCACGATGGAAAATCTCCTTTCCATGCCGACACGTCCAAGCGAGGTGCTGATCGGAAAAATCATGCCCTATATTTTAGTCGGCTACATCCAGGTCTCGGTCATTCTGATCGCGGCCTACTTTCTCTTTCATGTGCCCATGCAGGGAAGCATTCCACTTCTGCTGTTCGCCGCGCTCGTCTTCATCGTCGCGAATCTAGCGATGGGCATCACGTTTTCCACCATCGCGAAAAACCAATTGCAAGCGGTGCAAATGGCTTTCTTCGTCTTTCTTCCCTCGATCCTACTCTCCGGTTTCATGTTTCCGTTTCGCGGAATGCCGCACTGGGCCCAGGTGCTGGGCGAGGTCTTCCCCCTCACCCACTTTTTGCGGATCGTCCGCGGAATATTGTTGAAGGGCAACGGAGTCGCCGACGTAGTATTGCAACTTTGGCAGATTGCCCTCTTCGCCGCCATCGTTCTGGCAATTGGGATAAAGCGTTATCGCCAGACCCTGGATTAGAGAGCGTCCGAACAGAGTGGGGCCCGGCCCAGACTTCCAATTCGCCCAAGCGAGATTATTCTTGATAGTTTAGTAGGAATTCCTACATTATAGGTATGAATGCCATCGTCTCCGAAAAGGGCCAGGTCACTATCCCCAAACCGCTCCGCACCAAATTAGGCTTGGCCCCGGGCGCAGTTCTGGAATTCAACGCGGTCAACGGCAAGCTCGTCGCCCATAAGAAAATGGCGCAGGATGTATTTAGAAAATGGCGCGGGCGCGGCCGCCTGCCCAAAGCCATGACGGTAGACAAATACTTGGAGCGAGCACGCGATGCTCACAGCCGTTGATAGTTCGGTCCTGCTCGATGTTGTGATCGATTCGCCCACGCACGCTGAGTCATCGGAAAAGGCACTGCGCAAAGTCGCGGCCGAAGGCGGGCTAATCATCTGTGAGTGCGTGCTGGCCGAGATCCGCCCGGCTTTCCCCAGCGCCGGCGCAATCGAACAATTCCTCGATGATTGGCAATTGCGTTTCGTCCCCTCGTCTCGAGAGAGCGCGTTGCGGGCCGGGGAGCTCTTTGGCTTTTACCTGCGACGCGGGGGCAAGGGCGGACGAGTGATTGCCGATTTTCTGATCGGCGCGCACGCGGATTTACATGCCGACCGGTTGCTCGCCCGTGACCGTGGGTATCTGCGGGACTATTTCTCCCGACTCAAATTGCTCACGCCGGGCTGATGCTACGGTATTACCAGTGGATATGACGCTGGTCGCTTCCGTTGGCGCTGCGGCGGGTTCTATTTGGCTTTTAACTTAAGGGGGTGATGGCAGTTGTGCTCCTGCGGCGACTTGGGCTTTGGTTAGGCTGACATCGGCGTTACTGATAACGCCATTGGCATTGATGTCATCCCGGAAATTGGATGAATCGACGTTCCCGCCTGCGGCTACCTGAGCCCGGATGGACTGGAGTTCTCGGTATCACGGGTTTCGGCCAAGCGGTGCCTGGCGCTTGTGTCGCCCCGGCTGTAGCCGTGCGTAGACAACGTCCTGTGCCAGCCTAGATCACCGGCCCGCGGCATCTTCCCGCCGCCGTGCTTCTGGCCTACCCCGGGCCGCAGGGGCGAACCCTCCTCTATGCCATGAAGAACAGCTGCTTTTTCGATTTTGCCCGGCAGGTGAAAACCGAAACTGAGGGGCACGATTTGCTCGCGCGCGGTCGGGCGCAGTTTGGCCAGGATGCGATTGCTAACCACAAGGTCTTCATCGGGATGACCGCGGGAGAATGCATTCGATCATGCGGTGGTCCTGAGCGCGTCAACACGACCGTTACCGAAAAAGGCGACGATGTAAACGCGGCAAAGAGCGCATCGTGGTAGGGACGGATTGCCGATTCCGACCTTGTTATGAGGATCGATCATGCTATGATTTTACGTTTATGTAATCGATCAATGAGCCGAGCCACTCTCTCTCCAAAATTCCAAATCGTAATTCCGAAGGAGGTCCGCAAAGTACTCAAACTTCGGCCTGGAACTAAATTCGACGTCATCGGGCACGAGGGCAGCATCGAGCTGCTGCCAGTCCGGTCTGCGAAGCAGATGCGCGGGTTTCTGCGCGGGATCGATACCTCTGTGCCGCGTGATAAAGATCGGGCGTGAATCTGGTCGATTCCTCGGCCTGGCTCGAATACTTCGCGGACGGGCCAAATGCATCATTTTTCGCCCCTGCCATCGAAAAGACTGGCGAACTGCTCGTTCCGACGATCGTATTTTTCGAGGTTTACAAGCGCGTTCGCCAGCAACGGGGCCAACGGCCCGCTCTTGAAGCAATCTCTGCACTTCAACATGGCCGAGTGATCGATCTCACCGTCGCATTAGCTGTCGCCGCAGCTGGAATAAGTCATTCCGAAAAACTGCCAATAGCTGACAGCATCATTATCGCGACTGCGCGGTCCGAAAATGCGATCATCTGGACGCAGGATTCCGATTTCGAGAAACTACCTCAAGTGAAATATCGGCCCAAGAAGGTACGCGCTTAGCGAACCATCGGGTGTTTGTAGGGCAGGCACTTCCTGGCGCGCCGTAGCCTCTCGTCGCGCCGTAACTGAGTGAAGGAGGATGGCGGAGGCGGCCGCCTGCCGGGGCAACCGAGGCGGTTGCCCTACAAAAATCTTCGACAGGCGGAACGCGGTTCGCTATTGCGTTGGGCTGCCCCATGAACGCCGAGCAACAGCGTCTTGCCGAAAACGATTCGCCTAACGAGCCGTGGCATTTTTGGGGGCCATATCTGGCCGAGCGGGCTTGGGGAACAGTGCGCGAGGATTACAGTGCAAATGGCGATGCCTGGAATTATTTCCCGCACGACCACGCCCGATCACGTGTCTATCGCTGGAACGAAGATGGCATCGGCGGAATCTGCGATTACAAACAACGTCTCTGCTTCGGCTTCGCTTTCTGGAACGAGCGCGATCCATTTCTGAAAGAGCGGTTCTTCGGCGTGACTGGCCCGCAAGGAAACCACGGCGAGGACGTGAAGGAAGTTTATTGCTACGGGGATTCGACGCCGACGCACAGTTACATGTCGATGTTGTACCGCTATCCGCAGGCACGTTTTCCGTACGAAGAACTGATCGCGCAAAGCGGCGCGCGCTCGAAAATGGAAGGTGAGTTTGAGGTTTGGGACACCGGCGCGTTAGCCAAAAATCGCTTCTTCGACATTAAAATCGATTACGCGAAAGCGGATCAGCACGACATTTTGATTCGCGCGAACGCAACCAACTGCGGTCCGGAGCCGGCGGTGTTGCACATCCTGCCGACCATCTGGTTCCGTAATACGTGGAGCTGGGGCCGCGATGGATATCGGCCGAACTTGGAGGAGCGAGACCGATTCGAACCAGACATCGACATCATCGAAGCAACACACGTCGCCCTCGGCACATATCGACTTCTCTGTGAACATCCCGACAAACTTCTTTTCACCGAAAACGAGAGCAATCTCGATCGGCTTTGGGGCGTCCCGAATTCAACACTGTTCGCAAAGGATTCGATCAACGACGCGATCGTGGAAAACAAACCTGAGGCGGTGAATGCGAATCAGTTCGGGACGAAAGCGGCTGCGCATTATCGATTTTTGATTGCGCCGGGTGAGAATGTTTCCATTCGACTGCGATTAATGAAAATCGAAAATCCGGGGAGCGCACTCAGTGCCAGTCCGGCTCGGACCTCGCGTACCGTTGGCGACGCCTCGCCGCGAGCCTCTGAACCAGTCCGCGAATGGGTATTCTTTGAGGAAGCAAGTGACGTTTCGAGTCTTGATGAAGGGTCTTCGGCGAGGGCGCCGAAGACTGCACCCGAGGCGGGTGCGCTCCCCGGACAAAAGACGCTGGACGCGTTTTCTGATTTCGATGAAATTTTCGCCGCTCGCAAAGCGGAGGCGGACGAATTTTTCGCCGATGTTGCGCCGTCGGCCTTAACGGATGAGCACCGCGCGATTCAGCGCCAGGCATTCGCTGGTTTACTTTGGAATAAGCAATTCTACCATTACATTGTCGAGCAATGGCTGGACGGCGATCCGGGCCAGCCACCACCGCCTAACGAACGTTTGGGTGGCCGAAATTCCGGGTGGCGTCACGTTTACAACGAGCGCGTCATGTCGATGCCGGACAAATGGGAATTTCCCTGGTACGCCTCATGGGACCTTGCCTTTCACTGCATTCCACTGGCGTTGGTCGATGCCCAGTTCGCGAAGCGCCAGCTCGATATCATCGTGCGCGAATGGTATCAGCATCCGAACGGCCAGATTCCGGCCTACGAGTGGAACTTTAGCGACGTGAACCCGCCGGTGTTGGCCTGGGCGGCCTGGCGAGTTTTTCAAATCGAGCGGAAACAAACTGGCCAAGGCGACCGCTCATTTCTGGAAACAATTTTCCACAAAATGCTTCTTGCCTTCACCTGGTGGGTGAATCGCAAGGACTCCGAGGGCAAGAATATTTTCCAGGGCGGATTTCTCGGCCTCGACAACATCGGCGTCTTCGATCGAAACGCGCAATTTCCCGACGGCACCCATCTCGAGCAAAGCGACGGCACGAGCTGGATGGGAATGCTTTCGCTCAATCTTATGCGAATCGCGATTGAGCTCGCGCGCGAAAATCATGTTTACGAAAACATCGCCACCAAGTTTTTTGAGCATTTCCTCGGCATCGCCGCGGCGATGAACAACCTTGGCGGCAAAGGGATCGGTCTTTGGGATGAAGCGGATGAATTCTACTACGATGTGCTGCACACGCCCGGCGGACGCTATTTCCCGCTCAAGGTGCGCTCGTTAGTCGGACTGATGCCGCTGCTCGCGGTGGAAACGGTCCAGTGGCAATTGATCGACGCGCTCCCTGGCTTCAAAGGCCGCCTCGAGTGGTACCTGCAGCATCGTCCCAATCTGGCAAGCCTTGTCTCGCGCTGGCAGGAACCAGGCATGGGCGAGCGCCGGCTCGTCGCGCTAACACGCGGACATCGAATGAAATGTTTGCTCCGGCGTATGCTTGATCCGGAAGAATTTCTGAGTGATTACGGCGTGCGTTCGCTAAGCAAATATCACAAGGATCACCCCTACGTTCTCAACGTTCGCGGTGAAGAGAAAATCGTGAGTTACGAACCGGGCGAATCCCAAAGTGGGATTTTCGGCGGTAACTCAAACTGGCGCGGCCCAGTTTGGTTTCCGATCAATTATTTGCTCATCGAATCACTCCAGCAATTTCACCATTACTACGGCGACGACTTCAAAGTGGAATGTCCGACGCGCTCAGGAAATTTCCTCACATTAAAAGAAATCGCCAACGAGCTTTCTAATCGGTTGATCAAGCTCTGGTTGCGGGAGAAAGATCGCCAACGGCCGTTCGCGCGCGCGTCGTCAGGTCTGGACCAAACACGTGACCGCGACCGTTATTGGTTTCACGAATACTTCCACGGCGACACCGGCGCCGGTCTCGGCGCGTCGCATCAGACCGGCTGGACAGCGCTCGTCGCGAAGTTAATTCAACAGCAAGGCGAATTCGGCACGATCACGAAATAATTTTTTGACCGCGGATTACCCGGATATCGCGGATAACACACTGGGATAACACACTGTAGAGGCGGCTGTCTCAGCCGCAGCGTACCGCAAGCCCCCGGGCTTCCATTTTTGATCAAACCAGAACGCTTGCGCTATCCTCAGAAGCTCGCCCCAGCGAGACGCCGCACAAAACAGGAGTCTTTCATCCTGCTCTTTCTCCTGCACTTGCTCTTCTTGTCGCGGACTAGTCCTTAGATAACGGATCGTGTAGGAGTAAGTGAAAGAGTAAGACTCAAGGCTCTAACGCCGCATGATGTGGATGGCGAGAATGCGGTTTTGGTGGCGGGCCAGCCTCCGCTCAGCTACGGCGCGGCGAGCCAGCAAGGACAAACGCACACCGATCATCTTCGCATGATGTGAATTGCTAAGATCCGAGTCTGGTGACGTGCCAATAGATAATCAATAAAATCGCCAATAATGGAGTTGGGCTTGTTGCCGAGCTTCGTCACCACGCGGCAGATAAGGGTGCCGCTGCGCGCGTGCCATTCCAGATTGATCGCTCCGTGAAGGTCTCGTGCGCTGTGGATCTTCGCCCAGCCATGCGGTCGGCCGGGCTGTTTAGACCAGACTTTAATGAAGCCGAATTTTCGCTCCAGCTGTGGGTCGCTCATGATTTTATTGCGCAGCGATCCGCGACCCGTTGTGATGACTTGAATTACCGTTTGCATCTTTCGCTAGGGTCGATCGCTGCAGGAATTTTGCAATGGTTAGGCAAGGAGCTGTAGCGGCGCTCTGTGACCGTCGCTCGAATTGGAAAAATAGCGCGACGCTCACAGAGCGCCGCTACAGCGAGCGGAACATCACATAAACATCGACATATCCTTTGGCTGGATGACGGAAAGCGCCAGGCAGTGTGCCAACGACCTTGAATCCAAGCTGCTGCCAGAGCCGAACCGCCGATTCGTTAGTGGAAACGACGAAATTGAATTGCATCGCGCGAAAGCCCAGCCGGCGCGCTTCATTCAGGCAATGCTCGCCCATCGCGCGACCGACCCCCTCCCCGCGCGCGCTCGCCGCGACCATAAAGGCGGCGTTAGCAACATGCGCACCGCCGCCCGTTTGGTTCGCCCGCAAAATGTAAGTCCCAACTACGCGACGATAACCTGGCTGAAAACTTGACTGTTTTAAGCAGTCAAGTTCAACGACATATGTGTGAGTGTCGGCGCGAAACCAATACGCCAGTGCCTCTTCACGCGACATCTTTGGATCAAACGCGTAGGTATCGCCCGGCGTGACCACGTCATGAAAAATCTCCCAGATCGCGTTGCGATCGGCTTCTGTTGCAAGGCGAATGTTCAATGACGGCACGGGCAGAATTGTAGGGCAACCGCTCCGGTTGCCAATGCTTTGGCCGGCAGGCGGCCGCCTCCGCCAAGGCTACGGCGTGCCAAGGAGCACCTGCCCTACAAAAGTTTGTTTACCCGTCCGCTTTCCATTGATCGGACTTCGGGTCCCAAAACGGACCTGTTAGACCAATTGAGGCGAAGATCGACACCATTTCGTCGGCTGCCGGCCGGCGAGATTCCGGAGTGAGCCGATTAGCGTACCAATGCACAGCGAGTTGCCAGAGCTGCTGGAGATCGATGAGCGGCCGTCGCGGAACGTTATGCGTTTCACACCAACGATCGACCGACTCTTCCGACCGGAAGAGCAACATGGTCGCTCACGTGTGAATGATATCGTCCCACCAGCGCGCTGCGGGAACCGCGAAGTGAGCAACGTACGGTTGTGGAATCGGGCGTTCGCCTTTGACTTCAAGTGTCAAAGCCTCGCCTGAGTAACCATCGCGCGCGGGGATAATGGCATCGGTGTGAAGCGCAGCGGCGATCCCGTACGCATCCCAGATGCAATTTGCGTAGTAACGCTTCCCCGTTGCATCGACAGGAAACGCCGTCGGAATGCCGGAGAATGGCGGAGCCATTCGGATCCGCGACGAATCACCCGGCTCGGGAACAAGAAGCCGTTTCACGTGAAGTCGCGAAAAAGCTTCACGAACGCTGGTCTCTGCCAGACCAGTGGCCCACGCCAGCTCCATCGAGTTTGGGATCGCGCCCGTATCGGCAATCATCCCGTAAATGGCGAGCTTAACTCTCGTGACGGTATCTTCGTTTAGCATTCCAGGAAATTACAGGCGAAACGCTCCGATTGCCGATCAAAAAGCGACCCACGCGGCGAGACCAGCGAGTTTCTGCTCAGCACGCCATGGCCCTTCAATAGAGCGTCCAAGATTTTGGATCACACCTCGCACTTCGACGACCGATCTTTTTCGTCGCGCCGCCGCTTCTCGGTATGCATCGCGCTCGGTAAGAATCATCGAGCGGATCCCTTTCGTGCGCAAGGCGTTGACGAGCTCAGTCCGGAACAACCGGCCCTCGAGTGCGTGGGCACGAATGTGCGGATTTGCGATCAAGGCCGGGTCAATCTTGCTGCCGACCACAAGACCAGCTCGCCGAACCCGAAAATTATTGCGGCGGCAATGTGCGAGGACTTTAGTGATCGATTGTCCTGTAACGCGACGGACTACTTGCAACCGCGCTTTTAGCTTCACGGTATTGGTCTCCAGTTTTCCCATAGCTGCATGGTAGGGCTGCCGTGTCGCAGGAAGTTTTTGGTCGCAAAGATCGATCGCAAAACTATCGCAAATGCGCGGCGAACGAACGGGCCCCCTCAACAAGACCGCAGCCGCCCATCCCGATTTCACCCGGAAACCGAGAGCCGCTCTTTCGGACTTGGATTTCACTAGTGGCGAAAACGGACGGTTAGCACGAGACTGAAAAAGCTTCCTATTATTCGTTGGCGCGTTTCGCCCGTTCTACAAATCCATGTTTCGCGGCCGGCTCATTCATCTACGGATCCGGCGCTTCAACGCCCCAACCAAATTGCCGACCTTCGCGACGCGCCCGCCCTACAAATGTTTGCTTTTGTCTGCCTCATGCGCGGTAACAACTGTCTTCGGCGCAATTCTTCGCCATGCCTTCTCGACCAACTCACGAAAGCGCGTCTGGGCGATATGCTGCAAATGCACGTTGGTCCATCCCTGATGCGACCAGGCGTTGGTCGAGAAAGTGCGCGGAGAAGACTTCAGGAGCGCAGCTTGATCGACTAGAGAGAGCTTTAGCACGGCTCGATGCTCGCGAGGCCAGAGCGTGGCAAAAATTCTATTTCTTATTCGGAAGTCAGGATGTCCATGATGGTGCCGCTCCCCTGCCCCCGGCATGGACAACGCGATTCTGCGAGCTGTGGCAGCGTCAATCATGGCCAAACAATTGTAGGGCGAAGCCGCCCCAGTTGCCGAATAAAAAAACGGCAGGCGGAGCGCCTGCCTACACTTACGTTTCGCCCGCGCGTGACAATGACCGTTGCGAAAAGAAAAGCGCAATCGTCGCCACGAGCAAAACCAGATCCAACGCGAGGTGTGCAGAGAAGCTCCAGTTCTTGCTGGCATGACCAAAACAGCCGCAGGCGATGTCGAGCCCACGAATTTTGGCTGCGATGGTAGCAACGATGAAAATGCCGATGAGCGCAGTTAAGATCGACAATCCGCCGCGATAAAGAATTCGAAGGATCAACGCGAGGCCGCAAAAAATCTCCAGCCAGGGCAAATAGAATGCCAAACGGACGCCGACGAACCACGGGATCGTCTTGTAATTGTCGATATCATTGGCGAAGCGAACCGGATCGAGCGCTTTGATCACACCGGCATAAATGAAAATGCCTCCGACAATGAATTCCAAAATTCGCCAGACGAATCGCGGAACAGTTGAGAGTTGAGAGTTGAGGGTTGAGAGGCTCTTCAACGGTTTAACGGTTTAACGACTCTTCTTCAGCCATTCTTCCCAACCGCCTTGCAGGACAAAGACGCTTTTGAGCTGAGCTTCATCACGGAGTCTCTTGGCCACTTCCCGCGCCGCGTTGCAGCTTTCAGCACTGCAATAAACAATCACCCGTTTTTCCGGCGACCACCTTTCAAGAAATTGCGGCAGCAGTTTGTTCCATCGATCTTCGTTTAACGAAGCGGCGCCAGGAATATGGTCGCGGGCAAATTCTTCATCGGGCCGAGCGTCCACCCAAATTGCATTGTCGCCCCAGGCTCGCGCCTGATCGACTGTGACTAATTCGGAGGCAGGGACAGGCGATTGCCACGAAACGCGATCGCGAAAATAAACCCCTTCGACCATCGCCGGAGCAAACGCCAGCACGATAAGGACGAGCGCTTCTCTAATCGGGTACGATTTCACTGATTATCGCGGGACGGAGACCGCGGGTGCAGGCTGGCCAGCGTACTCAGGTTTCCATCTCAATTCCGTGCGCGTCGGCACAAAGCAAAGCCAATCATATGAGACCAGGAAGTCGCATCTCCGTTTTTTGTAAATAAGAGTTCTTAACATAACCAACTGCTTCATGCCAGGGTCTCGGGCGAGCGGGGTGCCGCAGGGAACGCGGGAGCGCGCGCTCCCGAACCACAGCAGCGGAACGCATCCGACGCGGATCGACCGTATTCAGACGTTACCTTCCTGCTAAACAGATTCTTACTTCAGGCGGCGTAGCGCTCCCGCACATATTCGGCTACCGCGTCACGCCAGTTGCGCGGAGTCGTGCCAGTGAGCGAAAAATATTTCTCGGTGCAAAGAACTGAGTAAACCGGGCGGCGAGCCACCCAATTTTTCATATCGGCAAGCTTAATCGCGCCCACGGTTCTTGCTTTGAGGGGAATGCCTAACGAACGGCAGCAATCGAGCGCAAATTGCCCATATTCCTGCCAACTGCATTCGCCAGCGTTCGCGAAATGCAAAATGCCGCCGGCAAGCTCGGAATCAAAAAGCTGTGGAAGCATTTTCGCGACATCACGCGTGTAGGTGGGCGTGGAAAATTTGTCTGCTACTGCATCGACGTGTTCCTCTTCGCGAGCGCGCTTAGTGATCCCGTCCACAAAACTCGGGCGACCAGGGCCGAAAATCCAGGAGATGCGCACGACCAGATGTCTTTCATCGGTTTGTAGCACCAGCTTTTCTCCTTCCCGTTTCGATTCGGCATAAACACTGATTGGGTTCGGTGAATCTTTCTCAGCGTATGGCTCCCGTTTCTCTCCGTCGAAAACGTAGTCCGTGCTGAAGTGAATCAACTTCGCTTTTTTGCTCCGGCAAATCTTGGCCAGGATACGCGGTGCCTCCGCGTTAATTGCGAAAGCCCGATCTCTCTCCATTTCGCAAAGATCGACATTAGTGAATGCGGCCGCATTGACGAGAACATTGAAATCGAGCGGCGTGAGCCAATCCTCTACGTCCTTTTCATTGCCGAGATCGAGCTGTTCATGATCGAACCCGAGGATCTCGAACTTGTCGCGATATTCGCGCATGAGCGCGCCGCCCAGGCGGCCACCTGCACCGATGATTACAATTTTCATTTTCTTCTGTAGCGGCACCCTACCTGTCTCGCCGTAGCCTGGACGAAGGCCGGATAAGGGCCGGACAAAGTGTAGCGCAAGCGCCTCGCTTGCAATCACCCAGAGATGTAGCCGAACCCAGGCGCTGGCAACCGCGGTAAAACGGAGCCGGGAACAGGAGCACAAGCATCCTGGCGGTCGGGCGTGCGGCTTTTGCTAATCCTGCGCGTTCAGTGCACCTCTGGGCAGTACGAGAAAGTCAAATAGCAGCCGAAAGGTGCCAATCAATATCGCCCGGTGCGCTCAAGTAGCGGTTGCCACCAAGGTTGGTTGTCAATGTACCATTGAATCGTCGCGTCGAGTCCTTCCTTGAAATTCTTTCGCGGATGCCAATTTAGTTCCCGCTGCGAGAATGAAGAATCAATCGCGTAACGGCGGTCATGACCTAACCGATCTTCGACGAAAGTGATGAGCTTCTCAGGCTTGCCAAGTTTCGTCAGGATCATCTTCACAAGATCGAGATTGGCCAGCTCGTTGCCGCCGCCGAAATTGTAAATCGTCCCCGGTTTTCCTTCGAAAAGCGCGGCGACAACACCAGCGCAATGGTCTTGGACATGAATCCAATCGCGCACATTCATACCGTCCCCGTAAACCGGCAGCGGTTCATCCCGGAGCGCTTCAATGATCATGAGCGGGATCAGTTTTTCTGGAAACTGATATGGCCCGTAGTTATTTGAGCACCGCGTGACGATGACTTCCTGGCCGTACGTCTTATGACAAGCAAGCGCGAGCAAATCGGCCCCGGCTTTGCTCGACGAATAAGGTGAACTCGGATCGAGTGGAGTTTGCTCGGTGAATTTACCCGTTTCGCCCAACGAGCCGTACACTTCATCGGTCGAAATTTGCACGAAGCGTCGGACGCCATGTCGGCGGGCAGAATTGAGCAACACGCTTGTGCCAATGACGTTGGTGTGGATGAAGTTTTCGGGCGAATTAATGCTCCGATCGACATGCGATTCGGCGGCGAAATTCACCACCGCGAAAAACTGGTGCTCGGTCATGAGCGCATCCGTCGCGTCGGCGTTAGCGATATCGGCTTTGAAAAACTCGTAGCGTTCGCCATGTTCCTCGACCACGCCATCGAGATTGGCGAGGTTTCCGGCGTAAGTGAGCACATCCACGTTGGTCACGAGTGCCGGTTTGTAATGTTGCAAGATGTAACGAATAAAGTTGCTCCCGATGAACCCGCAGCCACCGGTTACAAGAATGCGCACGCCGCCAAGTAACAGCGCCGGTGCCGGTGCGCTAGCAGATTTTCCGGTGTCGTGTGCCGCTGATGTTCTTCGCGAATCGCACAAAGTCCACAAAGGTCACGGCGGATGACAAGGTCTCAGGATGACGTAAGCAAACGCTCAACGTCCAACCCTCAACTCCGAACGTCCGCCAAACGGACGAACTCGTCCCGTGGCGAGCTCGCGCGAGCAGCAGTCCAGCGCACGACGCACAACTCAATATCGATTAAAAGGTAGGACGATGTGAGCTTCCCGGCATTGAAAGTTGAGCGTTGGACGTTGAGCGTTGGACGTTGTTTTTTTCCGGTACCTTCGTGTCCATTGTGCGAGAAATTCGAAAATCCAAAGTGATGAACATTACCAGCGCTGATGCTCGAAGTGCACGCACACTCAATCACGCTCCGGTTAAAACTTGGAGTGCGGCCATTGCCGGAACGGATTGGGTGCCGTGGTTGATCCTTGCACTTGCGGTCGTTCTTCGGTTTTTTCTGCTTGGGATCAAACCACCGCATTTCGACGAAGGAATTAATGGCTGGTTCGTCGATGCCGACATCGTTAAGCAAGGTTTTTACAAATACGACCCGACCAATTATCACGGCCCACTGCATTTTTACGTGCTCTGGCTCTCCGAGACGTTGCTTGGCCGAAACCTCTGGGCGCTTCGATTACCCGTCGTCCTGGTAAGCAGTGCCTGCGTCTGGTTGACCCTGAAATTCGAACCGCTCGTTGGCCGAGCTGTCAGCCGGATGACTGCTCTGGCCATGGCGGTCTCGCCCGGCTTCGTTTTTTATGGACGCTATTCCATCCATGAAGTGTGGATGTTGCTCTTCACGATGCTGTTCATTTTCGGTTTGCTCGGCCTCTGGAAGTTTGGAACGCGCAAATATCTCTGGTGCGTTGGCTTGGGGATAGCGGGGATGATCCTCTCCAAGGAAACCTACATCATACACATCGGGTGCGCCGTCATCGCGGCCGGCGTCTGTTACGGTTCGACAAAATTCAGCCGCGTGCCCGATGCACGGCCAGCGAGGCAAACCTGGGACTATGTCGATCTTGCCATGGTCATCGGCATCGCCATCGCACTAATTGTCTTTTTCTACTCCGGCACATTTTTTCACTGGAGCGGGCTGAAAGGACTGTACGAAGCTTACAAGCCCTGGTTTACAACCGGAAGCGAGGGACATGGCCATGAAAAGCCGTTGTACTACTGGCTCAAAATCATGGCGCCCTCGCTTCAGTTCGACCGCGCAGACTGTCTCGGCTACGAACTACCTACACTGGCCGGCTTGGTTCTTTGTCTGTTCTCTCTCCGCCTCAGCTCATTTAGCCTGCGTTACCTCGCAATTTACGGCGTTGGACTGTTGATAGCTTATAGCATCGTTCACTATAAGACACCGTGGTGTATCATCAACATTATCTGGCCACTCCTATTTATCTTTGGCGCGACCAATTTAATCATTCCTGCAGCCTATAAAGCCCTAACCTGCATCTTATCAACAGGCCTGCTATGTATATCTCTCGTCTCGACGATCTGGCTGAACTACTTTCATTGCACCACTGATACCGAACCATACGTCTACGTCCAAACTTACAATGACATCTACAAAATAACCGATCCGCTGCTGAAACTGGCCGGCGCAGATCCGATTTTTTATCAACTGATTGGGCACATTATTCGCGTCAGTCCTTATCCCCTGCCATGGATCCTGGGTGATTTTCCCAACGTCGGTTACTATGAGCATAACAACAATCCACCGCGGTTCGACGCTGATTTTCTCCTCGTGCAAGAGGATCGTGTCCAGGAAGTTGAAGCTAAGCTACACGACTCCTACTTTACCGAGCCGCTCAGGATCCGTCCTTATCAGGATACGTCGAAACTGTATTTAAGCGCCCGAATCTTCCGCGGCTTCTTTCCCGGGAAAGTACCTGATTTTGTTGGGAAGCAACCGGAGCAGGAGAAGTCAGGTCCTCAATGAAATGGCTTGCTGCCGGATTGACTCTGGTCAACGTCGCCACTTTAACCGGACTCATTATCGGTATTCTAAGTCGCGGCCTCGGTCCGGTTAACGTTTCAGTCGCTCTTGCCGTTGGCATATTCGCCGCAATCTTGGCATATTTTAGAGTCGCCGACACCGAGATACCTCCCAGTGTCTTAGACTCTACCGCGCAGCAGAAGACAAGTCGCACCGCAGAATCTCGCCCAGCTGCGCTTTCCACAAGCAAACGCTACGATCTTCCGAGATGGATCGTAGTAAGTTGCTTTGTCCTCTTCGCGATACGTTCTTTTTGCTGCCTGGTTTATATCGATGCCGATCAGTTAAAGATCCAGTCGCCCAATAACCTCGGCGATCTGGCGCTGCATATCACTTACATAAAAAATTTCACCAACGGGGTTCCACTTTGGCCCGACAATCCGATCTATGTCGGCAGCAAGCTAAGATATCCCGCGGGGGCGGACCTCTTTAACGCGTTGCTTTATCTCTACCACGTTGATCTTATTAAGGGTTTGGTTTGGGCCGGTTTGCTGGGATCACTCGCCACCTTTTATTCGTTCTATCGCTGGGGCGGCACCTTTGGCGTAGCGGGATTTTTGTTTAATGGCGGAGTAGTTGGCTTCCAGATGCTCAATTTCTTCAACCATTCCGCCTTTTGTAAATTGATTGACTATCAGGGAGTTAACACCGTGGCCTGGAAAAGCATTCCGTTATCAATGCTGGTTACGCAACGCGGATTGCTTTACGCCATTCCCGCCGGTTTACTTTTGCTTTGGTATTGGCGCGAGAAATTTTTCAGGGGAACGGCGGCTTCCCAGCCGCCGAAAACACCGAAAACGGGCGGCGACGGGGAAACCGCCGCTCCTTGTCAAACGCAGCCACTCCCATTTTGGGTGGAGCTCTCGCTGTATGCCTCGATGCCGCTCTTTCATGTGCACACATTTCTCGCGCTCAGCGCCATCCTCGCGTTCTTGTTCCTGTGCGGCGACGTCCGGATGCGGCGGCATGTCGCTCGGCTGATCGGTAGCGCGGTCCTGCCATCAACATTCTTTGTCTTTCTTGTAAGCGACAATCTGCGCGCGAGATCGGTGCTTCAGTGGCATCCGGGCTGGGTCCAACACGATGGCGATTTCGCGGCTCCCTTCTTTGTCTTCTGGTTCTACAACTTCGGTATTTTGCTCCCGCTCGTCATTGCATTGATCGCAATGTGCAGCTGGCGCGGGTGGAAATCGGGGTGGCGCTGGGGTCAAAAAATTCCCGAGGACCTTGCATTTCTCTTACCCGGTGCGGGGATCTTTATCTTCGCTCTTTTTGTCAAGACGGCGCCGTGGGGCTGGGACAATCTCAAGCTGATGATTTGGTCGTACTTTCTTGTGCTTCCATTCTTGTGGACGCAGCTAATTTCCAAGTGGTCGGCGCC
>Ga0070697_100001868_pt1 | contig 16082 bp, 21 predicted proteins | sample KBSK1501metaG_FD_65475 | JGI IMG/M metagenome (GOLD analysis project Ga0070697, IMG submission 65475) | Corn, switchgrass and miscanthus rhizosphere microbial communities from Kellogg Biological Station, Michigan, USA - KBS K1-50-1 metaG | ecosystem: Host-associated > Plants > Roots >...
AGTCCGACGGGTATCGATAGGAGAAATGGTTCTATTGCATAGCTGTGTGCCTGGACGTAGTAAGCGCCTAGTGTCATTACCGGGCCGAAGTTGAGCCCGACAATTAGTTCCCCGACTCCGCGGTACGCTAGACGGAATGGCGGTCCAACGTAGGCGTAGGTTGAGATTACTCCAATCAATCCTAGTATGAACAGGTAGGGTAGTGACAGGGCGAAGATGAAGTAGAGTCCGATTAGGCTGCCGAGGATGAGGCATATTATGGCGACGAGAATGTGTGTTGAAGGTTTGACCAACCCTGCTGTCAGTATTCGTCCGCCGCCTGCGAAGGGGTTCTGGTGTTTGACCTGGAGATCGTTACCGCTCTTGAAGTCGAAATAGTCATTCAGCATGTTGGTTGCGATCTGGATGAGACTGGCACCGAGTAGAGTTAGGAGGAAGGTTGCTAAGTTGAAGACATGGGCGACCTGAAACGCGATCACTCCACCGAGAACTACTGGGACGAAGGTTGCTTGCAAGAAGGGGACCCGCATAGTCCTAAGCCAGAGAGCTAGGAAGGGTGGACTCTTGGCTTGAGCGGCTGGGACGGTCGTCAACTATGAGTCTCCTTGTTTTTCGCGAGAGCGGCTGGTCCGCAGATAATATAAACTCTTGACCAATAATCGTCGAGTCTGAGAGCGAAAACCTAAAGTCGGCTAGAAGAGAGCCGCTGTAACCTTTCAAGAGGATTGTAGTTGGAAGAGAGAGACGTAGTCGTAGTAGGGGCAGGGATAGCCGGCTGCATGACAGCAGCTACTATAGCCATGAAGTCGAAGGGTAAAGTCGACGTTCTATTACTCGATCGGAACCCTGAGGCTGAGGTCGGAAAGAAGACCACTCTCGGATGGGTTTGCGGAGACGCTGTCGGGGAGCATCATATCAAATTCCTCAACGAACATCTCGGCGTCACGTACGGCAAGCCCGAGATGGAGAATCGGGTCACAGCAGTTTACGTTTACTCTCCTGACATGAAGGTCAGGGTTCCTTTCGAAGGACCCGGCTACGTGCTGGACCGGCCGAAGTTTGGCAAGCGACTTCTTGATGATGCTCTGAAAGCCGGAGTGGAATTTCGTGGAGGGGTACAGGCACTTGATCTGGTCGAGGAATCAGGCAGGATCGTGGGACTCAAGGGACAGACTGTCGGTGGGAGTGTTAACCAGCCTTTCGAGATGCGAACCAAGCTCGTGATCGATACGTCTGGAATGTCTACGAAGCTGCGGAGAAATCTTCCGATCCCAAGCCACATTGAGAAAGAGATCGATAAGGACGATATCGAGCCGACAGCGAGGCTTAATGCTAAACTCCGGGACGGCGTCGAGGTCGAGCCGTTCCACTGCGACATCTACCTCGACCAGGAGAAAGCTCCAGGAGGATACCTCTGGCTATTCCCGAAGAGCGAAGACAAAGTGAACATCGGCCTCGGGATTCAACAGAAGAGAAGCCAGAAGCCGCTGAGCGCGTTGCTGAAGGACTGGCTGGCGACTGATGATCGTTTCAAGGAGATGACTCCTCTGAGCGATGATAGCAATCTGACGGGAAGCTGGCAGGTCTCCGTAAGACACCAGAACGACTGTCTGGTGGCTAACGGCTACATGATCTGTGGCGACACGGCATGGTTCCCCAATCCAATCAGTGCAGGTGGGATTGGTCCAGGATTGATTGGCGGGGTCCTGGCTGGAGAAACAGCGGTACGTGCTGTAGAGCAGAACGATTTCAGTGAGAAGAATCTCTGGCAGTACAATCTAGACTTCGTAAAACACTACGGCAGCAAGACTGCCGGGCTTGAAGCATTCAGAATGTACCTCCAGACACTGAACAACCAGGAGATCAACTATGGAATGCGCCACTTCTTGTCGGGAAAGGAAGCTACTGAGATCTCGCTAGGGGAGATGCCACACCTCTCAGTCTTCGGGAAGATCGTGAAACTATTCTTGGGACTCGGATCCTACAAGGCCTTCCGTGGACTAGTCTATACAATGAAACAGATGGAGAGCCTCAACAATCTCTACCAGAACTATCCCAAGGACCCGTCACAGTTCCAGGCATGGAAGCATCAGGTAGATTCGATTCTCGCAGAGACTCGGACACGATTCAGCTAGGCTCTAAGCACAAGAATCACGAACGGCGAAAGCCGGATTACCTCAAGACGTCCCAGAACCAAATCGCTGAAGAGACAGTCAATATATATTCCCGAATCGTCCCGCTCATCTTGAAGCAGTTGTCTTCTCCAGACGTGATTCCATTCGAGTCCAGGCGAGTCGACGATCAGCAACTCGTGATGGAAATGTTGTCCAAGGAGACAGACGCAACTTACACTTTTCAGGGTCTCAAGAGACGGCTCGGACTGCACCAGGAGAAGCTGACGAGAATTCTCAGACGATTAGAAGATGACAATCTGGTGGCGAAGACTGACGAGGGCTATCGGACCCTCAAACACTCACCCAAGACCCACCAGCATCTGGTGGACGGTGAGCCAGTTATTCGAGGCCAGCTTCCGCCGGGGATTGACTCGCAGAGTTTGCTAGGAAAGATCAAGGGTCGTTGGTTCAAGAACTTCCGCTGGGTAGGATACGCTAACGGAACAGACGAGCTATCGCTCTACTGGATAACGGAGGACAACAAGTTCCAAGTCAGGATCCAACTATCACCCATAGAGATCCTCGTATGGTCGAAACCTACAGATCCCAAGGAGACCAGTTCTCCGGTAGCTTCCGCCTACGAACTATTCGACCGTATCAGTCGAATGCTGCCAGAACTCGGCGAAAACAGCTAAACTTTAACCCAAGAATTGCCCAGATCTGTTCTGACTTCTGTTCTCGTTTGAAACCCGATTATCCTTAGCGCAGGCACGATTAGTCTTTACTTGAACGACCGGATCTAGACATAGTAAGAGCTACGTTGGAGGAGTCCGCCAGCGAACCAGGACCCGTTCTGAGCCTGAGGACACTTATCGGACTCCTCGGCTGGCTGACAGTCCTTACTGGAATATTCCTTCTCATACTCGGCAACAGCTCACTCTGTCAGGCATCCTGCATCACAGGACTGACAGCATCTTCAACAGCTGCGACAGTCGCGGGTGCACTTGTTCTGGCCACCGCGTGGCTCACTGGAGAGAGAGGCGAAAATACTCCCCTCAAGATGAGCGTCAAGATGCTCGCGAAATATCTTCTAGCAATTCTAGGGCTTGCAATCCTCATCACCGTAGTACTCTTCTTGGCGTTTCTAGGCTTGACGGGACCTTAGAAGAATCGCCGAGGATCAGAGGCCATGGACTGGGTTACTATTTCCCCAGTCAATATGGGTCGCCCAATGCAAGGGTATAGTGAGGAAAAGGAGAATGATTGGAGAATCTATCCAATTCGACTACGATTTCGACGTAGTGAGACTGGACTGGCAGCCGATCGAACGGCATCCTAGGCCTTTCCGAAAGAAGAACCCCAACGATTTCGGGCGAATGGCCTTCCGCTACTGCCTTAGCCTTTCCCACATGCTGTTCTAGTCTCTAACCGGGTCTCATCCCGAGAGCCCTGCAGTCGCCTGCCCCTATGACTGAGGAGCCCAGCTTGAGCAGAGGCTCACCTAGCCATTTGAGATGGGACAGAGCTGAGTCTCTACTAAACCGCAAGGATGAGGTGGCAATCCTCGGAATTCTCCTACCCGAATAGAGTTTCGTGGCGTCAAAAGAGCGATTCCTCCTGGAAAAGTTCGAGAAACCAGCGCTCTTTATTTGTTAGAACCGTAGAAGTCTAAGGGTCGATCAGCAATGGCCGAAGCCCCGCCCGAGACCATTCCTGCGCCTCAACCAAGCGCGATACCGCCTTCACCACCTATCTTCCCTGAGGAAAGAGCCAAGCCATCCCGGAAGACCCTGATTGCTATCATTCTCATTGCCGTCATAGCCGGTGCGACGGGGTTTACCTATGTCTACACTCAAACCAATCTTCTACGTCCTTCGTCCGCTGCAGCGACTCACCCCCTATCAGGCTACAATACCTATTCCAATTACGGATTCTCGTTCCAATATCCGAAGACCTGGACAATAGCTGAGCGGGGATTATTCGATAACACGGCCGACAGCAATTCTGGCTTGGTAACTGCGCAGAGCACAACGAGTCAAAACGACCTTGTTCTAGTAGGCTGGAACCACTCTGTCAACAGCATCGATCCGAGCACAGTACTCACTCCAGCGATCAACGGGTTCCAGAAAGGATCAGGAGGAACTAACCTGCTGATTGGTCAGCAGGGCACGACCACTACAATTGCAGGATACAGTGTCCTTTACCAACCCTTCTCAATCACAGTCTCTGGGACCAATATCAATGGAATTTGGTCTGCCTGGTACTCGACTCACGGACAACGATTGTACCAATTAACTGTCGTCACGTCGGGACAGGACGCAATGAGTCAGTTCAATACCTATCTCTCGTCTTTCAACGAGTCCTAGCCTACTAGTCGAACCTGTCCGAACCAGATTTCTGATCTAACAGATATCACCGGCGGAAACCCCGTACCTGATCTTCAATCGCTGAGAACCTCAAAAATCATCTGCGGATAGATTTCACAAAAAATGAAACGCCCCGCATCTATCAATTCATGGTAGATGCGAGTCCTATGGGGTTTCTTCTTTCAACCGAGATGGGAGCATTCCCTATAGAGCGACGGGTGTTAGCGTGAGTCCCGAGTTTGCATTCGAGCTACCAGAGACGGTTCCCGCTGCCCGATTGATCAGGTCCACTGCGGCTTCAGGGTGAGAGATCATCACCAAGTGTGATCCTCTAACCTGGACGATAGTGGCGCCGGCGCGTTGAGCCATGAAGAGCTGCGCGAAAGGCGGAATCGCTCTGTCGATAGTCCCGACGAGGTAGAAGGACGGAATAGTCTTCCAAGCAGGAACACCTGATTGCTGCGGAAAAGTACTGAGAGCGAACGCACGCTGGGTCGAAGCTAGAACCGCGCCCTCATTGGGCGGAAGATCGTTGGCGAAGCACGAGGGAAAGAGACTTGGTTTGACGTATAGATCAGTGTCTCCGCCTGTCAAGGGAACGAAGTTGAAGACAGTGGTAGGGTCTCCTGAAAGGCAGGACGGTGACTGGCCGGCTGGCGGTGGGACGCTGGAGAGTGAGGCTAGTGATTCTCCTTGGTCGGGTGCGAAGGCGTCTATGTAGACGAGAGCTTTCACGCTCGGGTTTCCGGTTGCGGCGTTGGTGATGACCGCGCCTCCGTAGGAGTGTCCGACAAGGATGATTGGTCCGCTGATGCTCTGGAGGAAGTTGGCTATGTACACAGAATCAGAAGTCAGGCCGCGTAATGGGTTGGCAGGCGCGTATACGGTGTAGCCCTGTTGTTGAAGACGTTTGATGACGCTACTCCAGCTGGACCCGTCAGCCCATGCACCGTGGATTAGCACGATGGAGGGTTTGGGTCCGGATCCAGCGTCGGATCTCGCAGCTACGACATACGCTGGGACGATGAGAATGACGAGGATTGCTAACGGGATGAACTTTTTCATATCTATCATTTCACCTCTTTTGATGGTCTTGTGGCACGTTGTTTGATTGAAAAGCCTACAAGTGAGTGAGGAATACAATCTGACCTCTTCAATCATGAAGCAACGAACTTAGTCTGACCTGTTTCTCTGAAACGACGCAAATTTTTTCAGTCTAGCGCAGACACCCTTGTTTCGAAGATGGGTAAGTCCAGTAGTCATAGTGCCGCGTGGATAGGCACTATTACTCTTTCGTTGGCCATACTCTTTGCAGTTGTTTTAGTGACAGTTCACGTTATCGAACCAGAAACGAACTTCAGCCCTATCAGTCTATACTCTCTCGGACCCTTTGGCATCGTGATGAGGGCGAGTTTCGTAGTTCTCGGTCTCGCATTCTTCTCCCTTGTAGCTGGACTAAGAGGCCACGCTGGACCTGAAACTCTTTACCGCATGGATCTGATCATGCTGTCCATAGCGGGTGCAGGGCTCATCACCATAGGTGCGTTCAACACCGATGCTCCCGGGACCGGCTCAACTCTTTCGGGTCTCATTCATAGTTTCGCTGCCAATATTTGGTCGATCTGCGCGATCATCGGAATATTATTGTTCGCTGTGGCTTTCCGCCAAGACGGAAAGAGCCTAGCCATCGGACGACTGTCAAGGAATTTAGGAATTCTTGTGTTGATAACCTATCTTGGAGGTTTTCTGGGACCTGAGGCAGTTCAGCCTAGACTGTTCTTTGTTCTGATCGTCCTGTGGATTGGCTTCGTTGCCAATCGACTTCGTGCTGGAAAACTTACAGACCTTGCCGTAGTAGAGGCTCCCTAAGCTCCTCCCAACGAGACTATCAGGTCGGTCAGGAATCCTGCAAGTAGTCCAATGAAGATCCCGACCATTATCAAATCGTTCCTAGACTCCCTTCTCGCAGTATTATACATCAGAAGAGTAACGTAGATCAGAGCTCCGCCTGCCAGTGATAAGAACAGAATGTAGGTCAGTTGGGACACCCAGGCGCTCCCGACTATAGTCCCAAGGAATGTGGGGCTTCCGCCGATTATGCCCATTTTGATGAGAAACGAGACCTCGGGCTTCTTCGCAATACCCGTCAGGGGCCCGGCGATTCCAAAGCCTTCGGTGGCGTTGTGAGCCCCGAAGCCTACAATGAGGACTACCGCGAGCGCGATCGCGCCTGAGGCGTAGGATTGGCCTATGGCTAGGCCTTCGCTGAAGTTGTGCAATCCTATGCCGACAGCGATCATCGTCGCAAGATGTTGGGGGCTGCTGAAGAGCTCAGCGCCATGTTGCTGAGGCGCCGTGTCAGGTTTACCGGGGGTGTTTGATGCTGCGGGACCGTTGTTTTCCGAGTTCGCTAGTTTCTTCTTGGTTGAGATGATTCTTCTTAGGTATCTTTGCTCGTAGAGGGCGAGTCCCAGTAGTCCTAGACCCAGGCCACCGAACAATGCAAGAAGATCTATGGCAGCGTCCGCAACGGGACCTTTACCCGTGAAGCCGGGGACTGCCGCTATCTTGGTTGGGTCCCAGGCGTGCGAGAATACGTCGGTGATCAGGAATACGAGGATTCCCATTGCGAGTGCGTTGAGGAATCCCTTCTTCATGCGGCTCACATTCGGGAGTAGGGCCATGGGTAAGCCTAGGAATATCGTCAGCCCGGCGACTGCGCCTAGCAGTAGGAGCTGCGCGTAGTCTATCAAGCCGCAACGCAACCCTAGGTTATGACATACGTCATTTAAGCCAATCGACGTTAACGAAATCCATTAACACCGTTAATAACAGCAGATGCCTATGCCAACGCAATGCGAAATATCGCTGGAAACGTGCGGAGCGAAAACATGATTCCAGTCGTTCGCGCCCGCCTCGCACTAGCCCTCCAACATGAGGGACTGAGGGTGACGGAGATCGCCGCCGCCCTCAACACCACTCCCGCTGCCGTGGTGCAGTATCTGAAAGGGAAGCGGGGTAAACTCCTTGGGCGACCTGGTCAAGTCGACCGGACGATCGAGGCACTGGCAGAGAGGATCTTGCAACGGGTCCGGAGTGGCGTAAGAGAAGGGGTCAGGATGCCAGAATTGATGGAAGCAGCTGACCAACTAATAATCGCCAGCAAAGGCAGCAAGATGCTTGAAGAGACAACGCCGAAGAACAACAGGCAAGTCGTTGACGTTCTTCGACAAAGACTGGAACTAGAATTGAAGGCATCGGAAAGGTGCCTTGAATCCGCGGTAAAGTTTGACGATCAATATTCCAAACTGCTTCTTAGAATGATCGCGGCGGACAGCTTGAGGCATGCCGATGTCGTATCTCAGATCATCTCATGGACCGAACTACCTCACGAACCCACACTGAACGTTCCAAAGAAAGAATTCCTCGACGCGATCCTGCAAATAGAAGACAAAGCAGGGGAGCAGTCACTCAGAGACACAGTGAAAATATCACATCCAGTAGCAAGACTACTTCTCGAATGGATCGACGCCGACGAAAAGAAACATGAACGCATTATCGGCAAAATGGTGCATCTAATCCAAAGCTCGACCTAGAGTATCGTTCCGGCTCACAAGCCACCAACATCACTTGTGCGGTGTGTTGTAAAGGTGGTGTGTCAGGCACTTTCTACAATGGACCCATCTTCCGCACTTCCAGCATTTCACCCAGGAACTCTCCCAACCAGTTCTAGTCTGAGCGCTACACGCGCACACTGATGGAATGCCATTCGCCAGGAACGATGTATGTCCGGAAATGCGGATCTCTTACAAGACGTGTCAGGTAGGATCGAATTGCTGGTTTTCCTGGCAATCTTCCACCCCAGCCGCCGAAGAGTGGGTTGAGATTGGCAGTTACAATAATGCTGCCGGGACGTGTGAGACGGCGGAGATGCGGAATATATCTTGGGTATTCCTGCCAGTCACCGTCCAGAAACACAACGTCGTAGCGACCCTTCAGTCTGGGAATGATGTTTTGTCCGCGCCCCCGAAGGACATTGATGCGCCTAGAGAGCTCTTGCTCCTTGAACGCCTGCTCCGCGAGAGCCGCATGCTGCGGATTCTCCTCGATCGTGTCCACACGACAATCGGGTCCTGCCGCGGAAGCCATCACGGCAGCGGTGTATCCATGGCCGCATCCGACCTCTAACATTCGTCGCGCATGGGTCAACGATGCGACCACTGTCCAAAGAGGCGCCTGCAATGGGTCGCTAGGATACATGTCGCAATCTCGCCTGTGCTTACGCCGATGCTGGTTCGACAATTGATACAGGTCGAGATGAACATCCGCCCGACCACCGTAAATTTTCATGAGCAGTTGCTCAGTGCTCTTCTTCAAGATCTCATATGCACTCGCTTAGCGTAGGAGTACGAGTATTACTGCCCCTAAGCTGGGAGAATAACTGGGCAGAGTCCAGAAACAATCCCAGCCGGTGTTTCAACTCCCAAAAAATCCTGATGACTTAGTTCCTAGATAGTATTATGGTTAACCCGGAATGTAAACCCCGTGGATTCTCGGCCCGGAAACAATATCTAATACTGGGAGAGACGCCGCGCGCATCCTTAGTAGAACCGTATTTGGCAACCTTGCGTATTATCGTGATGTGATTGTTGGGCCGAACGCTTGCTTCAAAGTCTTGATGTCGAGTTTATCCATCTTGAGCATTGCTTCCATGGCTCTCTTCGACCTCTCTGGATCCTTGTCCTTCAACATCACACCCAAGACGGACGGCACTATCTGCCATGATACGCCAAACTTGTCTTTGAGCCAGCCGCATCGTCCCTTTTCTCCTCCTTGGGAGAGCTTCTCCCACAGTCTGTCGATCTCTTCTTGAGTCTCGCAGTCAACATAGAGCGAGATCCCTTCCGCGAAATTGAAGTGTGGGCCCCCATTGTACGCCATGAATTCCTGTCCGTCAAGTTGGAACGTAGCGCCGGCCGCCGACCCTTTCCTACCTAGCGTTCCCTTTCCAGAACCAACTAGGCTGGTGATCTTCGAGTTTGGGAAGATCGAGACGTAGAACTTCGCAGCCTCTTCGGCCTTATCTTTGTACATGAGAAAGGTCGTAATCTTCTGCCTGTTTCTTGCCAAGTTGATCTGAAAGTTTCTAGGCCCCCACATGCGGGCTTTCAGTTTTTCTGCTCTCAGGAGAACTGTCTAATCTTTGGAATCAGCACGGAACATACGCGCGCCGTCACAGTCCTAGCCGGAAATAATCCTAGCTGGGAGAACACTGCGAAAAATCTGGAGCGCATCCATGGCGTAATCGCGCAGGATCGCTTCCCTAGTCTGAGTTTGTCTTCTGGGCTTGAAATACACCCCTAAAGGCACAGCGTAGAACCTGATCCTAGCCTCCTGATTCGCTCTGTCCACATAATCCATCTCGAAGTCGTACACGTGGAACTTGTGCCCTTGCCTTCTCATCGTCAGCCAGACGAACAGGTCCAGTATCCGGAATTTCGGCTCTCCCTTAGTCATCACGAGTGACGCGACGGAATCATGCGGAATAGCAATATTCGAAGCCTCAGTAGCCAAAGACCCCAGGTTAGTCCCATCGTAATCCTCGATGACTTTGGGCTGCACATCAGATACCAGTGCAGTCCCATACCTCATCTCACCACGAAGAACAAAGCTGCTCCTCGTCTTCTTCTGACAGACGAAGACTGACCGACGGTCAGTCACCAAGACCGCGTACTCTTTCGGATAGTCCTTGTCTGGTACGATGACCCTGTGGATTAGCGCCAACCTCTTTTCAGGCACTGTAAAGGACCCTGAGCCAGTTTCGTACAAGATTGCCATGTTCAAACTGGACCTCCAATTCTGAATAATGCGAGACTCTTCCTATAACTGCCGCTCACAGTCGGTACGCACGCAACGAGACCAACTATCGTTACTACATTCGATTCTAATGGGTCCTGTAAACTACCGAGTTATTAGATAGAACGTTGGATGAAGAGACCGCAGGCATGTTTGTCGGCCACTTTGCTGTAGCGTTTCTTCTCTGGAAAATATTCCCACAGGTCCCCTTGCCAGCCATTCTGATCGCCGTCAGCTTCCCAGACCTACTCTGGTCGATTCTAGTTCCAGCTGGAATCGAGAAGGTGAGAATCAACCCGGACAGCCCTCTCCAGAAATTTATCGTCTTCGAGAAATTCCCCTATTCCCATTCTCTCGTCCTTGGAAGTGCCTTGTCACTTCCTGTCGGCCTTCTAATCGCTGGACTCTTGAATAATCCGCTCGTCGTTCCGATGTTCGTTGCAGGCTCAGCGTCTCACTGGCTACTTGACACTGTCGTCCATCTGAAGGACTTGCCTGTTCTGGGCTTCGATGGAGACCGGAAGGTCGGTGCCGGATTGTGGAGGAGAGGCCCGCTCGCGTTCGTCGTAGAATACGCCTTCTACGTGATCGTCACTCTGTTTACCCTATCCGGACTCCCGTTAGTATACGCGCTGATCATGGGAGGGGTCTTTCATGCTATCAATCTGCCATCGTTCTTTGGATCCAACAGAAAGAACACCGTCAAATCTTCCAACGCCTACGCAGGCCTTGCACTGGTCGGATTCGGATCATTCACGCTGATAGCGTCGCTAATCATCTAACTTGGCCGTCTTAGCTTCTGGCCGATCTTCTGCGAGAGTATTCTTTGACCAAGTCTTGAAACGACGGAAGCGGCTTCACTCTCGTGGCTTCCAGCGACAGCGCGTGATACTTCAATCCGTACCGTAAGAATGCCAACAGAACGTAAGCCGCGTCCTCTCCACGAGATGTTAACAGGTATGTGATTCTGTCCGACCTTACTGTCCTGTCAATCAAGCCTTCCTTCTGCATATTTCGAAGGCGCCGCGAGAGCACTCGAGGTGTAAGTCCGGGATTATTCCTCAAGATCTGACCGAATCTCTCCAGTTTTAGAAATCCGATGTCTCTGAGAATTAGCAGGGTCCACTTCGAACCTAGCGCCTTGACGCTTCCTCGCACGGGATCTTGTTGATACAAGAGCTTTGGGGCCATCTTCGCTTCTCTAGATTTGGACCGTGCCAAAACAATTCAGTATCCTTCTAGACCCTAGCAGGCATATTAGTATCCTTTGGATACTATATCTCGATGAGAAAACGTTGGTACAGACAACCGAGTCACAGAGCGATGTCGCTCTGAAATACTTCGATCACTGGTCGAAGAAAGAGTACGAGGCAAGCGCCCGCTACCTTGACGAACACCTATCCTTCACGGGTCCCATAGACAAGTTCAACAACGCTCGCGACTACGTTGAATCGATCCGACGCCTCGCCCAGATAGTCACTGGGGTACACAAGAGAAAGACGTTTGTCGATGGAAACGATGTCTGCTTCGTGTACGACCTTGCAACCAACGCACCCGCCGGGACTGTTCCTTGCGCCGAATGGATTCACGCTGAAAATGGCAAAGTCAAGTCGATACAGGTCTTCTTCGACGCAAGACCCTTCGCGGCTATGTTCGCGCACAAATAGCTAACAAAAAACAGGTTAATCCCCTACTCTCCCTCTTTTCTGGAATGTCACGACAGATGAACAGCGGAAACGATTCAAGGAGACCTAGAACGCCAGGAGCGATGGCGTTCACCGAACTCGCGAGCACGAACCTAGGCGAGACAAGAAAATTCCTCGAAGAAACCTTCGGTTGGAAGTTCAACTCTGTTCAGATGCCTACCGGCCAGTACCTTACATTCCAGAACCCCGCCGGGACGACCGTCGGCATAAGACCGACTCAAAAATCAGAGATTCCTGGAAGCACAAACTACGTTCTCGTCAAAGATCTCGATGAGGCAGAGAGGAACGTTCGAAAGAAGGGCGGCCATATCGTTCTCCCGCGAACCGACATCCCCGGCATGGGCAGCTTCTTCTGGTTCAAGATCCCATCCGGACCAGTAATGGCCTGCTGGCAGGACGCGAAAGGACCTTGACTTGGAAATTGTAGACATCGTAGCTACTCCATGTACAATTTGCGCTCTAAGTTGTCTTCACAAACTAGGCTTTTTCGCAGACAGATTTGACTCGTGAAAGACGTCTTTCTCTTGCGAGTGTGCGAACCAAATTCTCGCGGAGAGGCCGCCATGCTAAATCGTAACGTTTGGATTGCGATTGAGTCCCGCCTCGCTGAAGTGTCGGTCGAATGCGAAGGCTTCAGTGATCTTGAGCCGATGCATTAGTTGGAAGCTCGTGCAGTCTGTAAAGCTCCATCCCCTATCGCTACCAGACTTGAAACTCTCGGCGGCATCCCGAAATAGATCCGGGTCGATCCATATTAGGCGGACACTCTTGCTCGACAAGGCTTCGTCTAGGAAGCGAGCTGCCATGCGTCCCCCCTGTGCACTCATCAGTAATGTTGCTGTTTCATCGAGAACGTAGTCGGACACCACGAGGGATCCATAACGGCCAGTTGCTAGAATGTCGTAGAATGCTACTGCGTCGTCGTGGAATCTGTCATCAGTCGCTTTGAGAGCGTACCACGCGCTAGTGTCGACGAAGATCAAGGCTTACCGTAAAGCATCTTGTCATGGTCAACAGACCATCGGGTCTTCCTTCCCGGCTTCGAGGATCGCTCAATATTCTTGAATATTGGATCGTCCGGGTAGACCTTATCGTCCAGGACGAGCCTCTTTGCCGCTAACCGCAGTGCCTCCTTTACGGTGAGCTTGTGCTCATTCGCGTACCGAGCTAGGAGTTGGTACTCGGTCTCATTCAATTCCGTCTGAGCGACCTTCAACGTCCATCTTACATGTAGCATGCAACATTCCCCAATAAAAACCCGCCGAGACCCTACAGCTCTAACTTGTTTTCTAGTTTCTTCTGGTTCAAGATCCCGTCGGGACCGATAATGGCCTGCTGGCAGGACGCGGAGAAACCTTGAGCTGAAAGTTGTAGATTTCTCGGTCACTCGAACGCAAAACTTGGTGTCTAGGCTAGAAGCTCAGGATACGTAATCTGTTTCCCATCGACTTTAGCCCATTTCGTCATAGAGTGTTCTGTACGCTTCTTCAGCGTCATTATGTGCTCGACCTGGATTCCCCGGGCAACCAGCGCATCAGCAATCAGGGAGCGATGGCACCGCCACGGCAAAGCTTCTGCGCACATGATGGCGACAGTACGATCTTGAACCAGCCTGATCAGCTCGTTGAGGCCAGCCTCGAAATCCGGGGTCTGCATGTAGTCAGCAAACCCTCGAAAAGACTCGTTTCTCCAACCCATGTTCTGGGAGTCCTTCCTTGGATGTCGTAGGCCTCCGAGTTCCTTCAATCGAACGTAGTCTATTCCTGAATTCTTCAGGGACGCTGCCAAGCTATCCTCATTGAATTGTGGGTTCCGTCTAGAGCGGGGAATTGTCCGAATGTCGACTATGAGCTGGACTCTGTAAGCCCGTAGGAGATCGGCAAGATCCTCGATAGTCCGAGTAGAATGCCCTATCGTCAATACGTGGGGATTGCTCATCGATGAAAGACATCACCGGCCGCGAACGACTTTTCGCATCACCATCACTCGGTTGCTTGTGCCGAAAGGTCCGAGTGGACGGAATCCTAAATCATGGTACATTGACTCGGTTCCGCCCCAGATGAATGAGCTAGAATATTTCTTCCCTTTTGGAAGAGCGATTGGGTATCCGTCTACTGTCCCGCCCCTTTGGCCGCGATGAAGTCGAGTGCGCCTTCCAGCGCTGCCCTAGCAACCCCCTCGCGTCTGTGGTCGCGGTCGACGAAGAAGCATGTAGTCCTCCAGTCCGGCATAGCCACGTCCATCTTGCCATAACCAAGCATCCGACCCGGAAGTTCGCCAAGGGGTCCGAACTGACACCACCCAACGACATCGGGCCCATCGTATACTAGGGCTGCGTGGGACCGGTTCTCACGAACAAGCTTCTCCTTGTACTCATGATGCTTCCCAGACCACTTCTTGTGTTCTCTAGGCGGGAGGTGGAAGAAGGTGCACCAGCAGCCGCCCCAGACACCGTTATGTTTTTCGACCATCCGCTCAAAATCGGGCCAAGTCTCCTTTCCGAGCTCTTTGACCTGAAACCCCGCTGAGGACTGACTTCGGCGTTTCGTGCCAGACAATTCGTCTCTTATGACAGGGAAGGCGATCCGGTTTTAAGGCTCTTGCCAAATACCTCGTTGTGGAAGAGCGAGATTATTCCCGCCAGGGTTCGGAAAGACTTACAGTCTGCGAGAAGCGTAGATCTTAATGGAGAGGTCATCCTCTTGCCATTCGCTCGACCAATTCTTCTCTATGACAATGACTGCGGAATATGCTCCAGATTCGCCCAAATCGCGGGAAGAAGCTCCAAGGGCTGGATCGACACTGTCGGCCTATTCACCAAACGAGGAGCGAGAATCAAGTCTGACTTCTTCAGTCCGAACGACCGTCCTGACGACAATTTCTGGCTACTAATCGGAGACATAGGCTATGGAGGAAGAAGCGGCCTACTCCCACTAGCACGAGAGATCGTTAGAGGCCTAGTCATATGACCGAGAGAGAAGGAGAATCGTGCACTCGACCAAAGAACGCCGTCAGCAGAATACTCGGCACCCTACGACGAGGCAGAGTGGTTAAACGAAAGACCAAGAAGCAACCCGGAAACTAGCAACTGCCTATCCAAGCAAATTTGGCTTCAGGCGGTCTTGATCGGAATCCTTTGAGTAAATTGCAAGAGGAGGTTCAGTTTAGACTTAAGTGTCGGGTGCATTTTTTCAACCCTACTCACCAGAGGCTTGGAATGCATGATGCTATTTCTGAATTCATTAAGCTCCACTCGCACGGGAACATATGCATCTTTTGTCTGATACCTCAACAATCCATAGAGATGATTGTGGTCGAAAAGGGACAAGAGTTCACTAAACATTAGGTAGATAGTCTTGCTGACCTCGAAGTTTTTCTCTTTATCAATCCTATAAGACGCTTCGATTCTTCGCCTTCTACGTTCCTCCAGAAACAACAGCCAATCGTCATTTGGCATCTTTCTCCTGATTAGTCTCCGGAGCTTTTCTTCAATCTCCGACAGAATCGTGAAAAAGATTAGGCGGACAGGAGCCTTGTTTAGATCGGCGTAAGTGACGATGCCTGCAAGCTTATTGGAGCTGTTCACGAGATAGTACGAATGTTCTTCCCACAACTGCAAATGTGTCAAAATTGAAGAGCTCGATGAGATTACTCTATCAAGTCCAAGTGATCTTGCATGTTTTGAAATCTGATCGCCACCAAGAGTCTCCCCTTCAAGATCTCTCCTCAACACGTAACTTGTAATTCGGCCATCTAGATGGAATATGGGTGCCATATCGAAGTCCTTTTCACGCATAGTCGCCAGAACTGATTCGGCGGACGAGTTGGATTGAGGCGAATACACGTTTCTCCCAGTGGTCATTATGTGACGAATTCTGATCCCCCGCCTTAACGCGACAAGCGTCCCGAAATAGCTAGACGATTTGAGGGCGGCCCTCGTTTCTCCGAAAGAACGATGGGTCGTTGTTCGGTTCAACTCGACCAAGGTTCACGGATTAGCCGCAGAATTGAATCTTGAAGAGCCTCGGCCTGTGAAATAC